>Ga0224558_1001778_pt1 | contig 21439 bp, 18 predicted proteins | sample 714S32024metaG_FD_180682 | JGI IMG/M metagenome (GOLD analysis project Ga0224558, IMG submission 180682) | Peat soil microbial communities from Stordalen Mire, Sweden - 717 S3 20-24 | ecosystem: Environmental > Terrestrial > Soil > Wetlands > Peat | place: Sweden: Norrbotten County, Stordalen...
ATTTGCGCTTTCAGTTGTTGCGCGGGCATTTGAACGGGGCGGAACACGCGGGCGAAATTGGACGAGTACGCAAGTTGCTGCATGAGTCGGCTGCGGCGCATCTCAAAGAGTTCGCTGCTGCGTGGCCCCAGGCTCCTCCTAGTTGAAGCTCGGCGACGTGCAGGAGGCTGATGTCGTGGATCTGGCCCATGATGGCCGGGGGATTGCGCGCGTCGGCGGCAAGGCTGTCTTTATCGAAGGCGCCTTGCCGGGAGAACACGTGCGTTTTCGCGTATTCAAGCGCCGCCGGCAACTGGATGAGGCGGGCTTGATCGAAGTGCTGGTGGCCTCGCCTGACCGTGTCGTTCCCAAGTGCGCACATTTTGGGATCTGCGGCGGATGTTCATTGCAGCATCTGGCGCCGGCAGCGCAATTGGCCGCCAAGGAGCGGCAATTGCTCGACAACCTCGATCGCATCGGCCGGGTGAGACCGGAACGCGTGTTTGCGCCGCTTCGTGGTCCGGAATGGGCCTACCGGCGGCGCGCCCGCCTCGGGGTCAAGTATGTTCACAAAAAAGGCCGGGTGCTGGCCGGTTTCCGCGAACGGGACAAGCCGTATCTCGCGGACATGCGCCGCTGCGAGGTCCTCCTCGAGCGGTTCGCGAGCCTGCCGGAGGACCTGGCCGCTCTGGTGGAAACCCTGTCCTTGCGCGAAAAGATTCCGCAGGTCGAGCTGGCGGCGGGGGATGATCCGAGGGCGGCGCATGACCCTGGGGTGGCGGACGCGCTCGGCGACCCGGGATCCGGCGGCGGGACGGCGGCGTTGGTGTTTCGCGTGATGGAGCCGCCCACCGCGGACGACCTCGGCAAGCTTGCGGCCTTCGGCGAGCAGCATGCCGTGCAGATTTTTCTGCAGAGCGGCGGCCTCGACAGCATCGAACCGCTGCGGCACGGGTATGCGCCGCTCGCGTACTCCCTCGACGCTAATCGCATCACGCTGCAGTTCGGGCCGGTCGACTTCATTCAAGTGAACCGCGAGATCAACGCATCCATGGTCAGGACGGCTGTGGAGCTGTTGCAACCTACCTCGTCCGACGCGGTGCTCGACCTGTTTTGCGGACTCGGCAATTTCACCTTGAGCTTAGGGTGCCGCGCGGCAAGGGTAGTGGGGGTGGAAGGGGATGCGGCCCTGGTGGCGAAGGCCCGGGCCAATGCCCTGCGCAACGGCCTCAGTAATACGGATTTCCATGTGGAGAACCTATTCGAACCCGCTCACCTGGGGGCGTGGGGGCAAAATGCCTATGATTTGGTGCTATTGGACCCTCCGCGGGCAGGTGCGGCTGAAATCCTGGAACGTATGCCACAGTGGCGACCGCGTCGGCTCGTGTATATTTCCTGCCATCCAGGGAGTTTGGCGCGGGACGCTGGGATCTTGGTCGGGGGCCAGGGCTTCAAGCTGATCGGCGCAGGGGTAATGGACATGTTTCCGCATACCACACACGTCGAATCGATCGCGGTGTTCGAGAGAGGCGCATGAGCTTAGGTCCGCTCATGGTCGATATAGCGGGCACCGAATTAACCCCCGACGACATTGAGATTCTCGCACATCCGTTGGTCGGCAGCGTCCTGCTGTTCACCCGCAACTATCGCAATCCGGAACAAGTCGCCGCGCTGACGGCGGCTATCCGGGCGGTGCGTACGCCGCACTTGCTGATCGCGGTCGACCACGAGGGCGGCCGGGTGCAGCGCTTTCGTGAAGGCTTTACCAAGCTGCCGGCCTCGCGGCCGTTGGGGCGACGCTTCGAGGAGGACCGCCGCGATGGGTTGGGTCTGACCCGCTCCGTCGGCTGGCTCATGGCAAGCGAGCTCCGCAATGTCGGCGTCGACTTCAGTTTTGCTCCCTGTGTGGATCTGGATTACGGCGTGAGCGAGATCGTCGGCGATCGTTCGTTTCATCGAGACCCGGAGACAGTCGCGTCGCTGGCGGCCGCCTACATGTTGGGCATGCGTGATGCCGGCATGGCGGCGACCGCCAAACACTTTCCCGGCCATGGGGCAGTGGTCGCCGACTCGCATGTCGCTCTGCCGGTGGACCGGCGCCATCTGGTCGATATGGAAGGCGACATACGACCCTACCGGCTGCTGATCGAGAACAACCTGGCGGCGGTCATGGCTGCCCACGTCGTGTATCCCGCCGTCGATTCGTTGCCAGCCAGTCTGTCGCGACGCTGGATCACCGATATCTTGCGCGGCGACTTGGGTTTTCACGGCTGCGTATTCGCCGACGATCTTTCCATGGCGGGCGCCGTCGCATTCGGCGACGTCGTTGAACGTGCGCGCCTTAGCTTGGCCGCGGGCTGCGACGTGCTGCCCATCTGCAATGATCGTGCGGCCGTGTCCACGGTGCTGGATCACTTCAAGCCGGGCGTGGCTGACGCCGCGTCGCAGGCAAGAATCGTGCGAATGCGCGCCCGCGGCGCGGCGCCCGTAGCGCTTACCGCCGACCCGCATTGGCTCGAAACCGTGCAGCGCATCGTGAATCTTTCGGCCGCCCCGCCGCTTGTACTGACAGAGGAACAGTCATGACGAGCATCGATGTGGACTTCTATCGCCGCTTGCTCGAGAGTTCTCCGGAGGGTGTGGTACTGGTCGATGCTCGCATGCCAGAGCATCCGGTCGTGTATGTGAACCGTGGGTTTGAAACTTTGACCGGCTATGCGGCCGCCGATCTTATCGGTAAAAATCTACGCCTGCTGCAGGCCGACGACCGCGATCAAGACGCGCGTCATCGCCTGCGCGAAGCGCTTGGCAAAGGCGAACCGTGCCGCGTTTTGCTGCGCAATTACCGCAAGGATGGCACGGTTTTTTGGAACGAGATGACCATATTGCCGATGCGCGATGCGGACGGCCGCGTCACTCACTTCGCCGGGCATCACCGCGATGCGGGCGAACGGCTGCGCATCGATCCGAAGCTGTCGCGGGATTCTCTGAGCGGCGCCCATCAACCGACGTCGGTCGCCATCCGCGACGATCGCTTGACGGGCCTGTTCACGTTGCCGTACCTCGAGGAACTGTTGAAGCGCGACTGGGCCATCTCACAGCGCGAGGACCGCAGCATCGCGGTGTTCGCCATCGACATCGACGCCCTGGATTTGTACAACGCAACTTTCGGCCGTGCCGCAGGCGACTCGGCCATTCGGCGGGTCGCCCATTGCGTCAGCGGTTGTCTACGCCGCTCGAGCGATGTCACGGCGCGCATCGACGGCGGCAGCCTCATGGCGTTCGCGCCCGGGCTCTCGACCGAACAGGCGATGCGTATGGGGCAAACGATGGCTGAGCGAGTGCGTGAGTTGCGCATTCATCATCCGAGGTCCGCCGTGCTGCGCTACGTGAGTGTCAGCGTCGGCGTCAGTGCCATGATTCCCGGCGCGAAGGATGAACCGACGATACTGATCGAAAAATCGCAGCGCCATCTGAAGCTCGCGAAGCAATCGGGCCGCAATCAGGCGGCCTGAGCTGCCTGTCGCTGCATTTTCGGGAGTCCACGGGCGGCCGCACGCGGTCTGATTGCGGCGATTCCAAATGTGAGCGAGTTCTCATTCGCCGTGAAGGTTTCGTGACGGATCTCAGTTCCCGCGAACTTGGACATACGAGGTCCGCTTGAAACAAGACGGGCGTACGGCCTAGCGTCTCCAAGTCTGGTACGAAGCTACCTATGAGGATTCGTACGAAAATGATTTCGCTACTAGCTCTGCTTTTCGCGGCATTGATCGTGCTTGAAATCGCCGTTCAGAAACAGGTGTTGATGCCGAGCTTCGCGGAACTCGAGCGAGACGACGCGAATACTTCGATGAAGCGCATCGACTACGCGCTTAACATAACGCTCGACAATCTTGAATTGACCGCGGCCGACTGGGGAAACTGGGAAGACGTTTACAAATTCGTGCAGGCGCCCAACCCCGAATTCGTGAACACGAACATCACCGCGCTCGCGCTGAAGCAGCTGCAGGTCAACACCTTGATGATCGTCGATCTGACCGGCAGCGTGGTCTTGGCGAGCACCCGCAATCTGGATTCCGGCGAATCCATGAACATGGACCTGACGGCGAACAAGGAGTGGCCGAAACATTTCCCGTGGCCGCGCAATTTGGCCGAGGGCACGCCGGCCAAAGGACTCATTAGGACCAATCAGGGCATCATGATGGTCGCCGGCGCGCCGATACTCAACGGCAGCGGCAGCGGCCGCTCGATGGGCATGGTGATCATGGGGAAATTCCTGACACCACGGCAAGTCCACCGGATCGGCGCCCAGGCACAAGCCAACCTTTCGATGATGCCGGATCGCACCCCGGGCGGCGACCGGCTCGTCGAGACCGATACGCTGACCGAGGTATTTCGGTCGTTCACCGACGTCTACGGGAATCCGTTGATGACGCTGCGTGTCGAGGTTCCACGCAAAATCACGGAGCGCGGACAGAGCGCCGTCGATTACGCCTTCGCGTACCTCATCGGAGTCGGAGTCGCCGCGCTGGTTCTGCTCGTGATCGTCCTCAATCGGGTCGTGCTGGCACCGCTCGGCCGCGTTACTCGACATGCGGTGGCGCTCGGCGCGGACACGGATCTCACTGCCCGTCTGGATCTGCCGGGTCGAGATGAAGTCGCCGTGCTGGCTCGCGAGTTCGATCGCATGGTTGAGCGGGTCGCCGAATCACGGCGGCAACTCGTGGATCAATCATTTCAAGCGGGGTTTGCGGAACTCGCCAGGGGCGTGCTGCACAATTTGGGTAACGCCATGACTCCGTTAGGCGTTCGGCTTTCCAAATTGGGTGAGCGCTTGCGCGATGCACCGGTCGCGGACGTCGAACTCGCCGTTGGTGAACTCGCGCGCGAGAAATCCGGATCGGAGCGGTACGCGGATCTGGAGGAATTCCTGCGCTTGGGTTGCCGGGAACTAGGGCAATCCCTCAAAGACGCCCAGGCGGATGTGATGGTCATCCAGCGCCAGGCCATTATCGTCCAGACGGCGCTGGCGGAACTGATGCGATCGACGCGCAACGAGCACGTGGTGGAACCGGTCCGCCTTCCTGACCTCGTATCCCAAACGCTGGAAATCGTCCCCGATGCTTGCCGCCAGAGGCTTATCGTCGAGACTGACGAATCCCTGCGACGCGTGGGTGTGGTCCAGGTGGCGCGCACGGTGCTGCGCTTGATACTGCAGAATCTCATCATCAACGCGGCCGACGCCGTGCGCGACGCCGGCCGCGACAAAGGCGTGTTCAAGGTGGCTGCTGAAATCGTTCACGACTCCGATTGCGAACAATTGCACCTGCATTGCCAGGACAACGGCGTGGGCATCGCCAAAGTCGATCTTGAGCGCGTCTTCGATAAAGGATTCTCCACCAAGTCGCGCGACACCCATTACGGCATTGGGTTGCATTGGTGCGCAAATGCGGTTGCCTCGTTGGGCGGCCGAATCTGGGCGGCCAGCGATGGTCCCGGTCGCGGCGCTTCCATGCATTTGATGCTGCCGTTGACCCTCCGCGCAGCACCGACGAATACCTGAAAAATATCCTGAGGCTAGCCCTTGTCAAAAGCAAAACGCACCGCAATTCGAGTTCTCGTTGCCGACGACGAGGCGGAAATACGCGACGCCTATCGTCAAATCTTGCTCGAATCCGATATGAGCCGCGAAACGGCAGTATTCCGCAATTTACGTGACCGGCTGTTCACCAAGACTGCTCCAGAACAAATGGTCAAGCAACTCGCTTCGCGCAATACGACTTTCGCACCGGTGTTTTGCGAAGGCGCGGAAACGGCCGTGGCGGCTGTTCGGGATGCGATTGCCGCCGAGGATCCTTTCGCCGTTGTATTTCTCGACATGCGCATGCCGCCGGGCCCGGATGGCGTATGGGCTGCCGGCCGCATTCGCGAAATGGATCCGGCCGTCGAGATCGTCGTGTGCACGGCCTATTCGGACGTCGATCCGGCCGATATCGGCGGCATCGTACCGCCGGAGGAGAAGCTGTCGTATTTGCAGAAGCCCTTTCATCCGCACGAAATTCGTCAGATGACCATCTCATTGGCGAGCAAGTGGCGGGCCGAGCATCGCATCGTCAAGCTCGCCTATTTCGATGCATTGACCGGTCTTCCGAATCGGGAGCAGTCGCGCAGTCGCCTCAACAGCGTCCTCGAGGCAGCGAAGGTCAACCAGCGGATGCTGGCAGTTCTTTATCTCGATCTGGATAATTTCAAGCGGGTCAACGACACGCTCGGCCATGCGGTCGGGGACGAACTTCTCACCCTCGCCGCATCACGGCTGCGAAGCTCGCTGCGGACCGATGATGCGATCGGCCCGGGCGTGCAGTCATCGCCGGGATCGAATCACATCGGACGGCTGGGCGGCGACGAATTCATCGTGTTGCTGCCGAACATCCGCTCGGCGGACGATGCTGCCGCAGTGGCCGCTCGATTGATCGAGGATCTGCAGGCACCGATGCGGCTGGCGTTGCACACTTTGGTGGTCACTCCCAGCGTCGGTATTTCCCTGTACCCGTCCGACGGTGTGGATGTCGACACGCTGTTGCGCAATGCCGACCTCGCAATGTATTTCGCCAAGCGCAAAGGCCCGGGAATGTGCGCTTTTTTCGACGCTGCGATGAACGACGCGGCGCTGCATCGCTTCTCGCTGGAGGCGAAGCTGCGCGGCGCGCTCGAGCGGGGCGAATTCACGTTGCATTACCAACCGCAGTTCGACTTGAGTACGGGCTCGGTGTCGGGAATGGAGGCGCTGCTGCGCTGGACGAACGATGAATTGGGCGCCGTCCCGCCGATGGATTTCATACCCGTCGCCGAGGAAACGGGGCTCATACTGCCGATCGGCGAATGGGTGCTGCGCACGGCGTGCCGGCAAGCCAAAGCATGGCTCGACGAAGGACTTCCGATGACCCGCATGGCCGTCAATGTCTCAGGTCAACAATTCGTGCTGAAGGACTTTCCAGCGACGGTGGCTTCCATCATCAAGGAGACCGGAATCGACGCGTCGATGTTGGAACTCGAAATCACCGAGTCGGTCGTTATAAAGGACGAAGCATGGGCGGAGTCGACGCTGCGGCAGTTGAAGGACTTGGGGGTGCTGCTCGCCATCGATGATTTCGGAACGGGCTATTCGAGCTTCGGACGTCTACGGCATTTCGCAGTCGATCGGTTGAAAATTGACCGGTCGTTCATCACCAGTCTGGTCGACTGCAGCGACGACCGTGCCATCGCGGCCGCCATCATTGCGATGTCGCGCTCGCTTCGAATCAGCGTGATGGCGGAGGGGGTCGAAAGCTTCCCACAACTCCTGTTCCTCCAAGAGCATGATTGCCAAGAGGCACAGGGATGCCTGTTCAGCCGTGCTTTACCCGCAGCCGACGCGCACAAGTTGCTGCGCAGGGCCGCCGAGACCAGCGCCGGGTCGCGTACTGAGCGCCTCAGGCACTTGATGGCCTGATGCACTTCCCCCGGCTCATTGCGGGGCGGCGGGTTTCCACTGAGTCAGAAATTCGGTGACCGCCGCCGATTGCATACTCCGCATGTTTTCAAATTCGCCGGTCTTCTGGCTGTAGAGCAGCTTGCCATCACGGTCGAGCACGGCGAGCGCGGGAACGCCCTTCTTCAGTGGGATTTGGTAGCGCTCAGCAACATCCAGATTTTGATCGATGCGTCCGATGTTGACGTGCACGAGCACGAAGTTGACCTCGAGAAGGGACTTGTTGGCGGCGTCGTGCAAGTAAGTGTCGAGTACGAGGCAGTCGGGACACCAGTTGCCGCCGAAATCGATGATGACGCGTCGATGACTCACGGAGGCGCTTTGCAGCGCGGCGGCGAGATCGGCTTTGGCCTGCGCGGGATTCGGGTAGATATCGCGCAGCGCCGCAATCGCGGGGGAACTCAGGACCAAGCCCAGGCACGCGACCAGGGCGGCCATCGGAAATTTGACCTTATTCATGGGCGAGACTATCGCTCACAGTGATTCTCCCGTCGAGACGGCGCTGTCGGCGCGCGCCTACGAGTGATTGCGGTGCAGCAGCGCTGGCCTTGGCGGGCGGGGCCGGTATGCTCAAGAGTCGCACAACGGAACGGAGCGCATCATGCCCGATCGAACGGACACTGACGAGGGTGAAAGAGTCGATCATAGCGGCCATCCGACCACCCGTTCCGTAACGGGCGATCTCCGGTCGCGGAGCGGCGGAGGCACAGAGCGGCCGAATGGGCGGGACGATTCGCGCAGAGGAGTGTTGCAGCGCGAACCCGTCACGCCGCCGGAGTCCGCCATTCGCGCCGTGTCCAGTAGAAGGACTTCGCGGGTCCGGCGGCTCGATTCGCGAGGTTCCGCGAACTGGTAACATGTATGATCCCGTGGCGCCGCTTTCCGGCGTCTTTCGGCCCAAGAATCACAAGGAGTTTCAATGGCAACTGCACCTGCTTCATCGGCACCGATTACGCTGCCGCCGCTACCCTGGCCTGAGAATGCGTTGGATCCGGTCATTTCCGCGAATACGATCAGCTTCCATTACGGCAAGCACCATAAAACGTATGTCGACAATGTGAACAAGATGATCGCCGGAACCGAATACGCTGACATGCCATTGGAGAAGATCGTGAGTGGCACGGCAGGCAAGGCGGACAAGGTTGGGATTTTCAACAATGCGGCGCAAGCATGGAACCATACGTTCTATTGGAACAGCCTGCGCGGCAAGGGCGGTGGTGAGCCTCCTTCAGTCCTGAAGCAGAAGATCGAATCAGCGTTTGCAAGCGTCGATGCATGCAAGAAAGAATTATCGGCCGCGGCGGTATCGCAGTTCGGCAGCGGCTGGGCTTGGTTGGTGCTGGACGGCGACAAACTCAAAATCGTCAAGACTGCCAATGCGGAAACGCCGATCACGCACGGGCTGAAGCCTCTGGTCACAATCGATGTATGGGAGCATGCCTATTATCTCGACTACCAGAACAGGCGTGCGGATCATGTGAATGCCGTGCTGGATAAGCTCATCAATTGGGAGTTTGCGGCGAAAAATCTGGGTTGACCGGTTGGCCCGCGCGATCCGCGCGCGGGCGTTTCCCATGCGCCGCTCATGCAGGCTCCTTGCTGAATACCAGCAGTCGATTGTATGCCGGCAGGTCGTGGTCGGCAGCGAGGGTGAGGCCGAAGCCAGCCGCAAGCGCCGTCACCGAGTTAATCTCGCGCAGGCCCGAGTGCGGGTCGCGATCCCGTAACATACGGTCGAACTCGAGATTACTGGGCGACGTGTAACGTCCGTCATAACGAAACGGGCCATAGACGCAGAGTACGCCGCTGGGCGCCAAAGTGCTGCCGATCCCTTGAAGCATGGCGGTTACATCGGCCCAGGACATGATGTGCAGCGTGTTGGCGGTGAACACGGCATCGACTCGGCTCAACGGCCACACGGGCTGACGGACGTCGAGCACGGTGGGCTGCCGCAGATTGCGGCCGCCTTCAGCTTGAATGCGAGCCGCCAGGTCCGGCAGGAAGCTCAGCCGCTCGGTGGGGTGCCACGTCAGGTGAGTAAGATGCGCGGCGAAATGCACGGCATGTTGGCCGGTCCCGCTGCCGATTTCGAGCACCTGCGAGCGGTCCGCAAAAGCCGTTCGTAAAACTTCGAGTATAGGACCCTTATTGCGCTCACAGGCTTCCGAGAACGGTAACATGTGCAACTCCCCCCACGTCGATGTGCCGCTCATTGTAGCAAGCGGTGTCGAAGCGCTGTTCGTCTTCAGATCGAAAGCGCCGAAATTATTGCTCTTTGACCGTGGGTATCGCTACAGTGGCGGCCCGACCGATCTGGCGACGTGAGGAGATTTTCGATGTCGATTTCCATCTACGATATGTCGATTCCGGCGTTGAGTCGAGGCTTGACGAATCTGTCCGCAATGTTGGATAAGGCTGCCGCGCATGCCGCTGCCAAGAAGTACGATTCCGCAGTGCTTGCGCAGCTGCGTTTGTTTCCGGACATGCATCCGTTGACTCGCCAGGTGCAAATCGCGTGCGACACGGCCAAGGGCGCGGCCGGACGCCTGGCAGGTGTCGACATTCCAAAGCACGAAGACACGGAAACCACCCTGGATGAGCTCAAGCAGCGCATAGCAAAGACGCTGGATTTTCTCAAGACGGTGAGTACCGATCAAGTCAACAGCGCCGAAACCCGTACCATCGAAATCAAGTTTCCGAATGGCGCCTGGAAGTTCACGGCACTCGCCTATCTTAGCGATTTCGTCCTACCGAATTTCTATTTCCATGAAAGCATGGTGTACGCACTGCTGCGCAAGAGCGGCATAGAAATCGGGAAGACTGATTTTCTGGGCGCGATTCAATAGGACCTGGCGCAACCGGCGGCGGCTAGGCAGGCTCCTATGCCAAGAGTTCGACCAACAACTCGATTCGCGTGAAGAGGTTCTCTTCGGTACGCGCGTCGTGAGTGAAGCGGAGCTTGAGCGGGCCGTCGAGACGGTAGTCTTTCGGTTTGCCCTGCACCAATTTCAGGACTCGTTTCGAGTCGATCTTGTTCTGTTCCTCGAAAATCATGTAGCCGCTGGTGGCGCCGGCATCAATTTTGCGGATGCCCAGTTCTCCGGCGCGCAGCTTGATCTGCGCCGATCTGAAGAGCGACTTCGCATATTGCGGCATCGGCCCGAAGCGATCGATCATTTCGGCCTTCAATTCGTCGAGTTCTTCCCGGGTTTGCGTGCTCGCGACGCGCTTGTACAGCACCAAGCGCAGATGCACGTCCGGAACGTAGTCTTCCGGGATCAAGGCCGGCAGATGCAATTCCACTTCGGGACCTGCGTCCATCGGCCTTTCAAGATCGGCCTGTTTGCCGGTCTTGAGCGCGGCGACCGCGCGCTCCAACAACTCCATGTACAGGTTGTAGCCGATTTCCTGAATCTGGCCGCTCTGCTCGTCTCCCAATAGTTCGCCCGCGCCACGGATCTCGAGATCGTGCGTGGCGAGGGTGAAGCCGGCGCCGAGTTCTTCGAGCGACTCCAGCGCTTCCAGTCGTTTGACGGCGTCCGCCGTCATCGCTTTGCGCGGCGGCGTAATCAAGTAGGCATAGGCTCTATGGTGCGATCGGCCCACGCGGCCGCGCAATTGGTGAATCTGCGCCAACCCGAAGCGGTCGGCGCGATCGATGATGATGGTGTTGGCCGTGGGCACATCGATTCCGCTTTCGATGATGGTGGTGCAGACCAACACGTTGAAGCGACGATGATAGAAATCCAGCATGAGTTGCTCCAACTCACGTTCGCGCATTTTCCCGTGACCCACCGCTACATTCGCCTCGGGCACGAGTTCGCGAATGGCCTGTGCGGTCTTTTCGATGGTTTCGATGGTGTTGTGGACGAAGTAAATTTGACCGCCGCGCCGAATTTCGCGCATGGCCGCTTCTCGAACCACCGTTTCGTTCCATTCGAGGACGAAGGTCTTCACGGCGAGACGCTCCGCCGGCGGCGTCGTGATGAGCGACAGATCGCGCAGTCCGCCCATCGCCATGTTCAGCGTGCGCGGTATCGGAGTCGCCGTCAGGGTGAGCACATCGACTTCGGCACGCAGCGCCTTGAGCTTTTCCTTGTCGCGCACTCCAAAGCGGTGTTCTTCGTCGATCACGACCAGGCCCAAGTCCTTGAATCGGACCTTGCCTTGGAGAAGACGCTGAGTTGCGATGACGATGTCGACCGTCCCGCCGGCCATTCCCGCGATCACCGCTTCAGCTTCCTTGTTGGTACGGAATCGTGACAGGCTTTCGACACGGACCGGCCAATCCGCGAACCGATCGGTGAACGTCGTGAAATGCTGCTGGGCGAGCAGCGTGGTCGGCACCAAGACGGCCACCTGCTTGCCGGCTTGCACGGCGACGAAGGCGGCGCGGAGCGCGACTTCCGTCTTGCCGAAGCCGACGTCGCCGCAGATCACCCGGTCCATGGGTTTGCCCGACTTCATATCGTTCAAAACCTGCTCGATGGCCGCGGCCTGGTCGGCGGTCTCCTCGAAGCGAAAGCCCGCTTGGAAGGCCCGGTATTCGGCCTCTCCCGCCATCATCCGCGTGCCTTCCCGCGCGGCACGCCGGGAGTAGAGGTCCAGGAGTTCAGCGGCCACGTCGCGGATGCGTTGCGCCGCTTTGCGACGCGCCTTCTGCCATTGCTCGCCGCCCAGCTTGTGCAGCGGAGCGGTCTCCGCCGGCGCGCCGGTGTACCGCGAAACCAGGTGCAGCGCCTGCACGGGAACATACAGCTTGTCGCCGTCGGCATATTCGAGCACGAGAAATTCACCGGTGTACCCGGCGACGTCCATGGTCTGCAAGCCGACGTAGCGTCCTACGCCGTAGGATTCGTGCACCACCGGCGCGCCGATGTGCAGGTCGGAAAGCTCCTTCAGTATTTTCGCGGGGTCCCGCTCGGCACGACGGCGGCGACGCTCCTGGCGCGCGCGGTCGCCGAACAACTGCGATTCGGTGAGAATTTCCAGCGGCGGCGTTTGCAGCCGCAGACCCGAAACGGTAGGAGACACGGTGACGCCCAGCTTCTGGTCGCCCGCGATGAAGCTCGCAAAATTGTCGAATAACTTCGCTCGAATGCTGCGAGCGCGCAGTAAATCCAACAAGAGCTCGCGGCGTCCCGCGGATTCCGCGGCCAGCAAAACGCGGCCGGGACTTGCGGCAAGGTGCGCCTCAAGCTCGGCGACCGGCTGTTCGGCCCGCGGGTCGATGCGAACCACCGCCGGCGCTGCACTCGCGAAATTCTGAACACGCCCCGTGGTTTCAGGCGGCCATTCGAAGCTGCGCAACTCCACCTGCGGCCATGCCGCGTACGCGCTGCGGAAATCGGCCGGCGGCAGATAGAGTTCACCAGGATCCAAGATCGGCCGATGCCGATCGTGCCGCAATTGTTCGTGGCGCAGAACGATGCCCTGCCACAGAGTCTCGGCCGATGCGGTGGCCTCATTCATGTCGATCAGCACGCTGGTCGGCGGCAGATATTCGAACAGATGCGAAGTCCGGTCGAAAAACAAGGGCAGAAAAAACTCGAGGCCCCCGGGCGCTTGACCTGCGCTGACATCGCGATAAACGATCTGTTCCGTCAGGTCGCCGGTGAAGCGCAGACGATAACGGCGGCGGAATTCGCGCACCGCATCGGGATTCAGCGGTGTCTCACGGGCGGGCAGCAACTGTATCCGATCCAATTTATCGCCCGAGCGTTGCGTGTCGGGATCGAAATGACGGATGGTCTCAACGTCGCGGTCCAGCAGGTCGATACGGTACGGACTGTCCGAACCCATGGGGAATACATCGAGCAGCGAACCACGTGCCGCGAATTCGCCATGCGCGACCACTTGGGTGACGGCTGCATAGCCGGCCATTGTCAGCCGCGCCCGCAGCGCATCCAGGTCAAGCGTCTCGCCGACATGCACCTTCAGGGAATGGGCTTCCACGTAGCTGCGCGGCGCCAGCCGCTGAAGCAGCGTGTCGATCGCCACGAGCCAGACGCCTTTGCGCGCGCGCGGCAGCTCCGCCAAAGTCGCGAGCCGTGCCGAGGTAATATCCGGGTGAGCGGAGAAGCTGTCGTACGGCAAAGTCTCCAGGTCCGGGAAGACTCTTACCGGCAACCCCGTGCCGGCAAAAAAAGCGATCTCATCGCTGAGCGACTCGGCGTCGCGCGAATTTTGGGTAATTATGATCAGTGGGCCGGCAGCCTTCGCCGCCGCTTCTGCGATGGCAAGCGCCGCGGCGGCCCCATACAGCTTTCCCCATTTGATGCGGGGAGTATCGGCGGTCGGTAGACCAGGATCGACTAAGGGCATTACGTCTGGACTTTGAGACAAATACAGCCCGCCGCAACGCTAGTTGCGGTGGGCGCAGGATTTAAAACTAAACCGGATGTTACGCGATTCGTCTCAAGAATTCGCAACCACGCTGTGAATCACGCGCTCATGTTCAAAATAGACCACGAACCCGGGATACTCCCACCGCGAGATCGGGGGCTTACCGACGGCAGGGACTTTGTTGACAGGGGCGCCAAATTTTGCCGCGACCTCGTTCATGCTCATACCGCGGGCCGGAGTGGGGATGTCAGACTCTTTGACGGCGATACCGGTGTCCGTCGCAATGGTCTCGGCCCTGACGGATTGGGCGGTGCCGGCGAATCCCGTCAGTCCCGCGGCGAGGACTGCGGCAACCAGCAGGTTTCGATAGTCCATGGCACACCTCTTTGGTTAGCATATGAATGCGTTACGTTCGTGGAATTATAACATCGGCCGGAATCGGCAATAGTTGACCAATTTAACATTTTGATTATATTGATTTTTTTAAGAAGAATAGAAGAATACGATAGCCACCCGCGCCCGGAACGGGCCGGCAACCGCGTTGTGTGGTTTAATCGCCGCGCATGTTTCAGCCCGTTCCAGTTTTCGTGGGCCTACGCTACTCGCTGGCCCGAGAGCACAGCTTTTTTGTATCTTTCATCACCTGGGTATCGCTGCTCGGCGTGGCGCTGGGCGTGGCGATTTTGATCGTCGTGCTGTCGGTCATGAACGGTCTGGGCACGGAACTTCGAGACCGGCTGCTCAGCATGTCGGCTCACGCAAGCCTCAACGCCGGCGGAGCGTCCATAACCGACTGGCGGCAAGTCATTCAAGAACTTAAAGGTGCTCCCGGTTTAATGGGCGCCGCCCCTTTTCTTGACACCGATGCGATGCTCAGCCGGCAACCCACCATGAGCGGCGCCATCGTCAGGGGCATCGACCCGGATATGGAGCCGCAGGTCTCCACGATTGCGGAGTCGATGCGCGAGGGCAAGCTAAGCGATCTCGAACCCGGCAAGAACCGGATCGTGCTCGGTCGCATGTTGGCCTACCAGCTCGAGGTGGGGGTAGGGGATACCGTGACCGTGATGACCCCCGGAAGCGGCCAGGCAGGGGCCGCCGAAGGTGCGATTGTGCCGGTATTGCGGGAGTTCTTTGTCTCCGGAATTTTCGAGGTGGGGCTGCAAGAACACGACAGCGTCCTGGCACTCGTCAACTTGCAGGATGCGGAGGCGCTGCGCGGGCTTTCCGGACCGACGGGAATTCGACTCAAATTCGATGATGTGCTGAAGGCGCCGGCGCTGGCCCGGCAAGCGGCGCTGCGGCTCAAGCCGCAATTGCAGCTGCGCGATTGGACACAAGACAACGAAGCGTACTTTCGCGCCATACGTATCGAAAAGACGATGATGACCTTGATACTGATGCTGATCGTTGCAGTGGCCGTGTTCAATATCGCCGCCACCTTGGTCATGGTCGTCAGCGACAAGCGCACGGACATCGCCATTCTTCGCACGCTCGGCATGAGTCCGCGCGGCGTGCTCGCCGTCTTCATGACCCAAGGGGTGCTCATCGGCTGGATCGGCACCGCCATCGGCGTCGCTCTCGGTCTGGCTGTCGCGCTCAACGTGCCCTTCCTGGAGCAAGCGCTTGATCTTCACATCATGGACCCCGACGTCTACTACATCTCGACGATTCCCAGTGAAACGCGTGCTGCAGATGTCATCAGCATAGCACTGTCCGCTTTGGCGCTGACATTCGTAGCCACCATCTATCCGGCATTACAGGCCGCAAAGACACAGCCTGCAGAGGCATTGCGCTACGAATGATGCATTATTGGTACGAGGGTTTCTTGGGATTGCGATACCTGCGCGCTTCGCCGCGGCGCGGGGTCGTCTCGTTGATCGCAGGAATCGCAATGATCGGTCTGGCGCTCGGCGTCGCCGTGCTGATCGTCGTGCTTTCGGTGATGAACGGCTTCGAAGAGGAGTTACGCACCAGGATATTGAGCCTTACGGGTCATGCGACGATTTCCGGCCTGGAAGGCCGCATCTCGAACTGGCGTCCGCAAATTGCCAAGCTCGCGAATTTTCCCGGGGTGCTCGCCGCTGCGCCTTATATCGAAGAGCAGGGCATGGTGACCCACGGCAACAAGGCCGCGGGAATCCTGCTGCGCGGCGTGCTGCCCGATGCCGAGCGCAAGGTCGCGGATCTGACGCCGCATCTATTGAGCGGCCACGTGAGCGACCTCGTCGCGGGCAAGTATCGAGTGGTGTTGGGCAAGGATCTGGCAGAGGAGATCGGCGCCAAGGTGGGCGATCGCGTCGTCGTGATCGTGCCGCAAGGCGACGTCACACCGGTAGGCGTCATGCCGCGCATGCGCGCGTTCGAGGTGGTTGGAATCATTGCCGTCGGCATGTACGAATATGATCGCCGCATCGCGCTGTTCGCCATGCAGGACGCCGCCAAACTGTTGCGGATGGGCGACGACATCAGCGGCTTCCGGCTGAATCTCGTGGACATGTACGCCGCGCCGCGGGTGGTGCGCGACGCTGCCGTGGCGCTCGGAGGCAGTTACCTCGTCGAGGATTGGACTACCCAGCACGCCAATTTCTTTCGTTCCATCGAAATCACGAAGCGGATTCTATTCATCATGCTGTCGGCGGTGGTGGCCGTCGCCGCGTTCAATATCGTATCGACGATGGTGATGGTCGTGAAGAGCAAACGGCGCGATATCGCCATCTTGCGGACCCTCGGCTCTTCGCCGCGCAGTATTTTGTCGATCTTCGTGGTGCAGGGCAGCCTCATTGGAACGCTCGGCATCGCCCTTGGAGTCATCTTGGGGGTTTTGATCGCGGTCAACCTGCAGACGCTGGTGCATGGCCTGGAAGACGTAGTCGGCTTCAAATTCCTGGATGCACGCGTTTATTTCATGAGCGACTTGCCGGCGCACGTTCGGCTGTCGGACGTCGTCGAGATCTGCGTGTTCGCGTTCGTTCTGGCGTGCATGTCCACGCTGTATCCTGCCTGGCGCGCCGCCCGGTTGCTGCCCGCCGAATCCTTGCGAAATGACTGAGGACCGAACCCGCATGGCCGATGAGAACACCGTCGTGCTCGCAGGCACGGGACTGGTCAAGGAGTTCATCCAAGGTGCGGTGACGTTGCAGGTATTACGCGGCGCCTCGATCAAGGTTTGGGCCGGCGAGCGCATCGCCATCGTAGGTGCGTCCGGCTCGGGCAAGACCACGCTGCTGCAATTGCTCGGCGGTTTGGATCTGCCGACCCGCGGCACGGTCGAGATCGCAGGCTCAGCCATGAATCAGTTGAACGACACGGAACGTGGTCTTCTGCGCAATCAGGCGGTGGGCTTCGTCTATCAATTTCATCACTTGTTGCCCGAGTTCACCGCCCTTGAAAACGTGGCGATGCCGCTGTTGGTGCGGCGCTCGAAACCCGCGGTTGCCAGGGCGTCGGCGGCGGCTATATTGACGCGGGTGGGGCTGGCGGCTCGGCTCGATCACCGGCCGTCGCAGCTGTCCGGCGGCGAGCGCCAACGCGCGGCGGTGGCCCGAGCGCTGGTTACCCAGCCGAGGCTGGTACTGGCCGACGAACCGACCGGTAATCTCGACGGGGTGAACGCGGCGCAGGTATTCGAGCTGATGCTGGAACTCAACCGTGAATTGCGGACGAGCCTTGTCATCGTGACCCACGACGAACGGCTGGCCGCGCGCCTGGATCGGATACTCACTTTGGTCGACGGCGTGCTAGTCGAACGCGGTGCGGCGCAGGCGTGATCTCAATCGGCGACGGCGCAACAGAATCGCCACGCGCGCGCGCCAAAGGCATTGCCCGAGCACATAACCGAGCGCTGCAGCGCAAATACCCAGCACCAATGCGCCGAGCAGCAGCGGCTCCCATAGCTGATGGAGCTGCACACGGAAATTACGATGACTCAATCCGTGAATCATAGGCAAGAGGTTCAGTCCCATGAGTTTCGCGCCAACCCAGATGGAGCCGGCTACCTGCGGAAACCAAGTGAATGGGTTGCTCACGAATACCGTCGCGACCAACACGGGAATATTCAATCTAAAGAGAATCCCGAGGACGGTGCACAACGTGAGATGCAGCGGTAAGAACGGCGTGGGCGGAACGAACGCAATCAACAGTCCCAAGGAGAATGCCCGGATGACGCTCGTTCGCCTGAAGGTCCAACAACCCCGGTCGACGACGAGCGAAGCGAACGGCCTCAAACACCAGAGTTTCTCCAGTGTATGGCGCTCGGGTGTGATGCTTTTTAGCCAGCGTTGCATGGATTGCGGTTCAACTCTCCCCAGCGGCTATTATGCCGTTTCTGTAGGATGAGGGTGCGCCCTAGTACCCACTGCTCAAAACTGCAACTTCGGGCCGTCGAGCGGTATCTCAAGGGTCGGCGCTCAAGTATCATGCCCGCAGATCGAAGACTTACGAAAGAGGACGCAATGTGGGAGATCATCCGCGCCGGCGGCGGCTTCATGTGGCCAATTATTTTATGCTCGATTGCGGCGGTCGCCATCATATTGGAGCGGTCATGGACATTGCAGAGCAGCAGAGTCATCCCCCGCGACCTGTCGCAAAAGGTATGGAATTGGATCGAAGCCGACCAGCTCAGCGATAAGCTCATCGTCGCCCTCGAGCAGAACTCGCCGCTTGGCAAGCTGCTGGCCATCGGTCTCGCCAACCGCTACAAACCCCGCGCGCTGATGGTCGAGCGTCTCGAGGACGGCGGTCGCCACGTGATCCATGAGTTGGAGCGATTTCTCAACACTCTCGGGACGATCGCGTCGGTGGCTCCGCTGCTGGGTTTGCTGGGTACGGTTGCCGGCATCATTCACGCATTCAATGCGATCACCGCCAACGGTCTCGGAGATCCTCGGACCTTATCCGGCGGAATCGGCGAGGCGCTCATCACCACTGCCGCGGGTCTCACGGTCGCCATTCCCTCGCTGATCGCCTATCGGTTTCTGCGCGGCAAAGTCGAACGCCTTGTCATACGAATGGAAAAGGAAGCCATGAAGCTCGTCGATGCATTGGACGAGCGCGGCAATGCGGCGCACATGGGCAACGCGGGCGTCTGATCGTGAATCTGCGGCCGCGCCATCGTGAGGATCCAGAGATCAATCTCATCTCGCTCATCGACGTGCTGCTGGTGTTGTTGATTTTTTTCATGGTGTCGACCACCTTTCAACAAGAGGGGCGGGTCAAGGTCCAACTACCTCAGGCCAGCCAGATTCCTCTGCCGCGCGGTTCGCGGGAACCCTTGGTCATCACGGTCACCGCGGAAGGCACGTACCGAGTCAATGACCACACGCTGATCAACTCGTCCGCGGATACCCTGCGGGCCGCGCTCCTCAAGGAAGCGGGCACGGAGCGCGGTCCCATCACGATCAAAGCGGATGCACGCACGACCCATCAAGCCGTGGTCACCGCGATGGATGTCGCCGGGCGAATGGGGTTTGCGCAGCTGAACATCGCCACGGTTCACGAGGGCGGCTCGCCTTGAGCGCAATCCCTGCCGCGAGCGTGAGTCTTCCGAAACCCGATAATAGCTCCTGGTCGATATATCGGCGCCTTTTGCGCTACGCGAGGCCGTACGTCGGCGTATTCCTGATCGGCGTACTCGGCATGATTCTGTTCGCCGCCTCGCAGTGGGCACTGGCGTACTTGGTGAAGACGTTCATGAGCGGTGCATTCGTCAATAAGGACCCCGCGATCCTGTGGCAGATACCGATCGGCGTGGTGGTGCTGTTCACTCTGCGCGGCATCGGTGACTACGTCGCCAACTACTATCCTAGCTGGGTGGGTAGGCAGGTCATCAAGGGCTTGCGCCGCGATGTATTCGCCCATTATTTGCGGCTTCCCACGGCATACCTCGACCGCCAGCAATCGGGTCACTTGCTGTCCAAACTGACCTACAACATCGAAATGGTGGCCGATGCGGCGACCGGCGCATCGATCTCTCTCATCGGCGATACCATCACCATCGTCGGCTTGATCGGGTATCTGTTCTACTTGAATTGGCGGCTCGCGCTGTTCTGCATCATCGCTGCACCGGTGATCGGATGGCTGATGAAGATCGCCAACCGCAGATTCCGCCGCTACAGCGAGCGTATTCAGAATTCCATGGGCGACATCACGCGGGTCGCCAAGGAAGCGATCGACGCGCATCGCTTAATCAAGATATTCAATGCCGAAGATCATCAAACGCGGCGCTTCGAGGCGGTCAACGAACACAATCGCGCTTCGCAAATGAAATTGGCCCGCGCCAAGTCCATCAGCAATCCCGTGGTACAAACCATCGCCTCGATGGCGCTCGCGGGGGTGTTGTACGTCGCCATCCGGCAGATTTTTCTGCACAACATGCGCGTCGACGAGCTGTTCGGATTTCTCACGGCGCTGATGCTGGTTCCCGGGCCGTTGCGAAGCTTGGTTAATGTCAGCGGTCCCTTGCAGCAGGGCGTCGCCGCCGGCCAGAGCGTCTTCGAATTGCTCGATCAGCCCACCGAAGGCAGCGGCGGAAATCGATCGATAACGCGCGCGCGGGGCGAGATCGAATTTCGCAACGTGTCTTTCATGTACGGCAGGGACAAGGGGTCGGTGCTGCACAATGTGAGCTTCCACGTGCAGCCGGGCGAGACCGTCGCCATCGTCGGACGGTCGGGCAGCGGTAAAAGCACGCTCGTGGGTCTGGTGCCGCGTTTCTACGACGTGCAGGAGGGTGCGGTACTGTTGGATGGGGTGGATGTCAGAGAGTATAAACTGACGGATCTGCGGTCCCAGGTCAGCTTGGTGAGCCAGGATGTCGTGCTCTTCAACGATACCATTCGCAACAACATTGCGTTCAACGCCATCGACAAATCGGAGGCGCAAGTCGAAGCCGCGGCGCGCGCCGCCAACGTAATGGAGTTCGTGGCGCTCCAGCCGCAAGGCTTCGAGACGCCGTTGAGCGACCGCGGCCAGAACTTGTCCGGCGGCCAACGGCAACGGATTTCAATCGCGCGTGCGCTCCTCAAGGACTCCCCGGTGCTGATCCTGGACGAGGCCACGGCCGCACTCGACAACGAATCGGAACGCCGCGTGCAGCAGGAGCTAAGCCTGCTCATGAAGGGGCGGACGACTCTGGTGATCGCCCACCGGCTATCCACGGTGGAAGGTGCCGATCGAATCATCGTGCTCGATGAGGGACGGATCGTCGAGATGGGCAACCATCAGGAGCTGCTGGCGCTCGGCGGTCTGTATGCCGCATTGCATGGAATGCAGTTCAACGTGTAACAGTGTCGGTTCAATCCTGGTTCAATAATATCTGGTACGAGCGCGCTGCACCGCCGTGGTGGCTGGTGCCGCCATCCGTGGCCTACGGCGCCATTGCGGGCGCTCGGCGCCTTTCGTACGCCCATCGATTGTTTCGGTCCGTGCGCATGCCCTGTCCGGTCGTCGTGGTCGGCAATTTGAGCGTCGGCGGCACCGGCAAGACTCCGCTGGTGTGCTGGCTGGTGGCGCATCTGACCGAATGCGGCTACAAGGCGGGCGTGGTAACCCGTGGCTATGGGGGCTCATCGCGCGACGTTCGGG
>Ga0224558_1001779_pt1 | contig 21430 bp, 20 predicted proteins | sample 714S32024metaG_FD_180682 | JGI IMG/M metagenome (GOLD analysis project Ga0224558, IMG submission 180682) | Peat soil microbial communities from Stordalen Mire, Sweden - 717 S3 20-24 | ecosystem: Environmental > Terrestrial > Soil > Wetlands > Peat | place: Sweden: Norrbotten County, Stordalen...
GCATGAGCAGGCACGCAATAACAAGGGTGTAGGCATCGATCGTCCACTGCAGACCGCTCACCGACGCGTGCAGTGCGTGCTGGATCGACGGCAAGGCGACATTGACGATCGTCACGTCGAGGCCCGCCATGAACACGCTCAGACAACACGTAGCCAGCACCGCGGAACGGCGCCGCGCGTCACGATCGGGACGAGGCAAGGAGCTAACCGTTGCCATAAACATTGTTGTATCACAACAACCAAATTGCGTCGAGCTGATCCTGAGGTCCAGGCATGCACGCGAGCGTGACCTTCGCGATGTCGGCCTGTAGGCACCGCCGCTCGAGCATCTGGGCGATGCCTGAGTCGGTGAGCCCGCCCTTCGGCCCCAGCCACAGCGCAGGACCGTCGGCCTGCGAGTGTCGCAGACGTAGGCGCAAGTACCGATCAAGCGCTACGCCGGTTTTTGCTCCGAAAGGCACGGCTCGAGGCCTGCGACCCTTGCCGGTCACGTGGAGGACTTCCTCCTGAAGGTCGACATCCTCGCGCCTCTGCCCTGAGCATTCGGCGAGCCTGATCCCAGTGTCGATGAACACGCGCAGGATTGCGACGTCCCGATTGTCCTCGAAGGTCTTGCCGTTGCAGGCCCGGAGCAGCTTCTTGAGGTCGTCGTCCGATACGACCGGCACCGGGACCTCTGGCACGATCGGCGGCTTCATGCGCGCCATCGGGTCGGCCGTGATCTCCCCTTCCTCGAGGAGCCACTTGAATAGTTGCTGTAGGCAGCGGTAGCGAACACTGGCCGTCGTCGGCTTCCAGCGGGCGAGCTGATCGGCGATGAACGTCTCGTCGGTCTCGCGGGTCATCTTGTTCACCGCTGTCACGCCAAGCTTTTCCCGGGCGAAGACCTCGAACTGGCGTGCGCTGTCACCGTAGGCCCGAATGGTCTTCGGGCTCTTGTTGCCGGCGCGAAGGCTGCGCTCCCAGCTCGAAATGAGCGTTTCCAGCGTGCCGAACTCGGCGGCCTCGGCAAGCTTGGCGGGCATCGGAACCTCCTCGGCAGGCGCCACATGCGCCTCTTCCGGGCCAAGGATTAGACGGTCTCGATACGCTATCCAATAGCGCTGACCCTGAAGTTAGAACCGCTCGCCCTGGTGGCGCCCCCGGGAGGACTCGAACCTCCGACCGTCTGCTTAGAAGGCAGCTGCTCTAATCCGCTGAGCTACGGGGGCTTTCAATGGCCTCGGCAACCTCGCCGCCCGCAAGCGTAGGGGATGCCGGCACCTACTCTGGGAGAGCTGGGCCAGCGGGGAGATCGTCGTGTGCTGGCCTCGTCGTCAGGAGACGAGAGGAGCCGTGCCGATGACCGTCCGCATCGAGATCGGAATCGACAGTGTCATGCCGGAGATGCTCGCCCCGTTCTGGGCGGACGCACTCGGATACAAGGTCGGAGACATGGACCGAGCTGGAACCTATCTCGATCTTGTGCCGCCGGACCCGACCTTGCCCGTCGTGTACCTGCAGCGAGTCCCGGAGCCGAAGACAGTCAAGAACCGCCTGCATCTCGATATTCTGACCGCCGAAGCGGAGGAGACTATCGGGCGGCTCACCGCGCTCGGGGCGACGCGGGTCGGGACTGCGATGTCTGGCAGCGAAGGGGGCTGGTGGCAGGTGATGGCTGACCCGGAGGGCAACGAGTTCTGCATCTGCCGCGTCGAGTAGCCCGGGCTGCCGGCTGGCCGGCTTCGGGTTGTCGCGGCGACTGTGCCATGCTTGAGATGAATCTAGAGGCAGCACGCCTCGAGATCGTGGTGGCCGTAGCTCAGTTGGTTAGAGCGCCAGGTTGTGGCCCTGGAGGTCGGGGGTTCAAGTCCCCTCGGTCACCCTTTTAGCCAGCATTGCCGCGAGACCGGCTAGGCTGACCCGCCGGATGCGCCTCTAGCTCAATTTGGCAGAGCAACGGACTCTTAATCCGCAGGTTCCGGGTTCGAGTCCCGGGGGGCGCACCAAACAGGCGCGGGAAAGAGGGGCGGGCCGCGAAACGGCCGACGCGCGGACACTCGCTGCAAAGTGCCTGGTGGTGCTGGGTGTGGGTCTGATCCGGATGTGCCCGGGCTCCCGGTCCAGGGTCGCCAACTCCAAGTGTTCAGCAATCCTTCCTCGACAACGCAGTGCCCGGAGTCGCGGGCGCATTCACGGCCTCGTACCACCTGACTCTCTTGGCGGTCCTGGTCCAAAGGCCATCGGTCGCCACCAAGAACCGGCCTATATCAGTCGCCGAGGCGTTCGCCAGCGGTCGGTCTGCTCCGATTGCGGCCCACCGTCAGGTCAGGTGCCCCCAAGATCGCCGACGTAGCCGACGTATCGGCCTGAGGGTAGACCCCCCGGACCAGCGCGGTCGGCGCCGACGTCAGGATCTCAGGACAGGCTTCGCCGCCGCGGACCGGTCAATGCCACCACGAATGCGACGATGACGAGCACGGCGCCGAGCGCGATACCCGCGTAACCACGCTTCGTGTGCTTGGCGACCACGTGAGCCGCGTACCCGGGGAAGAACGTCGGCAGCGAGTGCGCTGGCTGCGTGAGGTACAGCGCACCAGCCACGATGGCGGCGACTCCGACGACGAGCAGAATTATCGCTAGCACGCGCCGCACGGGTCCACTTTACTCATCGATCGCTCACGCAGCACGCTCGTACTCGTGGACGAGAACAAGGCCGACCATACCGCCGACGGCGAGCACCGTGGCCAGCCGACGAGGCGCCGTGAGGGACCGGGTTCCACCACCCCCTACGCCGCCACGTAGGCGATCGTGGGGGCGCTTGCAGCTCCTCGTCGGTTGCGTCTTTCAAACGCTCCCCAGCGTTGAATGACACACGATGCCGCAACACCTCAGCGTCTGGTGGGGCCCCGGGCTACTGTCCTTGCAATGACAGACCTTCCAGCCCACGTGAAGTTTCCCCCGAACGGCGAAGGGTGGGTGGTGAGTGACGACAGCGACGTCATCACCAGCGTCCAGGCCCTCGTAGACGGCTCCGAGCTCGTAATCGAACTGTGGGGCAGCACCACCGTGATCTCGCCCAACGACGAGCACTACGCCGACCACAAGTTCCAGGACAACTCCTGGACGAACCTGTCGGACTATTCCTGGCGAGCCCGCCGGATCGTCCACGACGTCACCGAGATGGGGCACAGCGCGGACGAAGCTACCCAGATCCAATTCTCGGCCGAGGGCTCGCGCGATGACATTCCGCGGTTCCGCAAGGTGTGACCGCCCTCTACAAACGACCATCTACGCGGGAGCCGCCGGCACCGACGGTGGGCACCATGACCAGCCGACGAGATGCCGTGGGGTTGGCGGCCGGGGTGCGCCCGAAGCACATCGGGACCAGACCCACACCCCTTACCACCAGGCACTTTGCACCGCGTTTCCGCGCTTTTGGCCGTTTCGCGGGCCCGCCCCACTCTTGCCCACCAAAAAGGCGCACCAAACCGCTGCACACCAAACTGCAAATGCACAGGTAGATCGCTCCCCCGACCCCGGCAGCATCCAACAGCCGTGCTGCTTGACACGCCGAGCGACTCTCGTTACCGTAAACGCGTTCGGGGTTCGCCTCTGTGTTTTTTTTGAGGTAACTTTCTTATGAATCTTTCCCAAGATAGTCCGACTCCTGGCCGCCCTCGTCGGGGCAACTGGCAGCTGATGGCGGACATCAACCGCAACCTCGTTGTCAACCTCCTGCGCACATGCCCGGTGATGTCACGAGCCGACCTGTCAAGAGCAACCGGATTGAGCGGCCCGACTGTCTCGTCAATCGTTGCCGACCTCACCAGCCGAGGCTTGGTCGAAGACCTCGGGCAGGGCATCTCGAGCGGTGGACGGCCCCCCTATCTGGTCCGGCTCAACGAAAAGGCCAACTATGTCATTGGCCTCAAGCTCATGGGTCACGCAATATCCCTTGTCATCACGGACTTGAGCGCCACAGTGATGTACGCCCAGGTAACGACGCTCGTAGGCCCGGCCGCGGCCGAACCAGACCAAACAACCCGGCCGACCGCGTACCGCGACCCGGGGTCCATCGTCGATGCCATCTGCGCGGCGGTCGGGACCGCCCTCTCCTCTTCCGGAGTTGACGTGACCCGCATAATCGGCGTAGGCGTAGGCATCAACGGACCAGTTGACGCGGCCAACGGGGTGAGTCGTTCATCGCCCACATTCAACTGGAAGAACGTACCTTTGGCGCGGCCCATCTCAGAGAGACTCGGATACCCCGTTGTCCTCGAGAATGACGCCAACACGCTGGCTGCAGCCGAACAATGGTTCGGGCGGGGCGCCGGTATCGACACCTTCATTGCTGTAGCGGTGGGTGCTGGGATCGGCTCGGGCGTTGTGCTCAATGGCCAGCTATATCGTGGCAACGACGGCGCGGCGGGCGAGTTCGGACATGTCCAGCTCAGCGACACGGGACCACTGTGCTCCTGCGGCAAAGTCGGCTGTGTCGAGGCTTGGGCCTCGGACAGGGCAATCTTGCGCGACATCCGCGCTGCGGTCGCGGAAGAAGCACCGACTTCTATTGGCCATACGGGACACCTGTGCGAGCTCACGATCGCCGACGTGGCGGCTGCCGCTGAGCAAGGTGACGAGCTCTGCCGCCAAGTTCTGGCTCGAGCCGGTCATTACCTCGGTCGTGGCCTGGCAACGCTGATGACCGTGATCAATCCCCGTTTGGTGATCATAAGTGGGGAAGGCGTTCAGGCCGGGCACTGGCGCTTCGACTCGATGAAGGAAGCCATCGAGTCCACTGTATTCCCAGAGCTGAACGCGGAGATCATCTTTGCGACGGAGCCCCTCGACGATGCCAGATGGGCCCGTGGCGCAGCGTGTGTCGTACTGGGCGAGATATTCAGCACGCCCACCCGGCCCTCACTAGTACATGCAAGGTTAGGTTGACATGACCAGCTGAGGAAATGCAGTTTGAACAGCATTGCTGAGGCGCAGATCTCGGAAAAAGAGTGCCTGAAACATAAGCCGACAAGTCCCATGATGGTGCAGTAATGAGAAGGGAGGAGCGATAAGAATGACGAGGATTCAGCGAAGAGAGGGATCAGCCTCCAAACGTCGCCGTGGAGGTGTCACTCCGGTGCTTGGGGTGCTCGCCGCGATGCTGATGGTTGCCGGACTGTGCTCGACAGCCTTCGCGTCCACCCGGTCCGTTGCGTCTGTCTCGAGCACGCCGAAGGCGACGACGGGAGGCGTGATAACCGAGCAGGACTACTACAGCGCCGGCGACAACAGCGAGATGGTGGCTTTCATCAAGCAATTCCAGGCGCAGAACCCGGGCTTCACGGTGAAGCGTGACGTGGTGGCCAGCACCAGCATGGAGTCGCAGGAACTGGTGGAGGCTGCTGCGGGTCAGCTCCCGGACCTGCTGATGATGGACAACCCCTGGGTTGGCGGACTGGCTGCTGCCGGTGACCTGGTCCCGCTCGACCAGCTCGGTGTCAAGACAAGCGGGCTGACGGAAGGGGCAATAGCGGCGGGGAGTTTCCACGGGACGCAATTCGGTATCGGTTTCGGGAACAACTCCCTCGGCCTGTTCTACAACAAGAAGCTGCTCAAAGCGGCGGGTGTGACACCTCCGACTACGTGGGCTGAACTTGTGACGGCGGCCAAAGCCCTCACCAACAAGGCGACCGGGGTGTACGGGCTCGAGGTTGCTGCGTACAACTCGGGTGGCAACGCGACCTGGCAGTTCCTGCCCTTCTTCTGGACCGCAGGAGGCGACCTCGAGCATGTCAACGACACTGGTGGCGTCGCGGCGCTCACGCTCTACTCCGAGCTCGCCAAGGACGGCAGCATGCCGCCTTCTGTAGTGGACGAAAACCAGAACGACCTCGCCCAGCAGTTCCAGGACCAGAAGGCCGCGATGATCGTGATAGGGCCCTGGGAGTTCGCGGACTTCAACTCGACGAAGGGGCTTAGCTGGGGAGTTGCCTCGATCCCGGTGCCGAAGGCGGGGATGTCGCCGGTCGGGCCGCTCGGGGGAGAGGTTTGGGTCATCCCGAGGACGACGCCCCAGGGAGAGGCGCTCGGACTCAAGCTCTTGCGCTTCCTCACCTCTCCGACCAGCACTTACAGCTGGGCCTCGCAAAACGGTGAGATAGCCAGCCAGAAGTCCGTGTCGGCCAAGCTCATCGCCAACGATCCGTCGGACCGGATATTCGCCTACGAGATCGAGCACGCGCAGTCCCGTACATCTGAGGTAGGCCTCGCCTACCCGGCGATTGACACAGACTTGGGCACCGCGATCCAAGCGGTGATTCTCGGCAAGCTGTCGCCGAAGGCAGCTGCCCAGGCCGCGGAGGTTCAAGTGAAATACGCGCTGGAGCAGTACGGCGAAGGCTAGTTCCTGACTGTTTGAGTCATTCGGGCCACGCCTTCGGAAACGGAGGCGTGGCCCAGTTCTTGTCATCGCGCACGGTCGCCTCCCACGGCCGTGAAAAGTAGTGCCGTTTACCGGAAAGGACTTCCGTGCCTTCTCTTTTCCCGCAACCTCCAGACGAGGTCAGCACTGCGCATTTCACTGACAACTTCGGGGCACTCACGTGGCGCTCCGCGCACGAGGTGGTCTGCATTGAAGCGTGGGGTCCCGACGCCTTGCGGGTGCGAGCCGGCCTTGACTCTCTGAGCGAAGGCCACGGGGCCCTCAGCGAGCGACCTCAAGCGGAGGCGACCGTCAAGATCGATGGGGAGAGGGCGAGCATCACCGTTGGTGGGCTGGCCGCTGAGGTGGACGCCGTCGGCAATGTCCGCTTCGTGCGGGCCGACACCGGTGACGAGCTGCTCTGTGAGCGGCCGATCCACTTCTGGTGGCCAGGCCCCCGCAACTACACCGCCACCGACAACGGCTATCACTACATCGAGCAGTGCTTTGCCGCCTATGAGGGCGAACAGCTCTTCGGCTTGGGCCAGCACACTCACGGCCGGCTCGACCAGAAGGGCATCGTGGTTGACCTGGTGCAGCGAAACGCCGAAGTGAGCATTCCCTTCGTCGTCTCCAGTCGTGGTTACGGACTGCTCTGGAACAACCCGGCCGTTGGTCGGGTCGAGCTCGGGGCGACGGCCACCCGCTGGGTCGCGAACAGCGCCCGCCAGATCGACTACTGGATCACGACCGGCACGCCGGCACAGATCGCCTCCCGCTACGCGGACGTGACTGGACACGCTCCGATGCTCCCCGAGTGGGCGGCGGGGTTCTGGCAGTCCAAGCTCCGCTACCGCACCCAGGAGGAGCTATTAGAGGTGGCGAGGGAGTACCACCGGCGCGGGCTGCCACTCTCGGTCATTGTCGTGGACTTCTTCCACTGGACCCAGCTCGGTGACTGGCACTTCGAGCCGAGCGAGTGGCCCGATCCTCGGGCGATGGTCGAAGAGCTCGCAAGCATGGGCATCCGCCTCATGGTGTCGGTATGGCCCTCGGTGAGCTTGATGTCGTCCAACTACCAGCCGATGCTCCAGGCCGGGTACCTGATTGCCAGCGAGCGGGGGGCACCTGTTCACGCGGACTGGCCTGACCGGCACGCTCCGGTGAGGCTCCCGGTTGCCTTCTACGACGCCACGAACCCGGATGCTCGCAGGTACCTGTGGAATCAGCTCCGCGTCAATTACTTCGAAGCTGGGATCAAGGTCTTCTGGCTAGACGCCTGCGAACCCGAGATCAGACCCGGCCACGTTGACAACCTCCGGCTCTTCGCAGGGCCCGGCGCGGAGGTGCTCAACCGCTATCCGGCCGACCATGCTCGGGGCGTCTACGAGGGCATGCACGAGGCGGGCGAGACCGAGGTGGTCAGCTTGATCCGCTCGGCGTGGGCGGGCAGCCAACGCTGGGGCGCGGCTCTGTGGTCAGGCGACATCCCTGCCACCTTCGAGTCCCTCGCTGCCCAAGTCCGGGCCGGCCTCAACGTCGCCCTGTCGGGCATCCCCTGGTGGACGACCGACATCGGCGGGTTCCACGGCGGTAACCCGAGCGACCCCGTTTACCGGGAGGTCATCGTGCGCTGGTTCGAGTACGGGGTCTGGTGCCCGCTGTTCCGCCTCCACGGCGACCGTGAACCCCGCGTCCCGCTTTCGCAGGCGATGTCGGGCGGCCCGAACGAGGTCTGGTCCTACGGCGACGAGGTGTACGAGATCTTGTCGGGCATCTTGCGCCTTCGCGAGCGGATCAAGCCCTACGTGCTCGAGCAGATGGCCGTGGCAGCTGCCGAGGGCATCCCGCCCATGCGACCGCTCTGGTTCGACTTCCCCGACGACGAAGACGCTTGGGGGATTGACGACGAGTACTGCTTCGGCCCCTCGGTGCTCGTCGCACCGGTCACAGTGCTCGGCGCGCGCTCTCGGCGCGTCTACCTGCCGGCGGGTGCCACCTGGACCGACCCGTGGAGCGGCGAGATCATGAAGGGCGGCACGTGGATCGACGCGGCCGCGCCCTTGGAGCGCATCCCCGTCTACCTTCGCGACGGCGCACAGCTGCCTCTGCAATGAACGCTGGTCCGAGCTGAGAGGTTGTTGATGCCCGAAGCGCCTGAGATAGGAGCGACGCACACAGGCGTGCTCGCTTCGTCCGCCAAGCCCGAACGCGGCGACCGGGCGCGCGGGCCTCGCAGACTCTTCCGCGGTCGGGTCCTGTTCCTGTTGCCGGCTGTCATCTATCTCCTGGCGCTCTTCGCCTATCCCATCGTCTACGGCATCCTCTTGAGCGTCCGGCAGTCGAGCGTCATCACGTTCGTGCACAACACCGGTGGTTTCGTCGGCCTCACCAACTACCGGCTGGCGGTGACCAACCCGCTCCTTCCGAGCGTCGTGTGGAACACGGCGATCTTCATGGTGGGCTCGATCGTGGCGCAGTTCAGCATCGGCTTTTTGATCGCGTTGTTCTTCACTCGGCGCTTTCCCCTAAGTGGCTTCCTGCGGTCGCTCATACTCGTGCCATGGCTGCTTCCCGGTGTTGTCACGGGAATCATCCTTCGGATGATGTTCGACCCGAACATCGGCATGGTCAACCAGGTGCTCTCGAACCTCGGGCTCATCCACTCGCCGATCGAGTGGTTCGCCAACACTCACTTGGCGCTGTTGGTCATCGTGCTCGCGAACATCTGGATAGGGATTCCCTTCAACATGTTGCTCCTGCACGGCGGGCTCCAAGACATCCCCCATGAGCTGTACGAGGCGGCCCGTGTCGATGGTGCCGGGCGGCTACGGACATTCCGGTCGATCACCTTGCCGGTGATGCGGCCGGTGATCGCCGTGGTGCTGGTCCTCGGCTTCATATACACCCTCAAGGCATTCGACATCGTGATGATCATGACAGGTGGCGGACCCATGAACGCCACCCAATTGCTGTCCACATGGGCTTACACCCTGTCGTTCTATAACCTCGACTTCGGACAGGGTGCCGCGGTCGGCACGATCATGATGGCGATCTCCCTCGTTTGTGCATTCGCGTATGTGCGCACTTACAGAGGGGAGCTTCGCTCATGAAGTTCCGGCGTCGGAAGGGACTGATCTCCGGGCTGAACGTCGCCGTGGCGTTGGTGATAGTCGGAGTGATGCTCTTGCCCCTGTACTGGGCCGTGGTCACCTCGCTCAAGACCTTGCACCAGTCCTACGCGACACCGACGGCCCTTTTCCCACCCTCACCAACGTTCGCCGCCTACTCACAGGTGGTGCACACCCAAGGTGGCTCTCTACTCACCAGTTTCATCATCGCGGTCGGTGCCACGGTGGTCTCATTGTTGATCTCGGTGCCTGCGGCTTACGCTCTGGCGAACTTCCGGTTCCGGGTCACATGGCTGGTCACATTGTCGCTGCTGGTCGCCCAGACGATCCCGGGCATCGTGCTGGGCACCTCGTTCTTCAAGATCTTCGCCGGGCTCCACCTGCTCAACAGCTACCTGGGGCTGATCATCGCCGACTCCACCTATTGCGTGCCGTTCTCCATCCTGGTCGTTCGGGCCTTCATGATCGGGTTGCCACGCGAGCTGCTCGAGGCCGCCCGCGTGGACGGTGCGACGCTTCTCGGCACGCTGCTTCGGATCGTGATCCCGCTCAGCAGGCCGGCGATCTTGACGGCGGCTCTCTTCTCGTTCCTGTTCGCTTGGGGTGACTTCCTCTTCGCGCTGACGCTCAGCACCTCCAACAGCGTCGAACCGATGACGCTCAGCATCTACTCGTACATGGGTCAGTACACCTCGCAATGGCCGGAGCTCATGGCCGCGGCCGTCTTCGCAGCGATCCCCTCGGCCATCCTGCTCATACTGGTCCAACAAGGAATACGAGGGGGGATGGCCACCGCCGGGCTGAAAGGGTGATCACAAACCCCCTGGCAAGGCACGCGGGCCGAGCCGAGCGCTGGGACCCTGTCCCAACCGTGGGGCCGTGGGCCGGCTCTGCTACCCTTCGTCTCGACGGCTTCGGCCGTCCCGCTGCCTGCAGGGGAAGTCCGGTCAAAGTCCGGCGCTGGCCCGCAACCGTAGGCGAGGCTCGTCCTCGCAAGCCGGAAAACCTGTTGGTGGTGAGTCCTACTAACCGTCGAGGAAAGCGGGGACTGGGAACCGGTACGGCAGCGGTGTCTCAGCGCTTCTCCGGGATCCAGTATCCGGGAGAGGACATCCATGCCAGCCTCCGTCCGTCGGGCGGCCCGAGCCCGCCTTGTTGCAATGCTGCTCGGCCTCGGAGCCGCCGCCGTACCAGTTGCGTCGGCCGCTACTGCACAACCAGGGGCTCACGCGCTCCTTGCACTTCAAGACCATGCCGCGACGGTGACGGCAGCTGCTGCTGCCGGCGCAGGCTGGATTGCCCGCGACTTGAGCAACAGCGGAGCGCTCGTCGACGCCGTCTCCGGCAAACCGAGCGCCGGTGACACGGCGGACGCCATTTTGGCTCTCGTCGCCGCGGGTGAAGGCGCCAGCCAGGTCAAGGCCGCCACGCACTGGCTCGAAGATCATTTCAGCTCGTACATTTCTGCCAAGGGCGTCGACAATCCAGGCGCTCTCGGCCTCGTGACGCTCGCAGCGGTTGCGGCGGGCGCGGACCCTGCGCACTTCGGTGGCCAAGCCAGCTCCAACGACCTGGTCGCCAGACTTCGAGCAACCGAGCACTTGAACGGCGTGTCCGCGGGCGTCTTCGGCGCCACGCGCTCGGCGAACGCGTTCAACCAGTCGCTCGCACTTCTCGCGCTGGTCTCAGTGAAGGGCTCAACCATGGCGATCCACCTCGGCGAGGCCTATCTGGAGCGCCGCCAGTGCGCTGACGGGGGCTGGGAGTACTCGCTCACGACGCCTTGCGCCAAGCCGGACCCGAAGACCTATTCCGGTCCCGACACGAACTCGACGGCGCTGGCCGTTATGGCGATCGTCGCGGCCGGCGGCAGCTTCGGCCATGGCCCGCTGGCTTTCTTCGCCAACTCACAGGAGACCAACGGCTCTTTCGGCTACTACGGCGTGTCGGGCGATGGGCAACGGGGTGATGCCGACTCGACGGGCGAGGTCGTCCAGGCATTGATCGCGCTGCGAGCGATCAACGACAAGCAGCTCGTGCGCAACGCCATCACGCCCGAGCGCGCCCTCGAGAACTTCCAGTACCGCTGTGACGCGCCGGCGAGCGAGCGGGGCGAGTTCTCCTACGACGGTTCCCCCAGTCAGTACGCCACGTTGCAGGCAGTCCCGGCGATCGCGGGTGCGGCGCTGCCCATCGGGCCCCGCAAGCTGTCCGCTGCCGAGCTCAGTTTCAGCTGCAGTGCGGGCTGAGCCGACGTGACCGCACCGCAGCTACCCATGGCGACATGACCGGGCATCGACCGCGCCCTCCGAGAGGCCGTCGCGCGAGAGCGACAGGACTCGTGGCCACCAGGCGCGCTCGACTCCTTGTCAAGTCGGCCGCGACCTTCGGGGCCATCGCTGCCGTCACCGTCGCGACACTCGCCCCAACCATGGCTCCGGGCGCGGCGCAGCCCGCGGCGGCGAGTGCAGCCCGACAATCGAAGGACGCCTCGCCGCGATGCGCGGTTCCCGCACACACAGCCAACGACCGGATCGTCGTCGCGGTCGTCGCCGATTTCGGTGGCGTGAACGGCAAGGTCATCGTCACCTGCGTTCTGGCCAAGGCCGGCGAGAGCGGAGCGCAAGTGCTGCAATCGCAGGCTCAACTCCTCCGATACCCGTCTCCCCGTTACGCCGAGTCCGGTCTCTTGTGCGCGATTGACGGTTACCCGACAAGCGGCTGCGGGACCCAGTCGGGAGGTCACTACGCCTACTGGGCCTACTGGCACGGTGGGAAGCGATGGCATTACGCAAACAGAGGACCTGGGGAGTGGAAGGTCTCCAAAGGTGACGTCGAGGGGTGGCGTTTCGAGCCTGATGGGAGCGCGACCCCGGCCGACCCGCCGCCACGGGCAGCGTCGGGCGCGACAGCACTCGAGACGGCGACCAAGGCGGCGACGACTTCGTCGCCGTCTCCGGGCGACGATGTGGCCGGCCCGATCGGCACGTCGGGCGGTAGCGGGAGAGGCACGAGCCCGATCCTGTTCATCGTCGGCACCGGCCTGATCCTTCTGATCGGCGCTGCGGCGCTGCTTCGCTCCCGGCGCGCGAGCAACCGCGCCACCTAGATGCTGCGCACCCGCCTCCAGCCGCTGCACCCGATCGCATGGTGGTGCTGGGCCGGAGCCTTGGCGGTCGCCGCCAGCCGCACGACGAACCCGCTCCTGCTCGGTCTCCTCCTGGCAGCGGTCGCCTGGGTCGTGACCACAAGGCGCGGCAACAGTCCCTGGGCCCGCTCGTTCGCCGCCCTCATGCGCCTCGGGCTCATCGTCATCGTCATTCGCGTCGTCGTCCAAGTCCTCTTCGGTGACCGGGTGCCAGGCGCCACGTGGTTCGCACTTCCCTCGGTCCCACTTCCGTCGTGGGCTGCCGGTGTGACGATCGGAGGGCCTGTAACGGCTCAAGCAGCAGTTGGGGCGTTCTGCCAAGGCCTGCAGATCGCCGTGATTCTGGCGTGCTTCGGTGCTGCGAACTCACTCGCGAGCTCCTTCCGGCTCTTGCGATGCGTGCCGGCCGGCCTGTACGAAGTGGCGGTCGCGGTCACGGTGGCAATCTCGTTCACTCCACAGGTCGTGCTTTCGATCGCCCGTGTCCGGGACGCCCGGCGCTTGCGGGGCCGTGCCACGAGCGGCCTGAAGGGCTGGCGCGGCTTGGCGGTGCCGGTCCTCGACGGAGCCCTCGAGCGATCGGTCGCGCTGGCGGCTTCGATGGACGCCCGCGGGTTCGGGCGGCGCTCTACTTCGCCGAGGCGCCGCCAGGCCACCGCGGCGGCGACACTCGGGGGCCTCGTCGGGCTTGGCATCGGCTTGTTCGAGGTGCTCGACTCCGGCTCGGCTTCGGGACTCGGGCTCGCGGTAGTCCTAGTCGGCGGCGCCCTCGTCTTGGGGGGCCTCGTCGCCGCATCGCACGGCTCGAGGAGCCGTTACCGGCCCGACCGTTGGCTCGTTGCCGAGTGGCTCGTCGTACTGGCGGGGCTCGCGGCCGTTGCCGGGGTCGTGGCGGCGGGCAGCAACGACCCGAACGCGCTTGTTCAGCCGCTCTATCCCCTTGCGCTGCCAGCCGGCCCGGTTGTCGCGCTGGCCGGCATCCTCGCCGCCACGGTGCCGTCGGCCATAGCCCCGATACCCGCGCCGCTGCGCGCGAAGCTCCGCGGGGCCGTGGCGTGATCTCCTTCGACCGCGTCACGGTCAACTACCCAGGTGCTTCGGCGCCGGCGCTGGCAAACGTGAGCCTGGCAATCGAAGAAGGTCACCTTGCCCTCGTCATCGGCGCGACGGGCTCCGGGAAGTCGACGCTGCTTCGCTGCGTGAACGGTCTCGTCCCGCATTTCTCCGGTGGCCGGCTCAACGGAACGGTGACCGTCGACGGGCGCAGCACCGAGCAGTACCGTCCCCGCGACCTCGCCGATGCCGTCGGTTACGTCGGCCAGGACCCTGATGCGACCTTCGTCGCGGACACGGTCGAAGACGAGCTCGCTTACGCCATGGAGAACCTCGGTGTGGACTCGGCGACAATGCGCCGGCGGGTCGAAGACGTTCTGGACACCTTGAACCTGCACGCACTGCGCCAACGGGCCATCTCGACGCTGTCAGGCGGTCAACGCCAGCGCGTCGCGATCGGCGCCGCGTTCACCGCCGCGCCTCGCGCACTCGTGCTCGACGAGCCGACGTCATCGCTCGACCCTGTCTCGGCCGAGGAGGTGCTCGCGTCACTCGCGCGTCTTGTCCACGACCAGGGCACCACCATCCTCGTCGCCGAGCACCGCCTCGAGCGCATCGTGCAGTTCGCGGACATCGTCGTCGAGATCGGCGCCGCTCGAGGTGACGTCCGTAGCGGCTCACCGGCGGCGATCTTCGCGACGGCTGAGCTGGCACCACCTGTCGTCCGCCTCGCCCGTGTCGCCGGATGGTCGCCTGTCCCGCTCTCGGTCCGAGACGCCCGCCGCCATGCGCCAGAGCTCCGGCACCGCCTCGAAGCCAGCAAAGGGCCGGCCACGATGGCGTCTCGAGGAGACCGCGTAGCCAACGTGAAGGGCCTCACCGCCGCCTACGGGCCGATACCAGCACTGGCGGACGTCACCCTTGACTTCCATGAGGGCGAAGTGATGGCGGTCATGGGAAGAAACGGAGCCGGGAAGTCCACCCTGCTCCACCACCTCGTCGGGCTTCGCCGCGCCCAGCGAGGCTCGGTGGAAGTCCTTGGCCGCGCGCCCGCCTCGCTCGCCGCGTCCGAGGCGATCCGGCTCGTTGGTCTCGTGCCCCAGGACCCCGGGGCGCTGCTGTGCGCCGAGAACGTGGCGACCGAATGCCGGGACGGCGACCGCGACGGCAAGCTCGCCGAGGGGACGACGCGAGCGATGCTCGAGTCCCTCGTCGGCGGCATCTCCGACGACACACATCCGAAAGACCTCTCCGAAGGTCAGCGCCTCGCGCTCGCGCTGGCGATAGTGCTGGCGCCAGAACCGCCGCTGCTGCTGCTCGACGAGCCCACGCGCGGGCTCGACTACGGCGCCAAGGAGCGGTTGTCCCGCCAGCTCCGCCAGTTCGCGGCCCGGGGCCACTGCGTCGTCGTGGCGACTCATGACGTTGAGCTCGTGGCCGAGGTGGCCGACAGGGTCGTCGTGCTCGCGGACGGTGAGGTCATCACCGACGGTCCCGTGCGCTCGGTCGTCTGCCATTCAGCCGGCCTTGCCTCCCAAGTGGCCCGGATCCTGGCCCCGGCGGAGTGGCTGACGGTCGAGGAAGTTGCCACAGCGCTCCTCGAGACGCAATCGGAAGACAGGACGCCCTCGTGACCACCGCGCGCGGCCAACGCCCAGTGGGTCTCGACCGGTCCGGCTCTCTCGCCATCGCGATCGCGTCGGTGCTCGGAGCGGTCGCGTTCCTCTGGCCGCTGTTCATCCCCGAGCACGGGGCGTTGAACCAGGCTCACGCCGGCGATGCGCCCTGGATCGTCGCGGCGCTCCTGCCGCTATTGCTCGTAGCGGTGCTCGGCGAGTTCAGCTCTGGAGGCATGGACGCGAAGGGCGTCGCCATGCTCGGTGTTCTCGGCGCCTGCGGCGCCGCGCTGCGGCTTCCCTCTGGTGGTGCGGCCGGGTTCGAGCCCGTCTTCTTCCTGCTCTTCCCGGCGGGCTACGTGTTCGGCCGCCACTTCGGTTTCTTGCTCGGCGCCCTCACCCTTTTCACCTCGGCACTCGTCACCGGGGGCGTTGGTCCGTGGCTGCCGTTCCAGATGATGGCCGCGGCGTGGATGGGCTACGGCGCCGGCTGCCTCCCGCACTTACGGGGGCGTCGCGAGCTCGTCGTGCTGGCGGCGTACGCGGCGTTCGCCTGCCTTGCCTACGGGCTGCTCCTCGACCTGTGGTTCTGGCCCTTCGGCGCCGGCACCGCCTCAAGCCTCTCGTTCCAGCCCGGAGCGTCGGTGGCTCACAATCTGGTCCGTTTCCTGCTGTTTCATTCCGCGACATCGCTCGGGTTCGACTTGCCCCGGGCTGGGCTGAACGCGGGACTGATCCTGGTCGCGGGGCGCCCTGTGCTGGCCGCGCTGCGCCGAGCCAGCCACCGTGCCGCCTTCGGTGCCCCGGTCGAGATCGCGCCACACGCGCTGGACATGCCGACCGGCTCCTGAGGAATCAGGAAGGCAGCCCCTCCCCCATCGCATCGTCGTCGATCCGGTGCTTCACGCTCACCATGAAGCCGGGACCTTCGGTCGTCTCGACCGAACTGAGCGTGATCTCCCCGGCATCCATGTCGTCCAGGTCGAGCCCGAACGCGATGACGAGCTCTGCCAGCTCGGCGTAGCCATTCGCGTAGTCGTCCGGTCGCCGTCCCGTACGCACCACCTGGGCCGACCACTCCTTGCCGACCGGCACAGCGGGAATCCCGGGCCGGCGCCGCTGAAGAAGAGCGCTGGCGCCGATCGGCACGTTGGCCATGGCCTCATGGCCCTGGTAACCAGTGAGCAGTCCGAGAACCTGCTGGCGCACGCGCGTCAGGTCGGCGCCCAGGCTGACGAGGACCTGGGCGGCCACACCCTCGCCCTCGCGCACGAGGCCGAGCAAGATGTGCTCGGTGCCGATGTAGTTGTGGCCGAGTTGCAGCGCCTCCCGCAGAGCCAGCTCGAGGACTTTCTTCGCGCGCGGCGTGAACGGTGGGGACCCTTTCGGCCCAGAGCCCGCGGGCCCGATCGTTTCCGCCACCTTCGCGCGCACGGCCTCGAGCGAGATGCCGAGGGACTCCAGCGCCTTGGCCCCGACTCCCTCGCCCTCGTGAATGAGGCCGAGCAGGATGTGCTCGGTCCCGATGAAGCTGTGGTTCAAAAGGCGCGCTTCCTCCTGAGCCAGGACCAGCACCCGGCGCGCCCGATCGGTGAATCGCTCGAACATGTGCGCATTGTCCCACCCACCGCTTGGCGCGAATGTGCGCGCTCAGAATCGCGCGGCGACCAGGCGTTCGAGCCCGATCCGTTCATGGCGCGGATGGAGGCCTACGGTGCTCCCTGTTCGATCAGGGAGTAAGACCCCCGACGACAGGAGCTGACGCCGCACCCGTGCTCTGATCGGTGGTCGCCACCGGAACGGGACCATTGCCGAGCGGTGCCTCGAGCCGCTTTGTCAAGGTCTGAGGGACGCCACCTCTTATCGCCTCGTAGATCGAGTAGCCCTGGGTCACAAGGTTCGTCAGCAGATCCGTCACACCTTCGGTGCCGTTGACCAGGACTATGTTCGCCCCACTGAGCCCTTTGGCCGCAGCCTCCACCAGAGCTGGAAGCTGCTCGACGATCCTGTTGGCTGCGATCAGGCTCTGGTTGCCGCCGGCGAGTGCCTCGGCCCTCGCCTTGATGGCATCCCTGTCGGCCTCGGCAAGGCGGATCGTGCGGTAGGCATCGGCGTCAGCGGGCTTCTCGACCTCTGCGATGAGGTCCTTCTCGCGTTTTTGCGCCTGGAGGGCGGCGAGCCTGGTCTGCTCTTCGGTCACCTGTTGGCTCGCCTTGGCCTGCGCCAGAGGGCCGGCCTGGCTCGCGGCGGCTTGGGCCTGCTCGATCTCGGCCCGGTAGCCTGCCTGCTTGATCTCGGCCTCGCGCACGAAGCCCGCTTTCAACGCGTTTGCCTCCTGCTCCTTCTCGGTCGCTGCTTGGTCGGCTTGCGCAGCGGCGATGCGCGCATCGCGTGCGACGGCCGCGGCGTGCGGAGCGGCGAGATTCTCGATGTAGCCGGTGGCGTCCTTGATCTCTTGGATCTGGAAGGCATCGATGACAAGGCCGAGCTTTTCCATCTCGTCGGTCGACGCCGCTTTGACCTCCTGAGCCACCCGGTTGCGATCTCCGATGATCTCCTCGACCGTGAGGCCGCCGACTATCGAGCGCAGGTGGCCGGCGAGCACCTGCGAGGTGAGCCGTTCCATCCCCTGTTGCTGGTCAAGGAACCGGCGCGCTGCGTTGGCTATAGAGGAGTTGTCGTCGCCAACCTTGAAGACTGCCACGGCCTCGACGGTGAGCGGGATACGCAGCTTGGTCACACAGCTCTCGGAGATGAGGGCTTCCCTGAGGTCGAGTGAGAGCCAGCGAGCCTTGTTCTTCCAAGGCAGAACGAAAGACCCTCTGCCCGTCACGATGCGGAATTGTCCGCCATCACTACCGCGCTTGGATCCCGACACCACCATCGCCTCGTTCGGCGCCGGGATTCTGTAGAAGAACATGCGCCCTCTTTCTCTCGGCGGATCAGCAGCTCGTCACAAGCAGCGTCCGCGATGACAGCTGCTCAACGACGACAATACGTGTGTTCACCGCGAGCGGCTCTTCACTTTCAGTGTACGCCGTGTAGGCCTCCGAGCCCCCGCGTATTTGGATGATCACCTCGCCTGGAACGCCTTGGGAGATAGGCACGGAGACGCGCCCCATCTTGCCGACGGCTTCCTCGGCCAGCCCACCGGAGTCCAAGTCCATCTGCTCGAGCGCCCCTCCTAGTGCCACGCGGCTCCGCCGGCCATGACCATGCCGACAGGCCTGAGACGACCACCCCTGATCGGTCCCCCGTAAAGCCTACTTGTCGCCTGGCTCTCCCCCTCTAAGACGCCTGGAAAGGTGATCCCGGGTATCGATGTGCAGGAAGTCACCGCTACTCGACTCCCGCGCGGTCGGCCAATGCACGCCTTTCGCGCACGCAAGCTGTGTCTCTATGCGCAGTGGCAGTCCCGCCGGTGACCGAGGTTCAGTTGGGCGGAGCGCCTGGTAACCGAGAGCTCATCGGAGACTCCGCCCTCAGAACACGAATGGCCGCGACGTCGCTCGCTATCTGCTCGACCAGTTCACCCTCGGTACCGAAGCTGCGCTGCTCCCGCACAAGGGTCCCGACCTCCACACGGATCCTCTCGCCGTACAGGTCCCGGTCGAAGTCGAGGAGGTGCGCCTCGACGAGCCGCTCCCCGACCTCGTAGTAGTGCGGGCGGCGACCCACAGAGATGGCCGCACGATGCCTGGTGGCGTCCTCGAGCTCGACGACGCCTGCATAGACGCCGTCGGCGAGATCCACGTTCGGACCGATCCTCACGTTGGCTGTCGGGAAGCCGAGCTTGCGGCCCCGACGGTCGCCCATCACCACGATCCCCTCGACGCAAGAACCCACCTCCCAGAACCTAACGTCCCCCGACGGGCCACGACGCTGAACCAAGCGCGCGCGAGCGACCTCATCAGGTACATACTCTCCCCGTGACTTATGTGACTGCTTCGAGGTTTCGCGCAAGAGCCGTAGACCATCTCGCCGTGGCGATCGGCACCTCCAAGGGGCTCTTCTTCGTCAGCGACAGCGCGGTCGACGGGCCCTTCCTGGCCGGCGACGCCGTGTTTGCCTTTGCGGAGCTCCACGGTCGTCTTCTCGCAGCCTCCACCGACTCCCACTTCGGCCCGAACGTTCGCGTGAGCGAAGACGGCGGCCTCAGCTGGGACGAGCCGGGCACACGACCGATCGCGTTCCCTGCGGACGCGGGAACTGCGCTCGCCTCGGTCTGGCAACTCCACGTCGATCGGAGACCGAACGCGAGCGAGACGATATGGGCGGGCGTGGAGCCGGCGGCGCTGTTCCGTTCCGACGACGCTGGTGACACTTTCGAGCTCGTCCGCGGCCTGTGGGAACACCCTGACAGGCCGAACTGGGAGCCTGGCATGTGTGAGCTCGCCCTGCACACCGTGGTAACCCACCCGGAACGACCGGACCGGATCATTGTCGCGATTTCCACCGGCGGCGTGTACCGCTCCGACGACGGCGGGGATACCTGGGTGGCGCGCAACCAAGGGATCGAGGCCCGATCCGTAGCCGAGTCCTTGCCGAAAATAGGCCAATGCGTGCACAAGCTCGCTGTGGACGCCGTGAACCCCGACGTCTTGTGGACGCAGAACCACTGGGGCATCTACAGGTCCGACGACGCCGGTGACCACTGGGAACCCGTCGGCCACACCGGTGAGCCCGACGGGGTAGTTTCGGATTTCGGCTTCCCGATCGTCTCCCACCCCGAGGAGCCCGACACCGCGTACGTGCTTCCACTCGAGTCCGACGTCTACCGCTGCACGCCTGCAGGCCGCTGCCGCGTCTACCGCACGACAGACGGCGGGCTCAGCTGGGAGGTCTTGTCCCATGGCCTTCCGAGCACCAACGCCCACCTGACTGTGTTGCGCGATGCATTCACCATCGGTACCAACCCGCCGTGCCCGCTCGTGTTCGGCTCCAAGTCCGGGCAGCTCTTCGCCTCGGTGGACAACGGTGAGTCGTGGCGTCTCGTCACGTCCTATCTGCCGCCCATCTTGTGCGTGCGCGTCCTCGACTGACGCGACCTGTCCCGGCTCCGGTGGCTGCCTTGAGATCCCGTTCAGACCCGGCGGAGCCGCCCCTGGCTCGGGTCCGCCGCGTGCCAGGAGGCAACGATGAAACTGCGGATTTTCACTGAACCTCAACAGGGCGCGAGCTATGAGCAGCTCCTCGCCGTCGCACGTTGCACCGAGGAGTGCGGGTTCGACGCGTTCTTCCGCTCGGACCATTACCTCAGGATGGGTGAGGGCGACGCGCGACCTGGCCCGACAGACGCGTGGATCACGCTCGCGGGCCTGGCTCGTGACACGAACAGGATCCGGCTGGGCACCTTGCTGAGCGCGGCGACGTTCAGGCTTCCTGCACAGCTCGCCGTGATCGTCGCTCAGGTGGACGCCATGAGTGGCGGTCGAGTCGAGCTCGGGCTCGGCGCGGGCTGGTTCGAGGAGGAGCACCGCGCCTTCGGCATCCCCTTCCCGCCCTCGGTCGGCGAGCGCTTCGAGCGGCTCGAGGAACAGCTCGAGATCATCTCGGGGATGTGGGCCACGGCCGAGGAGGACCGCTACTCCTTCGCGGGCGAGTACTACCAGCTCGGGGACAATGCCGGCCTGCCCAAGCCGGCGCAGGTTCCGCGACCGCCGATCATCGTCGGAGGAAAGGGCACGAGACGAACCCCGGCGATCGCGGCCCGCTTCGCGGACGAGTGCAATGTCCCGTTTGCCTCTGCCGAGCACTGTGGCAAGCTCTTCGCCGCGCTTGACACCGCTTGTGCTCGGATCGGTCGTGACCCATCGACAATCCGGAGATCAGCCGCAGTCGTAGTCTGCGCCGGCCGCAACGACGACGAGATCAACGCTCGGGCAGCCGCGATCGGGCGCGAGGTCGACGAGCTTCGCCTGAACGGCGCTACGGGCACCGCCGCGGAGGTCGCCCAGCAGTTGAGCTCCTACGTCGCTACCGGGGCGACGACCATCTATCTTCAGATCCTCGACCTTGGCGACCTCGACCATCTCCGCTTCATCGCCGAGCAGGTCGCACCGCTCCTAGGAGACTCGGA
>Ga0224558_1001781_pt1 | contig 21409 bp, 18 predicted proteins | sample 714S32024metaG_FD_180682 | JGI IMG/M metagenome (GOLD analysis project Ga0224558, IMG submission 180682) | Peat soil microbial communities from Stordalen Mire, Sweden - 717 S3 20-24 | ecosystem: Environmental > Terrestrial > Soil > Wetlands > Peat | place: Sweden: Norrbotten County, Stordalen...
TTGTGCCTCTTTCGATTTGAGTGACCCCCGTGGCGGGGGCGAGAGAGGCAACAGAAACAGCCGCACGGAAGGCGCGGCGTCACAGGCAACCGTGAAATAAATGAGGGGTAGCCCGTAGGGAATCATCGTTTATGTCGCGAAAGTGCCTTGACGCTAGCCGGCGGCTGTTAGGTTGACTCCGAACCCGTCCATGAGTGGGGAAACGGAAAGAGGCACAGTGGTGACGAAGACGGCGCGGAGAGACGCTGCGAGAATAGCGGATGATATGGAAACGGGTAGTGGACCAGTTTCAATTTCCACAGGCTACAATGAGAAAAAGCCCGGATGCCAGTCCGGGCCTTATGCTTTGATGTCAACCGCGCTGCGCGGCGCTTTGAAATCCCCCTCCGGGGATGATAGCAGTGGTTCGCGCAAAAACCTCAAAGGAAAAACGCTCACCGCTCCCCGCCAATCCGCTGGGCGAACTCCTTAAGTTGCTCCTCAGACGGGCCAAAACTAAGGGGAGGGGGCCAACGGACAACTTGCTGTTGAACGGGCCAGATTTGGATAAGAAGGCGATCCCATTCGCCTTTCTTGCGAGCCACATTGATACCGCCTCGCCCCTCACCGTAGATGCCGCGCCGCGCACTGAAGATTTGAATAACGAGGCGTCCCATGGCGAATGTCGTAACGCAACCTTCACTGAGGACGTTCTCGGTTCCAGGATTGGAGAGATAGTGATTCTCAACGAAGAGGGAATAACTATTTTCATATCGTCCAATCCAAATCAGACTGTCCGGCGGCGGCGTGCCCCACGTAAGTAGATGCTGCCTATCTGCCGTGGAGTAGAAGTGGGCCTTTCCCCCGACACAATCGAAGACCATTGCAGTTTTTGTTGTCCACAGGCAAAGGGCCAGTTGTTGAATATAATCAAGCGGCAAAGATGAGTCGAAGATCAGCGGTTCTAGAATGGGTCTGGTGCCAGTTTCCAAGGTACTCATCCATCCTCCGTTACACTTTTTGCAGACACATCTGCAGGTCACATATTTCCCGGAGAACAGTTTGCGAGGACGAGTCGCGAACTCCATGTCGATTTTTGATGACCGCTCTTGCACCACGTAGTTGACGAGCCATTTGGGCCACAGATGCTCTTCCGTGTTGACTCTTCTCGAACAAAAGATGCAGAGTGCGGCCATTTAGCCTAGCGCCTTCCGAACCAGTTCGCTCTCAATCATGGAAGCCCTGACGGTCGGTTTCGGCATCAAGACGCAAAGCTCTTCCAAACTCCAAACATGATCGGTCAATCCCGCTTCCATCGCCGGGGTGACTTTCACCGTCTGATGAATCCGGCAGAAGTTATAGAACATGTAATGTAAAGCCACGGAGTGCGCGTGGTTTTCTACCTTCTTCTTGCTGAAAGCGTTGGTCAGGCGCGTGAAGCGGCGAATGTGCATCCGCATCGTAAGATTCTGGCGCTCCACGAAGGAAGTGCTGACGTGCTTCGGATCGGGATTCCCGCTGATGACTTTCATGTCGCAGCCAATGCACTTCGCCGGAGAGTAACGCGTGTGATTCTCTGCCGGAGCGCCATAAATCTTCTGCAACTGGGCATAGTCGCAATCCATTCCGAATGCGCCTTCGACCGCTTCGAGGTAGGAGCGGTGACCGTCTGTAGTGACCTGTACGCGCCCTTTGATGCGGCTGGCGCAATCGTTCATAAAATCCGTTGCCCATCCCGCATCCCGTCCACCTACGAGATATGAAACCACTAACTTCGTATCCGCGTCGATTCCAACCCACGTCCAAACATCGCCCCAGCCCTCTTGTTTCTTTTCCGCACTGACGTTCTTCGCCTTCGCTCCAACGAACTGCCAGATTTCATCGGCCTGTAGACGGCGCACGCGAAGGTTGCGGACGTAGCGGTCATGGTAGATGGCGCACGCGGCTCCCAGATCGGCGAGCAACTTCGTAATCGTGCTCTTGGAAACTCCGGTCATGCGAACCGTGGCACGAACCGAGCAGCCCTCGATTAAGCAGCCGATAACCTTGGCGCGGGTCGCGTTGTCTAAGCAGTTCATACTTACCCTTATACCACAGCCGCTTTAGCATGTCAGGAAAATAATGCGAAAAGGCGCATAAAATCAGGGGTTTGTGGTGTCGAGTATAATATCTGGAAAATCGGCTCGGAAAGCAAAAAAAGCCCGCTGGCGAGCGGGTTTTGCGCTTACGGTTTGGATGGGCTAATTCAAATCATAAGGTGAATTATGCCCACAGTGCAAGCGGTTGAGCTGCATCGAAGATTGCCCACTTTACCGAAGCGGGTTTTGGGTCGGAGGGAAGCCATGACGATAGCTGCTGGGTTTAGATTCGCAGACGGAGTTCTTTTGTGTGCCGATACCCAGCTCACGTATCAGGGGGTTGCGAAGGTATCCGGTACCAAAATCTTCCCGTTTGAGTTTAAGCGTAATGGCTCTAGGGCGGTGTTCACCTTTAGCGGAGACGTAAAATATGCCCGAGGCGGAATCACAAAATGCGTCCGCACGATAGCGAAACTTGATCTCTCTTCCGTTTCTCGTGAGGAATTGGAAAATGCCATCTCCGATTCCTTGAATGATTATTTTCAAAAGCTGATCTACAAACATCCTTACTACCGAACGATGGGGGGCCCGGATTTTAATTTCGTAGTTGGACTTTGGTCTCCGAAGGATGGGTTGGGCCTGTATGAAACCACGGATGCGGTCATCACCGAAGTTAGCGACAGTGACAAATTCGCGATTACAGGCGTCGGTGAGACATTGGGCCGCTATCTCGGAGGGCCAATGATGGGGCATTCGGGGTACTCACTGACAGACATAAGCACGATCTCAGCACATGTCTTGAGCGAAGTTAAGGAAAACGTGGATGGGTGCGGGAAGGGGAGCGAATTCATTGTCCTCACAAAAGAAGGGCTATTTAGCAGCATCGGGGGATATGGAACGTCGCACATCGAAGATGTTTTTGCCGCACTCCACCAGTCAGTCACTGGGATGTTTCTTGAGCTTTGCGATCTAGATAAACCCGGAGAGGAGGGCGTCATTGAGCGCCTTGACGCCTTGCGTTCGCTAGTTATTTCGTGTCGCCAGCAGATGCTCCGCGAAAAGGAAAAGCATCGGGGGTTGGAGCATCTCATGGAAATTCTGACAGACTGGAAGGTTCGCAGAATCGATTAAGAGAGTTACTTGGACTGCCCATCGTATAACGCGCTAAGCCGGGAATCACGCATCCATCCCAGAGCTTCCCTGCAGTCCTTGGGTGGCAGTGGCATGGTTTTGGCCAGCACTTTCTCCGCGCTTCCGTCGGCAAATGGGAGGCACTTTGCACGCAGTTCTGCGGAGGGAGGTGGCGGCAACGGCGGGTGTATCAGTGCTTTATCCATCGCATCTCGGCATCCGCCGTCAGAGAAGTATTCACCATCAAGAGCGATACGATGTGCGGTTTCTGGACAGATGTCAGAAGCGACTAGCCATTTTGTATTTGCCCGACTCAGGTAAGCGTCCATTAGATACATGTGTTTCGAGAAGCTCGCATTTTTAAGCAGCTCCCAAAATACTGCGTCGCCCTCCGGTCTTCGCGACTCACTAAGGGTGATGTTCACCCTGTCTTCCAAGGCTGCCATGGTTGAATCCCACCTATCAGTTGCCGCAAGACAAGCATCGCTGTGCGGCTCAGAACAATCCCTGGATAAGTCATTGATGGTTTCGAGGTACAGGATTCCCACTTGCCGCAAATATTGCGATATGGGCAGAATTTTCTTAGTGACTTTGGCCTTCTTGGGGAGCGATGCAGGCTGATCTTGCGCCAGTGCTGAGAGGGAGAATAGAAGCAGTATCGCACCTAGGATTCTCATCGTTGGCGCGCCTTCTTCCATCGCGCATTGGCCGCCTTCGCAGCAACCCTAGAACGCTGGGCCTTGGTCATGGTCTTGAGGCGGCGCTTCCCGCCGATCTGACCGCCTTTGCGACCGATGACCGCCATGTACTCGGAGATGTTGGCGGGTGAGGCAGGCATGCCGATTTTGGGCTGTGGCGGCGTGGGGGCTGGTATCTGGCCAGTGGAAACTGCTACAGTCCAAGCGGCGAGTTGGTTTGGATCGCGAGGGCGCTTGCCTTTGCCGATGGCCATTGCGTCCCAATCATGCCATAGACGGGATGCTAAAGCGAGCCGGTGGAAATCGAAACTGGCCCACTACCGAAACGGGGCCTGCCGTGCTTGCACGGAACCTTTCCTGTAAGATGTTGAGCTTCCCCCTTTCTACTTTCAAGCATGGCTGAACTCATCTGGGACGGCAAGTACGACGAGCACGGCAACAAGCGCGCGCCGGTTCGTATCGAGCTGCCTTTTCAAACCGTCGAGACTGTCAATGAGAGCGTGCAGGAGCGCCAGCGCACCCTGGAACTCTCTTCTTCGGGGAATGACCCGGAGTGGCGCAACCGTCTCATCTGGGGCGACAAGAAATACGTCCTGCCCTCGCTCCTCCCGGAGTTCGCTGGCAAGGTCGATTTGATCTATATCGATCCCCCGTTCGACACTGGTGCGGATTTCTCGTTCACTGCGAAGATTGCTGCTCAGACAGAAGATGATAACGATGAAGATGAGCCCTCATTCACAAAAGAGGCATCGATTCTCGAACAGAAGGCTTATCGAGATACCTGGGGGCTTGGTCTAAACTCATACCTTCATTGGTTTTATGAGGCCGCTGCAATATTGCGTGAGCTCTTGGCAGAAGATGGATCTCTGTACGTCCACATCGGCTCAAACATTTCGCATTATGTGAAAGCTGTTTTGGATCAAGTGTTGGGATCCGACCGATACATCAATGAGATCGTCTGGAAACGGACGCATGCACACAGCGACCAAAAGCAAGGGCGCAAAGCCTACGGCAACATTTCCGACACCATTCTTTACTACTCAGCTAGCGAACAATACACCTTTAACACCCAGTTCACACCGTATTCCCAAGAATACATTGACAAGTATTTTCGTTATCGTGACCCAGACGGTCGTAGGTATTGGCTCGATAATCTCACCGGCCCAGGAGGGGGAGCGAGAGGCAATCCTTACTATGAAGTGATGGGCGTATCGCGTTATTGGCGTTTTAGTAGAGAACGGATGAAGCAGCTGATAGCGGAAGGCCGTGTAGTTCAGAGCAAACCCGGTAATGTTCCGCAGTTTAAACGCTATCTGGATGAGATGCCTGGCATTCCACTACAGAATATCTGGACGGATATCCCCCCAATTAACATGATGGCCAAGGAACGGCTCGGTTACCCTACGCAGAAACCAGAGCCTTTGCTTGAACGTGTCATTAAGTGTAGTAGCAATGAGGGCGATCTGGTCCTCGATTGTTTTGTCGGCAGCGGAACGACCTCAGCCGTCGCTGAAAAACTCAACCGCCGATGGATCGCCTGCGATCTGGGACGCTTCGCCATCCACACAACGCGAAAGCGCCTGCTCGGCGTCCCCGGAGTGAAGCCCTTCGTCGTCCAGAATCTTGGCAAGTACGAGCGCCAAGCCTGGCAGGTCGCCGAATTCCCCTCCAACGGAAAAGACCGGCTGGCAGAACAGAGAGAGCGAGAGACCGCTTACCGCAAGTTCATTCTTGACCTTTATCACTCCACGCCGGTCAGCGGCCATGCCTGGCTGCATGGTGTGAAGGCCGGACGTATGGTGCATGTCGCTGCGGTAGATGCGCCTGTCACCCGTGCCGACGTAAACGCCATTGCCGCCGAGGTGTGGAAGGCCAGCGGCAAAGGCCCTAATTCCCCTCAGAAGCCCGCTGTCGACGTACTGGGCTGGGAGTTCGCTCTCGACATGAATGAGACCGCGAAGCAAGTTGCCGCTGAAGCTCGGGTGGATGCGGCCTTCAAGAAGATCCCTCGCGAGGTGCTGGAGAAAAAGGCGGTCGAACAGGGCGATGTCTATTTCTTTGAGCTGGGCGCTCTCTCGGTGGACAGCAAGATCAAGAAGCGTGAGCTCACGCTGACGCTTTCCGATTTTGTGATTCCCTCCGATGACGTGCCTGCGGAAGTGCGCAGTGCCATCAAGAGCTGGAGCCAGATGGTGGACTATTGGGCAGTGGATTGGGACTTCAAGGACGACACATTCCATAACCAGTGGCAGTCTTACCGAACGCGGAAGGACCCAAAGTTGGAGTTGGCAGTGAAGCACGAGTACGTGGATTCAGGTAAGTACGCGGTCGTGGTAAAAGTCATCGACATTTTGGGAAATGACACGACCAAGATGCTGAGTATTGAGATTAAATGAGGCTCGCAGAAATGGGGTCGGCTTACGCCTCTTAATCTCCATAGCTAAAGTTATGCCTCGGCGCAAAAAACCTGTCGACGAAACGCCCAGCCTTCTGGATATCACGGCTAAGCTGCGCTCGGGGGCTTGCGTTCCTGCGCTGCGTGAGGCGGTCAAATCTTGGAAGGCGGGCGGGCGCAAGGGGATCACCGACACGACGGGCGTCCTACTGAGCTATTGGTTCGACGCGGATCACAAACTCAAAACTGGACGGCCTTTCAGATACCACGATTCGCAACGGGAAGCGATCGAGACGCTTATCTATGTCTGGGAAGTGGAAAAAGTCCGCACTCGCAAAGATTTGCTTGAGCGGTATGCCCAGAACGTACCCGACCTCCGACTTGCTCAGTACGACGAATTCGCCCGCTACTGCACCAAGATGGCCACGGGTAGCGGTAAGACGAAGGTCATGTCTCTCGCTATCGCATGGCAATACTTCAATGCCATGCGGGAGCAGGATGAAATTGCCAAAGATTACGCCAAGACTTTCCTGCTCATCGCTCCGAATGTCATCGTGTTGGAGCGATTAAAAGGAGATTTCGCCAATGGCAACATTTTCCGCGAAGATCCGATCCGTCCCAAGGAATTCGGCATCTTCTGGGACTTCGACTGCGTAATGCGGGGGGAGGGTGAGCGGGCGCACTCCGAAGGAGTGCTCTTCCTCACCAATATCCATCAGTTTCATGACCGCTCCGACCGTGCAAAAGACGACGAGCCGGATGCCATGACCGCGGTGTTGGGCCCTAAGCCTCCTACACAGAAACTGGAGCAGTCCGATTTCGCTGAGCGCATTGCTCACCGCAAGGGGCGGCTGCTTGTGATTAACGACGAGGCCCACCACACTCACGATGAAACCCTTAAGTGGAACGAAATAATTCATCAGTTACACGAGAAGACGCCGCTCGCGGCACAGCTCGATTTCTCTGCCACTCCGCGATTCCAAAAGGGCGGAATTTTTCCGTGGACAATCTCCGATTACCCGCTTAAACAGGCGATTCTCGACAACATCGTGAAACGGCCGGTGAAGGGTGTGGCGAAAATCCCCGAGCCAAATTCGGATTACGCCAGCGTGCGGTATAAAGGTTACCTGACTGCAGCGGTGGAGCGCTGGAAAGAATACCTTGAGCAGCTCAAGCCGCTCCATAAGAAGCCGGTGCTGTTCATCATGATGAATAGCACAGAAGATGCGGATGATGTGGCGGATTGGTTGGCGAAGGCCTATCCGGCTGAATTCGGCGACGGAAAAACCCAGATCATTCACACTGACAGATCAGGTGAGGTGAGCAAAAAAGATTTGGAGGCGGCCCGGAAGGCGGTGAAGGGTGTTGACGATCCGCTCAATCCGATTCACGCCATCGTGAGCGTCATGATGTTGCGTGAAGGTTGGGACGTGCAGAACGTAACGGTCGTTGTTGGCCTGCGGCCCTACACGTCGAAGGCGAACATCCTTCCCGAGCAAGCGATTGGGCGCGGCCTGCGACTGATGTTCCGCGACCTCACCGCCGACTATACCGAACGCGTCGATATCATTGGCAACCGGAAGTTTCTCGAATTCGTGGATGATCTTGAGAAGTTGGAGGAGTTGCAGCTTGATACGTTCGAAGTGGGCAAGGACAAACTTCGGATCGTCACTATTATGCCGCTCGATGAGCGCAAACAATTCGATATTGGTCTGCCTGTGCTGACGCCAACACTGGTGCGGAAGAAGAGCCTGGCGGAGGAAATCGCGTCACTCGATGTGATGGCGTTCCAGACCATGCTCCTGCCGCTCGGCGCCGATGACCCCAATAACAAAACTTTCCGCTACGAAGGCCACGACATTATTACTCTCCAGAAAATCGTTGAGCGAGATTACAAGGTTCCCCAGCCACAGACAGCGCAAGAGTTGATCGGATACTATGCGCGCCGGATTGCCGAAGCGGTTAAGCTACCCTCGCAATTCGCGGCGCTGGCTCCGAAAGTTCGCCAGTTTTTCGAGGACAAAGCCTTCGGTCGCCGAGTGGATTTGAGCGACATGGCTACGGTGAGAGCTATGAGCACGCAGGTAGCGTCCTACGTGTGTATCCAAGAATTCAGCAAGGTTCTGAAGCAGCTAAGTATCGCCGAGCAAGAGCCGCAACTGTTGGAACCGGCTCGTATGCTCTCCGCCTGTCAGCCGTTTCCCTGGTCCCGCAAGGTGTACGAAGCGAATCATTGCGTCTTCAACATGATTCCCTGCGATAACGATTTCGAGAAGAGCTTTGCGCGCTTTTTGGACGACGCGGAAGACATCAGCGCTTTTGCCAAGCTGCCGCAACCGTTTGGCTTCTCGATTGACTACGTAGACTTTGGCATGAACCTGCGTTCGTACTATCCCGATTTCGTTGCGCTGGATTCGGCGGGCCAGCATTGGTTGATCGAGACGAAGGGAATGGAATCGTCAGAGGTATCCCAAAAAGATGCTGCAGCTGAGAACTGGTGTGAGAACGCGTCTGCTCTGACAGGAAAGGTATGGCGATATCGAAAAGTTCCGCAAAAGGGATTTGAAGTCTTGCAACCCCGGCATTTCGGGGATCTGGCGGCATTGCGATAGAGCCTGCGCCGGTAACATTGCGATCCGCGTCAAGGCCGACGCACCAGCCCGTCGGGTGGGATAATACAAGCCTCCTGCGTTAGCAGGACACCTTTGAAGGGTGGGACTTCGGGCTGGACGCAGATTGGCGACAGAAGAAACGATCTCTCCGCTAGCGAGCAAGAAATGAAAGTCCAAGTATAAAAAGGCGCTCGGGCAGTTGCCGAGCGCCTGAGTAGTTTCACAGCAGGCTACGCTGCGGTCTTCGTTGTACCTTTTTTCGCAGCCTTCTTTTGTTTGGCGGCGAGTTTCGCACGCTTCGCGGTGAATTCCTGCTCCACGGCTTTGCGGAGTTTATCCATGTCCACGCGATGCCGTTTTGCCGTTGCGACTAGCACATCCGGGTCGCTGGTTGGCGCCCGATCTGTGCATTCCAGCAAAACGACTTCGATCAGCAGTTTTAAAAGTGCGCCCTCGTCGGCCTGCCGCAACATCCGAGCGATGGCCTGCTGCACCTGGGGGAGCGTCACTTCGCTGGCCGTGCCTTCGACCAACTTGTGCCGCCGCGCCAGCAGTTCCTTCCGCAACGGATCAAGTTTGTGCAAAAGCGTGCTCGCAACCAGCGCAAGGTCGGCACGTTCGAGCGGTGCGCCGATGCGCTTGAGCACTTCGGACAATGCGCGGTGACGCACGGTAGTTTCTAGCTTCTGGCGTTCCAGTTCTTTCCGGCGTTGTTCGCGTTCCCTCGCTATCTGCTGCGGGTTGGGAGCGCGGCGGTCGGCGAAGTGTACCGGGCAGGTCGGCTCAGAACAGACCTTTACAGTCCGTCCGCGCTCGGTCCCGTCTACCACAATGGCCTCGATCATTTGCTTGCATGGTTTCTGATAGGGCGAGAGTGGCTTCTTGGATTTCGCCGACTTGGCGGTGAGATTCAAGGCAACGTATTGGTTTCGGCCCAGCACTGCGTTGTTTCCGGGAGTTTTCCATTCGTTCGTAATCTGCACCAATTGCGGTTTCTCGGCGATCTGACGCTCGACATCCTTCGTCAGCTTGTTGTTATAGCAATCCTTATCGGTGCAAGAATCTCGTAATCCCGCATCAAAAAGTAAGGTGTTAAAGCCGGTGCGCTTCGGGCAGTTGGCGCAGCTTCCCGCTTCCGGCACAAGCGTCTCATCGTTCTTGTCGAACGGCACCGAATCAAGCGAGAGCAAAATGTTCTGCTCGATCCATGCCGTCAAGTCGCGGACAGGGCGCAGAATGCGTGTTTCCTTCCCGCCGTTCCACGCAGTATGAAACGCGGCCTCAAACGCTCGCTGTTGCTCCTGCTGCGGCAGTTTGGCGATTTCGAGCGCATGGCCCACGCCGATTTCGTCTGCCAAGAACGCCTCCGCGATGGACGAATGCAACTCTACCAAGCGAAGGCGCGTCGCCACGAATGCCGGACTCTTCCCGGTCTTCGCCGCCAAGCTGGCGATGTCGTATTGAAGCCCATCCGTATGCAAAAGGCCATGAAACGCGAATGCCTCTTCCAACGGATGAGCATTTTCACGTTGAATATTTTCAACCAGCTGTGTTTCGACGCAAGCCGCGTCCGAGAGTTCGACGACACGAACGGGCACTTCTTCCAAGGCCGCGAGCTTGGCGGCGCGCAGCCGCCGCGCTCCGGCTATTACCTCGTACTTGTCATCTTCGATAGTGCGGACAAGCAAGGGCTGCAAGACGCCTTGTGCTTGAAAACTGAATGCCTTTTGTGTCGTTGATCGTTTTGTGGCCGAGGACGTCAAACGGCTCACCGGAACTGGTGGCGGCCACTCTGAGGGGCACATAACGTGTCATAGCCGAGACTTGACCGTACACCGCTACTGGGAGAACGCTTCGAGGCTGTCAGACTCAGCTAAAATCAGAGCGATCCAACTTCTGCGCAGGCGTTTTTCTCGTGCGACTATCCGAATGCCTTTCCGGACATCGATATCAAATCGCCGCCCGCGCTGCCTCTTCGAGCGCCTTCATCACTAGTAAGTAAGGGCGAGGGCCGTAGCTTACCCTTGCGACGCCATTTTGTGCGAGTATGCTGACAGATGGACTCTCACCAACGACCATGACATTGATTGGCAATCGGGATCCTTCCGCTAAGCGCCTGATCAAGTGGATATCCGCAAGGCCAGGAACAAAGAGTCCGTCCGCACCGGCTTCAGCATACAAGCGTGCTCGCTCGATCGCCTCTTCAAGCATCGTATTGTCGGGGTGCACCGCAGGCCGCTGGAAGAATACATCTGTCCGGGCGTTAATGAAGAACCGGACATTCGCTTCATCGGCCATTTGTCGAGCGCAAGAAATGCGATCTGCTTGATCGCATGGTTCCCGAAGTTTCCCATTAGCTGGAAAGCTGTCTTCCAAATTGCAACCTGTGGCGCCAACCTCGATGGCCATGCGCATCGTCACGGCGACCGCGTCGGGTGCATCGCCATAGCCACTTTCTAGATCAACCGTGACCGGCACTTCCACAGCATTCACAATTCTGCGCAGATTGCTCATCACGAGATCTAACGGAATCCGCTCGCCATCTACGAAACCATTGGCAGCGGCGACTGACCAACTGCTGGTCGCGATTGCTTTAGCACCGCCTGCAGCGATGGCCTGGGCGCTTCCTGCGTCCCAGGCATTGAAGAGTACAATCGGATTTCCCCGAATGTGCAGGTTGCGGAATGTCTCGGTCTTAAGCTTTTGTGCGGCTCGAATTTCATCCCAGCCGCTAACTGTACTCTGCGCAGAATCTTTGCAAGCTGTCATGAGCTTCCTTTCGATTCACACCCGTTCGTTGTCTTTACGTGCGTAGCCTTTCGCTGCCTGATAGCTCGCGAGCGTCTCCGCTTGATAGCGGCTTTCCCCCAATGCCCAAGTTGCCGTCCTTAACCTCATCGATCACTACCCATGTCAGAGAGCGCAGTTTTTCTCCTTCGATAGAGACCATTGCATCTGTCAGTTTTTGAATCATTTCCTGCTTTTGTGTTTGCGAGAAGACATTCTCAATGAGTGTGACGTGGATCAAGGGCATCTTTCCCTCCCGATGGCTGGACTGATGAACCGGATTTCGGATCTGGATTCCAGATTTGCAGCTGAACGGACCTTATGGAGTCTGGATGTTTTCGCAACAAAGCGCAGGCCTCTGAATAATGACCACTTGCCTCTGCTGCCCTGATTGCGAGCGCAACGGCACGATCCGTCTCGCGATTCGCAAGATTCTGTTGCGCCAGAACCCATGCGTGCTCCGGGTCTGCACCAGGTCCGAGATAGAAGACGGCACCGTGATCCGCAAACCCCAGCGGATAGCGAGCCAAAAGCGATTCGTACCGCTGCCGTGCCAGAGAGATTTCCTGCCCGCCACGCACCGCGTCTCCGGCCTGGACATGCAATGTCCCCAGCAAAGCGATCGCTTCGGGATCGTTACTCGATGCAACGATGCGTTCGAGCCGCGCGATCGAAGACACTGTATCTCCGCGTGCAGCTTCGAGCATGGCGAGATGAGCATTCGCTGTGACAAACTCCGGAAGATAGGTGAGCGCCCGCTTATAGAGCGCCTCTCCGCGTGCTGCATCGTTGCCCTTATCGGCCCACATCGAGGCGCGCGCGAAATAAATCCACGCATACGGGAAGGGCAACGTGGTGTCGAGGTCTCCAAGCGCCGCGGCATACAAGCGATCTGCCTCGGTGAGGCGGCCGACGATAGCGTACGCGGCGGCCAGCGCGCTACGAGATGCAAATCCTGGGCGGCGAACCACGGCCGCTTGGAGCTCTGGAATTCCTTCATCTGCGCGGCCTGTAGCCACCAGTATCGATGCCCGCAGCCCTTCAGTTTCTTCCGGGTTTGCGCCTTTGCGCTTAGCGGCTGCTATGTCCGCGAGAGCATCCGCGAACCGATGTACCGCCGCGCGTGTCCGAGCACGTCGTAAGAGATCTCCACTTGTCTCGGATCGACTTTCCGTAAGCGCACACGCTCGATCCAATGCCTCGTAGTCACTGAGGAACCGCTGTCTGACAAGAAGGAACTCTACAACGGCAGGGTCGTCTCCCAGTTGGTCGATCTGCTGGTCTAGATTCTTGATCGCGATTGTGCTGCTCGTTGTGTCGAACAACGGATCGGCAACCTGCGCGCTTTGCGAAACGCTACAAGTCGCTAGTATTGCCGCGAGAAAAGCTGTCCAGTTTCCATATCGTTTCATGTTGTAGTCTCCCGGCAAGGAAAAACTCCTACTACGCCTCGCTACTCGTTCGAGGCAAGCGTCTGAGTGTCTACGTCGTTTCATGGTGCCGCCAGAAATGGAAAGTCGGTCGTCGAATGCACTTTGTCGTCACCTCTGAGACCGTCGTCGACGCCGGTAGTCGTACCGTTTGTCAACAATGACCTAAAAATGTTGGGCGCGGGGTAGTTGGGTGTCCTGCCGCCACAGTCGCCGCTCAACGCCCCCGGGGTCTTGAACTCCGTAAACTCAACCGCGAGGAATTGAGTGCAGACGCTTGATTTGCTGTTGACCCACAGACGATCATCGGCAAGAATCTTCGCAAGAGTTTGATACCGCACCGGTCCCTTAGCGTTCGGATCGGAGAGCCACTGATTTCCACACTTCCCATCGAATCCGTCGTAAAGTCCAAGAGTTTGCTCGATATAAGTCGAGAACTGAGCCCAACCCGTGCGGCCGACACGGTTGTAGCTTTCCTTCCGCTGATTACTTATCGCATCGGGTGCGAGTGGCCCGCCTACCAGCCCGTTTTTTATTAACGGCCGCGCCGTGCGTTCGATCGGCTCGCCCAGTCTTGGAATAGCCGGAATCCGACCCTTTGTGCCTTCTTTCGGCCACGCCTTCACTCGTGGCAACTTGTGGACCGCACCCCATACTGCGAGAAGTTTCCCGCCAGAGTTAACGACATCGAGGTCAATCGAGAGCACAAGTGCCGATGACTTCCAGCCGGCCAGAAGGTTCGTCGCCAGACCTCCGTCGGTGTGCCGCCACGTATCCAGGATCGAGCGAGATGTAGCCTCGTCGAACTGTGGACAACCCGCGGCGTCGGTCGTGGTTCCATGCTGCAGCGCAGCCCCAGCTACGTTGTACGCCGCCCGTGTGCCCTTCACGTTGTTAAAGAATGGATCATCGCGCAACCCAGCAAAGACTCGGAATCGCCGATTCTTGCCTTCGATTCCTACTGTGTTACTCGCATCACCGTGAACATAGTCGGCATTGCCGACCCAGCACTCTACGGTGTTCGCTGCATCGAACCTGCACACGATCAACGTTGTTGCGGTAGTCTTGCCAAATCGCTCTCCGCTATCGACGTGGAATACGTACTGCAGTCGATCGGAAAACTGATGGGCGACAATGTCCATCACCAGATTGAGACGCTTTCCGTCCGAGGAAGTCCATGCAAAAATGTCGCCAATGTCGGCCGCAGGATCTGCGATCACCGTGGGGGTATCCAAGTGGTCTGAAGCTAATACCGTTTGGAACTCTGAAAAGATCAGGGTGCCGGCCACAACGAGCACACGAACCCACGAGATCGTCCTTCGCTGTTGAAATCTATTCATAACGCGGTCCTTTCCTGTTCATTTCAGAGACTCCATAACCATCTCGCTTCGTCGACAATCACGTTCGGCATTTCCTCTGGGAAGAAGAGTTTCGCTCCAGATACACGGTGAATACCCAGTGAGTTGCCAACCGTGCGCGCCAGATAATCTGGGCTTGCCTGGGAGAAGAGTTTGTCGGCAGTTCCCCACACAATCCGCGTCGCAACATGACTTTTCCTGAGCGCAGATTCAATTCCGGCCAACGGATTCGGAGCGAGAGCGATTGCATAGGCGTTTGTGAGCGCCTTTCGCTTCGGCGAACTAACTAGAGGTCTAAGATACGTTTCGATGGCTGCATCAGTCGGGTGGGCCGAATTTGCATAGCATTGCCCCCCGAGGCCCTTTTCCGACCTTGCGAGTACCTTGTCCGAAAGCCAGGGAACCAGCCACTCGTCGGCGAATTTTCCCGCACGCGCCAATTCAATCACTGGCAAAACTGCTGCAGGCGGACTGTTCGGCTCCGTGTCACAGTTTGTCAGCAGCAAGGAGCGAACCCGGTCAGAATGATGCGCCACGAACAGTTGTGCGATTGCGCCCCCACTATCGTTCGCAACGATGTCAATGGAGGATATCGATAGCTTGTCCAGAAGGTGCAGCAACATCTTCAACTGCGCCTGAGGTGCCACGCTTTGTCCATCGGCGACCTCGGTGTAGCCAAGCGCCAAGAAATCCGGAGCGATGCAACGCCCTATTTTTGAAAGTTGAGGAATTACGCCTCGCCACTGGAAGCTATTCAGGGGAAAACCGTGTAGGAATAGTGCGGCCGGGCCGTTTCCTTTGTCGATGTATGCAATGCGGCCCTCGTCGGTGGTCGTGAACTTCTGTGCTGAATGAAATTCCGCGACGGACATTTCATGCAGACCTGGCGCGGATGTGGCTCCGGACGCGTAGCACTCGGGATCGCGCACACCCAGGAACGACATCGTGATTGCGCCCGCACTCAAGCAAACGAACTCTCGGCGATTCATGAAGTTTTACCCTCGGTTGCTAGTCTGTCTCGAAGATCCAAAGATTGAAGTGGCTATTTCCGCCGCGATTCGGGAGGAATCATACCGTTGATCCGGTAATAGGCCACCAGTTGACCGTAATGTTCGCCCGAGTGCTCGATTATTCGATAGGCGAGATCCGCCAAGCGAACGAGGTGCGGTGACCCATCGTTCACGGCTTCGTTCAAGCCAGAGTCTCCCTTCGCCGCGAGCACGTCGCCACCGTCTTTCACGCAGCGGCTGACAAATGCCACCACATCATCCTTTGTCACCCATTCGCTACGTGGCGGGTCGTCGCCATATCGTGCTTGTTTTCCTTGAGCTACGTCGGTGAAGTAATACATCGATCCGGCGGCGTGAACGAGTTGTTGAACAAACGAGCGAGATTGCGGATTCGGCTTGTATTCGTACTTGTTTTCGGGCAGGTCCTGGGCAATCGCAATCAGCTTTCGACCAATCTCATTCCATTGCGCAACAACGGCAGCCGATGCTTGCACAGTGGATAGTTTCGCGTTTGCGGCCTGATCGATCGACTCCCAAAACAGGCGAAGTTCCTTGTCGAACTCCTGCCAGCGTTCTTCGGGAAAAAAGATTCGGGCGCCCTTGAACTCGACTCGCCGCCGCGTTCCAGGAATGTTGTCCGCGAGCCACCGCGACCATTTCACGTCGAAATACACATCGTCCGTTCCCCACACAATCAGCGTTGGTGTATGCAAAGTCTTCAGACGATCTTCGATGGCGAGCGTGTGCTTGTTGTCGAAAGCCCCCAGGAAACTCTGAAAATCCCGCGTGCGCTGCTCGTTCCTCACCAATGGACAGAGATACTGTTCGATGGTGTCGTTACTGACGAGTTCCGGATGCTCGTACGCCGGCCCCAAAGCCTGGGACGAACGATAGACATTCTTGTCCGCAATCATCGCGTTTAGTGTTCCCGGCAGTCCCCCCGAGGCTGCCATCGCGAGAAACGGCTTGAAAGCCTCGGGTGGCCAGTTGTCGCGAGTGTCGCCGTCGGTCAGCGTGAGACTGCGAATACGAGCCGGATACAGGGCCGCAAAAATCTGCGCGATGCCCGCACCGCTGTCGTTGCCGACGAGATCAACTTGATCGACCTTCAGTGCGTCGAGGAATTCCTTGAGCATTTTCGCGTTGGCAGTCACTGAAACGTCCTGATTGGGAGCGATTTCTGTGTCGCCGTGGGCCAGGAGGTCCACTGCAATGCACCGCCGCACATCGGACAAATCTGCGAGTTGATGCCGCCACAGATATCCGTTCAACAAAACGCCGTGCACGAACAACGCAACCGGCCCTTTGCCCTGCTCCAGATAACTAATTCTCCCCGAGGGGGTATCTACGCTATGTCGAACCATCCAGGTCTCCGCCTGGGCTGTCGTCTCAAACGCCCCACAAATCCCGAGAGTCATCGCTGCGACAGCAGCTACTGATAACGCACACTCTCGGATTACGCTCTGACAACCGCGCATCATGACAACTGCTTGGTTTTGTTCCAAGACTCAACCTCTCCTTGTTCTGGCGGAAGTATCGGCTTCCTTCAACCTCTGCGCGCAATCGTCACAGCACACCTCAACCGTCTTGCCTCCGATCTTCACTTTGATCGAATCTCCCTCCAGCTTGCAGTCACAAGCCGCACAAGTCTTCTCAGCCATGATTCTCACCTCTGCTACCCGAGGTCCGGGTGAGACAAGTAGGCCATGGCCGGCAGCGAACCCGCTGTCGAAATCTTTACCAATTTGCTGGAGGTTGGATCAGCGACGGAACGACTGCTTGAACTCGGATGGGGAGCGGCCGTAGATCTGCCGAAATGCTGCGCTGAAATGGCTGTGGCTTGAGAACCCGAGATCCAGGCCCAACGAAGTAAGATCTGAGTATTCCCCAAGACGGTCGAGTGCGTGCGCCAGCCGGAGGCGCAATTGATACCGATATAGGGGAAGGCCTTCTACTTGCTGAAAAACCCTTGTGAGATAAACCGGGGACCCGCGAACTTCAGCGGCAATGTCGGCCAAAGTCCAACGTCGGGCCAGATCGCTCGCGAGCACGAGCTTCACACGATCCACGAGACGCTGCCGGCCATAGCTAGCGGCTGCGGCGCGCGTGGTACGTGGTCCGAGGGACCGCTGCACGAGCGTCAACGCCAAGGTCTCTGCCTCCAGAGGTTCGGCGGTCTTTTCGCGCAGGCTGTGCCGGAGCAGCGCCACCAGCGCTTGAGTCCGAGCGTCAACTCTGAGACGCGGCTGACGAAATGTCACTCTCGGTCCATCCTGAAGGAGAGAGAGTGGCGCCAGCTCATGCAGTTGCGACTCTTCGACGACCAACGTTAGGCTGGCATCGCCACCGGACACAGGATGGCTAACCCTGTAGCCTTCCATCGCATTGAAAAAAAGTACTTGGTTCGCTTCGGCGACGGTCTGGTTCTGTCCGACATGTCGGACATAGACACCGCGATAAGGGTATACAAGCTGCGTGGTTACCGTGCACTCTTCTGGGCTCTGATATCGACAAGTTCCTCGGCAGTACGTGTCCCGTATGGTAACAGTCGGAGACTTCAAGAGAGAGTCAACGTCAAACTCCGGCAACTGCCTGTTTTCGTTCTTGACGCTCACACGATTGCCCCCTCGACCGATACCAAAGCATAGCACCCGACTCAATGTCGGAGAGGAACGATGGTGTGCCTTCAAATCTCAAGAGCCGGCTGGGTCTCGTCCCTTGAAGAAAGCAAGACCCGCCCTTCTGATCACCCACTAACCTAATTCGTGGATTATCGGCATAGTGAAGTTGAGTGCCTGCAACCGATTGTCAAACTGTCAAACAAGTCTAGAGGAACTCAATCTGTCCGCAGCCACAGTGCAAACTGTTGACCTAACCGCTGCAGCCAGGCGGATCATGGACCTCCATCGGAGATTTCCGAATGGAGGTTGTTCATGCTCGAAGACTACTACGTTAAGCCTTCAACCCTCGACAGAATCCGTGCTAGTTGGCTGGCCCCGCAAATCGAGAGCTACCTCGAATGGCTGGAAGCACGTGGGTACTCGCGCCTCGTTGTCTATCGGAGAGTGCCGCTGCTTTTTCAATTTGCCGAGTTCGCACAGAAGAATGGCTGCAGAGATATTGCCTCTTGCAAGGCCCATATACAGGAGTTCGTGTCGCTGTGGTTGGAGCAACACGGGGCCCATGCAAAAACGGCCGTCGCTCTGCGCAAACATTCGATAGACGCTGAGTGTGGTGTGCGGCAAATGCTAAATCTGGCCTGCAAGGAACCCGTTACGCGCAATCGCCACCGCCGGTCATATCCGTTCGAATCGGCAGTTCCGGGGTTTGCTGAGTACTTGCGCAGAGAATGCGGATTTCAGGAAATCACGATTCGCAATTACCGTCGCCACGTGAGCGAGTTTGCAGCTTACCTCACCCGAGTCGGCGTCACTTCGTTCAGCGAGTTGTCACCGGCACTTTTGGGGGCTTTCATCATCGAGCGTACGCCGAAAATGGGCCCGCGCACCCGTCGTGATCTGTGCGGTCACTTGCGTGGACTGTTGCGCTTCTGTCACCGCGAGGGCATTACGAACCGGGATCTAAGTGCAGCAGTCGGAACGGCGCAGGTATTTCGGCTGGACGATGTGCCACGTTCCATCACCTGGGATGAAGTCCGCCGCATGCTAGAAGCAGTGGAGCGAAGGACGATCCGGGGACGGAGGGACTACGCTATCTTGCTTCTCTTGGTGACCTATGGCGTGCGGGCGCATGAGGTCGCAAGGCTCACTCTGGATGATGTTGACTGGAAGCGTGAACGACTTCACGTCCTGGCGCGCAAGGCAGGGCACGCCACGGTCTATCCTCTCGCGGGAGTTGTCGCAGAAGCGATCATCGACTATCTCAAACATGGCCGGCCCAAGACCGAGGATCGCCATCTGTTTTTCCGCATCTACGCCCCGCAAGCGCCTATCACTGCCGCAGCCGTGTCATCCAGTGTGGCGCTCTATCTTTACAAGGCGGGGATTCAAGTGCGCAGGGCGGGATCGCACACGCTCCGGCACACCTGTGTCCAACGTCTGATCGACGCCGAGTTTCCACTCAAGACAATCGGCGATTATGTGGGGCATCGCTCGCCGGAATCCACTCGCATTTACAGCAAGGTTGCGATCGCATCCCTGCGGGAAGTCGCCATGGGCGATGGGGAGGAACTATGAACTCTCCCGTTCTTCTGAGCTCTCTGGCTCCCTTCCTAAGCCAGTTTGTGCAGTTCAAGCGAGCCTTAAATCGCAAGTATCGCGCCGATGCGGAGGTGTTGCGCCTCTTCGACCGTTACCTAAAGAGCCGCCACATCGCGGGTTGGCAAGCAATCGATAGTTTCGTGATCGACGATTTTCTAAAGTCTCGCCCCCGCGTAAGCCCACGCAGCTACAACCATCTGCTTGGAGTCCTTCATCGCTTCTTTGCTTTCGCCGTCATGCAGCAATGGATACAGCGGAATCCCGTCACTGCCTCTCCTCGCCCAGAAACTGGGGGCCGAATTCCGTATCTGTTCGATCTCGACACTGCAAAGCAATTACTCGCTGTAGGGCGAAGTCTGCAGGAAAACCCAATGGCACGGTATCGAGGCCTGGTTTACGAAACGATCTTCGCTTTGCTGTACGGCCTGGGACTCCGAGTAGGCGAAGTAGTTCGGCTGAAGCTGGCCGATGCCGACTTCAGTCGTGATTTGCTCTTCATCCGGGAAACCAAGTTTTGCAAAAGCCGAATCGTGCCCATGGGTCCCAATCTGGCGCTGCGTCTCAATCGCTACGTGGAGCAACGACATGGGAGCAATGCCGCGCCCGAACGGCCTCTGTTCTCTTTCACCAAGCGAGGCTGCATTCACGAGGGGACGATCAGCCAAACTTTCCATAGTCTCCTACCCAAGCTGCAACTGCATATTCCACCGGGGGTATCCCCACCCAGACTTCATGATCTTAGACATTCCTTTGCCGTAGCCACTCTGCTTCGCTGGTACCGGCAGGGCATCGATCCTAACTGCCGGCTCATGCACCTCGCTACGTTCTTGGGGCATGTCGATCCCAACTCCACGGCTGTGTACCTGACCATCACCGAGGAACTCCTGCATCAAGCTGCTCAACGCTTCCAGATTCTGGCTCCCAAAGGAGGCGTCCGATGAAAAGCGTGGGGCAGGTAATATTTGCATTTTTCGAAGACTACCTGAAGACGCAGAAGGGGCTCCGGCCAGGTTCGATTCGAAGTTATCGGGACACACTGAAACTCTTCCTTGCTTATGTCGCAAGTACTTGTCGGCGCCCGATCACACGGCTGATCCTGTCAGACCTATCTGCACAGCGAGTGCTCGACTTCCTCCACATGATCGAGGTCACGCGCGGAAACCACGTGAGCACGCGCAATCAGAGGCTTGCCGCTCTGCATACTTTCTATCGCTATCTCGGCCTCCAGTATCCCGAGATGCTGGCCGAAGCTCAACGCGTCGAGGCGATTCCGATGAAACGCACTGCGCCGCCTCAAACTGACTATCTGGAGCACGACGAAATCGAAACCCTGTTCAAGGGCCTGCCGCGCCAAGGAATCCTTTCGCTCCGCGACCGGGCTATCTTCATGATCCTCTACAACACCGGAGCACGAGTGCAGGAAATCGCCGACTTGCGCATCGCGGATGTGGACCTCGATGGGCCGTTGCGCATCCGGCTGCATGGGAAGGGCGATAAGTGGCGAAGTTGCCCGCTTTGGTCTGAAACTGCCGAACTGTTAAAGAGGTTAATCGCTGACGTGCTGGGAAATCAGTCTTCTCCTTTATTTATGCCTCGTCCGGGAAATTTGTGGGTAACTGGCGGGCTCAGCGCTGAGGTTGACTGAGGAATTGGTAAAGTTTGCGGCAGGTTGAATCGAGCGAGCGTTGCTCCTCTTCCGAGCCGTTGTGGA
>Ga0224558_1001782_pt1 | contig 21408 bp, 17 predicted proteins | sample 714S32024metaG_FD_180682 | JGI IMG/M metagenome (GOLD analysis project Ga0224558, IMG submission 180682) | Peat soil microbial communities from Stordalen Mire, Sweden - 717 S3 20-24 | ecosystem: Environmental > Terrestrial > Soil > Wetlands > Peat | place: Sweden: Norrbotten County, Stordalen...
GTCCGGAGTCTCGAAGTTGACGAGCGGATAATTACCCCGGTCCACGGCCGCAGCTACGATCCGGGTCGTACCGAAATCTATGCCGACTTTCACAGATGACAAGCTCCGTTTCTGAAGCAATGCCTGATCGAGAACCAAGTTGGGTTCCCGAGAAAAGAACTGCCCTCGGTTTGTATTATTCTAGGCTGAATTTTTTTTTCTTGCGCAAGAGGCAAAGAACGAACTTCGCATCTTCACGATTGCAGTGCTTCGGAACTCAAGTCAGCGGAGAACCTGCTGTCAAGATGTAAGTTCTTGCGACAGTTGCAAGAGAATGCAACCTCCCGCCGCCTCGGTGTGGCCGGTAGTGTCTTTTCAGACGCTGCCGTGTGCCCAATTTCATCAAAACAAACGGCTAATGGCTATAATCGATAGGCGGCGCGATAACCGGCGGCAGGCAAATCAATGAGAACCAACCCATCCCGGCTCTTGCTGGCGTTATGTACTCTGCTTTGCATCGGCCTCGCATGCTGTCACAAAGCCACGCCCCACAGCGTTACGCTCACGTGGGAAGTGCCCCCGGCCGCCCCGGGAGTCTCCGTCGTCGGTTACAACGTGTATCGGAGCACGACTTCCGGCAATCAATTCGTTAAAATCGCCTCCCGAGTCCCAGCTCCACCGTATGAAGATCGGCTGGTGGGAAGTGGCCACACTTATGTCTATGTGGTGACCGCTCTGGATCAAGTCGGCCGCGAGAGCAGGTTCTCTGGCGAAGTACGAGCCACGATTCCCTGAGTTGGCTGGGCGGGGCCGCCTGCTCAAAAGTTAACTGGTCAAAAGCTAGTGGTCTAAGGTTAGCCGGCCACGCTGAGCGCGACGTTACTGGGCCGGAATGACCGCCGTCGCTTGATTCGAGTATCCGCTCTCCTGCGACTCGCTATTCACGCTCGTCGCTACGTAGTAGTAAGTAGTGCCGGAGACGACCGTGCTGTCGGTGTAGGCGGTCGTCCCATCCAGCGACGGGTTGATCATCGTGTATCCACTACCAGACGTTGTGCTGCGGTATATGTTGTAGCCGACTGCATCAGCCGTGGCCGTCCAGGTGAGGTTGACCGACTGCTGAACTGGCGCCGTTCCCGTGCCGGTCATTGATTCGGCTGGCGAGTTCGATGCGTTGCTCGAAAATGACAAAGAGGCCGAAGCGGCTCCGCTCGCCCCCGGCGTGAAAGTGACGGTGAAGGTAGCGGATTTACCGGCGGGGATCGTTGCCGGGAGCGAAAGTCCGGAGAGCACAAACTCACCGCTGTTAATACTCGCCGATGCAACCGTGACCGGCACCCCGGTTGCGTTCAAGCTGCCGCCGAGCGACGAACTCGACCCGACGACCACGTTGCCAAAGCTGAGACTGGTCGGCGACACCGCCAACTGGCCCGTGGCCGTTCCGGTCCCGGAGAGCGCGATATTGAACGACGGGTTCGATCCGTTCGACACCACGGACAGGCTTCCGCTCGCCGCACCGGTACCGGTCGGCGTAAAGGTCGCGGTAAACGTCGCGCTTTGATTTGCCACAAGATTGAGGGGCAAGGTCAACCCGCTGATCGAGAAAGCCGCCCCGGTCAAATTCGCTTGCGAGATGTTGATCGCTGATCCCCCGGTGTTGGTCAGCGTTTCCGACAAGTTCGTGCTATTGCCAACCTGAACGCTTCCGAAGGCCAGGCTCGTGGGGCTCGCAGTCAGGGTTCCTTGCGTCACGCCCGTTCCAGAAAGCGGAATGCTCAAGTTGGAACCAGAGTCGTTGGAAGTGATGCTTACGCTGCCGCTCGCAGTGCCGGTCGCGGTCGGACTAAAAAGTACCGTGAAAGACGTGCCCTGGCCAGCGTTCAGTGTCACAGGCAAAGTCAGCCCGCTCAAACTGAACCCGGTGCCACTTACCGTGGCGGCCGAGATCGTGAGGCTCGATCCGCCGGTATTGGTCAAAGTCTCGGACTGACTGCTGTTGCCGCCCACCAGAATACTCCCGAATGCCAAGCTGGAAGGATTAGGAGAGAGCGCTCCGGGAGCCATTCCCTCGCCAGAGAAGGGAACCACTACCGTGCTGCTTACCTGGTTTGCGGAGGTAGCAAATGTGACGCTGCCGCTGAAACTCCCGCTTCCCGTGGGCGCGAACGTGATCGTTGCCGATGCCGTGCTTCCGGCGTTCAGCGTGAGCGGAAGAGCGAGGTTGCCCATCGAAAATCCCGCGCCGCTCAGCGTCGCCTTGGTGATCGTGAGAGCTGTCCCACCGCTGTTCGAAAGCGTCACCGTGCTGGTCTGGTTGGACCCAACCTTGGTGCTTCCAAAAGTAACTTGCGAGGGACTGGGCGAAAGCGTTCCGGCAGGGGCTGTGCTGCTCGAGCCTGAGGCTACGCCCCCGCACCCAGCGAGCAGCAACAAGCTGCCCGCAACGACGAGTGAAATGACGAGCGAATTGGCCAAGCAACGATGCACGGAACGACCGTTCAAAGAACCTCTGTTTTTTTGGTGACCCCGCATACTAATACAACGAGGGGGGATCTCGGGTCACCGATGCCCAAACTATTTTTCAGCCTGGCAAGACCAGTGTCGCGCCTGGGCGCCGCAAGCCATAGATTGCGAAAGGCCGAGCTGGGCGCGGTATTTGGCCAGCGTGTACAGGGCCAAATCGCTCTTTTTGGGGTGAACTGCGGTGCAAAACGAAGAACCAGACTGCAATAGCTTTTAAGTTATTGCCAAATAAATGGATAAGAAACGTTCACGCCGAGATTGAAGTTGCCTGGGTCACATTAGCGAATTGCCGAGCGAACGGGAACTCGACGGCAATGTGCAGAACACTGCATATCGCCCACATCCGCTCAAGATGGCCGACGTTGCCAGCGAACCGCTTTCCTGACTAACTCGTTAGCGTGCTAGCCTATTTTGGCCAGTGCTTTCCGTTGGCAGCAGGTTTAACATAGGAAAGACTTGGGCGCTGGATGGCAAGGTGCGTGCATCTAAGAGATAGGTGTCTCGAAGTTCCGGGAGCTTGGGATTGCGGGCAGGGGATCAAGAAAGATGAGATTTTCGTTGGCGGTTACGGTCATACTCGTGGGTATTAGCGTCAGCGTCTTGGCGCAGCAAAGCGATACATTCAAGGTTAAGCATTCAGCCCCCGAAAAGGCATCGAAGCCAAGCGCGCCCATGGGCAAGACGGCGGGTCCGACATCGGCTTCCGCTGCCAACGCCAAAAACTTGCAAGCCCTGGAGCATCAGACCGCCAGGACCACCGCGCCGCCCGCATCTGCGGGAAAGAAAACGGCACCCGCGCTGAAGCCGGTAAAAGATAAGCCCAATCCGCCGATCAACTTTGGTGAGACGGGCGGCGGAAAAAGTGCAAGAATGACCAACCCAGGTGCGAACTCCCACAAAACGCGGGTAAGGCAGAAACAGACGCACCAACAGTAAAGAGACCGCCTCAACGCTAGATTCATCGCGCAACGGTTGAGCGATCCGTTGCCGGAACTGCCTGCGCAGCAGTCCGAATCCTGGGTTCTTTGAACGAGTACTTCAACAGGCAATACAAGGCGCGCACACCGTCTTTCCATCCGATCTTCTTGCCCTCTTCGTACGTCCGCCCCCAATAACTGATGCCCACCTCATAAATGCGCAGGTTTCGCCGCGCAACTTTCACCGTGATCTCGGGCTCGAATCCAAAACGATTCTCCTCGATCGGGATCGACTGAATCACTTCGCGCCGGAAAACCTTGTAGCAGGTCTCCATGTCGGAAAGATTGATGTTGGTGAGGCAATTGGAGAGCAGGGTAAGAAAACTATTGCCGACCGAATGCCAGAAATACAACACCCGATGCGGCGCGCCCCCTAGAAAGCGTGAGCCAAAGACTACGTCCGCTTTGCCCCGGATCAAGGGCTCGATCATCAGCGGATACTCCCCTGGATCGTACTCCAGATCGGCGTCCTGAATAATGACATAGTCGCCTGTGGCTTCCTGAATGCCGCGGCGCAGCGCTGCTCCTTTACCCAGGTTCTGCGGCTGAAGAACGAGGCGGATTTGCGGATGCTCGGACTGCAGTTCAGCCAGAATCTCGCGCGAGCCATCCCGCGAGCCGTCGTCGACGCATATCAGCTCGATCTCCAAGGGGACCGAGAGAACTTTCCCCACCACCTCTCGAAGCGTAGTGCGTTCGTTATATACCGGCATTACGACGGAAAGTTTCATACATCGAGATCGTAACAACGCGCCCTCTCCAAGCACAACTGATCGTCACAGCACTCAACCACGGCCAGAGCTATACTCACCTGTCGCGCGGGAAACAGGATCACCCATCCCGCCCGGCACGGAACAACGCAACGACGCAACAATGAGGGCTTCCCGCAATCTCAAGTTCATCGCGGCCGCGCTGGCCTTCGTGGTTGGCCTCGGCACGCTCGGCTTTCACTACATCGAGGGATGGCCCTGGTTCGATGGTTTCTACATGGTCATCACTACGCTGACCACCATCGGATACCAGGAAGTACATCCCCTGTCGCACGCCGGGCGCGTGTTCAACGTCATTATCATTCTGGGTGGAGTCGCACTCGTATTTCTGGCCATCGGGTCCCTCACCCAGGCTTTGTTAGAATTCGAGCTGCAAAGCTTCCTTGGAAGGCGCCGCATGGAGCGCAACATAGGCCGTCTTACCGGTCACTACATCATCTGCGGCGCCGGACGCGTCGGCCGCAGTGCCGCCCGCGAGTTGGCGCGCCGCCCCGCTCAGTTCGTGATCGTCGAAAACGACGAAGCGAAAGCGCAGAAATTTGCCAGCGAGAACTGGCTCATGCTCGTCGGTGATGCCACCCAGGAACAGACTCTGCGCGACGCCGAGATCGAGCACGCGCGCGGTCTAGTCGCTGCCACCACCACCGACGCCACCAATCTTTATATCGTCCTCACCGCCCGCAGCCTCAATCCGAACCTCCGCATCATCGCCCGCGCCAGCGAAGATATGGCGGAGAAGCACCTGCGCAGCGCCGGCGCCGATGCGGTCGTCTGTCCCTATGTTTTTGCCGGACAGCGTATCGCCCATTCCTTCCTGCGTCCGCACGTGGTCAGTTTCCTGGACACCGCCACCACGCATCTCGGCATGGATCTTGAGATCGGCGAAGTACCCGTAACCCGGCGCAGTCCGTTTGCCGGTAAGACCATCGAGAGCTCGCGCATCCGCCAGGACCGCGGAGTCATCATCCTCGCCATCAAGCGCGAGACGGGCATGCACTTCAACCCCGCACCTGACGATCGCATCCAAGCCGGCGATTTTCTGATCGCCATGGGCGAGCCGCAACAACTGCGCGAACTCGAACAAACGGCCGGGTCCGAATCATGAAAATCGTGAGCACGGCGGAAATGCGCGAGATCGATCGCTCCACTGCGGAGCGCTTCGGTATCCCTTCCCTCACCTTGATGGAGAACGCGGGTGCGGCGGTCGCGCGTTTCGTCCTCTCCGATTACCCGCAAGCGGAGCGCGTCGGCATTCTCTGCGGTAAGGGCAACAACGGCGGGGATGGATTCGTCGTGGCCCGCAAGCTCGTCGAAGCGGGCCGTGCCGTGCGCGTTCTGCTGTTGTCGGATCCCGCAGAGCTTCGCGGCGATGCCGCGACGATGTTTCAGAACATGCTCCAGAAGCTTCAGCCACTGAAAACTGCGCCCCTGATCGTGCGCGAGGGGAGTGGCCTCGATTCATCCGATGCGGCGGAGATCTTCAAGGCGGATGTGATCGTGGACGCAATCCTCGGCACAGGTTTTCGTCCGCCGGTCAGCCCGCTCTATGCCGCAGCCATCCGCAAGATCAATGCGGCTTCGGCCCCAATTGTTGCCGTCGACATTCCTTCAGGCGCCGATGCCGACGCCATGCGGCCGGCAAGTGCGACAGATTCTCCTGCTGGTGTGCTCGATGAAGCACGCGCCGACGCCATCGTAACCTTTACTGCACCACATCCGGCGCACGTTTTCGCAGCGCTTACCAGCGGCCCCACTGTCGTTGCGCCCATCGGCTCACCTCCCGAGGCCATCGTCTCGCAACTCGGACTTCATCTGAGTACTCCCCTCGACTTCGCTCAGCAACTCGCGCCCCGAGCGCGTGACGCCAACAAAGGCAGCTACGGACACGTGCTGGTCATCGGCGGATCGCTCGGCAAAGCGGGTGCAGCGGCGATGGCGGGATTTTCCGCGCTCCGAGCGGGAGCCGGTCTTTCAACCGTCGCCACGCCAAAATCCGTGCTCGCAACCGTGGCGGCCTTTCATCCTGAACTGATGACCGAGCCGCTGCCGGAAACCGAGCAAGGCACGATCTCATTGCGAGCGCTCGAATCAGGATCAAGCCTCGACACTCTTCTCGAACGCAAGACGCTCGCCATTGGCCCAGGTATTTCGCGCAATTCCGAGACCGCCGAATTTGTGCGCACAATCGTCAAGCGCAGCGCCACGTCGATGGTTGTGGATGCGGACGGACTGAACGCCTTCGAAGGAGCGGCCGACAAGCTGAACCGCTGCGGAAGAACCCTCGTCATCACTCCGCATCCGGGAGAAATGTCGCGGCTGACTGGCCTGAGCATTGCCGAAATTCAAGCGCATCGCCTCGAAGTCGCGCGCGACTTCGCCCGCGAGCACGAGTTGATTGTCGTGCTCAAGGGACACCGCACACTTATCGCAGCGCCCGATGGCACGGTCTGGGTGAATCCCACCGGCAATCCGGGCATGGCCACCGGAGGCACGGGAGACATTCTGACCGGAATGGTCGCCGGCCTGATCGCGCAACATCCGCAGCATCCGCTTGGAGCAACCGCTCTTGCTGTCTATCTGCACGGACTGGCGGGGGATCTGGCCAGCGAGTCCCTTGGCGAGAATTCTCTGGTAGCGACGGACCTGGTGCGCTTCCTACCCCAGGCGTTCGCAGAGATGCGGGACCAGCAAGCCGCGGACATTCGCATTCACCCCTGACTACCGCGGAATGTAACTATCCAGCAGTGGAAGGACCTGCGACCCAAGCTTCATCATGCGTGCCTGCGCGGCCACGGCAGACTCGCCGTCAAGCATCGGGGTCATCAGCCGCACCAGCGCGCCGTCGCTGCGATTCATGCGAATCGAATCGGACACCAGATAGTACTTGGCCCAGTACTCGCTGGCCACCTCGCGGCCATGCGCCTGGAACCAGTACAGCACCAGTTGCCGCTCTCCCGTTTTTCCGACCACGTAGCGGTTGACCGGGAACGAAGAGCCGTCGCGACGTGTAAGCCGCACCAGGTCTCGCGAAGTCGGAATCCATCCCGCGCCCGGCAGGCAGTGGTTCGGAGAATGGATCGTATCGCCTGCCTTTTGCGTCGGGAAGTAGGCGATGTAGAGATTGATCCAAGGTTGATCCAGCGGCTGAGTCGGGCTCGCGCTGTAGTAATCGCGCATCAGAAACTCGCCCGGTCCGAGGATGTCGAGGGTCTGCTGGTCGAGTGCGTCGTCGGTGCCCGTCCAACCATCAATCTGCAAGGGCAGGGAAGCGAGAGACGCGCGCGGCGGAAAGTACTCGCTGCGCGAATGGGCCTGGAGCACGAGCGCCGTGGCCAACATCAGCACAGCCGCAATCCCGAAGCGCAGTGATCCGGCCTTCATGCGGGTTTCACCTCCACGCTGCTCTTCCAGATGAACGAGATTACGCGGTGCACAGCGAACAACATGATCAGTGCCACTACGAAGATCAGCCACCCCTCAAAGGTATGGAAAAATCCCTCTGCCTTATCCGGATCCCAGTACTGCACCAGCAGCCCGGTGCCAAAAACGCGAAAGCTGTTGGCCGTCACCGCGATTGGTACCGCCGAAAGAGCGAGCACCACCCGTACCCATTTCCGGGTCTCCATCAGATAGCCGTAGATGATGGCCAGCGTGATCAGGGTCAGAAGCGACCGGATTCCGCTGCATGCTTCCGCGACGTCCAGCGGCATGGCAGCCAGCACGATCATGTTCCCTTGCCGCAGCACAGGAACTCCGACCAGTCGCAGCAGCCCGGTGGCGAGTCTTGAGGCCAGCAATTGAAGGGGAAAGGTGACCTGTTGCAGGATCAGGGTCGGGGGCGGGATCATAAGAATCAGAAACGCCCAGGGAAAGAGGATGGCGCGAAAAAACCTCCAGCCCTGAAACAAAATAATCACCCCCGCCAGAAGGATCAGCAGAGACACCCGCGCCAAGAAAATTTCCGCGCCCAAGACTCCCAGAACCAGCACCAGCAGGCTCAGCACAACCAGCGAAAGACCGCTCCATGATGGGGCTGACGCAATCGTGAGCAGCTTCTTCCGGTCCTGCCAGAGAACAAACAAAGCAAAGAGGGGAACGAAGATCCCGTGGGAGAAGTTCGGGTCGTGGATCCACTGCATGAAAAGCCGGGCGAGAATCGAAGCGTAAAGCCAGGCAATCAGCAGCAGCAACACCGCCACTTGCCAGCGGGGCAAGCCAGACGAAAAGCGATCCTTCCGCTTGGGGGGCGGCGGAGCTTCCTCTGCTGAGTTACTCATAGTTATTCATAGGACGCCCTTGGGTCTGAGAATATGCGAAAGCGGGCGTCGCGCAAAGTGACAAAGTGAAGGAGCACGTCGGGCTGAAAGCGGAAGTGACATCTGGCTGCTCGCTTCCGCCCGGACAAGCGTCCCGTGAGTGCTGTGAGCCGCAAGGAAAGGGAAAACCATTTCCTATTTACTCCACCGCCCGTCACCGGCACATCGTCCCTTTAGGAGGCGAGCGGTCCGCTATTATTTGCAATCAGTTAGGACTTTAACCCCAAGCCAGGTGGTAAGTAATGCCCAAGGATCACCTGCGGCGTGGGCAATAAATTTCCCATTTATCCGCAATGTGGTAACGTATACCCCAAGTCGCCATATAGGTTCTCAATCGCAAGTTGTTGAAATCTAATCCTATATTGTTTCAGTGGCGCGTAACTTTATTGGCCGGATTGGCAGCGCGTGTGCTCAAGAGTGTAGGTGCAGTTCGTCCCCAAGACGTCTCCCCCTGCTCTTGGTTGCGAAGTAGTGAAGCAGAATAGATAGGTATGGGTCTCGACAGAACCGAAATCCTGACAACTGCCGGAGCACCGCCGAACAGCGGCGCTCGTGTCTGGCTCGAAAGCGTTAGCGCCGGCATGCGCACCGTCGAAGCCGTGATCCGCGAACTGTCGCAGAATGATGTTCCCGTCCTGGTGGTGGCCGAGCACGGTTCCGGCAAGGCGGCAGCGGCGGCGCGCATTCATGCTCTTTCCAGTCGCGCCGCGGAACCGTTTCATGTCTATCACGGTAGTGAAGCCAGCGAAGGAATTCTGGCTGCTCGCGACGGTCAAGGTGGAACCGTCTATCTTCAGGACGTGGGAGACCTCACTGCCGCCGCCCAGAAGGAATTGGTCCGCCAGATCGGCCTGCATGGCAATAGCGACGGCAATGACGACATCCAGCGCCGTGTGCCCCGCTTCATTTGCGGAACCTCGCGCGAGTTGGAGGCCGAAGTCAAGGCCGGCAAGTTCCGCGAGGATCTCTATTATGGAATCAGCGGAGTTTGTTTGCGGATGCCTCCCTTACGCCAGCGAAAGGAAGACATTCCCGTTCTGCGCGACTGGTTCCTCGCGGCCGCTGCCCGTGATTTTTGCCGGACCGTGCCCGTCCTCAGTCCCGAGACCCAGAACTTCTTCCTGGAATACAACTGGCCGGGCAACATTCGCGAACTGAAAGATGCCGCCCGAGCCATTGTCGCGCTGGGTGATGAAACGCTCGCCATGGGAGGATTACGCTCGCTTCTGCGGCGCGTCGATCGCGGCGGCAACGGCGAGAAAATTTCTCTCAAAGATGCGGCGCGCGCCGCCTCGCGCGAAGCCGAGAGGGAAATCATCCTGCAGGTCTTGACGCGCACCCGCTGGAACCGGCGCCGCGCCGCGCAGGAGTTGCAGATCAGCTACAAAGCGCTCCTCTACAAACTAAAGCAGATCGGATGCGAAGAGTACGGGGCGTGAGGGCAAGGTGGCAAGGTTTCAAAGCTGCAAAGTTTCGAGCTTTCAAAGTCTCGCGATTAGACATTGAAACTTTGAAACCTTGAAACCTGAGGTTGAGAGGGATGGATATGAAATCAGCATGGAAAGCGGCGGTTGCGGCACTACTCTTGATGAGCGGCATCGCATTGGCGCAGGATGCACCTGCCCAGCCCGCCGACAGTTCCGCTTCTGCCAACGTCGCTTCTGAGAAGACCGCTTCCGACAAGGTCACGAATGTCGTTCCCGACAGTCAAGCCGGACTCGCGTATGTCATCGGCCCCGAGGATGTGCTCCACATCGCCGTGTGGAGGGAACCCGACCTTACCGCCACTTTGCCGGTCCGTCCCGACGGCAAAATCTCTCTTCCCCTGCTCAACGATGTGCAGGCCTCAGGCCTGACGCCCCAGCAATTGGCCGACTCGCTGACGGAGAAGCTGAAAAAATACGTCGCTGACCCGCGCGTTACGGTGGTGGTGACTCAGATCAACAGCAAGCGGGTTTATATGGTCGGCGAAGTGTTTCATCCCGGGCCCATGTCGTTGATTGCCAACATGACGGTTCTGCAAGCATTGTCCAGCGCCGGATTAAACCAGTTTGCCAACACCAAACGCATCTACGTTCTCCGCACCGAGAACGGCAAGCAGCAGAAACTGCCGGTGAACTATCGCAAGCTGGTCAAAGGTGAACAGATCGAACAGAATTATCTATTGCAGCCGGGGGATGAAATTGTCGTCCCGTAAAGGATATTCGGTCCTGTAGGGGCTACGGATGAAAAGCATGGCAAAAATGCGCACAATCAGGTTAGCGCTGCTGATTTTCGGAATCTTGATGAGCGTCTGCGCGGGCGCCCAGAATAGTCCTCAGTCTCCGCCAGCGACCACTCCGGTGCCGGCCTTCGGCCAGAGCGCACCGGTGCTGAACCCGGATAACCCTCCGGTGACGGGCCTGGACGAGCCCGCGCTCAACCTGCGTACGGCCACTCGCAGCTTCATCTCGCCAGCTCTGCAAGTCAGCGAAGCGGCCGACACGAACGGGCAGGACGCGTTCGGCAACACCGATTTAGTAAATACCACCCGCGTCCTCGGAGCTCTTGATCTCCAGCAATTCTGGCCCAAGAGCGATCTCTTTCTCGAATACGTCGGCGGCGGAGCTTTCTACAACAATCCTTTTTACGTGCGGCAATTGCAAGCCGCCGGCCTGGAGGCCGTGACGCGCTGGCGAACCGGCCAGGTAACCCTGCGCGACGCCTTCAGTTATCTGCCCGACGGCTCCTTCTCCATCGGTGCCTTTGGTGCCCTCCCGGGGTTGGGTCTGGCCACCGGCGGCATGGGCAACGCGATGGCGGGAGGTGCTTTGCCCGGCACCCAAGCCTTCGGCAGCGGTCAGTTCGGTGCGATTGGAGACATTCCCCGGCTCGCGAACACGGCGATTCTCGATGCGGTTCAAGCCCTCAATCCGAGGTCCGCGATCACCGTGGTGGGCGCATTCAGCAACGCTCATTTCTTCGACAACCAGGAACTTCTGATCAACAGCGACGAGGTCACAGTTGAGGGCGGGTATAGCCATTTCCTTTCCCGTCACGATCAGATCGGCGCCGTCTACGCTTTTCAGCTGTTTCAATTTCCGCAGGATACCGGCGGCCAGATTTATAACCACATCGTCAATCTGCGCTGGAGCCACACCATCACCGGAAGGATGAGCCTTATTGCCGGAGCCGGTCCGCAGTATACCGACCTGGAAATAGGTGGCAACTACTCGCATTGGTCCGTGAGCGCCCGGGTTCAGCTGCGCTACAAGTTGGGCCATGCGTCGCTGGTTGCCAGCTACGAAAAATTTACTTCGGCAGGATCGGGTTTCTTCCTCGGCGCCAACACCCAGGCGGCCCGGTTCGGGTATACACGCCCACTCGGACGCACTTGGGTGTTCTATGGCGATCTGGAATACTCCTATAACACGGAACTCCAGTTGCCGGAAGCGGCGATTGGTGCCATTGGTGCGACCAGCTATAACGAAGGTTCGGGCGGGGCCGTTTTCCGCAAACACCTGGGACGTACTTACGACTTTTTTGCCGCTTATCGCTTCGGCGAGCTGGCCTTCAATAATCAGGTTAGCTTTGCTGGCTTGCCTGGCCCTCCGGGCAGAATTTCCCAGCGGCAGATCGGTGCGGTGGGGGTGGAATGGCACCCCACGCCGACGCGTATCGAATAATTTTTGGCCGTCTCCGGCGGCCGGATTGGTGAACAGTTATGAGTGAGAATCGCGAACTGACAATGGACGATTATCTGGCGATGCTACGGCGGCGCCTCAAGGTCATTTTGATCCCGACCCTGATTGCCCCGATCGCGGGCTTCATGATCTCTTATGCCTTCTCGCCGAAATATACCTCCCAGTCCACGGTCCTGGTCGAAGGCCAGAAGGTGCCCGACAACTACGTCATGCCGGTCATCACTGCCGATTTTACCCAGCGCGTCCAGACTCTCAGCCAGGAGGTTCTGAGCCCCAGCCGCTTGCGTCCCGTGATTCAGAGTCTTGCCATCGTCAAGCCCGAGGAAGAGGCCAAACTCATCGCAGAGATCCAGCAAAATATGCAGGTCGAACCGGTGATCACCTCGATGAGCGCTGTCGCTTCCGGCGGGGGACTCTCTGGCGCCAAGAAAAAGAAGCCCTCGGTTACCGACGAACCGGTGCCCGGCTTCACGGTCAACTACAGCGACAGCAACGCAATCCGCGCACAGAAAATCTGCAACGCTTTGACCGATCTGATCCTGACGGAGAACCTGAAAGAGCGTGGCGAAATCGCCCAGAGCACCACCGAGTTTCTCGGCCGCCAACTGGAAGAGGCCAAACGCACGGTTGACGACCAGGATGCCAAGCTCGCCGCCTTCAAGAAGCAATACATGGGTCAGTTGCCCACTGACGTCGACAACAACATGCGCATGTTGATTTCCTTGAACTCGCAACTCGACGCCACCACCCAGACCTTGGGCCGCGCCCAGCAGGATAAGGCCTACACCGAAAGCATGCTGGCGCAGCAAATGGCCGCCTGGAAAACTTCGCAGTCCAGTACCAATCCGCAGACCCTGGAACAAGGATTGACCCAGCTACAGGCGCAATTGCTGCAACTACAGGCGCGCTATACCGACGATCACCCCGACGTGATCAAAACCAAGGCTGACATAGCCGAGATCGAGAAGAAGCTGAAGGCGGTCAAGGCCGCGGCGGCCGCGGACGCCACTGCCACCGACAGCAGCGATAAGGCCAGCGCTTCCGAACCGCCTGAAATTCGCCAGCTCCGTCTGCAGGTTCACCAGTACCAGGGCGTGATCGAGCAGGCCACAATCGACCAGAAGAGGTTGCAAAGCGCGATTGGCGTCTATCAGAGCCGCACCGCCATGAGCCCGGGCGTCGAGGAGCAATACAAGCTGCTTACCCGCGACAACGATAACGCCCAGGCCTTCTACAAAGAGCTGCTCGCCAAGAAAAGCTCCTCCGGACTAGCCAGCAAGATGGAGAGCGATCAGGAGGGCGAGCAGATGCACATTGTGGCCGCGGCTGGCCTGCCGGATGCTCCCAGTTTTCCCAACCGCCCGATTCTGGCCGCAGGCGGCCTCGGTGTCGGCGTGGTGCTCGGCGCGTTCATCGCCATCATTCTGGAGTTTGGCGACAAGTCCATCCGCACCGAAAAAGATGCCGCTGCCATCATGGACTTGCCCCTCCTGATTTCCGTACCCTGGCTGGGCGAGGAAGAGGACGATGCCGCCAACGGCACCGCCCGGCGCCGTTTCTGGGGCCGCGATGATCCCGCCCCGCCAAAAGATCACGAGCACGTCGAGGTCTAGCGCAAGGTTATGTACAAAGAATTTTTTGGACTTAGGGCCAACCCGTTCAACGTCAATCCGGACCCGCGTTACCTGTTTCTCACGCGGCACACCGAAGAGGCGCTGGCCTGCCTCACCTACGGCATACAAAGCCGCAAAGGCTTCGTGTTGCTTACCGGCGAGGTCGGCACCGGCAAAACGACGCTGATCAATAAATTGATGGAGTGGCTGCGCCTCCAGCAGGTGGCTACCGCCTTCATCTTCAACTCGCGCATGGACGTGCCCCAGTTCCTCGATTTCATGATGGCCGATTTCGGTATTCCTTGCGATACCAAGTCGAAGAGCCAACTCCTGCAGCGCCTCTACAACTGGCTGCTCGATCGCTATCGCGCCGGTGAAACTGCCGTGCTGGTCATCGACGAGGCCCAAAGCCTCTCCGACGAAGTGCTCGAAGAGATTCGCATGCTCACCAATCTCGAGACCTTCACCGAAAAGCTCCTGCAGATCGTTCTGGTCGGACAGCCGGAACTCGAACAGCGCCTCAAGCAGCCCCAGTTACGCCAGTTGCGTCAGCGCTTGACGTTGCGCGCCAAAACTCACCCGCTCAATATCGAGGAAACCAAGTCCTATATCACCCAGCGCCTGCGCATCGCGGGGTCGAACGGCGAGATGATCTTCGATTCCAACGCCACCGTCGCCATTTTTCGTTACGCGCAGGGCATTCCACGCATCATCAACCTGCTCTGCGAGCACTGCCTGGTCAGCGCATTCGTCGATCAGAGGAAGACGGTCTCTGTCGAAGTCGTCGATTCTGTTGCCCGCGATTTCGATCTGGCCGATGGCAACGCCGCCGGCGCCATGATTGCACCCGTTCCTCCGTCTTCCGAAAAATTTGATCTGGTCGAAGCCTTGCGCACTCTGGCGACGCTGGCCGACCGGCTGCGCCAATCCGAACAACAAGATCTCCCCAAGGAAAGGAAACTATGAGCCGTATCCATGACGCTTTGAAACGCGCCGAGCAGGAAAGAGCAACCTCCGCGGGGACCTACGTCGAGCCCGTCTTCCAGCAACCCCCGGCCTTCCCGCAACCCGAAGAGCAACGCGAAAATATACCTTCGCCGCCTTCGCCGCAACGCTCGAGTGCCCTCGCCATGCCAACCATGGCCTCGGGGTTGAATTACGAATCGCTGCTCGCCCGCTGCCCCCAGACCGAGTGGAGTCCGGATCCGCGCACCATGCTCTTCTTTCAGGGAGACGACAGTCGCGTCGGGGCGGAAGAGTTTCGCACCCTGCGCAACCGGCTCTACCAGATCCGCGAGAAGATGCCGCTGAAACGCCTGCTGGTAACCAGCGCGCTTCCCAAAGAAGGCAAGTCTTTCGTGGCGGCCAATCTCGCCCAGGTCATGGTGCGGCAGCACGGGCGCCGCGCCCTCGTCATCGACGCCGATCTGCGCAACCCCGGCATGCATCGTCACTTCGGAGCGGTCCAATCGCCCGGATTGGCTGAATACCTGTTGGCCGAATGCGATGAGTTCGCCGCCCTGCAACGCGGGCCCATGGAAAACCTGTTCTTCATGCCCGCCGGCCGGGCCGTTCCCAGCGCCCCTGAACTGCTCGCCAACGGCCGTCTGAAGCTCTTCCTGCAGCGCGTCGAGCCTTTGTTTGACTGGATCATTATGGACACGTCGCCCGTGATCCCCGTTTCCGATGCCACGCTGGTCGCCGGTTGCTGCGACGGCATCCTCATGGTTGTGCGCTCCAATGCTACGCCCTCCGATTTGGCTCGCCGTGCCCGCGAAGAATTCCCCGACAAGCTGCTGCTCGGAGTTGTGCTAAACGGAGCCTCCAGAGAGCATGCACGTTCGAAGTACTACTATGGCGAGGCTGTGAACAGCCAACCCTGATGTCGAAGATGAAGATGAACCGAGGCCAAGTTGATCCGGCTCTTCAATGTCTATTACCCAATCCGTACTCTGGTCCTGCTGATCGGAGAGGCCCTCATCGTCTGGACCTCTTTCCTGCTCGGCGCCTGGATCATTCTTCGCGAGGATTGTTACCTCGTGTTGTACGTCGAGGGCGGCTTTGTCAACCTCCTCGTGCTTACCGTCCTGGTATTGCTGTGTTCGCATGGCTTGGACCTTTACGACACGGCTCGTCTGAACACCAAGGGAGACCTCTATTTCCGCCTGCTCCTGGTACCCGCGGTGGTGGCCTTTGTTCTGGCCCTGGTGAGCTACATCTGGCCCAACCTTCTTCTGGGTGGGCTGCATCCTGAACACTCTCCGTATCGGAGCGGTTCTTCGGCGCTAGGCCTGCTCATCCTGACCTTCGCCCTTTTCGGGTGGCGGCTCGGTTTTACCTGGCTCGTCCAGTTGCCCATTCTCGTCGAGCGCGTCTACGTCCTGGGTACCGGCGAGCGCGCACAGCGCGTGGTCCAGGGCCTCCGTCAGAATCCTGAACTCGGCGTCGAGATCGCCAGTTGGACGGGCAAACTGGAAGGCGCTGTAACCCGCGATTCCGTGGCGGCGCACCTCATGGAAGTCGTCCACAGACAGAAAGTCCATCGCGTCATCGTCGCCATGCCCGATCGCCGCGGTACCATCCCCATGCGGGAACTGCTTGACCTGCGCATGCAGGGAATCAAAATCGAGGAAGCCGCCACTTGGCTCGAAAAAATCTCCGGCAAAATCGAGGTCGAGAGTCTGCATCCCAGTTGGCTGGTGTTTGGCGAAGGCTTTCGCCGCAACACTTTCGTCAAGGCGATTCGCCGCGCCATCTCCGTCATCATTTCGCTGATCGGTCTCATCCTCGCACTGCCATTGCTTCCGTTCATCATCCTGGCCATCCGCTTGGATTCCAAGGGCCCCGTGTTCTATACGCAGACGCGAGTGGGTAAGGGTGGACGCTTGTTCAAGGTCGTGAAGTTCCGCACCATGCGCCAGGACGCCGAAGCCGAGAGCGGTCCAAGGTGGGCGGGCGATCACGATCCCCGGGTTACCCGCGTCGGCAAGTTTCTCCGCGCCTCGCGCCTCGATGAAATCCCCCAGATGTGGTGCGTCCTCAAGGGCGATATGGCATTCGTCGGCCCGCGTCCCGAGCGCCCGGAATTCATCGAAATGCTCTCCAAAGAGATCCCCTATTACGGCGTGCGCCACATCGTGCGGCCCGGCATCACCGGATGGGCCCAGGTCAAGTACAAGTACGGTAGATCCGTCGACGATTCGCGCGAAAAACTTCAGTACGACCTGTTCTACATCAAGAATGCTTCCATTGGTCTGGATCTGCTGATCATGTTCCAGACGGTCAAGACCGTTCTGTTGGGCCGAGGGGCACATTAATGAGCGCAACAATGATGAAGATGAAATACGTCTTCTGGATCGCGGCCGCGCTCATCGGCTACTCCTATCTGGGCTATCCGGCATGGTTGTGGCTGCGCAGCCGATGGTCGCCCCGTCCGGTGCGCCGTGGTTTTGTCGAGAGCACCGCTGCCCCCGCGGTCTCCGCCGTGATGGTCGTGCGCAATGAGGAAGCGGTGATCGCTCGCAAGCTCGAAAACCTGTTGACGCTCGATTATCCTCAGGCGAAGCTCGATGTCGTCGTCGTCTCCGACGGTTCCAGCGATCGCACGCCCGCCATTCTCGCCGATTATGCCCGCGATTCCGCTTTGCAAACCGGCGCCCGAACCCGGGTTCGAACTCTGCTGAAACCGGTATCCCAGGGCAAAGCCGCTGGCCTCAACGATGCCATCGAACTGGCGACCGGGGAAGTGCTGCTCTTTACCGACGCGCGACAGCACATCGAATCCGGCGCCCTGCGTTTGCTGATCGAGAATTTCGCCGACCTCGATGTCGGCGCCGCTAGCGGCGAATTGATGCTGGGCGATCCCGGCAGCGGAGAAACCGGGAAGGGAATGGGGTTGTACTGGCGCATCGAAAAGAAAATTCGCGAACTGGAGTCCGCCTCCGCTTCGGTCGTCGGCGCCACCGGCGCCATCTACTGCGCCCGCCGCGGCTTGCTCGACGCCTCGCCATTGCCCGAGGGCGCCATCCTCGACGACGTTCTCTTGCCCATGCAGATCGTGCGCCAGGGATTTCGCGTGATCTTTGACGCCCGCGCCCGCGCCTGGGACTTGCCCGACCTGGGTGAAGGCCGTGAATTTTCCCGCAAGGTTCGCACCCTGAGCGGCAACTATCAGCTCCTGCAACTTGCTCCCTGGCTGTTGAGCTCGCAAAACACGATTCGATTTGAATTCGTCAGCCACAAGCTCTCGCGCTTGGCCGTGCCCTTTGCCCTGCTGGCCCTTCTGATCGCTTCCATGCTCCTGCCCCAGCCGCTGTATCGCGCGGCGCTCGGGGCGCAGCTTGCGTTTTATGCGCTCAGCCTAGTCGCGCTTGCGGGCGTCAAGATCGGACCGCTCTCCCGCATTGCCGATCCCGCCCGCACTTTCGTCGTTCTCAATTCCGCCGCCCTGGTAGCCTTCATCAACTTTGTCACCGGCAGAAAGGCAGTGTGGGTTCGCTGAATAATGTTCGCTGAATAATGTTCGCTGAATCGAGTGTAGCGCCGGCGTCTCGCCGGCAAATGACCGCCGATCTCTTATGAGAATACTCTGGGTCAAAGCCGATAAGCTCCTCCCCGTGCAGAACGGCGGCAATATCCGCACGTACTACGTCTTGCGATATCTGTCCGCGCGGCATGAGCTCACGTTTTACTCCTACTATGGAGGAACGCCCGACCCCGACTACGAACGCGAGTTGCAGCGCCAGTTGCCCGGCGCGGTGGCCGTCTGCACCGGTAAGCGCGTGCTCGCGGGAGCCGCGCGCGCTCTCGACTATCTGGCTCATCTTGGCGCTCATCCGCCATATGCGGTCAGCCGCTTCGCGGACGCGCAGCTCCAAAAGAAGCTCCATGACTGGTTCCGCGAGCAGCGCTTCGATGTCGCCGTCTGCGACTTCCTGGACGCGGCCGTCAACTTTCCCGGACGCCTCAACATCCCCAGCGTGCTCTTCCAGCACAACGTGGAAAGCGAAATCTGGCGCCGCCACGCCGCCACTGCGGACAACCCGGTAAAAAAGATGATCTACCGCATGGAATTCCGGAAGATGCTCCGCTACGAGCGTGCCGCGGTCCGCAAGTTCCAGCATGTGATTTCCGTCTCCGCCAACGATCGCTCCATCATGATGCAGTGGGTGGATGCAGATCGCGTTACCGTCGTCCCCACTGGAGTCGATCTCGCGCAGTATTGCCCGGATCCTACAGAGTCTGCCCCGGCGAATTCCGATCCGAAGCCGCTCGCTCCGTCCGCGCCCCTCATCACCTTCGTCGGCGCCATGGACTGGGAGCCGAACATCGACGCCGTCGAATATTTTTGCAGCGAGGTCTGGCCCGCGATCAAAGCCGAAGTGCCGCGGGCATGTTTCCGCATCGTCGGCCGCAATCCCGGCCGCCGCGTTCAGAAGTGGGCTTCGCATTCGACTGATGGCTCGATCGAAGTTACCGGCCGTGTGCCCGCGGTCGTCGATCATCTGCGCCAGTCCGCCGTAGTCATCGTGCCCTTGCGTATCGGCGGCGGAACGCGCCTGAAGATCTACGAGGCCATGGCGACCGCCAAAGCCGTCGTCTCCACCACCGTCGGCGCCGAAGGACTGGATGTTCATCACGGCCGCGACATTATTTTGGCCGACGATGCCCCTTCCTTCGCCCAGGCGGTGATCATGCTTTTGCGCGATCCCGAACTCCGCCGCCGTTACGAAAAGGCCGCCGCCGAGACCGCCGCCCGCTATGACTGGCCGGCCATCGGTGAACGCTTCAGCGAAGTCTTGCAGTCGGTAGCGCAAAAGAAATCTCTGGCGGCGCGCGCGATGCCGGCGCGCTTAGCGGAAAAGAAAGCTTAGAAAGAAACAGAGGAATTTGTGGCCATCAGCGATAACGGCAACGGCGACGTAGCAATGACGGAGGCCCCGATAAGGCGTACTTCCATCAAGATGGCCGACCCGACCAAGGGCGCCTTCTTCTGGCTGTCCGCCTTCTTCGTGGTCTATTGCACCCGCTTCCAGGATTTTATTCCCGGCTTTCAATATCTCCCGGTCGCCAAGGTTCCCGCCATTCTGGCGATGTGGGGCCTGTTCAACTCGCTCGGCAAGACCAAGCGCACTTTCAAAGATATTCCGAAGATGGCGAATCTGCTCCTCTACATGATCATCCTCCTATACATCGGAGCTTTCTTTTCTCCGATATGGAGGGGCGGCGCGCTCATACGCACCATCGACTTTTCGAAGATTTATATCTGTTGGGTGCTCGTTTTCCTGATCGTCACCACCTTTGCCCGTCTGAAACGAATCATCTTCATCCAGGCGTTCTCCGTCGTCATGGTTTGTATTGCGGTCATTATCAAGGGCTACAACGTGCCGCGCCTCGACTCCGTGCTGGGCGGCTTCTATTCGAATCCAAACGATCTCGCGTTTGCCGTTGTGCTCTCGCTGCCTTACGCGCTGGCTTTTTTCGTGATGGTCAAAAACGGCATGGCGAAGGCTTTCTGGTTTGTCGGAATGATGCTGATGTTGGCCGTCATCTTCCTGACCGCTTCCCGGGCCGGTTTCATCGATTTGGTCTGTTCCTACAGTGTCGCGCTCTACTTCATCGCCATCAAGGGGAAGCGTTTTTGGCTGATCGTGGCGAGCGCGGTCCTCGGCCTTGTCATCGTGTCCACGGTTGGCGGCAGACTTTACGATCGCTTCAACGCGTTGTCCGGTAACAACGGCGTCGAAAGGGGCGCCTACGGATCGTTCCAGGACCGCAAGTACCTCATGGTGCGCGCCCTCGAGGGCATCGAGCATTATCCGCTGCTCGGCCTGGGTTGTCGCAACTTCGAAACCTACTCGGGCATCTGGCACGAAGTGCACATGACCTACCTTCAGATCGCCGTCGAAGGCGGCGTGCCGGTGCTGCTTCTTTACTTGATGTTTTTTCGCCGAGACTTCCAGAATATAGCTACGCTCATTAGAATGAAAAATCTCGATCCCGACGTTAGGCTATTTGCGGGAGCCTTGACCGCTTCCCAGGTCGGCTTCGTCGTGGGGGCGTTGTTTGCGCCGGAAGCTTACCAATTCTTCCCATATTTTGCCACGGTATTTACAGCTACTTTGTTACAGACGATGAAAGAACAGCAGAAAGACAGTGGCGGCACGGCGCCCCCGCCGCCGAAAAAGCCGCGTCATTTCCTGGAGGTTTATGCCGACCGCGGAACCACCGGTGCAGTCTCCCCTGTTCGCTGACTTGCTGGCAATTTTGCGTTGCCCAAGTTGCGGCTCGAAGCTTGAGAGCGATCGGGCCGGGGGCTTCTTCTGTTCCGCGTGCAAGCGCGCCTATCCCAACGCGCAGGGCATAGCGCGCTTTGTTGACGCCCAGCACTACGCCGCCAGTTTCGGTTTTCAGTGGCAGCGTTATCAGAAGACGCAACTCGACAGTGATAAAGACGAGGTTCGCGAATCCGAGCGGAACTTCCTGATGAAGACCGCGCTCCGCCCCGAAGATCTCAAAGGCAAACTCGTCCTCGACGTCGGTTGCGG
>Ga0224558_1001783_pt1 | contig 21399 bp, 18 predicted proteins | sample 714S32024metaG_FD_180682 | JGI IMG/M metagenome (GOLD analysis project Ga0224558, IMG submission 180682) | Peat soil microbial communities from Stordalen Mire, Sweden - 717 S3 20-24 | ecosystem: Environmental > Terrestrial > Soil > Wetlands > Peat | place: Sweden: Norrbotten County, Stordalen...
GTCGCTCAGAATCACGACTTGAACTGCAGGGTTGCGGTTATCACGCGTAAGATTCTGGCATATCTAGGTGAGCTCATTCGCGGTACCTACATGAAATGTCGAGAATCGAAAAGAACTGTGGTCTCGCACCTAATGCTCGAATACGAGGCTAATGTGTGAACGGGCCGATGTTTCTAGAATGTCAATTTATGTAAACCTCTAAACTTTCCTATCCTCGACCAGTCGACATCGCAGCATTTCAACTTGGCCACCAGGGAGACCATGGATGGCGCTTAGGTTCGTCACCGTCGGTGTCGTCGCATTGTCATCCGCTGTAGCGGCTGCCATGGCCATCTCTTCTTTCGCACCCCACGGCCCCCGTGCGCAGGCGGCGGCCGGATCGGCCGTCCTGCACGCCTACGGCAGCCGCAGTGCGCGGCAGCGGCGCAGCGCAACGGACGGCAAATTCGATAATGCGCTTGCCGATTTGTCGCGACATGCGGCCCGGGCAAACCCCGGCCAGGTGCTTGCCGACCTGCATTCCATGAGCCCGGCGGCTCGCTTCAAGCTGGATTCCGACGGCGTCACGCCGCTCGTTTCGATCGATGCCGTAACCTTGGGCGATCCGCAGCAATTGAAAGCTGCCTTGGAAGACCTCGGGTTGCAGAGAGCGGCGGTATTCGCCAATGACGTCGGCGGCTGGCTGCCCGTGGCGCAGCTGCAAGCCGCAGCCGCGCGCACGGAAGTTCACTCCCTGCGCGCGGCCATGTCGCGCACGCGGACCGGAGCGGTCACGTCCCAAGGCGATTTCGTGCAGCACAGTGCCGCCGTTCGCGCGAGCGATGCGGTTACCGGTTCGGGAGTCACCGTGGGCGTTTTGTCCGACAGTTACAACTGCTATGCCGTGTACGCCGAGTCGGGAAGCGGCGTGCCGGCGTCGGGCTATGCGGGCTACGCGTACAACGGGTTCACAGCCACCGCCGCAACGGACGTGTCCACCGGCGATTTGCCCGCGGGTGTCAAAGTGCTCGAAGAAGCGGACTGCCTGAGCTATGGCGCCCCCATCTACACGCCGTTCGGGGACGAGGGCCGCGCCATGCTGCAGATCGTGCACGATGTCGCGCCCGGAGCAAGTTTGGCGTTCTACACCGCGGAAGGATCGAGCGAAGCGGATTTTGCCAACGGCATCACGGCGCTCGCGGCGGCGGGAGCCAAGGTCATCGCCGACGATGTCGGTTACTTTGACGAGCCCTTCTACCAGGATGGCATCCTGGCTCAGTCGGTCGACACCGTCGAAGCGGCCGGGGTGGCCTATTTTTCGGCGGCCGGGAATGACAGCGACGCCTCGTATGAAAACACGGCGCCGAGCTTCGCCACGCTCGCCACCACCGGCTCCAACAGCGGCGAGTACTTGTTGAATTTCGATACCACCGGTGCTACCGCCACCACCGCTTTGCCGCTGACGCTCGATCCCATGCAACCCGGTGAGTTCACGGCCATCGTCGTCGAGTGGGATCAGCCTTATATGACCGGTTCGCCCAATAGCGGGGGTGCCACGAGCCGCATCGATGTGTGCGTGACCGGCGCGACCGGCGTTTATACCATCCAGAATAACGATGGCAATGACGTCACCTGTACCGGCCCGAATGCGGCCGGAGTCGATCCCGTGCAAATCCTAATCATCGCCAATCCGGCGAACGCGAGCGCCAGCACGCCGAAGGAAACTCTCAATCTCGTCGTAGGGCTGGCGGATGGCACGACGGCACCCGGCCGGGTGAAAGTCGCTGTCGAGACCGACGGGCAAAGCGATCCTCCCATCACGCAGTTCGCCACCAACAGCGCGACGATTCAGGGTCATCCGGGGGCTGCCGGCGCGGCTGCCGTGGGCGCGGCGTTCTACTTCCAGACACCGAATTGCGGGACGAACCCGGCGGTCCCCGAGTCGTATTCATCGCAAGGCGGTGCGCCCGTATTGTTCGACACCACCGGCGCCAGGTTGGCGACGCCGGTCGTCAGGCAGAAGCCCGATTTTACGGGGCCCGACGGAGGCAACGACACCTTTCTGGGATTCACGCTGGCGTCTGCGGGTATCAGCGGCTCGAACGGCGAGCTGACGACGACCATCGCCGCGTGCCAAAACAATCCCAGTTATCCGAATTTCTTCGGGACATCGGCGGCTACTCCGCACGTCGCGAGCATCGCCGCATTGATGCTGCAGGCAAATTCCGCTCTGACGCCGACGCAGATCTATACAGCGCTTCGAAGCAGCGCGCTGCCCATGGGCGTAACCGCGGGATTCAATTTCACGTCGGGCTTCGGCTTCGTTCAGGCTGATGCGGCGTTCGCGCTGATACCGCCTGGCGCGCCGACGATGTCGACGTCCGCCAGCTCCGTGGTCTTGGGAAGCCCCGCGACGATTACGTGGTCGTCGATCAATGCGACGAGTTGTTCGGCGTCGGGAAGCTGGAGCGGGTCGCTGGCGACCAGTGGTTCGAAAACCGTGACTCCATCAGCGGTAGGCACCGCGGCTTATACGCTGACGTGTGCGAATGCGTCGGGATCCTCGGCGGCTAGTTCAGTCAGTGTGACGGCCGCGGCCGCGGCAGCCCCTCAATCGGTTGCGACCGCGGCAGCGCCTCAATCCAGTTCCGGCGGCGGCGGCAGCTTCGGATTGGGCATGCTGCTCGGGCTCGGCGCAATCGGCCTCGTGCGCGTGAGGCGCACGAGGCTCCACAACGCGCATCGATTCTCGAGCCGCAGATCGTCGATGTCGGCGCTGGGATTCCACGACCACGAGTGAACTTTGAGGTCGGCGTCGTCGCTATGGCATGCGGTGCGCATGCGGTGCGCATGCGGTGCGCATGCGAGCGTTGCGCGCCGGCCCCGTTTTTCTCGCGCACGCTGGGCTTGGAAACAGTATGGTAGCAACTCGGCTATCCGGGTGAACACCATGAACAGCAAATCCACGGCGATGGAGCGATCGGCAACTGGCAATGCAGCCGGCAAAAAGTCGGCGGGCTGGCAGAGTCTTGCCGCGCTCGGCGTCGTGTTCGGGGACTTGGGGACGAGCCCGCTCTATACGCTGCAGACGGTGGTGCAGGCTACCGGCGGGCAATTCACGACGCAAAGCGCGCTCGGTGTGTTGTCGTTGATCGTGTGGACGCTGATCATCACGATTTCGATCAAATATTGCCTCTTCGTCATGCGCGCTGATAACCACGGCGAAGGCGGAATTCTGGCATTGATGTCGTTGATCGGCGCCAATGGCTTTACGCCGGGACTCAAGGCGCTCACGGGCATGGGTCTGCTGGGCGCCGCGCTGATCTATGGAGACGGTGTCATTACGCCCGCCATTTCGGTACTGAGCGCGCTCGAGGGCATCAATGTCGTCAGCGAATCGTTCAAACCGTTCGTCATGCCCACGGCGGTCGCAATTTTGGTCGGCTTGTTTGCTGCGCAGCGCTACGGCACGGAGAAAATCGGCAACGCGTTCGGACCGGTCATGCTGCTGTGGTTTTTGGTCATCGCAGTTCTCGGCGTCGCCGCGATCTATCGCCATCCAACCGTGATCGCCGCCATCGATCCGCGCTATGCAGTCGATTTCCTGCGCCACTCGGGAAGCGTCGGGTTTTTAGTGCTCGGAGGCGTATTCCTGTGCATAACGGGCGGCGAAGCTCTGTATGCCGACATGGGTCATTTCGGCAAAGCGCCGATACGCCGTTCGTGGTATGGCATCGTATTGCCCGCTTTGCTTCTCAGTTACGCCGGCCAGACCGCTTTCCTCATCGACAAGGGTTCGGTTTCTGGAAATCCATTTTTTCAGATGGCACCCTCGTGGTCGATTTATCCGCTCGTGGCGCTGGCGACGGTTGCCACCATCATCGCCAGCCAATCCATCATCACAGGCTCTTTTTCAATGACCCGCCAAGCCATGCAACTGGGTTGGCTGCCAGGCGTTTCCATTAGGCAGACTTCGGACCAGGTGTACGGACAGATCTACGTGCCGGTGGTCAATTGGCTGCTGATGGTGGCGACGGTCGCCATCACCATTGCGTTCGGAACTTCGGATCGCTTGGCGGGCGCTTACGGTACCGCCGTGGCAACCACCATGCTGCTGACCACCGTACTGTTGTACAAAGCCATGCGCGACGTGTGGCGCTGGCCGCGGCCGGTTGCCATGACCGTAACGGCTCTTTTTCTCGTGGTGGACACCAGCTTTTTCCTCGCCAATCTGTTGAAGATCGCGGACGGCGGATGGCTTCCGTTGACTTTTGCGGCGATTCTTTTCTCCATCATGGTTACGTGGCGAACCGGCGTGGAAGCCATACGAGCAAACCTCGTACAGACTCCCGAAGCAGGCGAACGATTCTTGGCCGACCTCAAATCCGGCGCGATACCGCGGGTGGACGGCACCACCGTGTTCCTGACCCGGAGCACGCAGAAGGTGTCGAGGCTCATCATCGACCACGCGCATTTCGTCGGAGTTCTACCGCGGTACGCCATCGCGCTCAGCATTGTTTTTGAAAACACGCCGCGTATAGACGGGCCAAAGTGCTCGCTGGTGGAGCACATCGGCGAAGGTTTGTGGCAGGTGGTTGCAAGATTCGGATTTATCGAAATTCCCGATTTGAGAGTCGCGCTGAATCACGCGCAGGGACTCGATAAGGCCATTGATTTGGACAAGGCGATGTTCGTCGGGACTCGTGATCTGGTCGTATCCAAGCCGGTGCGGCCCGCGCTCAAGGGTTGGCGCATGGCACTTTTCGCCTTCCTTTACCGGAACTCGGTGAAAGTCGTCGACCGGTTCAACCTCGCTCCGGAAAACGTCATAGAAATCGCCAGGCAGATAGAAATCTAAAATGTGACGCCGGCCCCCGTACATTTTTTTATTTCTGTTTACCCATGGCCTTGATGAGCCGATAGGTAAATTCGACGCTTTCGTCGAAGGCTTGCACGCCCACACGTTCGTCCCGGCCGTGCGCGCGGTTTTCATCGACATCCTGCCATACGCCGCTCACATCGTAGCTGGGGATTCCCGCATTGCGGGTTTGTCGATCGTCGCTGAAGCCGGTCGCCATGGTGGGAATGATCGGTACGCCAGGCCACATCGAATGTGCCAGTGCCGCGATTTTCGCCATGATTTGCGGAGTCGGCGGCGACTCCGGGCTCACGATGGGGGCGGCATCGAGGGTTACCCGGATGCCCGGGTCGTTGAGAGTGCTGACCAGCAGGTCATGCACGTTGGCTTCGGTGTCACCGGGCATCATCCGGCATTGAATGGTCGCCCGGGCCCGCTGCGGCAACGCATTTTCGGCGTGGCCCCCGGAAATCAATGTCGCGACACATGTCGTGCGGAGCAAGGCGTTGAGGCGCACGTTCTGACTCAAGCGTTCGGCGGCGGCCACATCCGGTTGCGGCCCCGCGACGGCCTTCATATCGGCACTGAACGGCCCCGGATCCATGGTCGCGAGTTCATTGAAGCTGGCCCGCGTCGTCGCGGTGAGCATTACCGGGAACTTGAATGCTTCGAGTCGGCCAAGGCCGTCGCTAAGACGGTAAATGGCGTTGTCGGGCCCCGGCAGCGAGCCGTGACCGCCGGCGCTGGTCGTTTCCAATGTGTAGGTGACGTAGGTTTTCTCGCTGGTCCCTACCTCGAAATAGATTGGCGCGCCGTTTTTCAAATTTCCACCGCCGCCGTCGAGATTTATCGCCATGTCCGCGTCTATCAGGTCCCGATGGTTCTTGAGCAGGAAAGCCGGTCCGTTGGCGTCCCCGCCGGCCTCTTCGTCGGCAGTGAACGCGACGACGATGTCGCGGTCCGGCACGAATCGCTCGCGTTTCAAGCGGATCAAGGACTCTGCGAGCGCGGCGTCGCCGTCTTTCATATCGATGGTGCCGCGGCCGTAGAAATAGCCGTCCTTTTCCGTGAGCTTGAAAGGATCGGTCGACCAGTCCTCGGGTTTGGCCTCCACGACATCGAGATGGCCCAGGAAAAGAACGGGCCTTCCGGTATGCTTGCCGCGGTAGCGCACGATGACATTACCCTTGGTTGGATGATCCTCCGGCGCGATGAATATCACGTCGCTCGGCCCAAAGCCCGCCGTCAACATCCAAGCCTGGATGGCCTTGGCCGCCTCGGTGGATCCAAGTGCGTGGGTGGTATTGATCTCCACCAGAGTCTTCAGCATATCCCGCGCGAGTTGCTGATCCGCAGCCGGCGGCGGCACCGCGGCGGTGGCCAGCCCGGAACCTAGCACTGAGGCTGCGAGCAACGTAATGTATGACTTGATCATGGGGTTCGGCATCCGGGAAAGTTTCAAATTCTTGAGGCAATTCAAGCATAACGGAACTGACGGAGAATCCAATGCGGACGGCGATCGCCGCGCGGAGGCTTCTGTCGGTTGCCGATCTGCCAAGCGCCGTGATTTCGCACGTTGCCAAGCAGATCCACTTGGAGGTGCCGACGGATCTCGGATACGATCGGCGAACGCTGTATCGCCATCATCAAGCTATTCGTCAGTACTTAGGAATCACGCCCTGGGGAGCTAAGGCCCGAGGTATCGCATCGACGGCGATCGCAGCAGCGGCTGAGGCACGAATCGATCCGGCGGATTTGATCAATACCGCTATTGATGCGCTGATTCGCGAGCGCTGTGAGTTGCCATTGCTGTCGACACTGCGCACGCTTGCTGGCACCGCACATCGGCTCGTAAACGCTGCACAATGGCAACAGGTATATGAGTACCTAACGCCTCCCGATCTTCACGGGCTCGACGCCCTTCTGACACCCAGTGAGGATGACCAAGATTCTCCCTACGCGGTGATGTGCCGGGGCGCCGGAAAAGCGACGCGCGAGAACCTCAAGGCGCTGCCATTACTACAACGCGCACGCACTCAATGAATATCTGACGGTCGATTGTGGGGCGGCTTGCGCGTGTGCTATCGGGCGTGAGAATCGGCAGCTGGCGCAGATTGTGTATCTGCTGGTCGCTCTGCTCTGGTGCATACCCGACAAGCGCATCGAGAACACGCTTGTCGAGCACAAGGCGTGAGCGCGACGGTTCTACGGGCTGTACCCTGTGATCCTGGTCAAATGATTCCCTTGGCGCTGAGTGCGGCGACCTCCTCGGCGGACATTCCGAGCCGCTCGCGCAACACCTCGCTCGTCTGGGCGCCCAAGATGGGTGGTGCCGTTCGATACGTGACCGGCGTCTGGGAAAGACGCAGGGGATTCCCGACGAGCGACACGGTGCCGCTAACCGGATGTGGCATGACCACTTGCATGGCGCGCGCCTTGATCTGTGGATCCGCAAAGACGGCGTCGATCGAGTTGATCGGTCCGCAGGGCACGCCGGCGTTCTCGAGGTCGGCGACCCATTGAGCCGTCGGCCGGGTCATCGTCACCTCGCATAGCCGCTCGATCAGCGCCGTGCGATTGACGACTCGATTCTTGTTGGTTGCGAACCGTGCATCGAGCGCGAGTTCGCCGATTCCCATTTCGGCACACAATCGGGTGAACTGGGCATCGTTGCCCACGGCGATGATCATATAACCGTCGCTGGTAGGAAAGTCTTGGTACGGAACGATGTTCGGATGCGCATTGCCGAGGCGTTTGGGGGCATTTCCGCTCACCAGATAGTTCATCGCCTGATTAGCCAAGCAGGCCACTTGGACGTCGAGGAGCGACAGATCGATGTACTGTCCGACACCGGTGCGCTCACGGTGGGTGAGGGCCGCCAGTATCCCGATGGCGGCGTAGAGACCCGTCAGGATGTCCGTGACGGCAACACCCGCTTTTTGCGGCCCGGCTCCCGGCTCGCCGGCTGCCCGGCCCGTGATGCTCATCAAACCGCCCATGGCTTGAACCAAGAAATCGTAGCCCGGGCGGGCGGCATACGGGCCGGTCTGGCCGAATCCCGTGATCGAGCAGTAGATGAGGCGGGGATTGATAGCCTTCAGCGCCTCATAGTCCAGGCCGTAGGCTTTGAGCCCACCGACTTTGAAATTTTCCAAAACGACGTCTGCGCTGCGCGCCAGGCGTTCGACGATGGACCTACCTTCCGGCGTCGTGAAATCGACGGTGACGGATTTCTTGTTGCGATTGGCGCACAAGAAATAGGCGGCATCCGCTGTGGGATTCTCTCGGCCCTCGGCATCCCGCATGAATGGCGGGCCCCACGCGCGGGTGTCGTCGCCGCTCTTCGGGCGCTCGATTTTGATGACCTCCGCCCCCAAGTCCGCAAGTACCTGCCCGGCCCAGGGCCCGGCCAGAACCCGCGACAGGTCGAGCACGGTGATGTGCGATAGGGCGTTTTCCATCTTTGATCCTCTAGATTCATGCCTGAGACACTGATGCGCGATTATGCGATGCTCCCGCCCAGGTGGGTATCAAAAAGGCTGGCATATGGCGCGGGTGAACTTTCATTGGGACGATCCGCTGTTGCTCGAAGCGCAACTGACGTCGGAAGAAATCATGGTGCGGGATGCGGCGCGTCTGTATGCGCAAGAGCAGCTCGCGCCGCGGATCTTGCAGGCGTTTCGCGAAGAGCGGGCCGACCCCTCCGTATTTCGCGAAATGGGGGATATCGGGCTGCTGGGGGCCACTCTGCCGACGGCCTTCGGCGGAGCGGGACTCAACTATGTGAGCTATGGTCTCATCGCTCGCGAAATCGAGCGAGTCGATTCGGGATATCGATCCATGATGAGCGTCCAATCGTCGTTGGTGATGCTGCCCATCTATCAGTTTGGTACCGAGGCCCAGAAGCACAAGTATCTGCCGCCGCTGGCACGCGGTGACTTGATCGGATGTTTCGGTCTGACCGAACCCGACCACGGTTCCGACCCAGGCAGCATGGTCACCCGTGCGCGTGCTGTCAGCGGGGGATTTCTTCTGACCGGGTCCAAAACATGGATTTCCAATAGTCCGTTCGCCGATGTCTTCATCGTATGGGCGAAGACCGACGATGAGGCGATTCGAGGTTTCATTCTGGAGAAGGGCTGGAAAGGACTGTCGGCGCCGGTATTGCGGGGCAAGGTCGGGCTGCGTGCGTCGACGACGGGACAGATCGTCATGGATCAGGTGTTTGTGCCGGAGGGCAATCTGCTCCCGGGTGTGTCCGGATTGAAGGGTCCCTTCACATGCTTGGATTCTGCGCGGTATGGCATTTCATGGGGAGCGCTGGGCGCTGCGGAAAGCTGCTGGCATACCGCTCGGCAATACGTTCTCGACCGCAAGCAATTCGGGCGTCCGCTCGCCGCCAATCAATTGATACAGAAGAAATTGGTCGACATGCAGACGGAGATTACACTGGCATTGCAAGGCTGCCTGCGCCTGGGACGCATGAAGGACGAGGGCAGCGCCGCCGTCGAAATCACCTCCTTGCTCAAGCGCAACTCCTGCGGCAAGGCGCTCGAGGTGGCGCGCGCGGCGCGAGATATGTTGGGCGGGAACGGAATATCCGACGAATACGGCGTTATTCGGCATCTGGTGAACCTCGAGGTCGTCAACACCTACGAAGGCACACATGACATTCACGCCCTCATCCTCGGCCGGGCGCAGACGGGGATTCAAGCCTTTTCCTAGGACGGAGACCGTCTGGTAGGGATGGCGCCCGCCTAAATGAACATTCCGCCCGAAACCTCGATTCTCTGCGCGTTGATCCAGGCAGTGTCGGACGACAAAAGGGCAGCAATGACGCCGCCGATGTCGTCGGGCAAACCGACCCTGCCGAGCGCCGTCTGCGCCGCGATCATGGCGTTCACCTGCGCATCATCGCGCACCATCCCGCCGCCGAAATCGGTTTCAATGGCTCCCGGCGCCACCACATTCACGGCGATGCCGCGCGACCCCAGTTCTTTCGCCATATACCGGCTCAGTACCTCGATCGCGCCTTTCATCGCGGCGTAGGCCGAATATCCCGGCAATGCGAAGCGCGAGAGTCCGCTCGAGATATTGACGATCCGGCCGCCGTCGGTGAGCAGCGGCAGCAGCTTCTGCGTCAGGAAAAAGACCCCTTTTAAATGGACGTTCACGAGTTCGTCGAACTGTGCCTCGGTGGTGTCGGCGAAGTTCGCGTGAATGCCGATTCCGGCATTGTTGACTAAAAAATTGAACCGTTCGCGCTGCCAGTTCTTCGCCAAAACTTGGCGCAAGCCGATCGCGAACTCGACGAAGCTCGCGCTCTTGGCAACATCCAACGGCAGCGCATGCGCGCGACGTCCCATGGCTGCGATCTCCGCCACGGTTGCCTCGGCGTCGGAGCGGCCGCTCTTGTACGTCAGGATGACATCGGTTCCGCGCTGCGCCAGGTGAAGGGCGGCGCTCTTGCCCAATCCGCGGCTGCCTCCGGTAATCAAGGCGATGGGGGTAGTAGTGGTGTTCATCGTTTTTTTTCCTCGAACAGGTGTTGCATACGACGAGCCGTTACGAGCCCGCTTGCCGGATCAAGACTTCGGGCAAGTATATTCATCGTCGCCGCCTTTGGCCGGCTTGGGTACTTCCTTGGTCCAATCCGGCGGAATATCGAAGCGGGCAGCCGGAATTTCATCGGTGTTGATGGTCACGGTTTCCGTCGTGAACGCCGCCATTTGTACGTACTGGGCGAACGGATCCGGCGCCGCCGACTGGCCGGCACCGCCGCTCGCGGCCCCGGTGCTCGCTGCATCCTGCGAATCATCGGTCTTTTTCTTGTGGAATAGGCCGCCCATCAACTGGCCCACTGCCTTGCCGGCTTGGGTCACATTGGCCAGCGGGTTGGCGGTCGACGTGTCGCCGTCGGCGGATTGGTTGGCTTTCGCCTTGGCCAAGGCGGCGCACTGCTGGCCGCCCATCAACATGCGCAGCGACGTCTTGAGCGGTTGGCCCTGAAGATCGCTGGATTTCTCGGTCAGCTGTTTGATCTGCGACTGATAAGCCGCCAGAAACTTCGCGACGTCGGCCCGCATGATTCCCTGAGCATCGTCGAGCCCCAGTTTTTTTGCATAAGCCGTATTGAACGCGCGCCTATCGCTGCTTCCAGGCAAATTGTCCTGCGTCAGCCATACATCCAAGGCCACGACCGTGTCGCAGACATCGCCGGTATCTTTGTTGGTACATGTCTCCGTCAGAGTGGCCGATGTCCTTTGCGCATCGTGGCCGGCAATGGACATCTTATCGTCGGTCTTGTGCACCTCGATTTTGGGCGGCGACATCTCGCATTTCGACTTATCGATCGGCTGCTGTTTCTGGGAGACCGGGCAGGAGCGCATTTTCTCGAGGTTTGCCTGCATTTTGGCGCGCATCGCTGCCAGTTCCTCGGGCGTCGCGAATACCTGTTCCCGATAACGCTTCTTCTCCGGCTCCAAATGCCAGGTGACGTCGCGATCGAGCCGGATGATTTCGCCGCCTTGAACATTGCCGCACAGCAGGGACATCATGCCTTCGCAATGCGACTCGGTGTCCTCGCGCTTCCTGTCGGCGGTCAGACTCGTGGTGGTGGCGCCGTGCATGCGGACCACGGACGCAACGTCCAAGGATGTTTTTTGCTGGACGGTAACGTCGGCCTGCGCGGTCGCCGTCAACGCCGAAACTGCGGCAGCCGACCACCAAACAACCCCTAATAATCCGCTTTTCATTTTGTTGCTCCATGTCTGACGGTTGTGGATCCGTAACCCTGAGAGCATAGCCTGCGGCGGCCCGCGCATCGAGTCCGCTGCGAAGTCACGGCCGCCTGGCGCCCGTGCGGTGTTCGATGTTCGGCAAGAAGGCCGCGATCATTCCGAGCAGGGGCAGGAACGCGCATAGCCGATACACGAATTCGATGCCGTGCCGGTCGGCGAGACTTCCCAAAACGGCTGCCCCGATTCCGCCCATGCCGAAGGCGAAGCCGAAAAATAATCCGGACACCGCGCCGACCCTACCGGGCATCAGCTCCTGGGCATACACGACGATGGCGGAAAATGCGGATGCCAATATCAGGCCGATGACGAAGCTCAACGCTCCGGTCCAGAATAGGTCGGCGTACGGCAGCATCATCGTGAACGGCGCGATGCCGAGTATCGAAAACCACATGACCTGTTTGCGGCCAATACGATCTCCGATGGGCCCTCCAATCAAGGTACCGAGCGCCACCGAGAGAAGGAAAAAAAATAGGTACATCTGTGCCGACTGCACCGACACATTGAATTTTTCGATGAGGTAGAAACTGTAATAACTCGTAATACTGGCCAGGTAAAAATACTTTGAGAAAATCAGGGTAAGCAAGACACCGACCGACCAAGCCGCACGCCGCGCTGAGACGGGGCTTGCGTGAGCCGCCCGCGATTTTCGCCGCACTGAATTGCTCAGATGTTGGCGTTGGTACCATGCGCCCACCTTCCCGAGGATGACGATCGCGAGCAGCGCAGCGAGAGCGAACCAGATGACGCTCGTCTGCCCGTGAGGAATGATGATCCAAGCAGCGAGCAGCGGGCCCATGGCGCTGCCGGCATTGCCGCCTACGGCGAAGATCGATTGCGCCAAGCCATGGCGGCCGCCGGATGCCAGGCGCGCGATCCGCGAGGCTTCGGGATGAAAGATCGAGGATCCCATTCCGACCAATGCGGCGGCCACCAACACGCTCGCATAATTCGGCGCCTGCGACAATGTGACGAGGCCGATCAGCGTAAAACCCATGCCGATGCTCAATGAGTAAGGTTTTGGGTGCTTGTCGGTATAGATGCCGATGATCGGTTGCAGCACGGATGCGCACACCTGGTAGGTCAGGGTGATCGCGCCGATCTGCATGAAGCTCAATGTGAATTCGCCCTTCAGCAGCGGGTAGATCGCAACGATCAACGACTGGATCATGTCGTTGAGAAAATGTGAAAAGCTGATCGCTCCGAGAACTCTGAAGCGCGTCTTTTCAGCGTGGGTCGCGGACCTTGAATGGACGCCGATGCTGTTTTCCATTTACGTACCCTACTAGCTAGTTCGTTGTCTGTCCTGCGAGAATGCACGGATGAAACGCTTCGAGCCCTATGTCTTCTTGCGCGAGCTTGCAACTCGTTGGGACGTATTGGCGTTCATCGTCGTCATCGGGCTGATCGCATTCCTGGGGGAGACCTCGCGCGGGCTGTTCGCTCCGCTGTCGCAGCTCGTGTCGACGCCGATATCGCTCGAGCCGATTCACCTGCCCGAGTATGCGGCGCGCACCACGTTTCGCATGTTGGCCGGGCTTGCTCTGTCGCTGGTGTTTACGCTGACTTATGCAACCTGGGCGGCAAAAAGCGAGCGTGCCGGCAAGCTGTTGGTGCCCATCCTGGATATTCTCCAGTCGGTGCCGATTTTAGGGTTCATTTCTGTGACGGCGGTATTTTTTCTTTCCCTGGCGCCTGGACGGGTTTTGGGCGCCGAGTTTGTGGCCATCTTTGCCATATTCACCAGTCAAGCGTGGAATATGGCGTTCAGCTTCTACCAGTCGCTGCGGACCGTACCGATCGAACTCACGGAGGCCGCCGAGTCGTTTCGATTGTCGCCCTGGATGCGGTTCTGGCAATTGGAAGTTCCGTTCGCGTTGCCGGCGCTCATCTGGAACATGATGATGTCCATGTCCGGCGGGTGGTTTTTCGTGGTGGCGTCCGAAGCGGTGGTGGTGGGCCACACGTCGTTTTCTCTGCCGGGCGTCGGCTCGTACATCGCGCTCGCCATCGCGCAAAAGAACCTGCCGGCCATTGGTTGGGCGATCTTGACCATGCTGATCGTGATTCTGTTGTACGACCAATTGTTGTTCAGGCCGTTGGTGGCGTGGGTGGACCGTTTCCGCGTGGAACAAGAGCCTGGCGCGCAGGTTCCGGAGTCATGGGCACTCACCATGATGCGGCGTTCAAGTTTGATCCACGCAGCGACGGTGGCGTTTCACGCCGCGGTGCTTTGGACCGGCCGGGTGGTCAAGCGCACCGATTCGCCCAAATTGGATGTCGAGGTGCGGCCCAAGCGCAGCTTGGATCTGCTTTGGATATTGCTGGTCGTGCTCGCGGTGGTGCTCGGCCTGTGGCACATCGTCGCCGTACTCATCGCGAATACGTCGTTGCAGGAAGCGTTGCAGGTGTCCGGGTTGGCGGTTCTCACGATGCTGCGCGTTTTCATTTTGATTGCGCTTGCCAGCCTGATTTGGGTGCCCATCGGCGTCTGGGTCGGCATGCGGCCGCGTGCGGCGCAAATCGTCCAGCCCATCGCTCAATTCATGGCCGCGTTTCCCGCCAATCTGCTGTTTCCAATCGCGGTTTACGGCATCGTGACGTGGCAACTGAATCCGAACATCTTTTTGAGCCCGCTGATGATTTTGGGCACGCAGTGGTACATTCTTTTCAACGTCATCGCCGGCGCGTCTGCGATTCCCACCGAAATGCGCTACGTCGCAGCCAATTTCCGGGTCGCCGGTTGGCTCTGGTGGCGTAAGGTTGCACTGCCCGCCGTACTGCCTTTTTATGTGACCGGCGCGATCACTGCTTCGGGCGGATCCTGGAACGCAGCGATCGTCGCAGAGTTGGCCTCGTGGGGTGATACGCAGGTACAGGCGCGCGGACTCGGCGCGTATATCGCGGAAGCCACGACCGCGGGCGATTTTCATCGTATCGTGCTGGGAATCGGCACGATGAGCCTGTTCGTCGTAATCATCAATCGGCTCTTTTGGCGGCCGCTTTACTACTTCGCCGAGCGCAAATATCGACTTACCTGACGGGTTCCCGGCATGAATGACTCACCAATACTTCAGTGCACCGATGTCCGCAAATCGTTCCCCAAGCCGGAGGGAGCCGAGTTGTTGGTTCTCGAGGGCATGAACCTCGAGCTGCACGAAGGGCAGATCGTCGGGCTCCTCGGTCGGTCCGGCTCGGGTAAGTCGACCTTGCTGCGCTTGATCGCGGGCCTCGCGGAGCCGACCTCCGGTCACGTCACCTACCTCGGACACCCCATTTCCGGGCCGGCGGCCGGAATCGCCATGGTATTTCAGAGCTTCGCATTGTTTCCCTGGCTCACCGTCTTCGAGAATGTTGCGTTAGGGCTGGAGGCGCAACGCATGCCGCGGGCGGAAATCCGCAAACGATCGCTCGCAGCCATCGATCTCATCGGCCTCGACGGCTTCGAATCGGCCTACCCGCGCGAGTTGTCGGGCGGTATGCGGCAGCGCGTCGGGTTTGCCCGGGCGCTGGTGGTGCATCCGAATATTCTCCTGATGGATGAGCCGTTTTCGGCGCTCGACGTACTGACCGCGGAGAACCTGCGCACGGACTTTTTGGATCTGTGGTCCGAGGGACGCATGCCCATCAAGGGCGTCATTCTCGTGACGCACAATATCGAAGAGGCGGTCCTGATGTGCGATCGCATCCTGGTTTTCGGCAGTAATCCAGGCAGAATCTTGAGCGAAATCAAGGTGTCATTGCCGCAGCCGCGCAACCGCCTGGATCCGAGTTTTCGCGATTTGGTGGAGCGGATCTATGTTGAAATGACGGCTCGTCCGAAGGGGGCGGCGGGCGGACGTCAGGAGCGTTTCCCGGGTTTGGGTATCGGCAGTGTCTTACCGCAGGTATCCACGAACTTGCTCGCAGGCCTGATCGAGGCGGTGGCGGCGGCGCCTTTCAGCGGCAAGGCGGATTTGCCGGAAATCGCTTCAGATCTGCAAATGGAGATCGATGAGCTCTTTCCCGTCGCCGAAACGCTCCAAATGCTGCGGTTCGCCGAACTCGAAGGCGGCGACCTCAAACTGACCGAAGATGGCCTGGCATTCGCGCATGCCGCCGTTGACGAGCGTAAGCGCATATTCCTGCGGCATTTGCTCACGTACGTACCGCTTGCCGCGCATATACGTAGGGTATTGGATGAACGCGCCTCGCATTCGGCGCGCAAGAGCCGTTTCATCGACGAACTCGAGGATTTCATGAGCGAGGAAGCTGCCGATAAGACCTTGCGCAACGTGGTTCGTTGGGCCCGGTACGCAGAGGCCTTTGCCTATGACGATGAGAATGCCATGTTCAGTCTGGAGAATCCGACTTAAAATAAGCGGATGAGCGATTCGGCCTCTCCTTACCTGAATTTACACGTCCCCCCGGATGAAATGGTGAGATACATTCAGGATCTTATGACTCTGCCGCACGCGGAAATTGCAGCCAGTTCTGCGATGACGCTCGCGCAGCGTCAATGGGGCGGGGATACCCCGCTGGCGCGGGCGGCGCTGCTGCGCTGGGGAGCGCTCAACCTCGCGTTTCAAGATAAACGTCTCGAGACATGGACGGTCACCTGCGAGCGCGACCGCATTCAGGTTCCGGCCGCCCTCGTGGCGGCGGCTGGAATTGCGCCATTGGTCATCGACAACGAGCGGGCGGTGTTCGACATTCCGGCGTTGCTCGACGCCACCCTCGAGTTCCAACCGCCTGCGGGTCAGGCTTAGGCTTCGATGACCACCGCCGACGGCCAAGCGCCTCAGCCGCGCTTTGGGATGCTGCGGACGATTGCGCTGTACAAGCTCGTCAAGGTTCTGCTGTTGTTGCTCGCGGCGTACGGCGAGTTATGGCTTCACGATGCATCCCTCTCCGCCAAGCTGGTGACATGGGTGCAGGCCCGGCCGGCGGGACTCGAGCACGAGGTCGTGACGCAGTTGCTGCAGTGGTTCAGCGGCCTCTCCGAATCGAAGATCCATGCGCTGCGATTCGTGACGTTCACCTACGCCACGGTGTTTGCGGTCGAGGGCATCGGCCTCTGGATGCGAAAGCGGTGGGCGGAATGGCTGACCACCATCATTACGGCGTCGTTGATTCCGCTCGAAGTCTGGGAGTTCCTGCACCGGCCCAACTTCGGTAAGGCCGCCGTCGTGATCGCCAATACCGCCATCGTCGCGTACCTCGTTTGGCATGTCCGCGCGAAGGGACGGCGTGATCCCGACTAAAGCGGGCCGGTACCATGCCGCCCCCGGCGAGCGGGCAGCGCTCGCCGGTTTGTGAAATGATCTTCATCTGGGCTGAATTTTGCGGATCCGTCGTATTCTTGCATCCGCTTGTTAATACCCACCGCTGGAGACGCTATGACTAAGTCTGGAACCTTGATTATTTCTGCGTTGTTGAGCATGGGCCTCGCCGCTGGTGCGATGGCTGCCGATATGCCGAAGACCGCCGCCCCGATGTCTGCCGATGCGCCTGCCGCTTCGGGCACGACGACGACTACGCCGAAGTCTGGCAAGAAGCACAAGAAGAAGAAGACCGCCCCGGCTCCGACGACGACCAAGTAGTTTCAGGTTGACTACACGCCTCGGCTGCTTCTAGGGTGGCCGGGGCGTTTCTGTCTTCGAGTATTGGCGGTTCTCGACCATGACGGCTCAATCCGTTGAGATTGCCCATCTGATCCAGGTCGCGCTGACGCCGATATTTCTAATTTCCGCGATCGGGGTGACGCTCAATGTGCTCACCAGCCGCTTGGCGCGCATCGTGGATCGAGCTCGGGCCATGGAGGATCGGTTGCTCCGATCGGATTATGTTCAGGACTCGCGTGACCTGCACGGCCAGCTCAAGATCTTGGCGCGCCGTTCGCGTTGGATCAATGCAGCAATCACACTCATCACGCTATCGGCACTGTTCATTGCGCTGGTCGTGGTCATGTTGTTCGTAAACGCTTTTCTACGCTGGGACTTGGCGGCGTTCATCGCGGGTATGTTCATCCTGTCGATGTTGACGCTGGCGGCAGCGTTGCTGGCGTTCTTGATCGAAGTGCGCATAGCGACGACGACGCTGCGCATCGGCATCAAAGTTGCCTCCGGCGAGGGCGATTAGCGCGGTGAGCACCTCGGCCATCCCCGGGTGCGCTTGTGCAACCGCACCCTCAGTCAAAAAAGCCAACACGGTCGGGAGTAAGAACCTAAGATTGGGGGCCAGGGGTTCAGTATTGCACACATCGGAAACATGCCGCTCGGAGGGCAGAATGCACCGGATTTTTTTCAGTTACTTCGTAATGATGGCTGCCGCGGCGCTAGGCGCAAGCGTCGCACTGGCCGGTGGCCAAATGATGCCGGGCGGCCAGGGAGGTATGGGCCGTCCGTCCTCCATGAATCAGCCGAGCGAAGACATGCAAACCGCCCCGTCCACCGAAAAGCCGGACGCGGCGTCGCGGAAGGCCTACGCGGCCGGGATGAAATCGTTGGCCAAGGCGAAGGAATACGAGAGTGCCGCCGCCGCTGCGCAAAACCCGGATAAAAGAGCCGGTGCTCTGGAAAAGATGGGTGATAACTACAATCGGGCGCTGGACCAATTCACCGAGGCGTTGAGCAACAAGGGCGACATGTACGAGGCCTGGAACAATGTGGGCTACATCCACTTGCGTCTGGGGGCCTATACGGAAGCGGTCGACGATTACAATCACACCCTCGCGTTGAAGCCGGACTTGCCTGAGGCGCTCGAACATCGGGGCGAAGCCTATCTAGGCGTGGATCGGCTGGATGAAGCAAAGGCGGCGTACATGGATCTGTTCAACCACGCGCGGCCGCTTGCCGACGAATTGATGTCGGCGATGCAGAAGTGGCTGACCGAGCATCGCAGCAACGCCGGCGGAATGCGCGCATCGGATGTCGAGGCGTTCGACAAGTGGCTGCAGGAGCGCGGCGGCATCGCCAAGCAGACCGCCTCGCTGCCGCACTGACGCCGGCCCGGACGAGCGGCCTCATGACTGACCCGTGCCGAGATGCTTAGGTCCGCGCAGCGCTATTCAGCATATCGAGTTCCAAGCGCATTTCCGCCACTTTGTCTTCGAGAATCGCGAGGCGTTGACTCAACGTAGTGGTCGTTCCCGCAGCCTCTGCCTCGTCCGCTGTCTCCGGCGCCGACTCGATGATCCCGGAGAACAGATGCGCGTAGCGCGATTCGCGCGCACCTGCGGCTCTCGGCAGGCGCGCGATGAACGGTCCGTCTTCACGCTCCATCAAGCCCTTGAGCGTCGATTCGACAGCCGCGGCATCGGCGAATTCGCATAATCGATTGGTTCTGGAGCGCAGTTCGCCGGGAGTCTGAGGTCCGCGCAGCAGCAGCACGCAGATGATGCCGAGTTCCTGCTTCGAAAACTTCAGCGAGCCGAATTCTGTGTTGCAAAACCGGTGTTTGTACTTGGTGACGCGGCCGCCGTAGCCGGCCGATTTGTCGCTCACCAGGTACTTCTTCATCAATGAGTCGACCGCTTGTTGCACGGTGGCCTCGGTGAGTTCGAGCACCGGCTCTCGATTGGTTTTCTGATTACACGCATTGGTGAGCGCATTGAGCGACAGCGGATACTGATCCGGGGTCGTAATCTCCTTTTCGATCAGACAGCCGATGACACGCGCCTCGGTGGCGGAAAATTCAATATTCATGTGCTGCTTCCAAGTCGGCCCGGGTTGATTTAGGGTAGATCCTTCAAGGATATCCTTTAAAGCCCCTTGCCGCGTGATGGTGTCGCTATGAGTTCAATTCAACTAGTGTCCGAACACGCCTGCTTTGGCGGCGTGCAGCAATTCTACAAACATGATTCGCGTGAAACGCAAGGACCAATGAAATTTTCCGTCTATCAACCGCCGCGGGCGAAGGCCGGCAAGGTGCCTGTGCTGTACTACTTGGCAGGCTTGACCTGCACTGAGGAGACCTTTCCCACGAAAGCGCATGCACAAGCCGTCGCCGCAGAATTGGGTCTGATGTTGATCGCTCCGGATACCAGTCCGCGTCAGCCCCGCATCCCGGGCGACGCGGAGAAATGGGATTTCGGTCAAGGCGCAGGCTTTTACGTCGATGCGACTCAGGCCCCGTGGTCGACGAACTACCGCATGTACAGCTACGTCACCCGTGAACTGCCTGAAGTCGTGGCGGCGAATCTACCCGCGTTGTCCGATGCCAGCGGCATCTTCGGCCACTCGATGGGCGGCCATGGGGCATTGACCATCGCGTTGCGTAACCCGACGCAATACAAATCGGTATCGGCATTTGCCCCGGTTTGTGCGCCGATGCAATGCCCGTGGGGCCAGAAGGCATTCACCAACTACCTGGGGCTGGATCAGGAAAAATGGCGCGGGCACGATGCGAGCGAATTATTGGCGCAGAAGCCGTTTCCGGCGCACATCCTCGTCGATCAAGGCACCGGCGATCAGTTTCTCGCGGAACACCAGTTGTTGCCCGAGAAGTTGTCGGCCGCCGCGGCGAAGTCGGGGCAACGGCTCACGCTGCGCATGCAGTCGGGCTACGATCACGGCTACTATTTCATTCAAACCTTCATGGCCGATCATCTGCAACACCACGCGCAAATTTTAAGGTAGCGGCTGCCGAGCGAAATCCATTGCAAGCCGAGCGCGGCGGCGCTCGGCGGGTCAAGAGCATATTGCGATTGACTTGATGAATGCGTTGTTGCAACGTACGAAGCCTCAACAAGTTCCCCTAACCGGGATGAAAAGGGAACTCGGGTTACAAGCCCGGGCTGCCCCCGCAACTGTGAGCGGTCTGCCTCGCATCGAATACCACTGGATTGACGAGATCTGGGAAGGTGATGCAGGGCCTCAAACCCGCGAGCCAGGAGACCTGCTTGTTGAAGTCGCCCATTCGACAGCCGGGGTGTGCTGAGCGAGCGGATTTTCCCGAGCGGCGACGGAGTGGGGCTGCGTGTGCGCGCAAGCTTCGCGTCGCTGCACCGGCTATCGTCGGGAAGGCAACGCTAGGCCGGTGCGGGACGTGGTCCTGGGGATCTCGTCACCGGGGGCAGTCTTGAAACACCTATTCGCTGTTTGCGCGTGCGCAGCCGTGCTCTATGTTCATGTTCGAATCGCTGAAGCGCAAGTGGCGCCGGCGCCGCCGACGGATGATCCGTTGCACGAGATCGTTGTAACCGCAACCCGCAGCTCACAGCCGGCAAGCCAAGCGCTGGAGGCAATTGTCGTCATCGATCGCCAGGCGCTCGAGGATTCCCTTGCGACGGATGTTGGCGATATTCTGCGCTTTCACGCCGGCCTCGACATCGGCCGCAGCGGTGGTCCGGGTCAACCGCTGTCCCTGTTCATCCGCGGCGCCAATAGCGACCAGTCGATCATCATGATTGATGGCGTGCGCATCAACGCGGGCACGATTGGTGGTGCGCCACTGCAGAACCTCGCCCCGGAACTGTTCGAGCGGATCGAGATCGTCGAAGGGCCGCGCTCTGCGATCTACGGCACTGACGCCATTGGCGGCGTAGTCAACCTCATTACGCGTACGGGCGGCCCCTCGGGCGCCGATGCGATGCTGGACTACGGCCGCTACGCAACGGGCGAATTCGCTGTGGACGGCAACTACACGGAGGGTGACACGAGCCTGCGTGCGGCATTTACCGGACAGCGATCGACCGGTTTCCCAACCTTCGTCGGGGATACCCTGGACAGTGGCTACAAAAATCTGTCGGGCACCGCCGCCGCATCGACCAGGATCGCCGACGTC
>Ga0224558_1001784_pt1 | contig 21388 bp, 14 predicted proteins | sample 714S32024metaG_FD_180682 | JGI IMG/M metagenome (GOLD analysis project Ga0224558, IMG submission 180682) | Peat soil microbial communities from Stordalen Mire, Sweden - 717 S3 20-24 | ecosystem: Environmental > Terrestrial > Soil > Wetlands > Peat | place: Sweden: Norrbotten County, Stordalen...
GGTAAAGTCGAGCCGAGATTGGGTCGCACAGGGTGCGACCCAGGCGTCGAATTGGTTGGTCGGCAGCACGGAACTGCGCGATAAGTTCAGTCCGGGCCAGAACTGCGCACCTTAGAACTGCACTCCTTAGAACTGCACTCCGTCAGAACTGCAGTCCGTCGCCCCGGCCGCGGCGGATGCCACCAGCCGCTGCGGATGCGAGTAGATGTTACAGTGGCTTTTCCGCAAGAAGCCCACCAACGTAAGCCCTGAAGCTAAGCCCAAATTGACGGCGAGGCTGGAGGGAGCGCCAATGGCCGCAAGCACCGGCACGCCGGCCCGCAATGCCTTCTGAACCAGCTCGAAGCTCGCTCGACCGCTCAAGATGACGATGTGATTCGACAGCGGCAATCGACCCGCGAGAAAGTTCTCACCGACCAGCTTGTCGAAGGCATTGTGCCGCCCAACGTCCTCGGCGATGCCGAGCAACTTGCCGGAAAAATCAAACAGCGCCGCTGCATGAATACCTCCCGTGTCGCCGAACTTGGACTGTTCCTTGCGCATGCGGTCGGGCAGGCGCAATAGCACCGATAGTTCCGTGCGCCCCGTATCGGCAATACGCGTCGCTGCGGCGCGCGCAATCGCGGCATCGAGCCCCGTGGTGCCGCAGACTCCGCAGCTCGAGCCGGCCGAGAAGCGGCGCGCGGTGACTTGCGCCTCCAACTGCACGGTGGAATGCAATCGCACGTTCACCACGTTCGGGCGCCGTGTACTCGCCTCGATGACATCGACATCGGCGGGATGGTTCACGACGCCCTCGCCGTACAACAAACCGGCGGCCAGGTACTCATCGTCGCCCGGAGTTCTCATCGTGGTCCCGAAGGAGACCGGCTCCACGCCAAGCGCCGGGTGGTGCAGCTGAAATTCGAGAGGGGCTTCCACAGCCACCCGATCCTCCTTGTCGATTTGAACATCCAGACCGGCGCGCAGAATGCGCACCTTGAGCGTGCCGCTCGCGGCAGCGGGCACCGCTTCCGCAGGTGAGACGAATTTCGCCGTGCTCATGAGCGCCGCCTTTGCCGAAAATGTCATCCAATGATACCGTTCTGCGGTCTGGCCGCACCATTTCAAGGAACTCTGTTATGTCCAAATCTACCGAGCTTAAGGCGCGTAAGGCCGCCGCAGTGCCAAATGGCGTCGGCACCAAAGGGATTTACGTCGCGAAGGCTGAGAATTCTGAAATCTGGGACGTCGATGGCAAACGCTACATCGATTTCGCGGCGGGCATCGCCGTGCTCAACACCGGGCACCGGCATCCGAAGATCATGGCGGCGGTGGCGGAGCAGGCTCAGGCGTTCATGCATACGTGCTTCCACGTAGCGCCCTACGAGTCGTATGTCAGGCTGGCGGAGCGGCTCAACACGCTCGCGCCCGGCGACTTCGCCAAGAAAACGCTGTTTTTGAGTTCCGGTGCCGAGGCCGTGGAGAATGCGATCAAGATTGCCCGCTACTTCACCAAGCGCTCTGGCGTGATTGCGTTCTCCGGCGGTTTTCACGGCCGCACCCTCATGACCATGGCGCTCACCGGCAAGGTCATGCCCTACAAGCGCGGTTTCGGACCGTTTCCGGCCGAGGTTTATCACGCGGAATTTCCGCAGCCGTACCGCGGAGTCACGACCGAGCAGGCTTTGTCCGACCTGGATCGGTTGTTTCATGGTGACATCGACCCGAAATCGGTGGCGGCCATCATCATCGAGCCGGTGCAGGGCGAGGGCGGTTTCAATGTCGCACCGTTTGATTTCCTGCATGCATTGCGGGGTATTTGCGACGAGCACGGCATCGTGCTGATCGCGGATGAAGTCCAAGGAGGCATCGCACGAACCGGCAAGATGTTCTCGATACAACATGCAGGAGTAGTTCCCGACATCGTCACCATGGCCAAGGGCTTGGGCGGCGGTTTGCCGCTTTCCGCGGTGACGGGTCGCGCGACCATCATGGATGCGGCGCACCCAGGCGGCTTGGGCGGGACGTATGGCGGTAACCCGATCAGTATCGCGGCTGCACATGCCGTCCTGGACGTGATCGAGTCGGAGGAACTGTGCGCGCGGGCGGCCCGTGTGGGTCAGAAGATGCGGTCGCGCCTCGAAGCTCTGGCCAAACAGCTACCCTGTATCGGTGACGTGCGTGGACTCGGTGCGATGGTCGCCTTCGAGTTGGTGAAGGACCCGAAGACAAAGGAACCGGATGCGGAAACCACCGCCGCGGTGTTGGCGCATGCCGAGAAGCGCGGCTTGATCCTATTGTCCTGCGGCACTGCGGCGAATGTGGTGCGGCTGCTGGCACCCCTGACCATCCCCGATGCGGTCCTGGAGGAAGGCTTGAACCTCCTGGCTGCGGCGCTGCAGGATGCCTATGGTCGCGAGTCGACGCGCGCAGTTGCCTAAGCCCAAAGTTCGGGTGACTAGGGTGCGGGGTACCTAGGTGCGGGTAGGTGCGGGCGGTTCTCGAGCCATTGTGTGGCTGCCCCTTCGGGTCGACGATCCTTACTGGCGGAAAGTTGCGGTGATGCCGAGGGTGCGGGGCCGGTACGTGAAGTTGTTCTGCTGCACCGATGTGGGCGCGTTCGGATTCGCGAGATAACTCGGATTGAACGGGTCGAGCTGCACCTGCGCATAGTTGAGCACGGTATGCGAGTCGAACAGGTTGTCGCAGAACAGCGAGAGTTGCCAGCTACCCAATTTCACTCCGGCGCGCATCGAGGTAAAGCTGGTTGCGGGCAGCGTGTACGAGTTCGGGTTGTATTGGCTGCTATTGACGTCCTGCACGGGCGCCAGCCATGGATTACGGCTCGTATATTCCCAGTCGAGTCGGACGAACGCCTCATGCTGCACGACCTTGAAGGCGTACTGGGGCCCGACCGCTATCGACCAGGGTGGATTGGTGCCGGGACTGTAGTTGATGGCCGCTTCGCCCGAGATGGCATCGCCGGCTTCGGCAAGGCTGCCGAGGGAGGTCTTCGTGAAGCGTGCACTCGTGTAACCCGCTGACGCTTCGACCGTAAACCCCGCGCCGAGATCCGCATCCGCCTGCAAGTCGAAGCCCTTGGCCACCGCGGTGCCGAGGTTGGCGGTGAACTGCAGGCCGCAGTTGCCTCCCACGTAGACGTTCTGCTGGATGCCGTCCCACTTGATGTAGTAGACGCTCGTGGCGATCTTCAGGCGATCCTCGAAATTATTCTTCGAGCCGATCTCGTAGCTTTGTGTGGTGTCGGAGTTATAGGTCAAGGGGGCCTCGCCGCTGGCAAAGCCCTCGGCGATCAAGCCTGGGCCGCAGGCCGGGATCAGGGGCGGGTTGTATCCGCCCGGCCGGAAGCCTTTGGCATAGGTCGCGTAATACAGGTCCTTCTCGTCGGCCTGGAAGGTCAGGCCAAGCTTCGGGGTGAAGGCATTTTCCTGTTGTGAACCGCCGGCCGCACTTGGGCCGTAGTTCTCATAGCCGTTCGAGTAATGATTCAGGGAGAAACCCATCTTCGCGTAGCGGCCTCCGGCCGTCACAGAGAATCGGTCGGTGACCTTGAAGGTGGCCTCGCCGAAACCGGCGAGCTGGCGATCGTAGCTCTTGTTCGAGTTGTAATAGATGTCGCAATTCGGAACCGGATATTGAGCCGGCTGGGGAGTGCCCTGGCCATTACAGGAATAATAGGTGCCGAAGATGCTGTCCGGGGTGTTGGCCGGGCCATAGAGCGCGGCAAACAATGAATCGATGTTTTGATCATTGAGTTGTTCGATGCTGAGCTCTTGCGCGAGCGACCAGAAGGCCCCCACGGTCCATTTCCAGCGGCTATCGTCGTCGGTCGATTGCAGCCGGAACTCTTGCGTCCAGGTTCGCTGCTGATTCGTCATCGTGTTCGGGGTCACGTAGTTGGCAAACCCCGGCGGCAGATGGATGCCGGTGGCGTTGAGCAGGGGATACCACGAACAGGGTTCGGTCGCGGTGGTCGACGCCGAACCGCAGCCGAGAGCCGGAGCGCCGGCATACAAGGCGTTCGGCCAGCCCAGCGACTGATAGTAGGCAAGGTCGTAGACCGTGCCCTCGTAGGAGTCGGTCTCGTTGCGATAGTAGTACGAGCTGTTCGAGATCAGCGTCGCATGCGCGAAGTCGACCTGGAGCTTGAGCGCCGGAAGAAAATACTTGTCGGGAATCGCGATGCGCTCCGGCGTCGCATCGTTGAACTCGCCGGCGCCGGGATTGGAGTAGGCGGGCCAGTAGGTCGAGATGTTGTTCTGTTGCTTGTTCTGAAACATGAAGCTCGGCGTGATGCTGACGCTGCTCGTCGGCTTGTACAGCATCGCCAGACGCGCCGCGAATGTGCCGGTGTAGTTCGCGTTGGCCTGAGTGATCGCGCCCGTCGTATCGTTGACGTTGTTGATCCAACCGCCGTCGCGGCGGTACCAGACGCTCGCGCGAAATCCCAGTACATTGTCGATAATGGGGCCGCCATGCGCAATGCCGGCTTCGTAGCTCGGCGCGCCATATTCGGTATATGCCGCCTCGCTGCGCACGTACGTGGACTCGGTCGTGACGCTCGGTTGCGTCATGATGTAGCGCACGGTACCGCCCTCGGAGCCCGCGCCGAACAGTGTACCCTGCGGCCCGCGCAGCACTTCGACCCGATCGATGTCGAAGGTTTTGGGAAGCGCGTCATCCGGGTTGAAACCCAGCGCACGCATTTGGATAGGTGTGTCGTCGAGGTAGATGCCGGTCGTTCCGGCGCCGCCGGATGACGAAATGCCGCGAATCGAGATCGCGTTCGTGCCCGAGCTGTCGATCGATACACCGGGAGTGAACCGCACCATTTCAGAAAAATCCCGAATGCCTTTCTGGTCCAGATCGTCCTGGCTCATCGCCGTGATGCTGATCGGCACCTTGCTGATGTTTTCCTCACGGCGCGTTGCCGTGACGACGATTTCTTCCAGCGCACCGGTGGACGCGGCGCCCGCGTCCGCGGCACCGCTCGCTTCCGTGGCGCCGGCGGCGGCGGCGGCCAATGCGAGGCTGCCGGCAACGGCGCGCAGAATCCGCGCGTGCCGGGACGAGATCTGATGGGACGGCTTCGGTTGGTTGCTTAGCATCTTATCCCCGGCATTAGTTATATGGTCAGATAGCTGGCGACCGACAGTAACATCGGTAAAAAGTGCTTGCAACAAGCTTGAGTGGGCCCATGATGTTGTTTTTTTGTATGACCGTTTAATTCTTGTAACCGCGACCTTGTAACCGCGACGTGCGCGCCGCGGTGCGCGCCGAGCAACTGCTCGTTCCCTTGCGCGCGGCGCGCTCGGCCGGTGGGGATGTACCTCGCGGCCGTTGCGCCGAACGCGCGGCTTATTTGGCCCGGTAAACGAACGTCAAGCCGAAGGTGCGAGGGCGGAACGTGAAATCGCGTTCCAATCGACTCACGCCTGGAACCTGCGAATCGATACTCCATTCGTAGTTGGTGACCGTGTGCGTGTCCGTGAGATTATCGACAAAGGCTTCGACCTTCCAATTACCGAAGCTCATGCCGCCGCGCGCCGATGCGAAGTTGGTCGATGGAAGGAAATAGTCGGCCGCATCGTACTGCAGGCTGGTGGGGTCTTGCGTCGCGCCCGCCCACTTGGGTCGGCTTTCATACTCGTCGTCCACACGGATGAACGCATCCCGGGTCAATACCGTGAACTTATATTCGAGTCCGATGGAGGCCGTGACGGGCGGTGCGGGTTGACCGCTTTGGCCGACGATGGCATCACCGTTGGCGACGATGGGCTGGGCCTCCTGCGGCGACAGACGAGACGCTTCCGTGTAGCGGGCGTCCGTGTAGCCGGCGGACAGTTCCATGGTAAAGGTGTCGGTCAGGGCGATTTCGCCCTGAATGTCGGCGCCCTTGGCGACTGCTTGGCCCAAGTTGGTGATGAACGAGATCTGGCAGATGGGCGGCACCACCGTCTGCTGAATGTTGTTCCAGCGAATGTAGTAGATGCTGCTGGCGATCTTCACGCGATTATCGAAATTGTTCTTGGCTCCCACTTCGAAGCTATCGACGCTATCGGAATTGAACGTCGCCGGGGATGCTTTGATGCCGAAGTTCGCGAAATCCGTGCTGCAGGCCGCCTGGGGTACCGGATTGTTGGCGCCTCCCGGCCGAAAACCTTTCGCATAGGTGAGGTAAAACAGATTCCGCGGGTCCATCTGATACGAAAAGCTCGCTTTCGGCGTGAAGGAGTCCTCGTTCTTGTCGCCGCTGTTGGACAGTGGCGCCAGGAACAATTGCGGGCCGCCCGTCAAGGTGCGGAACGAGAACTTCGTCATCGAATAGCGCGCCCCGACGGTCGCCTTGAATTGATCGGTAAATGAGTACGTGCCTTCGCCGAACCATGCCAGCTGCTTGTCCTCCGAGAAGGTCTGCAGGAAATAGGAGTCGTTCGGGAACCGTGGATCGTAGGTGACCGGAGCACCGGTCGGATCGACAAAGAAGTCCTGGTATGGCAAGCCGGTAGCGGCGATCGAGAGTTCGTTGAGCAACGGGTCGTGAATCTGCTCGAGATAACTTTGGTGGTTCAAGCCGAAGAATAGTCCCGTGGTCCAAATGAATTGCGAGTTCGAATCCGCCGACTGCAGGCGAATTTCTTGCGCGAAGTTCGACTGAGCGTTGTCGACGGAGGCTGGTGAGCGGTAGTTGGTTGCGCCGGGAGGCAGGTGGAGGCCGCTGCCGTCGAGCAGCGGAAACACGCCGGGTAGAAAGCTTGAGAGCGGGAAAACGGCTGTGGCGCCGGGCAGCGTCGGCTGAGTCTGGTAGAAGCCCAAGTTGTAGAGCGTGCCGTCGTATCCGGTCTCTTCCTTGCGATGATAATAGGAGGTGTTGGAAATCAAGCGAGCGGCGCCCAGATCACCTTCGATCTTGAGGGCGGGCAATATGAAGTGGTCCGGTGCGGAACGCTGCGTGGGGTCGGCGCTCACATATCGGTCGCTGCCGGGATTGGAGTACAGCGGCCAGTAACTCTCGACGTCGTTGCGGTACCGATCCTGGTAATAGATGCTCGGGGTGACCTTGACCTGATCGGAGACGGCCCACACGGCAGCCAGGCGGAGCAACATGGTCTGATCGTAGTTGGCGTTCTTCTGGTCGGTTTCAAACGGGGGTTCCGGATCGATTCGATCGATGTAACCGCCGTCGCGCCGGTACCAGACCGTGATGCGCGCGCCCAAGGTGCCGTCCACCAACGGGCCGCCCGCGGCGATGCCCGCTTCGTAGCTGGGTGTTCCACCTTCGGTGTAGGAAACCTCATCGCGGCTGTAGAAGCTGGATTGGGTCAGGCTCGGTTGGGTGGTGATGTAGCGGACCGTGCCGCCTTCGGAGCCCGCGCCGAACAGGGTGCCCTGCGGTCCGCGCAGAATCTCGACCCGGTCGATGTCGAAGGACTTCGGCAGTGCCTCGTCGGGATTGAAGGCGAGCGCTCGCATTTGAATCGGCGTGTCATCCAGGTAGATGCCGGTGGTGCCGGCGCCTCCGGTGGACGCGATACCGCGAATCGATATGTTGTTCGTTCCGGAGTTGTCGATGTTGATGCCCGGCGTGAAGCGCGCGACGTCGATGATGTCCTTGATACCGCGCACATCCATGGCATCTTGAGTGAGGGCGGTCACGCTCACCGGGATTTTGCTCAAGTTTTCCTCGTGGCGTGTCGCGGTGACGACGATCTCCTGGAGCGGGCCGACCTCCGATGACGCTTCGGCTGCAGCGTTGTCGGCCAGCGCAGCGGTGTTTTGCAGGGCAGATACGCCCAGCGCAGCCCATAGGAACAAGGTTCGCTTTTGGCCGTGGCCCAAATGCCACGTACGCATCCCGTTGGGTTCTTTCATGCTGCATCCCCTCATAATGTTTTTTACGGCGAGCATTCGCGGTGCCCGTTCAAATTCGCCGTGCGCGCACGATAACGGCCCACGCTGCGAAAGGCAATTATCGGCCGCGCCGGACCGGCACCGGCGTTGCGCATTCGCAACGCCGGCCTGCGCCGCGCGCCGGCGAAGCTTTCAGGTACGAGCGACTGCGCGCGGCAGGCGGTTATGGGATAGTAAGCACATGAATACCAGCGCCGATCGGCCGCGTGCCAAATCCCTGAACCCATTGCGGGCCTTGATCCCGTTTCTGCGTCCCTACCGAGCCATGATGTTCGCCGCGCTTGGAGCACTCCTCGTGGCCACCGTCGCCATGTTGGCGCTGCCGGTGGCGCTGCGGCAGCTCATCGATCATGGATTGATGACCCGGGATTCCGGCACGACCAACAGCTTTTTCAGCGGCTTTCTCGGGCTGGCGGTCGTTTTCGGCGTCTCTGCGGCATTGCGCTTTTACTTGGTGACCTGGCTGGGTGAACGGGTGGTGGCCGATCTGCGCATCGCCGTATATCGGTCCGTCATTCGCATGGATCCGCTCTTTTACGAGACCACCCGCGTCGGTGAGGTGCTGTCGCGCTTGACCGCGGACACCACGCTGGTTCAAGCCATTGCCGGCGTGAATCTATCCATCGTCTTGCGCTCGAGCTTAAGCCTGATCGGGGGGCTGGTCATGCTGGCACTCACCAGCGCAAAACTGACGGGCGCGATCTTGGTGATGATTCCTGTGGTCGTCGTGCCGCTGATCGTCATCGGCCGGCGGGTGCGGGGTTTGTCGCGCGCCTCGCAGGATAGCATCGCAAACACCAGCGGGCTTGCCGGCGAGACGCTGAATGCAATTCAGACGGTGCAAGCGTTTACGATGGAAGAGTTGCAAAGCGAGCGTTACGCCCACGCTGTCGAAGACAGCTTCACCACGGCGATACGCCGTACCCGCGTGCGCGCGACGCTCACGGCGGTCGGGATCACGTTGGTGTTCGCCGGCATTACCTTCGTCCTCTGGTTGGGGGCGCATCAGGTGCTGGCCGGCACGATGACCGGCGGCCAGCTGTTGCAATTTCTGCTCTATGCCGGATTCGTCGGTAGTTCCGCCGCGGCGCTCACCGAGATGTGGGGCGAAGTGCAGCGCGCCGCCGGCGCCATGGAGCGCCTCGATGAACTTCTGAAAGCGCGCCCGGCCATCGTGGCGCCATTGCGTCCGTTGGAGCTTCCCGCCCGAGTGCGCGGCAGTATCCGGTTCGACCACGTCACCTTTCACTACCCCTCCCGCCCGGACAGCGCCGCCCTCGATAATTTCAGTCTCGACGTGACGCCGGGCGAGACCATTGCCTTCGTGGGTCCGTCGGGAGCCGGCAAGAGCACGACATTCCAATTGCTGCTGCGGTTTTACGATCCCGATTCCGGTCGCGTCTTGATCGACGATAGGCGGCTCGCCGATCTGCGGCCCGAAGATATTCGGGCGCAGATCGGCTTGGTGCCGCAGGACACCGTACTGTTCGGTGCGAGCGCGCGCGACAACATTCGCTATGGCAAACCCGGCGCCACGGATGCCGAGATCGAGGCTGCCGCGAAGGCCGCCGCCGCGGATGACTTCCTGCGCAAGTTGCCGCAGGGCTACGACACGTTCTTAGGCGAGCGCGGCACCCGGCTGTCGGGCGGCCAACGCCAGCGAATCGCACTGGCAAGAGCCATTCTCAAGGATCCACCGATATTATTGCTCGACGAGGCAACCAGCGCGCTCGATGCGGAATCGGAGCGGCTGGTTCAGGAAGCGCTCGAAAAACTCATGCAGGGCCGCACCACGATCATCATTGCGCATCGGCTCGCGACCGTCCTGAAGGCCGATCGCATCGTCGTGATGGATCATGGGCACAAGATTGCGGTGGGCACGCACACGGAACTCATGGTCCAGAGTCCGTTGTATGCGCGGCTTGCGTCGCTGCAGTTCGCGCTGCTGGGCAGCGATGCCGTCGACGCGGCGATAAGCTGACGGCGCGCGGCCCGGTTGCGGGCCGCGCGCGAAATGAGCACGGCGCGGACTTCAATCTCCAGCGCCGTCGGGCGCCGTGCCGGCTCAGTGGATGAGTCCCTCTGCTTTGAGCGCTTCTTGCACCTTGGGCCGGTGACCCACCCGCGCAAGGTAAGCCGTGAGCACGTGATACTTGGCGAGATCTATCCCTACGTGCGAGGACCAGCTGAGCACGGTGAACAGATACGCATCCGCCACGGTGAACGTATCGCCCATCAAATAGTTCTTGGTTCCGAGATACGTGGTCAGCCACTGGAATTTTTTATCGAGATTGGCCAGAACCGCCGTCTTCCAATCGGCAGAAATGCTCGGATTGAAGAGGGGGCTGAAGCCCTTGTGCAATTCCGAGGCGATGTAGTTGAGGAGCTCTACCAACTGATAGCGCTCGAAGCTGCCGGCGCGCGGCGCCAGTCCTAAGTCGGGCTTTTGATCGGCAAGATATTGTACGACTGCCGAGCCTTCGGTCAGCACGCGTCCGTCATCCAATTGCAATGCGGGTACGGCGCCCTTGGAATTGATGGTCGTGAAGTCCGACCCCTTCTCGGTCTTCTTGGTCTTAAGATCGACCTTTTCCATGGTGAAGGGCAGACCCGCTTCGAGCAGGACGATATGGGGCGATAGCGAACAAGCACCGGGCGTGTAAAAGAGCTTCATCGAAGGTTCCTTTGGGGTCAATTAGCCGGCAATGCACGGCGCGGGGATTGTATCGCACTCGCGCCGGGTGCAACCGGCGCCGCAGGCGCGGCCGCCGTATCGACGATGCGGCGGCCCGTCAAGAAGCCATGCGCGTAAGGCGGTGCGTTGAGCGAATCGATTCGTACGTACCGTCCCCTCGCCGGAGCATGAACGAATCGATCGGCGTCGATTGCGATTCCCACATGGAGTTGCTTACGCGCCAAATGCATGAAAACAAGATCGCCGGCCTGCAACTCCGTGCGCGGGATCGGCGAACCGGCACGCAATTGCTCCAGCACCGTCCGTGGCAAACGAATTCCCGCGTTATTGGTGGCGTACACGACGAGGCCGCTGCAGTCGAAACCGCCGGGGGCGGCGCCGCCGTATCGATACGGTTGGCCGAGCATGGCCGTTGCGCTGTCGACGATCATCGTTCTCGGGTTACGCAAAGCGGGGGTGACCTTCGCATCGGGCGTCGTGGGGAGAACCGCCTTCAGTGCGGGCGCCGTCGTACAGGCGGCAAGAGCAAGAGCTACACCTGCGATGACGGCGGTTGTTCTCATGCACGCCGCTCCATCATGGTCTATGCGCGAGCAACGAAGTCGCCAGGGCGGCGCCGACGATGCCCGCCTCCGAGCGCAGCGCCCCGACGCGCAGAAGCGCTTCACAGTGCAGCTTATCCATGAATTTTTCCGGCTCTTCGGTGATACCGCCGCATAGCACGATGAGATCGGGCCACATCAGCGCGTGCATTTCGTTCAAGACCAAATTCAATTCTGCGGCCCATGCGTCCCAGCTCAGGTGGTTCTGCACCTTGGCACGGCCCGAAGCACGTACTTCGGCTTCTTTGCCCTGCACCTCGAGGTGCCCGAATTCGGTATTCGGGACGAGTCGACCGTCGACGAACAAAGCGCTGCCGATGCCGGTTCCCAAGGTGAGCAGCAGAACGGTTCCGGCCACACCGCGTGCGGCGCCGTATTGGAACTCGGCGATGCCGGCCGCATCGGCGTCGTTGATGGCCGTCACGGGGCGTTGCAACCGCTCGGTGGCGAGCTTCGCCAGCGGTTGACCGATCCATGCCTTGTTGAGATTCGCAGCGGTCCGCACCGTGCCGTTGCGGATGACGCTTGGGAAAGCCAATCCTACCGCGTGATCGCCGGGAATGTTCGCGACGACCTCCGCTAGGGCCGACAATAGCGTGTCGGTCGAATCCTGGGCGGGCGTCGGTATGCTGAAACGCTCGCCTGCGAACGCTCCGGTGTCAAGGTCGATCAACGCGCATTTGATCGACGAACCGCCGACATCGACGCCAATCGCCAGGTTTGTAGAGGCCAACTTAAGCTCCGTAATGTGAGGTGATGCACCCGTTCCCCAATTCGACAAACCTATAATAACCCGTAACATGGGCTCGATTGACACGGTGAAAATCAATTGACCGACACTCAGATCACGGATTTCGATCTCTACTTGTTCGGCGAGGGCACGCACGAACGCATTTACGAGAGATTGGGCGCTCATCTCGTGGCTCAGAACGGCGTGCCCGGCACGCGTTTCGCGGTCTGGGCGCCCAATGCGGAACGCGTCAGCGTGGTGGGTCCATTCAACCAATGGAACGGCGACGTTCATGTCATGCGCAGCCGCGCCTCATCGGGCGTCTGGGAGCTGTTCATTCCAGGCATCGGCGCCGGCAGCGAGTACAAATACGAGATACGCAGCCGCGAGGGATATCTGCTCCTGAAAGCGGATCCGTACGGCTTTGCCATGCAGCTGCGTCCCGAGAACAGCTCTTTGGTGACCTCCCTCGATGGGTATTCGTGGAACGACGCCGAGTGGCTCGCGACGCGCGACCGTGGTGATTTTCGGCGTCGTCCCTTCAACGCCTACGAAGTTCACTTGGGATCCTGGCGACGGCCATGGCATGTACGCACGCCGCCTTTCATGAACTGGATCGAGGCGGTCGACCAGTTGATTCCGTACGTCAGAGACATGGGCTATACGCACATCGAATTGATGGGCGTGGCGGAGCATCCACTCGATGCGTCCTGGGGCTATCAAGTGGTCGGCTATTATGCGGCGACATCGCGCTATGGATCGCCGCAGGATTTCATGTACTTCGTCGACCGTTGCCACCAAGCAGGGATCGGCGTGGTCCTCGACTGGGTGCCCGCGCATTTCCCGCGCGACGCCCATGGGCTGTCGAACTTCGATGGAAGTGCGCTGTATGAACATGCAGATTCCCGCCTCGGCGAGCATACCGAGTGGGGCACCAAGATATTCAACTACGGACGCCACGAAGTTCGGAATTTCCTGGTGGCGAATGCGCTGTTCTGGGCCGACCGCTACCACGTCGACGGGCTGCGGGTGGACGCCGTGGCATCCATGCTCTACCTCGATTACAGCCGCAAGGCCGGCGAATGGCTGCCGAACCGCTACGGCGGCCGCGAGAATCTCGAGGCCATCGATTTTCTGCGGCAGATGAACGACACCCTGCATCATGCGCATCCCGGCGTGCTTACCATCGCCGAAGAGTCCACGTCGTTTGCCGGTGTGACCACGCCGCCGCTGTACGGCGGGCTCGGCTTCAACTTCAAATGGAACATGGGCTGGATGAACGACACGTTGAGATATGTCGAACTCGATCCGGTATACCGTCGCTACAATCATCATTTGATCACGTTTTCGTTCGTATACGCATGGTCGGAAAATTTCATCCTGCCGATCTCGCATGATGAAGTGGTGCACGGCAAACATTCCTTACTCAGCAAGATGCCGGGCGACGATTGGCAGAAACGCGCGAACTATCGTTTGTTCTGCTCCTACATGTGCGCGCATCCCGGTAAGAAATTGCTGTTCATGGGCTCGGAATTTGGGCAATGGGCGGAGTGGCGCGATGACGAGGAAGTAGCGTGGCCGCAATTGCAGGATCCGGCACACGCGGCGCTGCGCGATTGTGTGCGCGAGTTGAATCATCTGTATCTGGCCCGCCCGCAATTCCACGGCAGCGATTGCGATCACGAGGGCTTCCGCTGGTTGGATTTACATAGTGCCGATGACAGCATCTGGGTGTTTCAACGCCGCGCCACGGGCGAGGACACGGGCGCACCCATCATTTGCCTGTTCAACGCGACGCCCGTACCGCGCGACGGCTACGCCATCGGTGTGCCCGACGCGGGCGGCTACGTCAAGGTATTCGACTCCGACGACGTGCGCTTCGGCGGCTCAGGATACAACCGGCAGCACGACATCAGCGCGGCGGCCGTCGGCTTGCATGGCAATGCCCATTCACTGAAGGTCGACTTGCCGCCCCTCGGAGCGATGTTTTTCGTCGGACCTTCGGAGCCTGTCTGACAGGCTCCTAGTCACGTGGAGGCCATAGAAGCGGGTTTGCCACGACCCTTGGGAGCAACGTGGACCAAGGGCGGCGTCAATTTCGCGATCTTCTCCAGCCATGCAACCCGCATCGAGATCGCGTTGTTCGATGCCACCGGCGGCACGGAAATGCAGCGCTTCGACCTGCCCGGACGGACCGGCGACGTGTGGCACGGGCATCTCTCGGCGCGGCGGGTGGGACCCGGGGTACCCTATGCGTTTTACGTACACGGGCCGAATGACCTTGCGAGCGGGCACCGGTTCGACTCCAATACCGCGCTGATCGATCCCTACGCGCGCCGGCTGACGTTCGACATGCCGCTCCGTTCAAGGGTCGTCGATGGGCATTTTGATTGGGACGGCGATCGTCCTCCGGCCGTACCCTGGCGCGATACCGTGATTTATGAGCTGCATACGAAAGGATTCACCCGCCTGCACCCCGATGTGCCGCAGGCGTGGCGCGGGAAGTATCTGGGCCTGACGGCGCAGCCCGTCATCGAGTATCTGACATCCCTGGGGGTGACGACGGTGGAGTTGTTGCCGTGTCACTCCTTCCGGGTCGAGCCGTTTTTGCAGGCGTGCGGCCTATCGAGTTATTGGGGCTACAACCCCGTGGCCTGGTTTTCGCCGGCCAACGAATACGCCATCGACGATGCCGTCATCGAATTCAAGACCATGGTCAAGGCGCTGCATGCGGCGAAGCTCGAAGTCATTCTCGACGTGGTGTTCAATCATACGGCGGAAGGCAACGAAACCGGGCCGCTTCTCAGCCTGAAGGGCATCGACAATTCGGTTTACTACCGGCTGCTGCCGGACAAGCGCCATTACCAAAACGATAGCGGGTGCGGCAATACGCTCAACTGCGAACACCCTCAGGTGCGTGCATTGATCGTCGATTGTCTCAAGTACTGGGTGGAGGAGATGCACGTCGACGGTTTCCGCTTCGACTTGGCGACCGTTTTGGCACGGGAGGGGCAGGGATTCAATGAGCATTCGGCCTTTTTTAACGCGGTTCACGCGGAGCCGTCTCTGGAGCGCGTCAAGCTGATCGCGGAACCGTGGGACGTGGGGTGGGGGGGCTATCAGTTGGGGAGGTTCCCCGTCGGGTGGGCGGAATGGAACGATCGCTATCGCGACACGGTGCGTTCCTTTTGGCGGCGCGATGCTGGAAGAATCGGTGAGCTGGCGGAGCGCTTCGCCGGCTCGAGCGATCTGTTCCGGCACAACGGCCGAAAGCCGACCGCCAACATCAATTTCGTGACGGCACATGACGGCTTCACGCTGCACGATCTGGTGTCCTACGACGAGCGACACAACGAGGCCAATCTCGAACAGAACGCCGACGGAACCAGCAATAACCTGAGCTGGAATTGCGGGGTCGAAGGTCCCACGGAGGACGCTGCCGTGCTCGCCTTGCGCAAGCGGCAGGTGCGCAATCTGTTGGCTACCCTCGTTCTGTCGCAGGGTGTGCCCATGCTGCAAGCCGGCGATGAATTCGGCCGCACCCAACACGGCAATAACAATGCGTACTGCCAGGACAACGGGATTTCCTGGATCGACTGGCGGCTTTGCGGCGTCAATCAGGATCTATTCCAGTTCGTGCGCCTTCTGACTAAATTGCGCCGTGACCATGCGGAGCTTCGACGCGAGACCTTTCTCAAGGGAACCGCGTCGCGAACCGGATTCAAAGATGTGAGCTGGCTACATGTGCGGGGCGGCGAGATGACTCACAATGACTGGCAGGACGGCGGTTTGCGGACTTTGGGGATCTTGCTCGCCAATCGCAGTAGTACGGCGCACCGCTTGTTGTTTCTTTTGAATGCCGGCGATGAACCCGTAGAATTTGGCGTGCCTGCGGCAGCTCCGAACGCGCCCTGGGTCTGTCGATTCGATACGGCGCGCGAGCACGCAGACATTCGGGCCGTGGATTTCTCGCATCGATATCCCCTGGTGGCGAACAGCGCCGCACTATTGGAGTGCTGACACTTTGGACACGACATTGATCGAAAGATTGGCGCGACTGCGCGGCGTCGGCGATGCCTACAACGATTACCGCGGCGAACTGCGGTACTTCAGCCTGAAAACCAAGACCGATATTTTGCGGGCCATGGGCTGTGCGGTGGATGATCCTAAGGCCCTGGCGGCCGAATTGAGCCAAACGGAAGTCGCGCTGTGGCGACAACTGTTGCCGCCGGTTGCCGCCTCGCATGGCGCGCGCGCCGGCGTCGATATTAACATCCCGGCCCGCGAGTTCGGCGCGAGTTTGTCGTGGACCGTCAATTTGGAGACGGGTGGTAGCCGCGACGGCTTCGTCTCGACGGCGGATTGTCCGGAAATCTGGCGGGGCGAGGTGGAAGGCTCGTGGATCACGCGCCGCCGGCTGGAGTTGCCGGTGGAATTGCAGCCGGGTTATCACGAATTGGAAGTCAAATTAGCCAACGTCGTCGCTCGCTGCGCGTTGGTCATCTCGCCGCCCGAATGTTATGAGCCGCTCGCGATCGTACAGGGTCGGCGTCTATGGGGCGTGGCGGTGCAACTCTACACGTTGCGCTCGCGAGACAATTGGGGGATCGGGGATTTCGGCGATCTCAAGCATCTCATCCGGTGGCTGGCGCCGCGCGGCGCAGGCTTCATCGGCCTGAATCCCCTGCACGCCCTTGCACCGGCCGATCCGGTGCGCGCGAGCCCCTATAGTGCGTCGAGCAGACATTTTCTCAACATCATGTATATCGCAGTCCCGGCGGTGCGGGAATTCACCGAGTGTGCGCGCGCGCGCGCGCGCGTGGACGAACCGCAATTCGTCTCTCGGCTGCAGGCTTTGCGCTCGGCAAGCCTGGTCGATTATCGCGGCGTCGCTGATCTCAAGTTCGAGGTTCTGGAACTGCTGTTCCGCGATTTCTGCGACCGGCATCTGAGTGCGGGAACCGAACGAGCGTCGGAGTTTCGCGCGTTCGTCGCGGCGGGAGGCGCACTTTTGCAGTCGCACGCCCGCTTCGACGCATTGGATCAATATTTTCGCGCCACGCTGGCAACGGCGTCCGGATGGATGAGCTGGCCCGAAGAATATCATGACGTCAATGGGGCTGCGGCTCGCCAGTTTGCCGCGACTCGTCCGCTGCAGGTCGAGTTTTATCTCTATCTGCAGTGGCTGGCACATGAGCAATTGACGGGTGCCCAGGCACTGGCCCGCGAGCTTGCGATGCCCATCGGGCTGTACGGCGATTACGCCGTGGGCTCCAATCCTTCCGGGTCGGAGACTTGGGTGGATCAGGCGAGTTATCGTATGGGCGCAGAGATCGGCGCGCCGCCGGATCCGCTGGCTCTGAAGGGGCAGGGATGGGGCATTCCGCCGCAGGATCCTTTCGCGATGGAAAACCAGCGGCTGCTGGGTTTCGTGCATTTGATCCGCAATAATATGCGTTACTACGGCGCCTTGCGTCTGGATCACGTGATGTCACTGTTCCGCCTCTGGTGGGTGGCGGCGGGCGACTCCCCGACGGAAGGCGCGTATGTGCATTACCCGCTGCAGCAATTGCTGACCGTGCTGGCGCTGGAGAGTGCGCGCGCGGGCTGCCTGGTGGTGGGTGAGGATTTGGGGGTGGTGCCGGACGAGATGCGCCGTGCCATGCCCGAATTCGGGTTGTACCACTACAAGGTGTTGTTGTTCGAGAAGGACGGCGGACGATTCAGGCGACCCGATGAATTCGTGCGGCGCGCGCTCGGCACGGTGACCACTCACGACATGCCCACGCTGCGCAGTTACTGGGAGGGGCGCGATATCGAACTGCGCCGCCGCCTGAACTTGTATCCCAGTACGGAAATCGAAAATGATGTGCAGCGAGAGCGTGAGCGAGACCGACTGTCGCTACTCACCGCCCTCAAGGAACAGGGGCTGTCGCCCGCTTCGCCCGCGTCGCCTTCGGAGCCCTTCACCTCGGAGCTCGCGAATGCTCTGCACGTTTATTTGGCCCGTTCGCACTCGATACTCGTCGCGCTGCAGATCGAGGATCTGTTGGGAATGATCGACCCGGTCAACGTGCCGGGCACGGATCGGGAGTATCCGAATTGGCAGCGGAAATTGACCTCCGACATCGAGGATATGGCGACCCGCCCGGACTTCGATGAGTCTTTCGCACAGATTGGCCGGGCTCGGGGCGCTTAACGACGGCGGCAGCGCTTGGCGCATGGCCCGCTATGTTGCAAGTTGCGACACGATACGATTGTATAGGCCAAGGGGAATCTATCTGAACGGAGTGGTCGATGCGCGCATTCATACCGTTGCTGACGTTGGTCAGCATTGCATCCTTGGCGGGATCCGCTGTCGAGATTCAGGTCAAGGACGCTTGGATACGATGGCTTCCCGCGGGTCTACCCGGCGCCGGCTACATGACGGTGATCAATACGGGACCCGAAGAGCATGTCTTGATCGGGGCAAGTACCCCCGATTACGAAGACGTCAGCTTTCACCAAAGTCACAACCACAACGGCATGAATGAAATGGCGCCTGTCGCGTCGATTATCTTGCAGCCGCACGCCACCGTGCGCTTCGCCGAAGGCGGCTACCATCTCATGCTGATGCAGCCGAAGCGATCGCTGCATCCCGGCGATAAGGTCGAGGTTACGTTTCGGCTGAGCGACGGGCAGACGCTATTGGTTCCATTCGACGTTCGGGCCGGCAACGGCAATAGGTGAGAAGGCCGGCGGCGACGTACGGTCGCCGCAACGCCGGGCAGGCGGTGAAGAGACGATCATGGCGGCCCGCGGCGCATGCGTGACTGCTCGCGCGCGGCCCATCCCCACAGCGCTCCGGAGACGACCACTGCGGCCGGCACGATTTTCACGGCTTGGGCCAGCGACGATGCGTCCGACAACCGACCGATCAGATACGGCGATATCGCATCGCCCAGCAGATGAATGGTGAACACCGAGAGCGCGACCGCGGACGCGCGCTGATTCGGCAGCACGAGATTCACGATGGTGGCGTTGATGGGACCCGTCGACAAAAACATCAACAGCTGTGCGATCACCATGCACACCAGGTAACCCGTCTGCGAGGCCGCGGTGAGCGCGAACCAAACGAAGGGAGCAGCGATGACGGTTGCGATTGCCGACACGAGCAGATCGCCGCACTTCGAATATCTGTTGCAATAATCCCCGAGCCAGCCGCCTATGAACGTGCCGACAAGACCCGTAATGACGACGATGTAGCCAAAACTGATGGTGGCACTCCCATGCGGCATGCCGCGGATGCGCTCCAAGAATGCGGGCATCCAGGAGGCGAGGCCGCCCATGGCAAATGTGTACGCGGCGTAGCCCAGCACCGTGAACACATACGGCCGGTTCTCCACCAGGAGCAGATACGTGGCCTTGGTCTGGGAGACGAGGTTGGCGCCTGGCGACGGGTTATTGGCGGATTCGACTTGAGCTTTGTCCCCGGGCGAGCGGCCGGTGTCCTGGGCGCCGCGCGGGGGATCCTTCATCCACAAACAGAGAACGGCCAGCACTAAACCGGGAATTCCCGCGACGAAGAACGCTGCCCGCCAGCCGAAGTGGACGTCCATCAATCCGCCGACTACGTAGCCCAAGGCGGAGCCCACCGGTATGGCGCAAAAGAAGATCGCCATGACGCGTCCGCGCTTGTCGGCGGGAAAATAGTCGGACAGCAGACTTGGCGCGATGGTGCCGTAGGCGGCTTCGCCGATGCCGACGGAGGCTCGCGCCGCCAGCAGCGCGAGGAAGCTGCCGGCAAATCCCGACAACGTCGTGGCGAGGCTCCAGCAGCCCACCCCGAAGGCAATCAACCGGGGCCGTCCCCGGCGGTCGCCCAACGCGCCGAAGAGGGGTGCCGTGAGGGTGTAGACAGCCAGGAAGCCCGACATCAACAATCCCAACTCGGAGTCGGACAGCTTGAGTTCGGAATGCTGCAAGCTTTCGAACAGGGCCGGGACCAGGAATCGATCCAGGTAGTTGAACAAATTGATGAACGATAGGATGGCGAGGCCCCAGCCAGCGGAATTCAACCAAGACTTTGGGGCCTGATCGGGCATGTTCGGCGGCATCTTAGCAATGCGCACGGAAACACGGGCCCCCGGCGTTATACACTTCCTCAACACCCAGTAGCGTTAACACTGGCTTCCGGGGACGTGGCGCACCATTCTGGTGCGCTTGCGGTATTCTTTATGTTGAGTCGCGGACTTGAATGCCTGCGCACGGAGTAGTGCTTTGTCCATCCACGTTGCCTTGAATCACGTAACCCACTACCGCTACGACCGGATGGTGGGTTTGAGTCCGCAGATCGTACGTCTGCGGCCGGCTCCGCACTGCCGAACGCGCATCCTCGCCTATTCGCTGAAGGTGCGGCCGTCCGATCACTTCATCAACTGGCAGCAAGATCCGCAGGCGAATTACCTCGCGCGCCTGGTGTTTCCGGACGAAGCGCGAGAACTCCGGGTCGAAGTGGATTTGGTCGCGGAGATGTCGGTGCTCAATCCCTTCGACTTCTTTCTCACGCCGTATGCGGAGAACTTTCCGTTCAAATACGATTCCAACGAGCGGCGTGAATTGGTGCCCTACCTGATCAAGTCTCCGGCCACGCCGTTGGTCGGCGCTTATCTGGCGGCGATTTCCCGCGATCGCGTTCGCACCATCGATTTCATCGTCGAGCTCAATCGCCGCGTAGCCAAGGACATTCAGTATCTGATTCGGCTCGAACCCGGCACGCAATCGCCCGAAGAAACGTTGGCCAAACGCTCCGGGTCGTGCCGCGATTCGGCGGCCCTGTTGGTCCAACTGTTTCGTCATTTGGAAATGGCGGCGCGTTTCGTCTCCGGTTATCTCATCCAACTCGTGCCCGACGTCAAGGCGCTCGATGGGCCGGTGGGCGCCCAGCGGGACTTCACGGATTTGCATGCCTGGTGCGAGGTTTACCTGCCGGGCGCAGGATGGATCGGCCTCGATGCGACCTCCGGCCTCCTGGCCGGAGAGGGCCATATCCCGCTGGCTTGCACGCCGGAAGCGTCGGCGGCAGCGCCCATCAGCGGTGCCGTCGATGAGTGCGAGACCGTATTCGAGCATCACATGAGCGTGCAGCGCATCTGGGAAGCGCCACGCGTCACCAAACCCTATACGGATGAGCAGTGGTCCTCCATCGAACTATTGGGCCATGCGGTAGATGCCGATCTGCAGGCGCTGGATGTGCGATTGACCATGGGCGGCGAACCAACCTTCGTGTCCGTCGACGATCCGGATGGCGCGGAGTGGAACACGGCGGCGCTCGGTCCGACAAAACGCAAGCTGGCAGCCGCTCTCTATAAGCGCCTGAAGGATCAATATGCCCCGACCGGATTGGCTCACTTCGGCCAGGGCAAGTGGTACCCGGGCGAGCAATTGCCGAAGTGAGCCAATCCGGTC
>Ga0224558_1001786_pt1 | contig 21377 bp, 14 predicted proteins | sample 714S32024metaG_FD_180682 | JGI IMG/M metagenome (GOLD analysis project Ga0224558, IMG submission 180682) | Peat soil microbial communities from Stordalen Mire, Sweden - 717 S3 20-24 | ecosystem: Environmental > Terrestrial > Soil > Wetlands > Peat | place: Sweden: Norrbotten County, Stordalen...
TCGATATCGCCGCCGATGCTGCCTTCGGTGAAGCTCAGCGCCATCCACGGCTCGAATCGCCGGATGACCCGCGGCTTTGTCTCCGGGTGCTTGTAGAGATAATAATTCAGGCCGTCGGCAAATGCGTCCATGAGCTTGCGCAGCCACACGGGGCTGGCCGCGTAGTCCTTCTTCATCTCCGCGGGGTCGATGAAGAGCTTCATGCGCAAGTCCTGGTAGATTTTCGACTCGCCTTCGGCTTCGGCGAGGCGCCCCATGGCGTTGATATAGTTGGTCTCGACACGATTGAAGTCGTCCTCGGCCTGCGTGTACTCCATGCCGAAGACCGCGTCGGCGTCGATTTTTCCGTAGACGTGCGCGATGCCCCAATCGTCCCGGATGATGGTGACTCGCGCGGCCTCTTGCTTCCAGCGGGTCAGTTCGGGAGGTTTGTCGGCCTGGAAAGCGACAGCGGCAGAGGCAGCGGCGATAACGAGGACGAGCCTCTTCAGGTAAGGCTTGTTTTTCATAGGGTCCTTGCACTATTCTAACTGGGCAAGCTAAAGCATGCCCCACCTATACACGCTCTTCTTTGGCCTTGTGGCGGCTGCTGGTGCGCAGCCACTGATCGATTTCTCGTACGCGGGGTACGGAGGCGGAGGCGCCTCGGCTCCTACGGTGCCGGCCGCGATCTCGGTCCGGCCCACCGGCGGGGATGACACTGAACTCCTGCAGCAGGCGATCGATCATGTATCGGCGCTCCCGGTGCGGGAGAGCGGTTTTCGGGGCGCGGTGCTGTTGCGGCCCGGCCGTTATCGCGTGGCGGGACACCTCGAAATGCGGACCAGCGGAGTGGTGCTGCGCGGCAGCGGGAACGCGACCATCGTGGCGGCCGGCACGGGACGCCGAACCCTGATCGAGATCGGCGGCGTGGCGGACGCGGCAACCGGCCCCCCGGTGGGCGTGACGGATGAGATCGTGCGCGCCGGCGGGATGGTTCTGACTCTCGAGAGCGCTGACGGGCTGCGGCCCGGCGACCGTATCGCGATCACCCGTCCCAGCACCGCGGCATGGATCGCGGCTCTGGGGATGAGCGGGCTCCCAGGCACCTACGCGAACCAAAGGCTGGATTGGGCTGCGGGGTCGCGCAATCTGGTCTGGGACCGCACGGTCGCCGCAGTCGATGCCGCGCGGCGGCAGGTTACGCTGGACGCTCCCATCACAACGGCGCTCGAACGCCGCTACGGCGGCGGCACCGTGGCGCGGGTCGCATCCGGCTTTCCGGTGGCTCGCGTGGGCATCGAAAACCTGGCCTTGGAGAGCGAGTTTAGCGCCGCCAATCCGCGCGATGAACAGCATTCGTGGATTGCGGTAGCGCTCAACCGGGTGGAAGACGCGTGGGCGCGCGGCATCGTGGCGCGGCACTTCACCGGCTCCGCCATTCGCGTGGGACCGCGGGCGCGGCGCGTCACCATCGAAGCCTGCCGCAGCGAGCAGCCGGTCTCGGAGCAGGGCGGATACCGGCGGCAGAGCTTTCTGGTGGAGGGCCAGCAGGTGCTGGTCCGCCAGTGCTGGAGCGAACAGGGCATGAACGATTTCGCCGTCGGGTTGCTGGCTGGCGGTCCCAACGTGTTTCTGGATTCCACCGCTACCGGAGCGCTCGGCCCGAGCGGGTCGTTTGAGAGCTGGGCGTCGGGCGTTCTGTACGAACGGGTGCGCATCGAAGGCTCGGGCATCCGGCTGGCCTTGGATAGCTCGCGGTCGCAAGGGGGCGGGTGGACGGCCGCCAACTCGGTGGTCTGGAATTGCGACGCCAGGGATATCGAGGCGCGTGGGCCGGAGGGCGCAGACAATATTGTGAAGCGCTCGACGGAGCCGCTCTACGAGACGCAGTTGGCGAAACGGACCGGGGGCAGGGTGGGTCGGCAACCGCTCCCTGACGGTCGCGGCTCTGAAAGCACATCGAAGGCGCGCGCGGCTGCCGCATCGCAGCCCGTTGAAATCGTGAACGGCCGGTTCGTGGCCAATGGAAAAGTGCTCTGGGGCGGAACGGTGAACGCGGGCTGGTGGAGAGGCCAGGCGGCGCCGGCGGCGGCGCTCGATGCGGGTGTGTCTCTAACGCGCTTTGTGCCCGGCAGAGCCGGCCCGGGGCTTACCGAAGATCTGCCCGCGCTGGCCGCGCTCATGCTGGCGCAGGGCACACCGTTTTTCCAGGCGATTCCCGGGCTGTGGTACGACCGCCGGCGCGACGAACACTCGACGGTTTCGCGGGCCGACGGGAATGTGTGGGCTCCGTTCTACGAAATGCCCTGGGACCGCAGTGGAAGAGGAACCGCGGCGGATGGGCTCAGCCAGTTCGACCTGACGCGCTTCAACCCCTGGTATTACGAGCGCATCCGCGAGTTCGGGCGGCTCTGCGATGAGCACGGACTTGTGCTGTATCACAACATGTACAACACCCACAACGTGCTGGAAATCCCTCCGCACTGGGTGGATTATCCCTGGCGGCCGGCCAACAACATCAACGACACCGGATTGCCGGAACCGCCCCCCATCGAGCCGGGCAATCACATTCACGTGGCCAACCAGGTTTATGACGTAAGCCACCCGGTTCGCCGCGCGCCGCATCGCGCATTGATCCTGCACGAGCTGGACGAACTCGCCGGGGCGCGGAACCTGTTCTTCTGCCTGGGATTTCAATTCGCCGGGCCGCTCTCGTTCCAGGAGTTCTTCCAGGACACGGTGGCGGAATGGGAGAAGAAGACCGGCCGCTCGGTGCGCATCCTGATGGCCACCAGCAAAGACATCACGGATCCCGACCCGGTACGCGGGCGCCAGGTGGCGGTGATCGACATGCGCTACTGGCAATACCGGCCGGACGGATCGCTGTGGGCGCCGGGCGGCGGGAAGAACCTGGCGTTCCGGGAAATGATCGCGCAGGATTTCGGGAGGTCGGACGATACGCCTCCGAATACCACGCCGCTCCAGGTTTACCGCCAGGTTCGCGAGTATCACGACCGTTATCCGGACAAGGCCATCGTGGCGTGGCATGGCGGCGCGGGTCCGATCCCCATCCTCATGGCCGGCGGGGCGCAGGTGCTGATGCGCAATCCTTGCGCCGGACAGGGGCAAGGGAGGTCGGTGGACCGGACTACGCTGGATGGTTTCGTGCGGGAGCAGCTTGCAACCACGCTCATGAAGATGCAGCCACGGGACGGCGCGGCGGCCGATCCGGAGCAGACCTGGTGCCTGGCCGACGATCATAGCGAGTCGGTGCTGTTCTACTCGCTGGCCGGCGCTTCCATCACGCTGCTGCGGACGCTTTCGCGGAATACTTACACGGGGCTGTGGTTCGACCCGCGCACGGGAGCGACCCGGCCTCTGGAAGCGCCCGTCTCAGGCGAGGCGGGCGCGGTCATCCGGAAACCCACGGCGGAGCCTTGGCTGGTGCTGCTGCGGGCCTCACACTGAAGGAGTCGCCGGGAAAACTCGACCTCAGGCAATAGGGTGTATACTGATTTCAAATTGAAATACTAAGAATTTCGATTGAAATGTCTTGTATCTAACATTGCTGCAAATTCGGAGAGCGCTCAAGCTCCTTGTACCGATGCTGTGCACGGCGTTTGGCGTTTACCTGCAAGCAGCCGAATTGCCCGTAACCCTGGGCTCGACTGTCACTTTCGCTGCGTTAGCCGGCTCCACTCTGACGAACACCGGCCCTACCGTCGTAGATGGGGACATAGGGGTGTGGCCGGGCAGCGCTATTACCGGATTCCCACCCGGAAGCTTGCTGGCGGGACCGACTCACATTCACGCGGCTGACGATACCGCTGCCACGGCGCAAGACGACCTGACTACGGCATATCTCGACGCAGCGGGACGAAACGCGGCGCCGGTCACCGTGGCCGGCGACCTCAGCGGACAAACCCTGGGGGCTGGCCTGTACAAATCCACATCTTTGCTGGGTATCACCGGCGTTCTCACGCTGGACGGCCAAGGCAACGCGAATAGCGTCTTTATCTTTCAAATTGCGGGGGCACTTACTACAGGCACCGGCAGTCAAGTGGTGCTCATTGGCAACGCGAACGCAGCCAACATCTTTTGGCAGGTCGGCAGTTCAGCAACTCTCGGAACGTATTCTTTCTTCAACGGAACCATCCTGGCCCAAGTATCCGTCACGGTCGCGACTGGCGCCGTGCTGAATGGCAGGGTTTTGGCACGGACAGGGGCGGTCACATTGGATTCCAACACGATGGCTAACCCCGGAGCGCCGATCACGACCATAACGCCACCTGCGCCGACCGTCACCTGTCCGCTGGGCACTGCCCAAGCCGGTGTAGCGTACAACTCGTTAGTGGCGGCCACGGGCGGCACGCCGCCCTACACGTTTTCAATCACGGGATCGCTGCCGCCGACTTTGAGCCTGATCGCTTCCACCGGACTCCTTATTGGGACCCCGACTGGAGCGGGCACCTTCTCCTTTGGCACCAGAGTTCAGGACTCCGCATCGAGTGTCGCGACGAATTCCTGCAGCATCGTCGTAGCCGCCGCCCAGGCTGATGTCTCGATCGCCAAGACCGGGCCGACATCCGTTGCTTCGAACGCGAATATCACTTATAACATCGTTGTTGCGAACGCGGGTCCCAGCCTGGCGGCCAGCGTGACCGTCAGTGACGCCCTACCGTCGGGCGCGACATTTGTTTCAGTAGCGCCATCGCAGGGGTCCTGCTCCGGTACAAGCACCGTCAGTTGTTCTCTGGGCACTCTGCTTGCCGATGGTGTGGCCACGGTCCAGCTCATCGTCAGGAGTCCGAGCGCATCCGGAACAGTGGTTAACACGGCCACCGTTGCCTCCACAACCCCGGACCCGAACCTGGCTAACAACACCTCTACGACCACCTTGACGGTGACGGCTACTCCTTCGCTGGCCGTCACCTGTCCACTGGGCGCTGCCCAAGTCGGTGTAGCGTACAGCTCCTCACTGGTGGCCACGGGCGGCACGCCGTCCTACACGTATTCAATCACGGGATCGCTGCCGGCGGGTTTGGGCCCCATCACGCCTTCAACCGGAGCTATCACTGGGACCCCGACTACAGCGGGCACGTATGGCTTTAGCGCCGGTGTCCAGGACTCCGCATCACCAACGCCGGGTACCGCGACCAGTAGTTGCAGCATCACGGTAGTCGCCGCCCAGGCTGATGTCTCGATCAACAAGAGCGGGCCGGTGCCGGCAATCGTTCTTGCGAGCGCGAACATCACTTATACCCTCACTGTTACGAATGCAGGTCCCAGCCCCGCGGCAAACGTGATCGTCGGTGACATCCTACCGGCAGGCACCAGGTTTGTTTCAGCAGCGCCTTCGCCGGCGGGGTCGTCCTGCTCCGGCACAAGCACCGTCAGCTGTTCTTTGGGCACTATGGCTGTCGGTGGTTCGGCCACCATCGTGCTCATCGTTGTGAGTCCGAGTTCATCCGGGACAGTTGTGAACACGGCCACCGTTGCCTCCGACACCCCGGACTCGAACCTGGCTAACAACACCTCAACGTACACCGTTACGGTGACTCGTCCTCCCAGCGTTCCGACGCTCTCGACCTGGGGTCTGGCTCTGCTTGCGCTAATGCTATTGCTGGCGGGGTGGTTGGGGCGTTTCCGGCGAAAAGCACAAGTGTAGCTTTGCTCCGGACTGGGCTATGGTTCGACCCGCGCGCGGGGAACACCTGGCCTCTGGAAGCGCCCGTCTCAGGCGGAGCGGGCGCGGTCATCCGGAAGCCCACGGCAGAGCCTTGGCTGGTGCTGCTGCGCGCCTCAAACTGAGCGGAGGTGTATCCTGGAGGGTAGAGGGACTCGGCAGATGGACTTCAGACAGGAGATTGCGAAGCAAGTCGAGAAACTACCTCCGGACATGCAGGAGCAGGTGCTCCGGTTCGTAGCTTCTCTCTCCGCTCCGGCGCCGGTGGGCGAGAAGGGCGCACGGTTGCGCCAATTCTCATCGTCTCTCGACTCCGTTTCCGCCCGGCAGATGATTCAAGCGATCGAAGAGGAGTGCGAGCAGGTTGACGCCGGCGAGTGGTAGATTCTTGCTCGATACCAACATCGTCATTGCCCTGCTAGACGGGGATGAGACGGTGTTGTCGAATCTGGACCGGGCGCCCGAAGTATTCATTCCGGCGGTTGCGCTCGGTGAGTTGTTCTTCGGCGCTGCGAAATCCGGCCGCCCGTCTGAGAACACGGCAAAGGTAGAGCGATTCGCGGCTGGCAGGGCCATCGTCTCATGCGATCTCGATGTTGCTCGCGAATACGGACGTTTGAAGCAACGCCTGAAGGAAAAGGGGCGGCCGCTTCCCGAAAACGACCTGTGGATTGCCGCCGCGGCGAAACGTCACAGGATGGTCCTCGTCACCCGAGACCGGCACTTCCGCGAGGTTGAGGATTTGCGCACTGCGGATTGGGCCGTTCAGCCGTGAACTCTGCCGCGCCTCGGTCTGCGCCGCATGCCAAATGACTGCGGTTCCTTGGAGCGATTTGCCTAACCTGCCGTGTGCTACAGTGTCGCTGGGATGGGGCAACTGGAGGTTTCATGAAGTTACTTGTGGCGGCGTTTCTATTGACCGGAGCGCACGCGTGGGGCGCCGGTCTGGCGTACAACGTCATGGATTACGGCGCGCGCAATGACGGATCGGCGAGCGCCACGGCAGCCATCCGCTCCGCCATCCAGGCAGCCAAAGCGGCGGGGGGCGGTACGGTGTTCGTCCCCGCCGGAAAATATGTCACCGGGCCCATCGAGCTGGTGAGCAACCTGATATTTGAAATCGACGCCGGGGCGGTGCTGCGGTTCGAGGCCTCCCGCGACGGCCTTTCCTACACCAAGGGGAGGTTCGAAGGCACCGAGTGCCTCACGCCAGTGCCCTTGATCGGCGGGCACGACCTGGAAAACGTCACCATTCGAGGCCGGGGGACCATCACCACCGACAACGCCCAATGGCTCAACCTCGTGCGCCAGCCGGACGGGGCCGCGGCGAGGAACGTCTGGATGAATATTTTGAAAACCCTGGACTTGAAGCAGCCGGTCCCGCCGGAGGATTTCCAGAAAGCCGCGCCGTCGCTACGGCCCTCGTTCATTCGCACCATGGAGAGCAAGAATATTCTCATCGAGGGCATACACATCGTGGGGTCGTCGATGTGGGTCATCCACATTCTGTATTCGCAACAGGTGGTCATCCGCGACGTCACCATTGAGACGTTTCCAGGGGCGAACACCGACGGCTTGGATATCGACTCCAGCCAGGACGTGTTGATTTCCAACTGCTACCTGGACACCGGCGATGACGCCATCTGCCTGAAATCGGGAAAGGACGCCGATGGGCTGCGCGTCAACCGTCCGACGGCCAACGTGGCCATCACCAATTGCACGGTGCACCACGGGCACGGGGCGGTGGTGCTGGGCAGTGAGACCTCCGGGGGCTTCCACAACATCGTGGCCAGCAACATCGTCTGCCAGGGCACCGAAAAAGGAGTGCGCATCAAGAGCACGCGCGGGCGCGGGGGGGTGATCGAGAACGTCAGGTTCGATCACTGGACCATGGATTCCGTCGACGAAGCGATCAACGTCACCAATTACTACACCAGAGGCCCCGAAGAACCCGTTTCGCAGCGGACGCCGGTGTTTCGCAACATCGCCATCAGCAATATGACCATCAACCACTCGCCGCTGACGATCAACATCGAGGGCCTGCCGGAGATGCCGATTACGGGGTTGCAGATCAGCAACGTGATGGCGTCCGGGAAAGTCGGAATGCGGGCACACGACACGCTGGCCATGGAACTGCACAATGTGCAGGTGAACCCCGAATTCGGGCCGGAGTTCCTGATACGGGATTCCAAGGAGCTGGAGCTGGACCAGGTGTCCACGCGCACGCCGGTTGCGGGAAGTCCGGTGATACGGCTGGACCGCTGCCCGGGCGCCACGGTGCGGGCGAGCAGGGCTTTTGCGGGCACGGGCACGTTTCTGGCGGTGGCTCCGGGCGAACTGAAGAGCATCGTGCTCGAAGGTAACACGCTGGGCAACGCCAAGAAGGCCACAGAAGAAACCGCCGACGACATTTGGAAGTTGCCGTTGCCGGTGCGCACAATCAGATAGCGGCGGGTAACCTTAGCCCCAATGGCCCCGCCCTCCCAGTGAGCAATTTGACCGGAGCCGGGGAGGAGTGTGCCCGGCTCGCGAGGAGATCCATGGATCGAAGATACTTTCTTATGGGCGCGGCGGCAGCGGCGACTGCCGGAAAGCGCGCGCTGGCCAGCGCCAACGACACTGTGCGCATCGCAATTGTGGGGTGCGCAGGCCGTGGAGGCAGCCACCTCCGGGAATGGACAACCCTGCCCAATGTGGAGCTGGCGGCCATTTCGGATGTCGACCAGTCGCACATGGCGAATTTCGTAAAGCGCGTGGAATCCAGCGGGAAGAAGGCGCCGCAGGGCTTCCAGGATATGCGCAAGATCCTCGACGACAAGTCCATCGACGCTATCTCCATCGCCACGCCGAACCATTGGCATGCTCTACAGACCATCTGGGCGTGCCAGGCGGGCAAGGACGTTTACGTGGAGAAGCCGTGCACTCACAACATCTTCGAAGCGAAGCAGATTGTGGCGGCGGCGCGCAAGTACGATCGCATGGTGCAGCAGGGCAGCCAGAGCCGGTCGTCGACGGCGTTGCAGGAAGGCGTGCAGAAGATGCGCGAGGGCGTCATCGGCGACGTCTACATGGCTCGCGGGCTGTGCTACAAGACACGCAACACCATTGGACGCACGCCGGTCTCCGACGTGCCCGAGGGCGTGGACTACGACCTGTGGACCGGACCGGCGCCGAAGCGTCCGTTCACGAAGAACCGGTTCCACTATAACTGGCACTGGTTCTGGGATACCGGCGACGGCGATATCGGCAACCAGGGCATTCACGAAATGGACAAAGCGCGCTGGGGCCTGGGCGTCAAATATCCGATCAAGGCGAGCGCCATCGGCGGGCACTTCATGTTCGATGACGACCAGGAGACCCCCAACACGCTGAACGCCTCCTTCGAGTTCAACGAGAACGGCAAGACCAAGATGCTGGAGTTCGAAGTCCGCCACTGGATCACCAACCGCGAATACCCCAGCTCCGCCCCTGGCGGCGGCCTCGGCGGCACCGTCGGCAACCTGTTCTATGGCTCCAACGGCTACCTGGTGATCGACAACTACAACAAGTACTTCAGCTTTATCGGCAAAGAGCAGAAACCCGGTCCGACGGCGACCAAGAACGATACCCACTTCCAGAACTTCCTGGACGCCGTGCGCGCTCACAAGCGCGAAATGCTCAACTGCGAAATCGAGGAAGGCGCGGCCTCGACGGTTCTGGTCCACCTGGCCAACATCTCCTACCGGCTGGGGCGCACCATCCATTTCGATCCCAAGACGCTGACTTGCATCAACGATGCGGAAGCCAACAAGCTGGCGACGCGGGTTTACCGCAAACCCTATGTAGTTCCCGAGAAGGTGTGAACAAGATGAGGCGTGGATTGCTGGTCCTTTTCTCCGCTGCCTGGCTGGCCCTCCCGGCCGCCGCGCAAGTTAAGATCACTCCCGGCACCGACAAGATCGAAATCGAGATTGGCGGCAAGCCTTACAGCACTTTCTACATGACGGGTGGGGAAGTCACCAAACCGTATCTCTGGCCGGTGCGCGCGGCGACCGGCACTTACGTAACTCGCGCGTGGCCCATGGAAAAGGTGGCCGAAGAAGAGAAGGCGCAGAAGGACCACCCCCACCAGCGCGGCATCTGGTTCGCGCACGACAGCGTCAATGGCATCGACTTTTGGAACAACGAGGCCAGCTACACCGAGCCTCCCAAACGCGGCAAGATGGTGTTGAAGAAAGTTGGCCCGGCCAAGAGCGGCAAGGACCAGGGGTCATTGGCGGCCACATTCGACTGGACCGACCGGCAGGGGAACGTGGTGCTCACCGAAGATCGGGTCATGACCTTCCATGCGGATCCGAAGCTGCGCATCATCGACGTCGACGTCACGCTGACTTCCGTCCAGACGGTGGTGTGGGGCGATAGCAAGGATGGCGCGTTTGGTATCCGGCTCCGCCCCGTCCTGGATGAGCAGGGCGGCACGGGGAAGATTGTGAACGCCGAGGGACTGACCGGCGAGAAGCAGCTTTGGGGCAAGCCCTCCAACTGGTGCGATTACTCGGGGACCATCGGCGACGAAAAGGTCGGGGTGGCGATCCTCGACCACCCGGAGAACCCGCGCCATCCCGTGCGCTGGCACGCGCGCGGATACGGCCTATTTGCCGCCAACCCGTTCGGCGTGTCGGCTTTCACCAACGACAAGTCGCAGAACGGCTCGCAGACGGTCGAGCCGGGCAAATCGCTGCGCTACCGCTACCGGGTGATCGTGCACCCGGGCGATGTGCAATCGGCGGGGATTGCGGCGCTGTACAGCAGCTACATTTCGGGGAAGTAATTCGGCTCCGCCGGGCAAGCTAAAGCATGCCCCACCCTTGCTATCCTCAAAGAAGCCTAGGAGCGGCGACCATCGTGAGAGCACTTCGTCTCTGCGCCATCCTGCTGACGGCGGCAATCTGTCTCCCGGCGCAGGACCTCAAGGAATTTGAAAAGAAAGTCACCGAGTTCACGCTTGCCAACGGACTGCACTTCATCGTCGCTGAGCGGCACGAGGCCCCGGTGGTCTCATTCCACACGTATGTGAACGCCGGGTCGGCGGACGATCCGTCCGGTGAAACCGGCATCGCCCACATGTTCGAGCACATGGCCTTCAAGGGCACGGAAACCATCGGGACCCGTGACTGGCCGAGCGAGAAGAAAGCCCTGGATGCCATCGAGGAGGCATACGACCGCCTCGAGGCCGAGCGCAACAAGGGACCCAAAGCCGACGCAACCAGGATCGGTGTGCTCCAGGCGCAGGTGCAGATGGCCATCGACGGCGCGGAAGCCTACGTGGTGCCGAACAATTATCTGGCCATCATCGAAACCAACGGGGGCGCGGGGGTGAACGCCGGCACTGCGCTCGATTCCACCGAGTATTACTACAGCCTGCCTTCCAACCGGACGGAGCTTTGGTTTCTGATGGAGTCGCAGCGCTTCCTGCGGCCCGTGTTCCGCCAGTTCTACAAAGAGCGCGAGGTGGTGCTGGAGGAGCACCGCATGCGCGTCGAATCGGACCCGCAGGGCAAGCTCATTCAGGATTTGCTGGCCACCGCGTTCGCGGCCCACCCCTATCGCAATCCGCCGGGAGGATGGCCCAGCGACATCGTCAGCCTACGGCGCGCCGATGCCAAAGAGTTCTTCGATAAGTATTACGTGCCGGCCAACATCACCATGGCGATTGTGGGAGACGTGAACGCGGCGGACGCCAAACGCCTGGCCGAGCGTTACTTCAACCCGCTGCCCGCGCGGCCGCTGCCGCCGCGGCTGCATACCGAGGAGCCGCCCCAGCCGGGACCCAAGACGGCGGTGGTGGACTCGCCCACGCAGCCGATTGTGGCCATCGCCTACAAGCGGCCCGACCAGTACAGCAAAGAAGACCCGGTCTTCGACGTCATCTCGCTGATTCTTTCCAGCGGCCGGACCGGCTTGCTGTACAAGGAACTGGTGCAGGAGAAGAAAATCGCGCTGGTGGCGCAGGCCATCCCCACGTACCCCGACGGCCGCTACCCCAACCTGTTCGCGTTCTTCCTGGCGCCCACGGTAGGCCACAGCGTGGACGAGGACCTGAAGGCGCTCGACGATCTCCTGGGCCGCTTCAAGGCGCGGAAGGTGGACGCGGAAACGCTGGCACGCGTCAAAACCAAAGCGCGCGCCGGGGTGATCCGCCGGCTCGACAACAACGCGGGGCTGGCCAAGATGCTGGCCACCTACTATGCCAGCTACGGCGACTGGCGGAAACTGTTCACATCCATCGACGACCTCAACCGGGTGACCGCCGACGATGTGCAGCGGGTAGCCCGGCAGTACTTCGTTTTGTCCAGCCGCACGGTGGCATATCTCGCACCGCCAGGCCCAGTGGGCACCCCGGCGGGTACCCAGGGAGGGCGCCCATGAGAAAGACGCTGGCCACGCTGCTCATGACGGCCGCTTCGGTGGCCGCGCAGTTACCGCCCATTTTGGCCCCGCCCAACAAGCCGGCAACCAACGTGCCGCGACCGGCCCCGGCGGGTGCCCCTTCCTACTGGGAGCTCAAGTTTCCGCCGCTGCGGCCCATCCAGATTCCCAAGGTGGCCACTTTCACGCTGCCCAACGGCATGAAGCTCTATCTGCTCGAGGACCACGAGTTGCCGGTGATCAACGGCGTGGCGCGCTTGCGAACCGGGAACTTGTTCGATCCCGCGGACAAGGCCGGCCTGGCCACCATGACCGGCATGGTGATCCGCACCGGCGGCACCAGGACGAAGACCGGCGAACAGTTGGACGAGCAACTGGAAAACATCGCGGCCAGCGTGGAAAGCAACATCGGCGAGACTACCGGCAGCGTCTCGTTCTCCGCGTTGAAAGAGAACACCGACGAAGTGCTGGGCGTTTTCAAAGACGTGCTCACCGCTCCCGAGTTCCGGCCGGACAAGATCACCCTGGCGAGGACGGAGTTGCGCGGCGGCATCGCCCGCCGTAACGACGACGCGCGCGACTTGGCAGGGCGCGAATTCGCCGATATCGTGTACGGCAAAGACTCGCCGTACGGGTGGCAACTGGAATACGCCACCGTGAACCGCATCACCCGCGCCGATCTTCAGGATTTCTACAAGCGTTACTTCTTCCCGGCGAACATCGTGCTGGGGGTGTGGGGCGACTTCGACACCGCCGGAATGAAGGCCAAAATCGAGAAGCTCTTCTCGGACTGGACCGTGGAGCAGCCGCCCGTGCCGGAGTTCCCGAAGGTCGGCGGTTCCCCGGCGCCGGGCACGTATCTGGCGGTGAAGAAGGACGTCAAGCAGACATTCTTTTCCATCGGCCAACTGGGCGGCGAGTTCAAGGACAAAGACTATCCGGCCCTGGTGATCATGGCCGATATTCTGGGCGGGGGGTTCCGCAGCCGGCTGGTTCAGCGCGTCCGTTCGAAGATGGGGAACGCCTACGACATCGGCGCGGATTGGGACGCCAACTACGACCACCCCGGGTTGTTCGAAATCTCGGGCGGCACCAAATCGCTCTCCACGGTCGAGACCATCCAGGCGATTCGGGAAGAGGTGGACCGCATACGAACGTCGGAGGTGACGGAGGAAGAACTCAAGGCCGCCAAGGACACGGCCCTCAACAGCCTCGTGTTCGCTTACGACACCAGGGCCAAGACCTTGAGACGCCTGCTGACGTACCAGTATTACGGATACCCCCCGGATTTCATCGAGCAGTACCAGAAGGCGCTCGAGGCGGTGACGCGCGCCGACGTGCTGCGAGTGGCGAAGGAGCATTTGAATCCGGCGGCCTTCACTACCGTGGCGGTGGGAAACCCGGATGACTTCGGACATCCGCTCGACACGCTGGGCACCCCGGTCCATACCATCGACCTGACCATCCCGGAAGAGAAGCTGGAAGCAGCCAAAGGGGACGCCGCCAGCCTGGAGAAGGGAAAGCAGCTTCTGGCCCGCGCGCAGCAGGCCATCGGGGGCGCAGGCCAACTGGCGGCGGTGAAGGATTACATCCAGTCCTTCGAACTCCAGGTCGAACCCTCCGCCGGAGGCATGCTGGTGAAAGAAACCGACCGCTGGATCGCTCCCACGTATCTCCGCCAGGACATCGCGCTGCCGTCCGGGAAGATATCGGTTTTCTGCGGCGGCAAGGCGGGCTGGTTCGCCTCGTCGCAAGGTTCGGGGCCGCTGACCGGCGGGCAGTTGAAACAAGTGCAGGGCAATCTGTTCCGGCTGTACTTCCGGTTGCTGCTCAGCGACCGCATCGAGGGGCGGAGTGTGAATGCCCTGGACGACAACACCATCGAGATCGCCGATGCCGCCGGCCAGACCGCGCGGCTGGAATTCGACACCGAAACACAAATGCCGCAGCGGGTGCTTTACGAGATGGCGCGCACCGGCGGACCGCCGATTACGGCGGAAGAAACCTGGTCGGACTTCCAGGAGATTGCCGGGGTGAAGGTGCCGCACAAAATTACGGTCATCGAGGGCGGACGGAAATACGCCGAAATGAAGGTGACCGATTTCAAGGTGAACTCCGGAATTCGGCTCGCGGAAATCGAAAAACGGCCATGAACTGGAGAATTCCGATTCTGCTGGCATGTTGTACGCTGGCTTCCGCCGCGGCGGCGGAGACCGCCGCCGAGCGTGGAAAGCGCGTGGTCGACGAGGCCTTGCGAGCGCTCGGCGGCGAAGCGTTTCTGCACATGCAAGACCGCGTGGAGAGCGGGCGGGGTTATGGGTTTTACCGCGAAGAACTCTCCGGTCTGGCCGTGGTCAGAATCTACACGCGCTATTTGGCGCCGGTCCCGGGCCAGATCGCCGTACGGGAACGGGACGCTCAAGGCAAGAAAGAAGACAGCGTCGTGCTGTTCACGGAAAACGGCGCGTGGGAGGTCACCTGGCGCGGCGCGCGCCCGCTGGCCGACCTGCGCTACGCCAACTACAAGGACAGCACGCTGCGAAACATCTTTTACATTCTGCGGCAGCGGCTGGATGAGCCGGGGTTGGCCTTCTACTCGCAAGGGATGGATATGTACGAAAACCGGCCGGTGGAGATTGTGGACATCACCGATGCCGCCAACAGCACGGTCAAGGTCTACTTCGACCAACTCACCAAGCTGCCCACGCGGCAGGCATTCAAACGCCGCAACCCGGATTACAAAGACTTCGACACGGAGGTAACGATTTTTTCGAAGTATCGAGACGTGGGCGGCGGGGTCCAGTGGCCGTGCGCCACGCGGCGCGAGCGCAATGGAGAGAAGATCCTCGAGGTCTATTCGGACTCGGTAACGATCAACCACGGTCTCAAGGACGATCTGTTCGTGCTGCCGGGGAACCTGAAGATTCTGCCCCAGGCCAAGTGAACACGTTGGAGCATTATCGCAGCCGCCGATCGCGGTGGCGCCGGATCTTCGAGCCGCCGGCGCCGTTGATCATGAATCCGGACGAGCCGAAGGACTTTCCGCTGGGGCGCTGGAATCTTTATATCGGGGGCGCGGGGCGCACGGTCGAGGGCTATGTCAACCTCGATTTGTTGGCCATGCCGGGTGTGGATGTGGCGGCGGACGCAGCCCGCTTGCCTTTCCCCCCGGGGATGTTTCAGCGCGTCGAGTGCGATGCGGTGCTCGAACACGTCCGCGATCCGCGCGAGGTAATGCGGGAGATTGAGCGCGTCCTGGCCCCCGGCGGATACGCGCATGTTGTCGCTCCTTTCTGCCACCCGTTCCATGAGTACCCGAAAGACTACCGCAGGTTTACCCTGGACGGGCTCAAGGAAATTCGCGGCGGGTTGGAAGTGGTGGCGGAGGGCTGGCGGACGGGGCCGACGGCCACCTTGCTCGTGTTCGTCCTCGAGTACTCGAAGCTGCTGGCTCCATGGCGCGCCTGGCGGGCCGCGGCGCATGTGCTGCTGGGGTGGCTGCTCTTCCCGCTTCGATATCTGGACCTGTGGCTGTTGCGGACGGCGCGCGCGGGGCGCATCGGCAACCACTGCTACCTCTGGCTCAGGAAACCGCTGTGAGTTTCGACGTGGAGACGATGGCCGTCGCTGCGGATGGTGATGAGGCCGTCCTGGTCGGTGCGGTAAACCACGGCGTGATGCTGGCGGAGACGCTCGACCACATCGCGGTTGGGATGGCCGTAGCTGTTATCGACGCCCACTGAGATCACCGCGAAAACCGGCTCGACGGCGCTCACGAAGTCCTCTGTGCTGGAAGTCCGGCTGCCGTGATGCGCCACTTTGAGGACGTCGGTGCGGTGGATTTCATCTTCCGCCAGCATGCCGCGCTCGATGGGACGTTCCGCGTCTCCCGGGAGCAGGAATCCGTTACGCCCGTAGCCCACGCGCAGGACCAGCGAGTCGTTGTTTTTAGGGCTGTCCGTGGGGACGTAATCGGCGGCCGGGGCGAGGACCTCGATTTCAGCGCCGCCGAAGGCGAAGCGGCGCGGGAAATGCATGGGGACGATTTTGACGCCGTTGGCGGCGGCCTTGGCCCGTAGCGTCCGCCAGATGGCGCTGTCGGGGGTGGCGCCGGTCCACAACTCCTTGGGGTGAAAATCGCCCACTAGCGCGGGGAGGCCGCCGATGTGGTCCTCATGGGCGTGGGAGAGCACCAAGACGTCCAGGCTGCGGATGCCTCGGTCCCACAGGTAGGGCGCCACCACGTCTTCGCCGATATCGAGCTGCGACCTGGATTGCCGGCCGTAGGCGGGAATGCCGCCGCCATCGACGAGCATGCGCTTTCCATCGGGGAATGCCACAAAAATGCTGTCACCCTGGCCCACATCGATGGCCGTCATCTCCAGTTCGCCGGGATGGACGTCGGGCGGGAAGGGATGCCAGAGCAGCAGCACCAGAAACACGGCGACCGCCAGCCCCGTCGCGGTGCGCCACCAGCGGCGGCGCGCCGTGGCGGCGGCAATCAGGGCGGCCGAGAAGGCCACCCCCAGCCACACCGGCGGCGTGGGGATGCGCCAGGCGGGCTCGATGCCGGCGTGCCAGTACACGACTTTTTGCGAAAGCCACAGCAGCACGCCCGCGATCCTCGCGACCCACACCCAGCCGGTGAACACGGCGACGAATCCGAGGGGAACGGCCAAGCCCATCAGCGGAACCACAAAAGCGTTGGCCGAGAGACCCGAGAGGCCCACGCGGTGGAAGTAGACCACCATGGGCAGCGCCAGGCCGGCTTGAATGACGGCGGAGATGACCGTGATTTCGTAGAAGAACAGCAGCAGCCGGCCGGTGACGGCGACCGCCAGCAGACCGGCGCGCGGCGGGAGATGCGCCACGCGGCTCACGGTCTCGGCGAGCTGGCGCATCTCGATCCGGAACTGGGCCACACGCGGAGCGCAGTGGATGTCGCGGCCGGTATCGCCAAGATCCTGGAGACCGCGCGCCAGCGGGCCGGAGGTGGCCCGGATCAGCGGCGTGGCGAAGGCGCCCAGGAAGGCGACGGCCAGAAACGTGAGCTGGAAGCTGGCGTCGAACATCTGCTCCGGGTCGAACACCAGGAAGCCGAGCGCCACCGCCGCCAGAAGGTTGAGGGGCCTGCGTTGGCGGTAGAAGTAGCCGGCGATCAAGACCAGCGTCAGGCCCGAGGCGGCGCGCGTGCACGGCGCCAGCCAGCCCGTCAGCAGGGCGTAGAACCACGCCGCCGCAACCGTGAGCAGCAGCGCCAGGCTCTCGGGAACGAAACAGACGCGCAGGAAGAACAGGAAAAAGGCGGCCAGGATGGCGACGTGCGTCCCCGAGATGACCAGGGCATGGAAGGTGCCGGTCTCGCGGTAATACTGGGTCCAGACTCTCTCGAGCTGGAAGGACTGGCCAATCATGAGGGCTTGCATCATCCCACTGCGGTAAGTGTCGCCGGGGTAAAGTCGCTCGATGCGAGCCAGAATCCGGGCGCGAAGGTCCATCACGGCCTTTTGAAACAGCGAGCCGCAGCGGCCGGGCAGGATGCGGACCGTCGAGGCGGCGCCGGATGCAGTCCAGAAAATGTCCTGGCGCGCCAGGTAGCGGGCGTAGTCGAAAGCGCCGGGGTTGCCGAAGTTGCGCGGTTTCCGAACGCGCGCGTCGAGCTCGATCTTCTGGCCGTAGCGCAGCGGAGGGAGCGGCTCGTTGCCCTTGGTATAGAGAGTGACCTGCGCGCGGGCGTGGGGTTCCAGTTCCAGCAGAAAGCGCTCGCGCTCGCCGGAGATGGCGGAAGGTTCCACCACGCAGCCGCCGAGGATGACGATTTCGCGCCCTTCGGCATCGAGCTCGGGCGGAGGCCCGGGGGCGTGGGCCAAGGCGGTGAGCACTCCAGTGAAGAATAGTCCCAGGCAGCAGCAGGCGCCCGCCAGCAGGCGCGAGCCGCGGGTTAGGGCCACCACGCCGAGCACAAGGAAGGCGGCGATGGCGAGAAGTAGCTCCGCTTGCTGGAACGCTGCAAAGCGGGAAACCAGGATACCCGACGCAATGGCAGCCAGAGGCGCGACCAGCGGATCCTTCACGGCACCCCGATTGTAACAGGGCAGTGGAGCATCAGCGTAGCACCGTAATCACTTCCGGCTCATTCGCATCGCCTGCTTTAGACCTTCCTCCGAAAGCTCACCCGGCCACGCCATAGCGCTCCTTCCGTCCCGCGCCACCACTACCGTTGTGGGTTCGTATCGCATATCGCGCCAACCCGGCGTCCGCGGGTAAAGCCATTTGACGCTATGATCCCGGTCGATCATCGTCCTGATCGTCAGGCCGTTCTTTTTGAGAAACGCCCTTACCACTTCGGGCGGCTCGTCCGTGTACCCCAGCACAACCACTCCCCGCGCGCCGCGTTCCTTCTGAAACCTTTCCAGTTGCAGTAACTGCACGGCTGCCAGCGGCGACCACGTATGCCAGAACGTCAGCACCATCGGCTTGCCCTTCAGCTTCGCAAATCGCACCGCCTGACCGGCCTGATCGGGCAGCGTGAAGTCCGCCGGTATGGTCTCACTGGGCAATGCGGCAAAGGGCAACGCGGCTCCACAGTGCGGTTCCGGAAGTCCCAAGGGGTCCGCCGCCTGTATGGCGCCCGGCGGCGGCGCGAAGACGAACGATTCCGGCGCCAATGTGAAATTCAAGCGCTGCTCTTTCCATGTCAGGCTGGCTGTGATATGGCCCGCCCAGTCGCTGATGCGCTCGAAGAGCACCAGGTGGTGCTTCTCCTCCACCCAATACTCGTGGGTAAAGCCCGCCACCGGTCCTCGGCCGCGCAGCACAACGTAAGGCGAAGCGTTGGCAGTCCCTTCCCCGGCCGCGACACGACGTACGACGCGCAGGTCCGCCGGATAATTGGCGGGATGGGCGTATCGGTCCAACACCGCTCCGAAGGCATCTCGCGCCCGCCCGCTCGCCGGGGACCGCGAATACACCCCGCTCGCCGGCCAGTACATCCATTCGGAGCTGCCATCGGTCACGAAGCGGTACTGGGAAGCAAACGGCTCTTCCTTGGGAGTCGGCAGAAGCGTCCACGTCGCATCCAAGTCCAGCCATACCGCCCCTGGACGCTCCATCGCCAGTGAGATCGTGGCCTTGCTCCGCACCGACAAGAACTGCGCATCCATGCGATCGAATTCCAGCCCCGCAAACCTTCCCTTCTGCTCGGTCTCCCAGACGCCTCTCAGGTCGATGGATTGAGCCTTTCGATATAATAGGTCTCCACTACTTCCTCGACAACCTGCGCAGCCTCGGCGTCCTCCGGGCCGGCCGTGTCTTTTTCGGCGAATGGCAGCAGGCTCTCCATGCCGCCGAACAGGCCTGCGCGCGGACCAGAGGCGTTGAACAAACCGCAAACCAGGCGCGGAGGCGTCTGCGCTGTGAACGTCTCCAAGGTTCGGGGCGGCTTGGGCGGTGGCGCCTCAGCCGTTCCGGTTGCCGAGAACGTGGCGGTTCCTTCCGCTGCCTGCCCGGGCTTCGTGCCGGTGTCGTAACCCGCCCGTGCCCGCACCTGCAGGCCGGCGGCGTGTACAGCCACTTCGATCCGCCGGTACGCATGGGCGCCCGCCGTCCCCAGTGGCGTGTAACCCAGCAGGTACTGTGCGTGCAGCTCCTGGCGGATCTGCTCCAGCAGAGCCTCCAGTGGATGATCGGCATCCACCTCCAGGTTTCGTCCGCCCGTGTCCTCCGCCAGTTTCCGCAGCAGGGCGTTGGTAGCCGCTTCGCTCGGCCCCCCCTGGGCCATTGTCCGGAGATCGGAAAGCCGAACGGGATAGAGAATCGTGGAGCTTTCCTCGGCTGCTTCGAGAACGCTCTCCAGCCCCAGGCGCGTCCCCAGGTCGCTCCAGTCGCTCACCACGATCAGGGCCTTGCGCCCCTTTCGTTCTTGCATGTGGCGCGCTGCCAGGTATGTCGCTTCGTAGAGTTGCGCGTTGCGCCCGGTTTGAATCACCCCGGAGCCGGCCACCCCTTTGAGAGGCACGCGCTTCTCCAACGTCGCGTCGGCCGCGGCGCCGCGCTCCGACAGCCTCTCGGCCGCGGCGCGCAATCGTTCCGCCGATTCGGTAAAATCCGCTACGATCCAAAAGTCGTGGTCAAACCGCGTCAAAGCCGCCGATTCGGAGCTGCCCAGAGGGCGCTTAAAGAATTCAATGGCGGCATTCTTTTCTGTGCGGAGATAGTCGAGCCACGGCGAATTGGTGTCCAGCAGCAGGGTAATGCTGAGCCGATCCTCTCCCGGCGCGGCGAAGTAGGAAACCTTCTGCGCGACGCCATCTTCGCGGATCGTGAAATCCTGTTTCGTCAAGTTCGAGACGTAGTTCCCTTGCCGGTCGCGCACGGTGCACGGAACGTTCACCACCCGCACGGCCGCACGAAACGCCGGCGGGCTGTCCTGCGCGGCTGTCACCGCCGCGCACAGCAGTGCTGGGCCGAGCGCGAACACCGCCTTCATCATCCATAGTTTTACGCTATCGGCTCCGAAAATCCATAGCCCGACCGGGCCAGCGTCTTCGAGCCATTGTGGGGGGGACGCTGGTCCGGTAGCAGTCCGTCACCACGACCCTGTGCGAGGCAACCTCGCTCTCGACGCGCCCCAGCAGCAAACCTACAGCCGGAGTTCGTAACCCAGCTCGCGCATCCCCTCGATGATGCGGGTACGGATCTCGCCTACTTCCTCGGAAGAGAGCGTACGCTCGGGCGATCCCACCGTCAGCCGGAATGAGACGCTCTTCTGGCCTTCCTCTAGCGGCGCACCGGTGTACTGGCGCACGAATTGAATGGATTCCAGCAACGGGCCGGCGAAAGATGCCACGCTGGCTTCCAGGTAGCCGGCGTGCTCGCGCAGGCCGGCGATCACCGAAAGATCGAAGGCGCTCGATGGGTAGCGGCGTATAGGCGTGTACTTGATTTCGCCGGCGCTCAGCGACTCGACCACCCGGAGGTCCAGATCGAGAACCGCCGCGCGGCCCGATTCGACGAGCGACGGGTGCAGCTCGAAGAGGCGGCCGGCCGTTTGCCCCTTCCACTGGATATCGGCGGAACGCGCCGGGTGTTCGAAGGGACGCGGCTCGGCGGGACATGCCCGCGCGCCCGGCATGAGGCATTCGGCGGCGCGCTTGATTTCGAACAGGCCAGAAGAGCCATCGCCCTCGCGGTCGTAGAGCGCGGCCACCAGGTGCGGGATTTCTTCGGGGAGGCCGCCACCGCGCTGGTGAATTTCGAGACCGATTTCAAACAGGCGGAAGGCGTCCCTGTGCTTGCTGTT
>Ga0224558_1001787_pt1 | contig 21360 bp, 22 predicted proteins | sample 714S32024metaG_FD_180682 | JGI IMG/M metagenome (GOLD analysis project Ga0224558, IMG submission 180682) | Peat soil microbial communities from Stordalen Mire, Sweden - 717 S3 20-24 | ecosystem: Environmental > Terrestrial > Soil > Wetlands > Peat | place: Sweden: Norrbotten County, Stordalen...
AAAGCCGCAGCCAGGTCGCCGCTCTTTCCGCTCTGCAGCAACACGACCGCAATCAGGAAAAAGCAAACGAATACGTGAACGATCGTGATCAAAACTGTTACCCACATGCACAAAACTCCAAGGGAGCCGAAGCTCGGATTCGACAATCTCTTCTGCCGGACAATCAATACGATGGTGCGGAAGGGGGGATTCTGTTGCGACCCTTTTCCGCAAGTCGTGGTGATGCCTACAGTTAGCGATTCTATCCTGTGTTTATGCGGGTTGCAAGCATATTTTTGACTTAGGGCTTGTTGTCTGAGACGACCTCCAACGACTTCTGTTGCACGTCAAAATGGTATCACAGGTATCACTTTCAGGTCTAAGTCATGCGTTGCCTTACACAGGGTTAGGGTAACGCGTACTCCCGGAACAGTGGCGAATACAAGGCGAACATGCTATCGTGCTGCAATGGACGAAGGTCGCAAACGTGTCATCGGGATCATGGCAGCGAGTCTGGCGAGCCTACACATGGAAACGGCGGACGACCTGTTCGGGACTCCACAAGGAAGCCCACGCACGGACAAGTTGATTGACGCAAGCATTCAGTGGGCAGAGCGTATTATGAAGAAAATTGATGCGCGGTGCGGGAAGATGGACTGAATGACACCCGATGAGATGGAACTGGCGAAGGAAGGATTGAAAGAAAGCGCAAAGCAGATGTTCGCCCCGGTGCAGGACATTGTGCGCCAAGTAAGCGGCCCTGCTGCAACTGAGGTTGGTTTGATATTGGGAGACTACTTTCGAGTCTGGCGACTAAGGAATGCAGTGCGATTATTGGAGGATGTGAAGCAAGTCGTTTCCGATGCGGGTATGACGCTAAGGCCGGTGGTACCACGCCTTCTTTTCCCCATTCTTGATGCAGCAACACTGGATGATGACGAAGACCTGCATAAACGTTGGGTCGCCCTGCTTACGAATGCGGCGAGGGTCGATTTTGACAGCGAAATACTGCCCTGCTTCCCAGACATTTTGAAGCAATTGACATCGGCAGAGGCTCAGTTCTTGGACAGCGCCTACGACGATGCAACGAAAGATGCCGTCAAGAGGGGCACTCCGCAGACTGCCGCACTGTACGGACTTTTGGAGCCTAATCGCATCAGTGGGAATGTACTGAGTACCGCTCATCCCCTCGTGGTTGAGAATCTAGAGCGGCTAATGCTTGTCAGTCGCAACTCTGGCGTCAAGTTAAGCACCGACGACCAGCGGTATATGAATATATCCGCGAGCGCAAACCATCTTTACGTCACCAACCTTGGAAAAGCATTTGTACGTGCGTGCCGTCTTCCGAAAGGTTCCTAAGCGGGTCTATTTGGAACGCCGCAAGGAAGCCCGCGCACGGACAAGCTGATTGACGCTTCAATTCAATGGGCAGAGCGGATCATGCGAAGGATTGATACCGTGTGCGGGAAGGTGGAGTGAAATCCCCCAACGGTCAAAGCTCCGCTACTGCGGGCAAAAAGAAATCGGCGTTCTCGCTGAAGGACGTGCTGCCTGCGCTGGTGCCCGAGATGACGTATGAGGGCATGGCGGTAGCGAACGGGCAAGACGCGGGGCTGGCTTGGGAATCGCTCGTCAGGGGATGCTTGGATCGAGCCGAGCGGGACAAGATCAGGAAGGCTCTGCTGGATTATTGCGGGCAAGACACGCTGGCGATGGTCAGGTTGGTGGAAAAGCTCCGAATTAGCCACTGACCTCCGCTGCACTGGACGTTCGTGCACATCTGCATTACGCTTTTCTTTCCTTGGAGGCATAGATGGCGCTCGTAAAACAGTTCGAAGACGACCTTAAGGAGTTGTTCTTAAGGCGAACCGCGTGGCTGCGTGGCTCGATAGGGAAGAAAACTCCGGGTCCGCCTCCCGCTTTTACGAAGAAGAAGGTAAAGGGCGCATTAGAGCGGATGACTTTAACCGCCAGACAGATTCTGATCAAGCAGCGTGGGCGGAAGAGATTTAAGTCACTAGTCGTGCTGAAGAGACAATGGCAGGTGAACAGCGGGAAAGGCTTCGGCAGGCGGGCTAAGAAAACTGCCTTTCGGCGCTGGTACGACAAGTCTGTGAGAAGCAACAATTGCGTCTACGTGTTCTGGTCGGGACGCAAGTGCGTATACGTGGGTCGCACGCTACGAGGGAAAGGACGACCCAGTAGTTCGTTTGATAAATTCTGGTTTAGCTCGGTGACCCGTATCGACAGTCTATTCTGTGGCGAGTCCGTCTGTCGTGCCGACAGCGGAATGCCTCGCCATCGATCTTTTCGACCCAAGCCGGAACGTCTATTCTTCCTCCAAGCCAAAATTCTCGAAGAAATGTCCGATCTGTTCCACAGAGAAAAAGATAAAGGCGGAACTGAGGCGTGTCTTCCCCCTACGCCGGACGCGCAGGCGACGCAAACGTCATTAGCGGCTCTGGTCTTACAATGGGTGGGAATGGCTGACGCATACGAGGTTTGGCTGGATCAAGTACGGGACGCGCTGCGCTCGATCAACATGGCGATGGAGGACTGGCAGCCCATTTGGTTGTTCGACTTTCCACGAGAACACAAGTCTGGCGCGACGCCCGACGAAGCTGCCATGAAGGCGAATCGCTACTGGTGGCATCGGCAGAACAAGTCCTTGAAACAGGATTGCCCTAACTAAGACTCCGAATTCGCTGCAGGGGTTGCGCGTGGTCATATTTCGAGTGAGAAATCCAGCCCATCATCCCGAAGCCACGTAATAAACGTCAACCCTGTCGCTAGGTGAATTAGGAGGAGTATATACTTAGGAACGCTGAATAACTATTTCGCGCACACGGTCGAGAAATCAGAAAGCCAACCGCTCGCTGGGTTCCTATTTTGGCAGCCGCTTAGAAGAGCCTTGATGAAATCGTGTCCCATCCAACTTGAAATCTCCGGTCCGACCGCAATGTGGACTCGTCCAGATACGGGTTCTTCTCCGGTGTCTTACGTCGCCCCGACATATAGTGCCGTGAAGGGGATTTTTGAGGCTATTCTGAGGTGGAAGTCGGTGAACGTTCGGCCAACCAAGGTTGAAATCTGCCGGCCTTTACAGTTCCATCGCTATACCACGAACTATGGCGGGCCCCTCCGGGCGAGCGATGCTTTCGCCAAAGGTGCGTCATTCCAATTTTATGCTGTTGTGCTCGTCAACGTGTGCTACCGCCTTTACGCCGAAGCTGACTTCAACGGACATCACGAAACCACGACTTGGCCGCCACACGCTTATAGCGACGTATTCAATCGGGCTTTGGAGCGAGGCCAATGGTTTTACACGCCGTGTCTGGGCTGGAAGGAATTCGCGCCCGACTATGTCGGGTCGTTTCGGACTGAAACACGTATCTGTGAAAACGAGAATCACGAATTGCCGACGATGTTGCGCATGGTTTTCGATCAACCACAAGCCGGTCGAATAAAGCCAACCTTCAGCCGCAAACTGCGTGTCGAGAATGGGGTGCTGGTCTATGCTCAATGAGCTTTCACAGGTCGTTGATGCCGTCGAGCGGATGGGACTAAACCCGCCATCCCGGCACAGGCGAATCAGCCCGATGTCCCAAAACAAGGACCTCTTGATTGTTTGTCTCGCCGAAGACGGCGCGCCAAGCCGGGTAGAAGTTTTAGTGGGCGATAAAGCAGCATCGTTGTTCCGCGTGGAGCATCGTTCGAAGGGGTCGAGCTTTCCTGGCTTTAACTTGCCCTCTCCCCTGCGGTGCTTGGACGAAGCTCCAGCGGAAGAAGTGACATCGGCAGTCGAGCGCCTGTTGGAATTGGCGAAAAACAAGAGCACCTCCAATGTGGCTTTGGCTGAAGGTATCCACAACCTCTTCGAGTTGTCTCGAATCCATGCCTTCACAACCAATCAGGAGAAGCAGTTTGAAAGGTCCTGTTCGCAGTTGGTCTCGGAACTCCAAGAAAAGCTTTCAGGTACGCCTGCCGAGTTGAAGAATTTTCTGACTCTATTGTCGCTCGTTGCCACGACGAAGCCGACACTCGCCCACTTTGCCAGCCGACTTGCTGAATTGTTGGCCAAACGATCCGCCGAGAGCGACCGAAACGTACTTCTGTTATTCCAGAATATTCTCTTTGGCGCTCTGGACTGGAAGAAGCGCGCTGCTAGGATTGGAAGCCCTGATTACTGGAACGAGAAGACGACACAGGACAAGAATGCCAACCAGCCCATTTACCTCGACTTGGCTGAACCAGATTTGAGGTTCAAGCGTGTTGCCCATAGCGGAACCAGTGTTCTCGTCAATGGCGCCCTGCTAGAAGCCGACAACTCAGTGACTGACATTGACCAAAGCACGGTTGGAGTGGACGCGTACACCGGAAAAGCGGTCGTACTGCAAGACAAGTTCCCATCTCCGAAAATCGCCGAACTAGGGGACCTGCAACTTTTCTCCGTGAACACCAGGGAGGTGCGCGCTTTGCGCCGCTACGGTCTGGAAGGCGCGAAAACATTCCCGGTTTCCGCCGCACTGACCCAGAAAATGAGCGACGCGCTGCTCCACTTGGCCAGTGAAGAAAACCGCGGTTTCTCGTGCCGCTCTATCCCAAGCGCCCAACCGGACAAGCGTGACTTGCTGGTTGCCTATCTGGAAGGCCAGCGAGAAGACCGTGAACGGCTGGCTGAAATGTTTGGCGGCGAGGCCAGTACATTTTCCGATGCCGACTTCGCAGCCATCGCACAGCCGGTCATAGGAATGTTGGAAGGTAAGGTTGCCGCCAATCCCAATCTCAATGTCCGCTTGCTGTCGTTTTGCCCCATAGACAAAGGGCGCAAACAAATCAGCCTCAATCGAAGCTTCCGCGTATCTGATGTCATTCGCGCGGCCAAAGACTGGCAGACTGGTGCTCGCAACGTACCGGCAGTCTCTGTTGGATTTTACGACAAGACCAGCAAGCAACTTGTGTTTCGCAAGCTGACAACCCCATGTCCCCTCGAACTTGCCTCGGCCATCAATCGCGTTTGGAGCAGCGATGCTAAAGCTGGATTCAGTTCCAACTTTCAGCGAGCATTTTCGGCTTCCGAAGCTTTCGACATTTTCCTAGCCGACGCGCCACTTGTCCGACAGAAGGCTGAGGCCGCCTTGGGATTGCTCATTCAACGGATGAGCTTGGTATTGGCGGGCCTTGGTGCCGTAAGAACAACACGCGAATGGACGCTGTTGAGCGACACCGTACGCTGGCAATCTCTGAAGGCCATTGCTCTTTTAGGAATACTTCTGCGTCAACTTGGACACAACAGAGAAGACTTTATGCAAAAATCCGTCACACACGTCGGCAGGCTGTTTGGTCTCGCGGACAGCCTCCATTTGCAGTACTGCAAACACGTACGTAAAGGCGAAAGCCCTTCGCAACTGATCGGCAACGCGTTGTTTAGCACCGCGTTGGAGCAGCCTGTTTTCGCGTTAGCGCGGCTGGCAGAGCGTTTAACTCCATACCAAGCATGGGCACGGACCTTTCAAAGTGATGACCCGAACGCGGGCGTCGGTTTGGTCAAGTGGTTTCTTGTCGAAATCGCTGCCTGCACCTCTGCCATCCAACTGGAGCAGTTGCCCGATAGGATGTTGGACGCCGATAAAGCCGAACTTCTGCTCGGCTATCTTGCCGACCACTCCAAGAACGATACGCCGATAGAATGATTTCCACGAAAGCACGTTGCTAATAAATGAGGACATATGACAACAGCAATTATCAGCAGGGACCAAAGTACCGACCTCGTTCCACGGATCACCGGACTCCTTATTTTGGAGGTTCGTAAATCCAACCCTAACGGCGATCCAGAACGCGAGAGTTCTCCCCGGCAACGCCCTGACGGTAAAGGCGAGATTTCGCCAGTTTCCGTAAAGCGCAAGCTCCGTGATCTCGTTCTGGAGAAAGAGGGGGTCGTTTGGCAGGAGGTGAAAAAGGCGCTTGCAATCGAAGCGGACGAAAAGTTCCAAATACTAGAGAGCAGGGGCCGGAAGCGGGACGAAATCAAGAAGCAGATGGAGCCAAAGGATGGAAAACTCGGCCAAGCGTTCATTGATGCCTACTGGGATGGCAGGCTATTTGGCAATACCTTCCTTGAAGAGGGTGGCAGCGACACCATCCGGTCAGGTGTGGCGCACTTTGGTGTCGGGGTCTCGATTGCCCCCGTCGATATTGAATTCTCCACATGGACGAGCAAGTCCGGCGTCGAAGCTGGCAAGGACCGTGGAATGGCACCAATGGCGTTCCGCGTTGTAAAGCATGGCCTCTACGCGGTTCCCTTCTTCGTGGGTCCAAACTTTGCCCATAAAACCGGCTGCACAAAACTCGACGTGGATTTGATGCTCCATTTACTCAAGCATGCATATGCGGACACCCGCTCTGTTGTTCGTTCAATGGTTGAGGTGGTCCATGCCCACACGTTCACGCACAATCGCCGCGCCGGTTCAGTTTCGGACTTTGCGCTTCTTGACGCTTTAATGCCGAAGAAAAATGGCAATCCAGATAAGTGGTCTGAATCTCTGGCTGACTACGACCTGCCGACCTGGGAAACAGTAAAGGAGATGCACATTCGGCGCGGTAGCGAAGTCACTTTTACGCAGTGCGGCGAATACAAAGACTATGCGCTGTGAGCAGCAGCCCACGAATTTAGAGCCGCTGGCCCACAGCGCCCGCGATGGCGCTCCGCAACAAACGTACCGCGAGCATGTTGGCAACGTTTGCCGGTACTCCGCGCTGTTTGCAAGCGATGCGGCAGCGTTTTCACCCAAGTGTCGCGCGGCTTTTCTGGCCGTAGTTGAATCAGCCGCTGCTTACCACGACCTGGGAAAACTCGACGAAGTTTTTCAGGATGTTTTGCGGCACAATCGAAGGACAAATCGGGGACTTAAGCATTGGGACGCTGGTTCGGCTCATTTGCTGAAACAGAATGCTGGTGAATCTGCCGCCATTGCCTTTTTCCACCACACCGGCCTGCAAAATTACAAAGACCAGATAAATAACGACAAATTCCGCGATTACTCGGAGATTCAAGGCCTTAAACTGAAACAAAACGAAAGGACCGACGAATTACTGGCAGGCTATCTCGATCAGCATCACAGTCTGCTTTTCCCCGTCTCGGTAGACCCTCAGAAGTTGGACTCCGGTCTGGTCCGCCGTCTTGCCCTTTCATGTTTGGTGGATGCCGACCACAGCGATACCGCCCGGCATTATCGTAAGGAACGAGAACTGCGCGGACTGCCACTCCGGGCCGGGGATCGGTTGGCAAGGCTCGACCAATATGTCGCCGGCCTAGCTCCAGATACGCCACCGGCCACAGAACGGGAACAACTGCGGCTCAGTATCCGCCAGCAGCTTTACCGCGCCTGCCGTGATCGCTCATTGACCGGGCACGAGCGCATCGTCGCCTGCGACGGTCCGGTCGGTACAGGTAAGACCACGGCAGTCATGGCGCATCTGCTCAATGTTGCGCGCGAGCGAAATCTCCGCCGAATTTTTGTGGTATTGCCTTATACCAACATCATCGACCAATCGGTGGATGTTTACCGCCGCGCCCTGACGCTTGACGGCGAGTCTTCCGATGAAGTGGTGGCGGCGCACCATCACCGGGTCGAATTCAAAGGCGAGAACTGGCGCGACCTACGCCAACTCACGCAGCGTTGGGATGCACCCGTGGTTGTGACCACGGCTGTCCAGTTTTTCGAGACGCTGGCGGCTAAAGAAACTACCGCTCTGCGCAAGCTTCACCAATTGCCAGGGTCGGCGATCTTTGTGGACGAAACCCACGCCGCTATGCCCGCGCCCCTATGGCCGCAAATGTGGAAGTGGTTGCGCGAACTGTGCGACGATTGGGGCTGCCATCTCGTTCTGGCCAGCGGGTCACTGGCGCGATTCTGGGATTTGACGGACTTCGTCCCCGCCGCCGACCGTTCGCCTGTTGTCGAACTGGTCTCCGACCAACTTCGCGCCGAAGCAGCCCAGTTGGAAACCTGCCGCATCGAATTAAAAACCCAGCCGGGGAAGCTTTCACTAACCGAATTGGCGGACTTCACTCGGTCCAAACCCGGCCCGCAGCTGGTCATCCTGAACACCATCCAGTCGGCTGCCATATTGGCAAACCATCTTCGTTCGGAATTGAAGCTCGGTTCCAACGTGGAGCACCTCAGTACCGCGCTAAGTCCGCTTGATCGCAGCAAGACGATCCAACGAATCAAGGAAAACCTAGCAAGCGGACGGAAGGACTGGATTCTTGTCGCCACCAGTTGCGTCGAGGCCGGAGTCAATTTCTCGTTTCGCACGGCCTTTAGGGAAAGCTGCGGGCTGGTAAATCTTTTGCAAATCAGCGGACGTGTCAACCGCTCTTCGGAATATGCCAGCGCCGAAGTGTGGGACTTTCGCCATGACGAAGACGATTTCCTCACTTTGCATCCTCACTTCAGAACTTCGCGTCGCGTGCTGGAGAAGATGTTCCAGGAAGGCAAAGCGAAGGCAGACTATTGTACTGAAGCATTACAATGCGAAATCAATTACGGCACCGGCGATGCAGAAAATCTCGCGAGACAAATTGTTCGGTGCGAAAAGGACGCCGACTATCCCGAGGTGGCCAAGCTCTGCCGCCTGATTACGACCGATACGCAAACAGTCTTGGTGGACCAGAACTTGATTGCGCGCTTTGAATCTCGCGATCCAGAGTGCTTTCCGAACTCAAGGGAGGTTATGCTCAACAGCGTCCAAATCTGGAAATCCCGTTTACCCGACCTTGACCCCAAGCCCATTGACATTGGGTTCGGCGACGAACTTCCTGCACTTCGATTAACACAGTATGACGATTTCTTGGGCTACATGAGAGGCGTACTTCCGTTGCTGGAAGGACAGCGAGACGGTGGTTTCGCATTGTGATTATGGAACCGTTGCCCCTCAGCCTTCTCAACGATTTCCTCTACTGCCCGCGCCGGGCGGCGTTGAAGGCGGTGGACGGTTGCTGGGGGGAGAATGCTCATACCGTAAAAGGCGATCTTGCTCACGACCATGCGGACTTGCCCGGTTACGAAGTCGCTAAAGGCGTGAAGCTGCTGCGGGCGCTGCCAGTTTTTTCCGAACGGCTTGGATTGTCCGGCAAGTGCGACATCGTCGAGCAAAATGGCGATGGCACGCTTTGTCCCGTGGAATACAAGAAAGGCCCCAGGCGGAAATTCATAAACGACGATGCTCAGCTTTGCGCTCAAGCGTTATGTCTGGAGGAAATGTTTGGAAAAGCAGTGCCCCGCGGGGCGGTTTTTCATGCCGCCAGCAAGCGCAGACGGGACGTGGAGTTTACGCCCCAATTGCGAAAGGCCACCGAAGAGGCAATCGCCGCATTGCATGTCATGGTGAAAGAGGAAACGGTCCCGCGAGCTGTCTTCAAGCCAGCCTGCGAGGAATGCTCGTTGTATGAAATCTGTCTTCCGAAACTCACTTCGCGCCCCAGCGGTCTGGCGCAGGCCGCGATGCGCCTCTTTCAGACATAAACGATGAGGCATCGACAATGAGCGAGATTCAGCAAAACACCCTTTACCTGCTCACGTCCGGAAGCTATGTGGCGCGCGACCACCTCACTTTGCGCGTGGAAGTGCCGGTGTATCCAGAAAACATGCCCATGAGCCAACGGACACGGGAGACTGCTATCGAGACCCGCAAACTGTCGGTCCCGATTCATCACCTGGAGTCCATCTGCCTCTTCGGACCAAGCACGGTAAGCCCTGGGGCGCTTGATCTGTGTTGGGAAAACGGAGTAGCGGTCAACTTTCTAAGCGAACACGGACACTTCCAGGCCAGAATGACGGGGGTGGCCGATACGAGCGTAACTCTTCGAAGGGCGCAGTTCCGGGTCGCCGACGATCCTGTCCGCTGTGCCGCCATTGCACGACAGATCGTTGCGGGCAAAATCCAGAATGCTCGCAACAGTCTATTGCGCGCATCGCGCGAAAACAATGACGGCTGTGAATTGAGTCAACTTCAGGGCGTGATCGATGCACTGGCGAACCAAATACATCTATTGGCTGAGTTGGATGCAGCGAGTGCCGATCTGGATGCGTTGCGCGGGTCGGAGGGGCTAGCCGCACAACAATATTTTTCCGTCTTCAGCTTGGCGCTGAAGCAGCAGCGCGAGACCTTTCAGTTCACCAAGCGCAGCCGCCGTCCAACGCGAGATCGTATCAATTGCCTGCTGTCCTTTCTGTATGCACTGGTGCGGCACGATTGTGTTGCAGCACTGACCGCAGTGGGTCTCGATCCCTTCGTCGGATTTTTACACACAGACAGGCCGAACCGTCCATCACTTGCTCTGGACCTCATGGAAGAGTTTCGCCCCTGGCTTGCGGACAGATTGGCGATTACCCTCATCAATCGTCAGCAAATTTCGGCGGCGCATTTTGTCGAACGCGAAGGCGGAGTTGTGGAATTTACCGAAGGCGGACGCAAACTGGCCATCCGGGCTTATCAAGAACGCAAGCAGGATAGTCTCACACATCCGCTGTTGGAACAGAACCTTCGTCTTGCTCAAATGCCATTCATACAAGCGCGCATTCTGGCACGTCATCTGCGTGAGGACTTGCCGGAATATCTGCCGCTGGTGCCAAAGTAAGAAGGGAAGAATGATGTTTGTTCTGGTGACGTATGATGTGTCCACGGCGGAGGCTGCAGGACGGCGGAGACTGCGTCGCGTGGCGCGTGCCTGTTCTGACTATGGTGTGCGCGCACAGAAATCGGTCTTCGAATGCCAGATTGGACAGGCTGAGTGGACCTTGTTACGGGATCGTTTGCTGAGTGAATATGAATCTGGCGAAGATTCTCTGCGTTTTTACTTTCTGGACGCTGCGGCGGCGCAAAAGACCGAACACCACGGAGTTCCCAAGCCGCTCGATTTAACGGAGCCACTTATCTTATGACCTCTTCTCCGCGAACCAGGAGTGCTGCCTCAAACGCTGTGGTTTCGCGCAGCCGGGGGGTGGTTTTTGTTTCAGAAACATTCAGCTATTTCTCGGTATTTCCCCTTGCTGTAGTCAGCAGAAATTGTCAGATTGGCGGAAGTAGTGTGCTAAGTTCTTGTGGCCGCGTAGTTTACTGCGGTCGCAGTCGCCCCGCAGAAGAACGCGGGGCGCGGATTGAAACGCAGTTCTTCAGCCGTGTAGCTGTACCCGATAGCGTCGCCCCGCAGAAGAACGCGGGGCGCGGATTGAAACCACTGTGCCGCTGCTACCACGTCAGGGTTCGGGTGTCGCCCCGCAGAAGAACGCGGGGCGCGGATTGAAACCCCGGTTGCCAGTCCACAGGCCGCGAGCAGGGTGGTCGCCCCGCAGAAGAACGCGGGGCGCGGATTGAAACGTTGGCAATCATCAGATTGTTGCCGCCGAATGCAGTGTCGCCCCGCAGAAGAACGCGGGGCGCGGATTGAAACCTGGAGTGTAGTCAGAAGATTAAAGGCTGTCTGTGGTCGCCCCGCAGAAGAACGCGGGGCGCGGATTGAAACCGTTTCAACATGGCGTTTTCCCGCTTCTCGTCGGTCGCCCCGCAGAAGAACGCGGGGCGCGGATTGAAACAAGCGTGAGAGGTGGTATCGGTTCGTGTGACTGGTCGCCCCGCAGAAGAACGCGGGGCGCGGATTGAAACTCGACGTGGCCGGCATTAAAGTGAAACTGGACCGTCGCCCCGCAGAAGAACGCGGGGCGCGGATTGAAACACGGTTACTTGAACGTTTGCCAGTTCTCCGTAGGTGGTCGCCCCGCAGAAGAACGCGGGGCGCGGATTGAAACACCTTGGCCATAACCGGATCCGCCCGAAGCGTTGGTCGCCCCGCAGAAGAACGCGGGGCGCGGATTGAAACTTTAGAAACACCCTTCTGGATTATCACCCCAAAGGCCGTCGCCCCGCAGAAGAACGCGGGGCGCGGATTGAAACCGCCCGAAGAGGTCTTTGCACTGGAAGCAGTTGAGTCGCCCCGCAGAAGAACGCGGGGCGCGGATTGAAACTTTCTCAATAAGCTGATGAATGAAAGCCTTAATGAGTCGCCCCGCAGAAGAACGCGGGGCGCGGATTGAAACTGCACAGTCGCGCTGAATACGGGGATCACCAGCTGTCGCCCCGCAGAAGAACGCGGGGCGCGGATTGAAACCCTACCAGCCGCGCATACTTCCAGTACTGCTGACGTCGCCCCGCAGAAGAACGCGGGGCGCGGATTGAAACATCTCGGAGAAGTTCATCCAGGGCGTTCACTTCGGTCGCCCCGCAGAAGAACGCGGGGCGCGGATTGAAACCCAGCGGGATGTACGGTAGAACGAGAACCCATAGCGTCGCCCCGCAGAAGAACGCGGGGCGCGGATTGAAACGTTGTTGGCCAGATCAACAATCCTGCCAGCGGTGCGTCGCCCCGCAGAAGAACGCGGGGCGCGGATTGAAACGCCGTCGCGCCGATGAGCACCTGAATTCCAGTGGGTCGCCCCGCAGAAGAACGCGGGGCGCGGATTGAAACTGTTTGGTAAATCTCCGGGCGGCCTGAACGCCACGTCGCCCCGCAGAAGAACGCGGGGCGCGGATTGAAACTCAGGGTGGATACGCGCAAATGGATAGCCGCAAAGCGTCGCCCCGCAGAAGAACGCGGGGCGCGGATTGAAACAAAAGTAAGAAGCGCTGGAATGTGGTGGTAAATGGTCGCCCCGCAGAAGAACGCGGGGCGCGGATTGAAACGGGGTGATTGAATGGGTACAACCATCGAACTGGAGTCGCCCCGCAGAAGAACGCGGGGCGCGGATTGAAACGCTATCGGAAGAGATGCGAGAGCTAAAGCCGCGGGTCGCCCCGCAGAAGAACGCGGGGCGCGGATTGAAACCAGAAGGAAGAAACACCATGAAGAAATTTCACACGGTCGCCCCGCAGAAGAACGCGGGGCGCGGATTGAAACAGACTCGTAAAGGTCTGAACACGTTGGCCGATGGGTCGCCCCGCAGAAGAACGCGGGGCGCGGATTGAAACCGCAAGTCTACCGAGGGAACAAGTCCCACTGGGGTCGCCCCGCAGAAGAACGCGGGGCGCGGATTGAAACCCAATCTTCCCTAGTCCGATGCCAGCGGCGAGCAAGTCGCCCCGCAGAAGAACGCGGGGCGCGGATTGAAACAGTATCGACCGCAGCCACGCCACCCGCTAGAGTGGTCGCCCCGCAGAAGAACGCGGGGCGCGGATTGAAACATCTGGAATAAGTCTTTCCAGATTTCACTCTCGCGTCGCCCCGCAGAAGAACGCGGGGCGCGGATTGAAACCGTCTGGATCTCTACAACGTTATCGCCGCGCTGGTCGCCCCGCAGAAGAACGCGGGGCGCGGATTGAAACTTCGGAGACGGTGGGCTGAATAAAGATGCGGCTGGTCGCCCCGCAGAAGAACGCGGGGCGCGGATTGAAACATGCCAGAAGTAGAGGTTCTCGACATCTGAGCGCAGTCGCCCCGCAGAAGAACGCGGGGCGCGGATTGAAACCCGAAGAGCGTGGTCGAAAGCCAGGACAGATCGAGTCGCCCCGCAGAAGAACGCGGGGCGCGGATTGAAACAGCTTTGTCGGTGTTTGGCCGAGGAAGTCGCTGGACGTCGCCCCGCAGAAGAACGCGGGGCGCGGATTGAAACTTCGCTTTTGCGACGGCATCATTGAGGGCTTGGTGGTCGCCCCGCAGAAGAACGCGGGGCGCGGATTGAAACTTCAGAAAACGGGTCATGCGACCCTCCTGTTTTGTCGCCCCGCAGAAGAACGCGGGGCGCGGATTGAAACGTTCGAAGGCTGGCGCAAAGTTTCACGCTCCTGGGTCGCCCCGCAGAAGAACGCGGGGCGCGGATTGAAACATGATCTGCCTGGCGGTGAAGGAAGCGCTGGGCGGTCGCCCCGCAGAAGAACGCGGGGCGCGGATTGAAACTTCCGTGAAGCTATTGAGTGATTGAGGCATTTAGTGGTCGCCCCGCAGAAGAACGCGGGGCGCGGATTGAAACAACCCGAATGGGGTAGTAGAAGCCCCAGCGAACGGTCGCCCCGCAGAAGAACGCGGGGCGCGGATTGAAACTCATATATCCACCGCAGATAGAGCGGCGCCGTCAGGTCGCCCCGCAGAAGAACGCGGGGCGCGGATTGAAACTCCAAATTTGTTTCCTTCCGTCATCCACTGACGAGTCGCCCCGCAGAAGAACGCGGGGCGCGGATTGAAACTGATGCGCCTGATGCGTAACTCTGGCAGCGATTCGTCGCCCCGCAGAAGAACGCGGGGCGCGGATTGAAACTTCGTCGTGCGGGAATGCGAACACCCCTGGGCGGTCGCCCCGCAGAAGAACGCGGGGCGCGGATTGAAACATCATGCGATCGAGTTCTGGCCGGTTCAGCTTGGTCGCCCCGCAGAAGAACGCGGGGCGCGGATTGAAACTCAAAGGCTGGTTCAGACCAGGCCTGCACTGCGGGGTCGCCCCGCAGAAGAACGCGGGGCGCGGATTGAAACCACCGCTACAAGCTAAAGCTTCGCTCCACTGCAGGTCGCCCCGCAGAAGAACGCGGGGCGCGGATTGAAACACCCAAAAGCCAGTACAGCGTTGAAATGCCGAAAAGTCGCCCCGCAGAAGAACGCGGGGCGCGGATTGAAACCCTCAAGCCCGGAGTGGGCTGTGGTGGAGATTAGTCGCCCCGCAGAAGAACGCGGGGCGCGGATTGAAACAAACCATCTACTACTGGATCTCGGCCAACTATCAGGTCGCCCCGCAGAAGAACGCGGGGCGCGGATTGAAACATGATCTGCCTGGCGGTGAAGGAAGCGCTGGGCGGTCGCCCCGCAGAAGAACGCGGGGCGCGGATTGAAACCGCTCGAACTGCTTGATGATCACCGAGGCCATCGCTGTCGCCCCGCAGAAGAACGCGGGGCGCGGATTGAAACCTGATTGCGGCTCGCAGACGATCATTGACCTCGGCGTCGCCCCGCAGAAGAACGCGGGGCGCGGATTGAAACCTGGCGATAGATAGCGTTTTTCATTTGCTGGACTGTCGCCCCGCAGAAGAACGCGGGGCGCGGATTGAAACCCGGAATAATCATCGGGAGAACGCAAGTCAGCGTCGTCGCCCCGCAGAAGAACGCGGGGCGCGGATTGAAACTGCTCTGCCAGGAATGGGGACACGAAGCGTGGGAGTCGCCCCGCAGAAGAACGCGGGGCGCGGATTGAAACGACGCGATTGCGGCGAATGATGCGATCTTCACGCGTCGCCCCGCAGAAGAACGCGGGGCGCGGATTGAAACTTCGCGGGCTCGACTTCGCGTACGGAAGAACACGGTCGCCCCGCAGAAGAACGCGGGGCGCGGATTGAAACGACCACTTGGCGCGCCTGGTCCGCGAGCGCGACCGTCATCGGCATCAAGAGTATCTGGACTTCCTGCGGCAGATCGACCAGAACGTGCCGCCGAACTTAGACGTGCATGTGATCGTGGACGACTACGCGACCCACAAGCATCCGCGGGTGAAGTGCTGGCTGGCGGCGCGGCTCGCGCTTTCATGTGCACTTCACTCCCACCTACGCCTCCTGGCTCAATCAGGTGGAGATCTGGTTCCACCGGATCACCCAACGCGCCATCCGGCGCGGAACTTTCCGCAGTGTGAAGGAGCTGGTGGCCAAGATCGATCAATTCGTGGAGAATGACAACCAGAACGCCCGGCCCTTCGTCTGGACGGCAACGGCGGACTCGATCTTCGCGAAAGTCCAGCGACTATGTGAACGTATTTCCGGGACAGCACACTAGCTAACAGGTCGCGTGAGCCGCAGGCTTTCGTCACTGTGGGCGACTTCGAGGACGCCTTGAACGGCTCGACCGTGCACCTTTCCTGCAAGACAACCGCCGAGCTTGTGCCGCAACTCCAACGCATGACTTGGCGGTTTTCGCGGGGCTCCGCGGTCCACGAGACCGCCATGTGCTGCCGGTGGGTTTTCCCGGAGGAATTCAAGCTGCTGCTGAAGCTGGCGGGATTCTCGTCGTGGGAAGTGTTCGGCGGCTTCGAGCGGAACCCCGTCTTGGAGACGGGAGACGAGGCGGTGTGGTATGCCGCAGTCTGAACGTCCTGCTGCTTGCTGATGTCCGGCTCTGTGGGCAACGACCGTCCACAGAGGAGGTATTCGGGGCTGCTTGCCAGCCTGAGGACCGGCGTGTACGCAACAATCAAGACTACTGCTGCGCCCGGTGGAACACGAAAAAGAACACCATCACGCTGAATGCGCCAAACGCATAGATTAACGACTCGAACACCATTACCGCAGGAACCAAGCCACGCAGGAGATTGAGGAAGTTGAAGACGAAAATCCACACCAAAAGAGTCGTCATCAGAATCGTCCCGATCAGTGCCAGCAACGCCGCATTTTTGAGTGTCATGGTCGGAGTATGAACGCTGCCAATGTCAGCCGCAACTCCGGCTCCCGCCTTGGGGCTGCTCGCGAGTCTGCGATGCTATGAGCGACACTCTTCGGCTGCTTCCTCACTCACGACGCCGGGTTCTGAGTGACATCGCCTGTTACAACACTCAACGACCTGCAATACAAAGCGGCCTGCGGTAAATTGTTGGTGTGAAACGCATCATTGAAGCTGCACTTGCTGCTGGACTCTTGGCATTGTCCACTTCGTTCCCATCGGACAACTCTGGCTCTGCTGCGCATGTCGCTTATTTGGGCTTCGACCGCAACGACTATCCCGGTGACAGCAGCTTGAAGTTACTTCGTGGAAAATTCTCTTTTGCGGGCTTCTGGCTCAACAACCCACCGGGTGCGAGCCGCAATTCGTGGACGGGGAAACGCCGAGTTGTTCAAAAACTCGGGTTCGGCTTCTTGGTCATCTTCAACGGTCGTACGTTTGCTCAGATTAGGGCGGCTGCCGACGCAACCAAGCTGGGCGCTTCTGATGGTGCGATGGCAGTCTCATCAGCACGCCACGAAGGATTCCCAGCAAGAACGATTATCTTCCTCGACCAAGAGGAAGGCGGGCGGCTGCTCCCAGAGCAGCGGACTTACCTTCACGCTTGGGCAGATGCCGTGCAATCCGCAGGGTTCAAAGCGGGCGTGTACTGTTCCGGCATCTTTTTTAAGGAAGGTTCGGGTGCCACCGTCATCACCGCCGAGGACATTCGACAAAACGCAGGTGGAAGACAGTTGGCGTACTGGGTGAGCAACGATTCGTGCCCACCCTCGCCGGGTTGTGTGTTACGGAGCAAGCCCCCGAACCCTGCTGCTAGCGGCGTGTCCTTTGCGGATGTCTGGCAGTTTGCGCAGTCCCCGCGCAGAGCCGAATTCGCAAGCGGTTGCCCCGCGAACTACAGCAACGATGGAAACTGTTACCCTCCCGGTGGCGAAGCTGAACGATTGCACATGGACTTAGATGTCGGAATTTCAACCGACCCTTCCCACGGAAGAACTCGCTAGCGTCACGGCAGTGGCCTGCCCGCCCTTTGTGGCGGCTCCGTCAATTGTTGCAAAATCAATATCACTCACTGACTGGGTTGGGTGCTTATCCGGTCCTGAGCGATGGATGGCAACCGGACGAAGGCTATCCTCTACTCGCGGAAGCGAGATTTAAAATCACTGCATGAAACGAATCTGCGTGTTCTGCGGCTCCAGTCAAGGGAGCCGCCCAGAGTATCGCGTTGCCGCCGAAGAATTGGGTGCGGAACTCGTGCGACGGAATATCGGTCTGGTCTACGGCGGCGGCAACGTGGGCTTGATGGGTATGCTCGCGGAAGCGGTGCTGAGTGCAGGCGGCGAGGCGGTGGGCGTCATCCCGGAACACCTTATGGGGCGCGAGGTGGGACACAAGGGCTTGACCAAGCTCCACGTCGTGCGCTCGATGCACGAACGCAAGGCGCTCATGGCCGACCTGTCCGACGCGTTCATCGCCTTGCCGGGTGGGTTCGGCACGTTGGAGGAGTTTTGCGAAGTGGTGACGTGGGCGCAGCTTGGCTTGCATGCGAAGCCCTGCGGCGTCCTGAACGTCTTGGGGTACTACAGTCCGTTACTGGCGATGTTCGACCATGCGGTGGAGGAGCGATTTCTGAAGACGGAGAACCGAGGGCTAGTGCTGGCGCGGGAATCGGCTGCGGAGTTGTTGCAGGCACTGGAACAGTGGCATCCGGCGCGGGTAGAGAAATGGTTGGATCGGGAGACGCGGTGAAAGCGGAGCGGGATCTCGCAGCCACGCTCACAGGGAGCGTATTCTGCAATCACCTGCCATCCTCGTTCGCGCAGCGTACCCCCGCAACTCGACAAGCTGCATCTCAAGGTTATGAGAACGCCTCGCTAGGCTAGTTCTTAACGGTCATGGCATCGGAGTTTACAGCCTTCTTGCCCGACACTCCTTGCAACGCCTCCAGAATCCCCCGGTACTCGTTCTTGTCACATTGCATTGCAAACCCACCCTTCTGATCACCATCATCCCAAGTCAATCCGACATAGTGTTTTTTCGACTTGGTCAGGGCCATCAATCCACCGACACCGAGGCTGACGAAGGCTAGTCCGATGGCTGCACCTACACGACGATGCACGTCTTGTCCGTAGGTAATTTCAGTAATCGCTGATACAGGAATTGTGGCGATCTCCGTCTTGTCCTTGACCAGTCGCACATTCTTGTTGTCAACATAGAGTTTCACTCCAACGCCCGCCTTCAGCGAAAGCGAACCGCCGTCGTAGGCGACGTTGTATCCGTTCTGCGTATCGGCCGCAAACATCACAAACGGAATTACGACGCAAAGAAGTACAGCGAACCCACGTTTCATAACACCTCCCGAAGAATTTTCCTTCATGCATCCTGTGTCCCCAGCTTTCTGAGTTTCCGGTTGACATTCGCCAGAACGCTGGCTGATTGGGTACATAACGCCGAGCGTACGCGCTGCCCTTTCCGGCCCGGCGTGATTGCAATCACACTCCAGTTACGTTGGTTTTGCCAGATAGGGCGGGCAACCGCCAGAAGCGAAGGGGTGCTGCGGATACACGTACGCCGAGCACCCCACCGCGACCTTGACTGACTAGCAGGACACCGGATCGCGGCGCAGCCGGGGTGGCCCGGGCTGGGGCGCTTCTTGGGGTTCCCTGTGCGTGCAAGGGCGCGCCTGAGGTCGTAGCGGGCCGCCACGCGAGACACCCACGGCCCTTTAGGGTGTGCGCTCGGGTCAAATTTCTCCCAAAGAAATTCTTGCCCTGTGATCACCCGAACCTTCGGCTGATTACGTTCCAAACTTTCGTGCCATTCTCGCGTGCTGCGAGTCAGGCTATAATGCAATCAGCATCAGGACAGCGCGAAAGCGCGACCAACCGACGGGGACGCACGGTGGTAAAGCCGAAAGGCTGATGTGGCACAAAGTGCAAACAGTCCCGCGAGCCGCCTGATTGTGGGCGGTTTTTCTATTGGTTCCTGATGCGTATTCCGAAAGGAGCACGCATCCATGAGCAGTTCCTCACTAGTCTCGGTTACTCCTGACGTTCTCGTTCACAATGAAGGCACGCTTTTCTTGTTCTGCCCGCTGACTTCCCAAGCCAAAGAATGGATTGATGAGCACATCCAGCCCGACGCTCAGTGGTTTGGGAGCGTCTTGGTCGTCGAGCATCGCTTCGCTTGGGGTCTCGCGCAGGGCATGAAGGACGCGGGGCTGGTGCTGGAGTGAAGCGATTTCGACGCCTGCTGAGTGCTGCGGGTAGAAAGGAGAAGCGATGACAACAAGACATCAGGCAGGTTATGTCTTCGCAGCGAACGGCGCGTTCCATGTCCGTTACTACGTCACGCAGGTTGTCGATGGACAACTCAAGAGAGTGCAGAAGTCTGAGCGACTCTGCTCGAAGGGCGACGGTACGAAGACGGCCAGACGGCTGACTGCTGCTGTCATGGAGCGGGTCAACGCTGACTCCGGCGGCGTAGCGCAGGTCGATGTCCCCGTCACAGAGTTCTGGGAACGGACATATTTGCCGCACCTTGAACGGACGACGAAGGCGAGCACGTTGCACGGGTACAAGAAACTCTGGGGTCAGCATCTGGCGCTCCACCTCGCCAGCTTCAAACTACGCGAATACAAGACGGTCGATGCAACGCGGTTCCTGACATCCCTCGCGGAGCGTGGTCTCGGTACTCGTACAATCGCGCACGTTCGTTCGCTGTTGAGCGGACTGTTCCGGCACGCGCTTCGCACTGGCCTCATCGAAACAAATCCCGTCCGTGATGCTGGCAGCCTGACTCCGGCACGGGCGGCTGAACCGACGCACGCATATACGTTGGAAGAGTGCGAAAACATCATCTCCGCTCTGGTCACCGATGTTCAGGCTCAACTCGTGTTCGCACTCGCATGTTTCCTCGGATTGAGACCGGGGGAAATTGCAGGGTTGCAGTGGGCCGATGTCAGTGACGAATGGATTCATGTTCGTCGTTCTTCATGGCGTGGGATTACGGGCACGACGAAGACTCCTGAGTCGGTCGCCAGCGTTCCGCTCATCGAGCCTCTGAAGTCGTTGCTGGCGGTCTGGCAGCTACAGGCGAAGTCTGATTGGCTATTCCCAAGCAACCGTGGTGACCGCCCGATCAACATCAGCCAGTTCGCCCAGCGCGTCATTGCGCCCGTGTTGAAGGCGAAAAACATCGCATGGCACGGCCTGTACGCAGGCCGCCGTGGCGCTGCGACGCTGCTCGTACAACTGACGGGTAACGCTGTCGCTTCGCAGTATGTGCTAAGGCATAAGAATCTTTCGACGACCACAGCGTTTTACGTAAAACCAGTTCGTGAAGAAGCTGTCGAGGGGTTGAGGCTGTTGGAAGCGAAACTCGCTGAACGGAAGGCGGAGCAGGAGGGATTATGAGGATCTACCAACTCAGCCGCAACCCGAAGCAGTGGTCGGAATACACTTTGTACGTCATCGACCACGACACGAGCGACAGGCAGGCAAAGACCCGTCGTGTCCTTCCGCTTGTCGTCGGCAGCGACGGATGGTCTGGTGGTGGCTGTGCTTCTGGTTACGCTGTCTCGATGACCCTTCTCCTCGACTACTTTGGGAATGAAGAGAACTGCGAACGTAAGGCTGCAACGATGGGGTGGGCACTCGCCAATCGGCTGACCAGAGTCAGGCGGTATTCCGACGGCGGTCGTTCCGATGGCTGGGTGCTGACGGAAGCGCAGGTCAGTGAACTTGTCGCTGAGATTCTAGTCACAGCGAAAGAGCTCATACAGTACGCGGGAGAACAGATTGCGATTGAAGAGGTCTGTGGTGAGAGGCGCGATTTGCTACGACAAGCGGCACTGGTCGAGACAGTCAGCGACAGAAGGCTTCTGAAATAGTACTCGGCAGAAGGAATCTGAAATG
>Ga0224558_1001790_pt1 | contig 21338 bp, 17 predicted proteins | sample 714S32024metaG_FD_180682 | JGI IMG/M metagenome (GOLD analysis project Ga0224558, IMG submission 180682) | Peat soil microbial communities from Stordalen Mire, Sweden - 717 S3 20-24 | ecosystem: Environmental > Terrestrial > Soil > Wetlands > Peat | place: Sweden: Norrbotten County, Stordalen...
AGGATGGCGATGATCTGTTCTTCGTTAAAACGACTCTTGCGCACGACTCCTCCTCTCTGGCCCTGAGCGGGCCATCCTACATGGAGAAGTCACATTTCCGCTGGACTAATTTCTGGGGGGCAGGTCATAGGGTTGACGGTGGTTCAGGCTCATCAAACCGCTCGAATTTCATTTTTGGATAGCAAGACGTGTTGGTTTTGTATCTGATTCGAAATGCGATCCGGCAGACTTATTTCGTCGTAGCAGATCGCGAGCCCGCGCGCAAAGAACGGATCAACCAGAATCGACGAGTGCCGGCCGACCAGTTCCAAGGCAGCATGAATAGGAAAGCAAACTCCGTCAGCTTTATATTGAGTAGTCGCGCGCTTTCTATGCAGGATTCTTGGATCCGCAAGAATGCCCATCCAAACCTCTGGCGGTGGCGCTATTGATTTGAACCCCATTCCGGTCGTCCCGCAGCGGTTGGCGAAGGATGATGCCGGCCGAGTGGAGGGCGATATGAACAAGGAGTGCGGTTAACTCTCTAGTTATCATTCACGGGTTTTTGTGGAGCCGACATTCGTCGATCAGCCCCGGGGATCCAGGAACAACTGAAAAAAGGCGAATTTGTTATCTCCTAGTAAACTTTCAGCTCGTCCCTGTCCAATTTCGGGGCCTTTTTTGCATATTTTTTGGTATTTTGGGGTCTTTTTGAGCACTTTCGGAGCCTTCGATTGTCGGGAAGCATTCCATGTAAATTGCTTAGTATCAGAGTCATAATGCAATTCAAGGTCCCACATGATCCGGGAAAAACCAAGAAATTGCATTTCGCGGAAATGCGCCTTTGAACGCGCCCGCTACGGGATGTGGGTAGGATTTCATTTTTTAGGTGCCTACCCCCTCTTTGAACTCCTTGCTAATCAACGACTTACAAGCAGCGCCGAGCAAGGCACGAGTCAGGCAGCTATGTTGATGATAACAAAGCACATGCTAATGATAGGGGGTACGAGTATAGGGTATGCTGTGTACTACATAGTAACAATACGTGCTGCCAAAGATACGATTCGGTGCGGTATTCGATTGTTACGTGCAGGCTGCGGCCTGACTATGTCAGCGAGTGCTACAGGGCGCTGTTCTGGTGAGGCAGGGCAGGCTGCGGCTAGGCGGTTTGCTCTACCGTTTTTTCGGGGTCAGGGCTTTGCTCTGCGGTGCGCTCTGCGGTGCCTCATTCTGGAGTTCGTTTGCTGAACTGGGCAACCCGATAGCAGCGCCACAGAAACATGCCCACAATACAGGGTCCACATTGTCACTCTGTTCGAACATCGCGAATTGCTCGCAGAAATCGAGATAGATTTCGTACGCTTTCCAGACACGCTTTTGCGACTTGTTTCGCTCTACCGTTTTTTCGGGGTCTGGGCTTTGCTCTGCGGTGCGCTCTGCGGCGCCTCATTCTGGGAGTTCGTTTTCTGAACTGGGGCCAACCCAATTGGCAGCACCAGAGAAACATGCCCACAATACAGGGGTCCACATTGTCACTCTGTTCGAACATCGCGAATTGCTCGAAGAAATCGAGATGATTTTCGTGCGCTTTCCAGACCTGGCTGTTTTGCGGTTTTCAGACTCTGCTTTTTCTACAGTTTTCACACGGGCACGGAATGCAGCAAACAGCGGCGCTCACATGCAGCAGGTTTTCCTCACTGGCGGGTGTCTTGCTTTTCGGCAAGCTGTTTGGCTGCTTTTCGAATTGCTTCTTCTGTCGTTTTTTTCATGGTCGTTGAAGTTCGAGTTTTCGGCTCGCCGTGGCACACCGTGAACGAACCTTTGAGTTCGCTTCAAAATCTTCACTGTCTGCTGTGGAGGGAAAACCGCATCGCCTGCTTCGGGTCCCCCGGCACTGCTACCTCGCTATTGAGGGCGGTCTGCAGCTGTTCCTGGTCCCCAGCCACACCTTTCCAGCGATCACGTCACGAATTGCTTTGTGCTAGCAATGCGGCCGATTCTGGTAACCACGCCCGGGGTGACTTCTGTGCCCTTGCGCAACGTATGGCTGTATAGCATACTGAAACTGAAGGGAGAGGATGATCTACACAAACTCGCAGCACACGAAGGAAGCGTACATGTCATACTTGAAACAGAGGATTGCGGAGAAAGAACTAGCGGGGTGACGCTGTGAACATCCTATTTCGCGGACGAGAAACGACGACCGACGACCCAGAGTACAAAGCATGGTACGCCGACATCACGTCGAAGATTCCGCCGTACGACTACGAGCCCGAGTTCAACCCGCCGTGGGTCGTTAGGCGGATGACGGAAGCGTCGCTCGCGGGCTCGCCTAGCTTCCGAGGCTGGTACTTCGAAGGGCTAGAGCAGGCGGCGGCGGTCTGCAACATGACGCTCGACGAGTATCTCTTCTGGCTTGATGAACTCCACGAGCAAAGCTGTCAGAGGTGGCTCGAAAACATCGGCGGGGTTCGTACATGAAATGCCTTCACTGCGGTTCCGAGCTTTTCGATTTTCGGTGCGGGCCATGCACGGCGATGAATCGGCCTTGGTTCGAGCCTGAATAGGACACGGACAGAGCTAAGAAGCAGCTTGAGTACATGGAGCGCGTCAGCTACAAGTTCTGGGCGTTCATGGCGACACTGCGAGCAAGAGGTCGGGTGCAGAGCGAGACGAAAGGCGGCGCAGCAATGAAGCGCACCACGGTTTGGCTCACGAGTTCGCAAACCGAAGGTCTCGAAGCGCTTTCCAAGAAGACGGGAACGAAGCAGGCGGAGTTGATTCGTCGAGCGCTCGATGACTTCCTGAAGAAGTATTCCCCTAAGAAGTAAGTAAATCTGCGTTTTTCTCTGGCGTCTTTCTCTGTAAACCCAACGGTCAAGGCCCGCTGCTAATGATCTCCCAGAAGCCCGTTTCTGGATAGCTTCCGGTTGGCCGCCGACCATCCGGGAATTGGCTGGACCTTTCCCAACTCTGTTCGCTTTGGGTGCGCAATCCGGGCGGACGTCCAATTGGAGGTCAGATTTGGATCGCGTGAGTGTGCCAGGTAAACTTCCCGCGCAGAACTGCCTACCGATGCAAGAACACGCCCCCCTTGTGGTTAGCACAGCTTTTCTTCCACTAAGTGAGCCTTGATCTTCCGGCCGTGTGGTGTTCTGAGCGTGAGATTCTTGCCATTGAGCACAAACTCGACATCTTTGTCCTTCGCAGAGAACAGATCAGCAATCTCATCGAGCACAGGAGTCTCGTACTCGCTACAGTATGTCTGGTCGGAAGTGCGCACTGCAAAATAAAGCAGGTAGTAGTGGATTTGGGGATAGCGGCTGACAAAATAGCGGTTTCCCAAAAACTTTTCGTACACTGAGGATCTTTCCGATCTGCTGACCTTCACTTGACGAACTGGGCGGAGGCGCTGAACTGTGTCCGTATTTGGCCGCGAGGACAATGGTTGCGAGCAGGACCAGTGGTAAAACGCTGCGTCGCACTTCCCTGTGTGCCATGTCCGACCCTCTCGCGGCTTGCCGTGCTAGAGCTGATCCCGATGTTGCTCCAAAACGATACGCACCAATTGACTGCGCGTCCGGACGCCGGTCTTCGAGAAAAGCTGCTGAAGTGTAGCTTTGACCGAGCTCTCGGACACTCCAATTCGTGCCGCAATCTCTTTATTCGCAAGCCCCTCGAAAACACAGGACAGCACCTGCTGTTCTCGTTCCGTGAATGGCCATGTTCGATTGTCGGGTGGGGTTCCGACCTCAGTTCTGAGGGCGGTTTGCAATTGCTCCTGGTCCAGCCACACCTTGCCAGCCATCACGTCACGAATTGCTTGTGCCAGCAATGCGGCCGAGTCGTGTTTTCGAAAAACTCCAGAAATCCCTGAGCGGATCAGCTCCGCAGCCACGCTTGCATCTACACCTGCTGTCACAACGAGAACCTTTCCCTGGAATCCCTGTTCCTTCGCCAATCGGAGAAACTGCCGGCCGTCGCTCTCGCCAAGGTCGAAATCAAGGAGTACTACGTCGATAGCCTTGCGCCGCAGAATCTGCAGACCCTCTCCAATTGTGCCGCAGTGAGCAGCCACCGCGAATCCGGGCTCCGCAGCGAGGAGCCGACTTGCACTCTCTCGAAACAAAGTGTGATCGTCTACCAGCAAGAGGTGGACGGTGCTTGCCGCAGTTTCAGGCATTTGCCACCTCCTCCTGGGCGACCCCTAGGGGCAAGACCACAGCGAAGCAGCAGCCTTCCGATCTCGGCTCGTCAGAAAGTTCCCCTCCAAAGCTGCGCATAATCGCCCTAGAAACGTAGAGTCCGAGACCGCTGGACTCCGCGCCACGCTGAAACGGCCGGAAGAGGTTTTCTGGCGAAGCGATGCCAGTTCCCGTGTCTTCGAATCGAATTGTGACCGTCCCCTTCTCCTCTCGCGCAGCAATTCGTAGTTGCTTCTTCTCGCTAGAGGTCATGGCGCGGCGACTATTCTTTGCCAGATTTAGGAAAACCTGAATCAGTCCGTACCGGTCAGCCCAAACCAAAGGCAGCGATTCCTGAACATCCCACTGCATTTCGATCTTTGATTCGTGATAGGCGGTTTCGATCAGTATCCGGAATTCGTCCAGTACTGAAGTAAGCTCAACCACTTCCCCATTCTGAGCCGTGGTGGAACCCAATTCCAGTGCCGACACTCTTTCCAGGCTCTGGATCAAGTTTCCCAAGGCCTTGAAGTCCTCGTTCGACTCAAGCTCCTTCACTCGGGAAAGGTTCTTATGCACGACCAGCACTGCACCGCAGAGGTTTCGAATTTCATGGGCCACGGCGCTCATCAGAATTCTCGTGTTCTTCAATAGATAGTCTAGGCTGAGATCCTCGCGATTCCGCAGATCCTCAGAAAGATCGACTATGATGGCCGCCAACCGCGGGCCCGATATCGTGCCGTAGGTCGAAAACCAAACACCGGCCAGAAAGACTTCTCCATCGCTCCTTTTCCCTGTGCACTGTAGAGTGGTCCGAAATACTCGCGACTGTTGGGTTTTGAGGACCGTTTGCAAAGCTGGGAGATAGGAATTGATTTCCTGGCCTTGCAAGGGCTTCCCTTCAGAAGCGAGCAAGTGTTGAGCTGCTTCATTTGCCAATAAAACGTTGCCGCCGGAGTCAATGGTGACGATCGCAGCGGGACTGCTTTCCACGAGGGAACGCAACTGCTCCTCGGCGTCCTCGCGTAGTTTGATCTGGCCTTCGAGTTCTTCGACGTGCGTCAGCGTAATTCGGCGATTGCGGATCAGCTCCGAAATAAACAGTCCCGTGCCGACAAATCCTGCTGAGCTAAACAGCAAGCGGATCACAGCTTCATTTTCTGGCAAATTGCTGAACACTTCCTGAAGAACTGCACAAACCAGTGCAACCCCCACAATCTGAGTCCTTGACAGGAACCCTCCGAGAATCATGATGGGAAACAGGTAAAGAAATCCCAGGGAGATGTAGGGCTTGGTCGCCCAGTCGACCACCGCGATCGCTGATATCAAGAGACCGGCGACGACGATCAGCTTGGCGCGGTTGGCCGGTGCGTAGATGGACAGTAGGTCTTTCATGGCTACTCTAATGGTGCGCTTTCTTCGCCCGTCAAGAAACTGCCTTGTCAACAACTAGCCAAAAGATAGGCTGACCCAGCCAAAAGATAAAGGCTCTAGCCCAAGAGATAGGATTCCCATGCCCGCCTCGCACCCGCAGAATGGTTGAGGTAGCAATCAGCACAAGTACCTGGAAACCTGAGAGGGCACGCAGGTTCGAGACGGGGTTATTAGCCAACGGTCCCGCAGTTGCCGCCTAACCACCAGCAGTTCGTCAGAAAAGCGGTGAGAACTGTCTGGGTCTCGGCGTTGCCACGCCAGGATCGTGAATGCGGCAGCCGCTTTGCCCGGATGTTGATTGGAGCACTCAGTGAACTACGAAGAACTGAACCGGTACGTCTTGGTGGCGATCGCGCTCTTCGCAGTGCTCTTGTATATCGCTTTGGTCTACGCGGGCTTTACTGAGCTCATGGCACGTATATCGAAGAGAGGTAACCGCAAAAAGCGTTCCCGGAACCGCGGCGCTACTCGTGGATTGCGGAACGCGAAAAGGCCGAACTGGCCTTGAGTCCACCGGGAGCGCTGACGGTTAAATGAAAATGATGAAATATCCGGTTCACATCAGCAAGAGAGTTGCCGTTGTGTCTGTAACGGCCGCAGCGATCATTGTCGCAACGGGACTTCTGGAATTCGGACGCAGTCGCGGTCAGGCTGCAAATGCGAATGCTCCGCAGGAATCAGGGGCAAAATCCAACACCTCCCCGTCCGAAACGGCCTTGGACCTGTCACCGAGCCAACTGAACTCGATCAAGATCGAGCCGGTGGGAAGCTACCTGTTTCCCGTTGAGAAGGAAGCAGTCGGCAACATTGATTTTGCCGACGATCTGTCGGTTCAAGTTTTCCCGGCTTATCAGGGGACCATCATCAAGAGTTTCGTGGAACTTGGCGTCAGTGTTCGGAAGGATCAACCTCTCTATACCATCAAAAGCCCCGACCTCATTCAAGCGGAGTCAAACCTGATTGGCGCGGCGGCGACTTTCGACCTGACCAACAAGGAACTGGCGCGCGTCCAGGGTCTTGGCGGAATTGCGGAGCGCGAGAAGGAACAGGCGACCTCGGATCAACAAACCGCTGAGGGCGCTCTCAAAGCCGCACGAGATGCAGTCCTCGTCTTTGGCAAGACGGATGCGGAAATCGATCAAATGATCGCCGCGCGCAAGACCGATCCTGCCCTGGTCGTGCGTAGTCCCATTTCCGGCAAGACCACATCATTCAACGGGCCACCGGGGCTTTTGGTGCAACCGGGGAATCCGCCGGCGCCTTATACGGTCGCCAATGTCTCGATCAAATGGATGCTGGCGAATGTTAGCGAGAGTGAGATCCCATTTTTTCACTTGGGCCAGCCGGTTCAAGTCAAAGTGATGGCCTATTCCGGCCGCGTGTTTAAAGGCAACGTCTCGAAGATCTATGCGACGGTTGATCCGAATACTCATCGAGTGACGATCCGTTCTGAGATCGCGGACCCCAACGATGAGCTGCGTTCTGGAATGCTCGCTAACTTCGTCATTCGCGTCCACGATCCGGTGGAAGCCATCGCTATACCAGCGAATGGCGTGGTCCGCGAAGCCGATGGCACGATGACGGCTTGGGTGACCACCGATCGCCACCGTTTTGTACAAAGAATCATCAAGATCGGCCTGCGAAAGGACGACCGCGTTCAAGTTCTCGATGGTTTGCAGCGCGGAGAACTGGTGGCAGCGGACAACGCCGTGTTTCTCAGCAACATGCTGGAGGCACCACCAAGCGACTAGATTGAATGCCGCTTTCATTTCAGTATCAGTAGCGGCAAACTGCCATGTTCAAATCTCTCATCGCATTTTGCTTGAGCCGCCGCCCGATTGTGGCGGTGGGTTTAGTGCTGTTTGCCGGCGCCGGGCTCGTTGCTTTCAAGATGCTCAACATCGAGGCGTATCCAAACCCAACGCCGGTCATCCTGGAAATTACATCGCAGGCGCCGGGCCTCTCTGCCGAGGAGATGGAACGTTACTACACGATTCCCACGGAGATTGGACTCTACACCACGCCCGGCATCGACGTCATCCGCTCCACCTCGTTCTATGGCCTGTCCTTTGTTCGTGTCAGCTTCAAATATGGGGTGGATTATAACTTCGCCTACGCCCAGGCGTCGATCGCGATGCAACAGAACGTTAACCTGCCAAGCGGCCAGGTCCCGACCATCCAGGCCAACAGCTCGACCGGGGAAATTTATCGTTATCAGGTCGTCGGCCCAAGACATTTCGGAATCACGAATCTGCGCACGATCCAGGATTGGATTGTCTTGCGTCGGCTGTTGACCATTCCCGGCATCGCAGCCGTCAACAGTTGGGGTGGGCCCACGAAGGAATTCCAGGTCGAGGTGGACCCGCACAAGCTCGAAGCCTACAGCGTCACCGTCCCCCAAATCCTAACTGCGCTGGGCAACGCGAACATCAACGTCGGCGGACGCGAAATCCGCATTGGCCAGCAGTCCGTCAATATCCGGGGTGTCGGTCTGATGGACGACGGCGGCAATGATGATCTGGCCCAGGGGTACAAGGTTGACGACATCGAGAATGTGGTCCTGACCCAAGTTAATGGCGTCCCCGTGTTGATGAAGGATGTCGGGAAGGTCTCGGTCGGTTATCGGCCAAGACTCGGCATTCTGGGCCGCGACCATCAGGATGATGTCGTTGGATCGATCGTGGTGATGAGGCGCACGGAAACGACCGCCGACATGGTTCCAAAGGTTAAGGCGGCAATCGACAACTTGAATCACGACGGGAGTCTGCCGCCGGGAGTCAAGGTTGTTCCTTATTATGACCGCTCATCGCTGATCGCCATCACCACGCACACCGTTCTGCACAACCTGATATTCGGATGCGTGCTGGTCTTCTTGATCCAATGGATTTTCCTTGGCAATCTCCGCAGCGCAGTCATTGTTGGATTGAACATTCCGTTCGCGCTGTTCTTCGCCACTATTCTCCTGGTGATTCTGGGGGAAAGCGCAAACCTGCTGTCGGTGGGCGCAGTGGATTTCGGCATCATCGTGGATTCGGCTGTCATCCTGGTGGAGAATGTCTTCCGGAATTTTCAACGAAACCAGGAAGAAAGGGAGGGTCTGCTACAACGTCTGTCGGCAGGGGCCTGGGGGCCTGACCCGACGAGAACCCTGGAACACGAAGCGTCAGCTAACGGATGGACGGATCGTTTGCGGGTGATTCTGATCAGCGCGCTGCAGGTGGACAAGGCGGTTCTATTCTCGGCGCTCATCACCGTGGCTGGTTTCGTGCCGCTCTTCACCATGCAGGGAGTCGAGGGTCAGATCTTCGGTCCCATGGCACGCACCTACGGTTACGCGTTGGCAGGGGCTTTGATTGCAACGTTCACCGTGACGCCCGTCATCGCTTCCATCCTGCTCCCTGCGCACGTAAAGGAAACCGAAACGATCGTTGTCCGCCTGTTGCACCGTCTTTACAATCCCGCGCTGCGCTTCGCGCTGAATCGCCGTCCCCTCACGGTTGGCATCGGCATCGCCTTTCTTGTCGTGTCCGCATTTCTGGGATTGCGGCTCGGCAGCGAGTTTCTTCCGCATTTGGAAGAAGGCAACTTTTGGATTCGCGCCTCCATGCCGATCACTCTCTCGCTGCAGGATGGCGAGGCGGCCGCCAGAAAAATGCGCGAGATTCTCCTGCGGTACTCCGAAGTTCTTACGGTGGTTTCTCAGCATGGCCGGCCCGACGACGGCAGCGATGCTTCGCCATTCTCGAATGTCGAATTATTCGCGCCGCTGAAGCCGTTTGACGAATGGCCAAGAGGATTGACCAAGGAGAAGTTAACCGACCAGATTCAAGCAGAGTTTAACAACGAGTTGCCAGGCGTCATCTTCAATTTCTCCCAATATATTCAGGACAACATCGAGGAAGGGATATCGGGCGTAAAAGGCTCCAATTCGGTCAAGATCGTTGGCCCCAATCTTGAAGTCTTGACGAAGCTGGCCGAGCAGGTCCGCGACCAAATGAGCGCGGTTCCCGGCATTGCCGACCTCGGCATCTTCCCGGTGCTAGGGCAGCCAAACCTGAACATCAAGGTCGATCGTGCCAAGGCCGCGCGCTATGGCCTCAATTCCGGCGATGTTAACACGGTCATTCAAGCGGCCATGGGCGGAGCGGTAGCGACGGAGGTTCTGGAGGGCGACCGGCAGTTCGATCTCGTCGTCCGCTATACGCTGGAATACCGCGAGAGCATCGATAAGATTCGCAACATCAAAGTCGCCTATTCAACGAGCAGCGGCGCCAATGCCTACATACCGCTGAGCGAACTGGCCACGATCACATTGGATACAGGAGCGGCCTGGATTTATCACGAGAGCGTACAGCGCTTCATCCCGGTCAAGTTCGGCGTCCGTGGCCGCGACCTTGGCAGCACTGTTGAGGAAGCGCAGCAGCGAATCGCGAAGAACGTGCAACTTCCTTCTGGATACCGGCTGATTTGGGCCGGCGAGTTCGGAGACCTTCAGGAAGCCAGAAAACGCCTGGAGATCATTGTGCCGATCAGCCTCGTGCTGATTATCGGGTTACTCTACACCTTGTTCAATAACTTGCGCGACTGCCTTTTGACGCTCGCAGGAATTCCCTTCGCAGTTGCTGGCGGTGTATTGGCGCTGTATATCTCCGGTCTCAATTTCAGCATCTCGGCCGCCATCGGCTTCGTCTCGCTCTTCGGCGTGTCCGTCATGGACGGCATCCTGATGATCACTTTTTACAACCAGGAAAGGGTTCGCGGCCTGGTGCCAGAGGACGCGATGTACCGCGCTGCTTCCACCCGTATGCGCCCCCTGCTGATGACGGCGCTTTCAGCGTGCATTGGTCTCCTTCCCGCGGCAATTTCCACGGGTATCGGCAGCCAGGTGCAGCGTCCGCTCGCCACTGTGATCGTGGGCGGGATGCTGGTTGGCCCCGTAATGCTGCTTCTCGCCGTGCCCGCGCTGAGAATGATGTTTCTAGGCCACGACAATAACCACTCATCAGAGGAAGCAACAGGAGAAGCAAGATGAAGAGTACTTGTCTTCTTTTCCTGTTCCCATTTTTGACGATGGCCTGTGCCGCGTCGATGCAGGGAACAAGTTCTCCGACCCCATTGCAGCCAACATCTGTTGTTCGTTCTGCGAACGCTTCCGGCAAGAATCACCCGCGAAACCGTGCAAGCCTGACTCCGGCGACTCGTCCCAAGTGGCTTCCGCATAGCCGGAAACGTTCAATGCCCGGGAATGCCATGAATCTTCATCATCCGGGTTCAGACAAACCCGGTGGTGTTGTAAAAGGCGAATCAATCCAGAACGAAACAGTCAACAACGCCCCGGCCGTTCGGCCACCAAGTGTCGTCCAGCCCGCCGTAGCATCGCTCAACAATGTCCGCCATCGCGGTCCTAACCCGCCGGTGGTTGGCGGAGCCGCGAACTTAGACCGTAGAAGTACCGCGGCAATCAACGGAACCCGTATGCACCGCAAGCCCTAAGGAGCTAATTCGTATGATTTACACCCGCAAACTGCGCCTCGCTCGCTTGATCGCGGCCTCGTCCTTACTGCTCACCACAGGTTGCGTGGTTGGGCCCAGGTTCAAGAAGCCTGCTGCTCCGGATGTCGGCGGTTATACGCCCGCTCCAATTTCGACCACCAGCAGCACGAACAACGTCGCCGGTGGGGAAGCGCAACACCTAGTTGATGGGCATGACATTCCAGCAGAGTGGTGGACATTATTTCACTCGAAGCCGCTCAACGATTTGATTGAGCGCTCGCTCAAAGCCAATCCCGACCTCAAGGCGGCGCAGGCGGCATTGTTAGTTGCGAGAGAGAATGTGCTGGCCCAACGCGGCGCTTACTACCCCAGTGTTTCGGGAAGTTTTTCAGCGACGCGGGCGAAGACATCGAGTGACCTTTCACCAGTACCCAACTCCAGTGCTTTGTATTACAGCCTTTTCACGCCGCAGGTGAGCGTCTCCTTTGTGCCCGACGTTTTCGGTCTGAACCGGAGAACCGTGGAGTCCTTGAAAGCGCAGGAAGAGCAGACGCGCTTTGCCCTGGCTGCGACGCATATCACTTTAAGTTCAAACATCGCCGCCGGAGCCATACAAGAAGCATCCCTGCGCGGGCAGATCGACGCAACCCGTGAGCTCATTACCATCAACACCAACATGCTGCAGATTTTGCGGAACCAGTACGCGAAGGGGTATGCGAGCCAGCTCGACGTGGCGGCACAGGAGTCGCAGCTCGCGCAAGTCGCCGCCACCTTACCTCCGCTGCTTAAGCAGTTGGCTCAACAACGGGACCTGCTGGCTGCGCTATCGGGCGGATTCCCCAACCAGGGTCTGGCCGAAAAGTTTGAGCTGTCGAGTTTGCAACTGCCGCAGGAACTGCCGGTAAGCCTTCCTTCGCAACTCGTGGAGCAACGTCCGGATGTTCGCCAGGCCGAGGAGAATCTACATTCCGCCAGCGCCCAGATTGGAATTGCCCGCGCGAACCGCCTCCCGAACTTCGCGCTGACTGCGAATGCTGGCAGCATGGCGGTGGTCCTCGGCCATTTGGTCTCGGGAGGTAATGGCTTTTGGGATATAGCCGCAGGCGTCACGCAGCCCATCTTTGATGGCGGTACCCTCATGCATCGGGAGCGCGCCGCGAGAGCCGCTTATACTCAGGCCGACGAACAATATCGCAGCACGGTCCTCACCGCCTTCCAGAATGTTGCTGACACGCTGAACGCGCTCCAACAGGACGCCGACGCATTGAAGGCCGCGGCTGCCGCTAAAGACGCCGCCAGCGTCACCCTCGACCTGACCAAGAAACAGCTTGAGGCCGGCTACGCCAACTACCTCGCGCTCTTGAGCGCGGAACAAGCCTATCAGCAAGCCCTCATTAACCTTGTGCAGGTTCAGTCGAATCGTTATGCCGACACAGCCGCGTTGTTTCAGGCTCTTGGCGGCGGATGGTGGAACCGCACCGATATTCCGAAGAGCTAACTATGAAGGCGGTACTAGTTGCCCCCTTGAGCAGTGGTACGGTAATGGCGACCTACTTTTTGGTGAGTGCCGTCGCCATGGCACTCGGAGCTTTTGTGGCGGCCTCACCCCTTCGGGCGGTTAAGATTTGGGGATCGCGACGACTCACCAACTTGGCTCCTGAACGTAGAACTACGTTCGTATGCTGGTACCGTGCCTTCGGGATCCTTCTTTTTCTAGCAGGCGTGCTCGTCGCAGTTGATGGCATTGTGTTTTCAAACTATCATCACTAGACTTTTGATCTTTGATCGACGCCAGAGAATACGCACGCGTCCTTGCCCCTTCAAGAATTAGCCGGAAGATAGCCTAGGACGTTCTAAAGATGTTGCTCAAATCCACAAGATAGGATTCCCAGTCTCCCGCGCTCTGGTTTACACAAATGGAATGTCTGGAGATCAACCTCACTTCCTTACCGCGGCAGTATTTCCATTTCCGTGGGATCGGTTCTTCGATCAAGGCGAGCGGGTCTTTGAGGTTGTTTTCCTTGTACTGTGGCTTGCGTTCGTGGTCTTCCTTGCCTACTCCGCGGTGCGTTTCGTCCGCGAAAACGCCAAAAAGAAGGCGAGGAGCAGGAAGAAAGGACGTGATCGTCCAGCATCCCCAGCGCGCGGGTTGCAATAGATGGCAGCGTGGTGTGCCTGGTATAACCGGAGGGTCTACTCCTATACCGAGTGACGTAGGCGCACTGAGGCAGATCACTCAGCACATCACTCTGGTCGTGGTCGGTCACATCGACGGATCGTGCCTGAGTCACGGGCAAACCGAATGCCCTAGGACGGATCAACGACGTTGGCCCGAAGTCAGCTTGTGAGAATCGATCGCTAGCAGGCTCCCAGATAACGGGCCAACTGGAAGTTACGTTTTCACGTTTTCACGCGGACTCGGACGACGTTGTCCCGAAGTCGGCTTCGAGGAGATCACTGGAGGATGCGGAGGATCTCCCCGAAGCCTGTTTCTGGATAACTTCCGGTTGGCCGACTACCCGTCCGGAAATTGGAGGAGAGCGCCTATGGGAAGTCTCAACGAGTGCATTGGCCTCTCTCAGCAAATGACAGTCAACTACTGGATTCAATGGCCGCCCGCAAGGGGCAGAACATGCGCGACAAGTTCCCTGAGAAACTGATCCGAGTTCATAAACACTGCAAAGTGGCCTCCAGAAATCGGCACAAATTCTTTTCGCGGTGCCTGAATCGCTTCGAGATATTTCCGGGCAAGCTCCGTCGGTGTGGTGAAATCTTCCGTTCCCTCGAAGAAAAACATCGGAATTGCAAATTTGAGTCCGAGCTCCTTCATCGTTTCGGACCGCGTTTGGGGGACGAGGCGTTCTCCGCTCAAAATCTGGCCATCGATAGAATCGTTCAGATCTCGAACGGAATAACCGGGAGCGACCAAAGCAAGTCCAAGGCTCCCGTAAAGGAATCGATCCGCGCCCCCGAAACGGTTCGCCCATTTGTGCTGTACGCCGTAGCCCTCACCGTTCGCGTAGGGCGGTGGACCAATGCTCTTCAGCTCATCGAGGGCCTGTAGGTTGCCTGCAGCCCGAGCCTTCTTCAATAAGGCTCCATAAGCCGCTGTGTAATTTTGGGTTTCGTCGGCGACCTGCCCGGTGCCAACGTAGGCGAAGAAAAGGTGAGGTCTTTCTCGAATCATTCGGAGGCCAAGGATCGTGCCAAACGAATGAGCGACCAGGATTACTTTGCGCTTTCCCAAATGTTTACACAGGTATTCCGTTAATTCGATTCCATCCTGCGTCATGCGATCCAGCGTCATCGTAGACGCAACCGAAGGGCTTGATTTACTGAGCGTTCTCCCTGCACCACGCTGGTCCCACTGCACCACCGTAAAATGCGCTTCCCATGGAGCAAACATTGCAAACGACCAGGGATTCGTCACGTCGCCCGGCCGTAAGCGTCTGACCAACACACCTGTTCGCGAAATCGTGTCTGTGTTGAAGTAGCTCGATGACCGCAGAAAACAAGTTGTCAGTGCCCAAGCGACGCACCCGCGCGGAAGTTCAGGAGTTGGTGGCGGAATTCATGAGCAGCGGTATGCGGCGGAGCGAGTTTTGCCGCAGTCGGCAGTTAAGCTTCAGCACGCTGGATCGTCATCTGAAGAAGCGGCGTTGGAAGAGAATGCGTAGACCAGTTTCTTCGGCTGGCCAGTTGGTGCCGGTGGAGCTGGCCAAGAAGTCGCTGACGCCGCACGAATCGAGATGCGGGCTGGCCGTGGTGCTGCCAGGCGGGCGCCGCATTGAGGTACATCCAGATTTTGATACGAATACGTTCGAGCGCCTGGTGAGTGCACTGGAGCGGGCGTAAGCCGTGTTTGGATTAGGTCCAGCCACACGGATCTATCTGGCCGCCGGAGTCACCGACATGCGCAAGGGGTTCGAGGGGCTGTACGGTCTGGTCCGGGATCGATTGTCGTGCGAGCCTCTTAGTGGGCACCTGTTCTTGTTCTGCAATGCCCAGCGCAATCGGTTGAAGGTCCTCGTCTGGGATGGTAGCGGACTCTGGGTCTGTGCCAAGAGGTTAGAGAAAGGGCGTTTCACCTGGCCGCAATCCGGCGATGCGCAGGGCAAGGTCGTCCTGAGCCACGAAGAGCTCTCCTTTTTACTGGGTGGGATCGATCTGGCTAAAACCAAGGACAAGCGGTGGTACCGGAAAGTATCGCCGGAAGGACATGTCGCCGCATGAGTTGCTTGAATGTTTCGCTTGACTCTGGTAATTCAGTAGCCCATTGTGAGTGCGCTTCCCATTCCTTCAGCACCAGCCGATCTGGAACTAATCGCACAACTCAAGAGCCGGCTGCACTACGCGGAGCTGAGGATTCGTTTGCTGGAAGAGCGTCTGCGGCTGATGCGGATCGAAAAGTATGGAGCGGCCGGCGAAAAGCTCTCCGACGCCCAACTGGAATTGTTCGAACTTGAGCCCGTCGTCAGTGAAGTGGTGGTGCAGGCGGAGGGTGAGCAGGCGCCGGTGCGGCGCCCGACGAAGCGATCCACCAAGCATCCGGGCCGCCAGGAATTGCCTGCGAATCTTCCTCGCGTGGAGCGGATCCTGCCTTGCATCCCGGATCAGCGCATGTGCAAACGCTGCGGCAAAGAAACGGTGGTGATCGGCTACGAGGAAAGTTCCCAGTTAGATGTGGAACCAGCGAAGTACTTCGTACTGGTCACAAAACGGGAGAAACGGGCTTGCCGGTCGTGTGAGGAACTCGGAGTGGTCTCAGCACCGCTGCCGCCAAGAATCATCGAGAAGGGCGTGGCGAGTGACCGCATCGTCATTGACACGATCATCAGCAAATATTGCAATCACACACCGCTGCATCGGCAGAGCGTGATTCTCGAAAGAGACATCGGTTTGGAAATCCTTAGAGCGACGCTGGACGGCTGGGTCCTCAAAGTGGGCGAGTTGCTGATTCCGATGGTCGCGGCAATGAGGCGAGAGTTGATCAGGGGAAGTTACATTCAAGCCGACGAAACCCCAGTCGATGTGCAGACACGTGAGGGCCGGGGACAGAATCACCAAGCGTATCTCTGGCAATACAGTCGCCCCGGAGGAACCGTGGTGTTCGATTTCCGTTTGGGTCGTGGACGGGATGGACCGAAGCGGTTCCTGGGACAGTTCGAAGGCATACTCCAAACCGACGGCTATACGGCGTATGACCAGATAGGTGGGCCGAAAATGGTACATGCCGCTTGTTGGGCTCATGCCAGAAGGCAATTTTTCGAGGCGGTGCAGCTAAATCCACGAGACCCGGTTGCAACTCCGATTGTGGCGCGCATGGACGAGTTGTTTGCCGTCGACGCGGAAGCTCGCCGCAGGGTAATCGGCCTCACTGGGCGTCACGCTCTGCGTCAGGAAAGAGCCAAGCCTCTCTTGGATGATATCCGTAGCAAGATCGACGCAGCACAGTCCGTTGCATTGCCCTCCAGTGCACTCAGCAAAGCCTGCCACTACGCGCTCGCGCTTTGGAGAAAACTGACACGATTCCTGGAATATCCAGAACTTGAGCTAAGCAATAACCTGGCAGAGAATTCCATGCGTCCTGTGGCTCTTGGTCGAAAGAACTGGATACACATAGGCAGCCCTCAGGCGGGACCGAAGGTCGCGGCGATTTTCTCGGCCGTGGAAAGCTGCCGCAGGTTGAAACTCCCAGTGCGCGACTATTTTGCCGCGGTTCTCCCCGGGCTTGGCGATCTCCCGATCCGGCGCCTTCCGGACCTTACTCCGGCTGCGTGGGCCGCCCAGCATTCGTAGACTCGAGGGCTGTCGTCGCCAAGTCGTCGAAGAGCGGGCGCTATGCGGACGTGTTGCTGCTCGCCGTCGCGGGCCGGGGTAGCGCTTCGAGCGCGGCGTGTGCCCGGTGCCACGCCGCATCGAGGTCGCCGCGGTCAAGCGCAACCACTGCGCTCGCGGTTTCGAGAATTGCGTCCGCTTGATCTGACAGCGCTTGACGCCGAGCGAAGCGAGGGATGAATTCTTCAAAGGTGTCGCTCGTGCATCTCTTCGGACCCGACTTTAAAACGGACTTCTAGTGAAGTCGCCCGTAGCGCGCGTCAAGCGCAAGATTCAGTTCGAGTACGTTCACGCGCGGCTCTCCCATGAATCCCCATTGCCGATTCTCAGTGTTCTTGAGAACCAAGCGGGCGACTTCCGTTTCCGGAATCTTGCGTTCCGCAGCTACGCGCCGAATCTGGAATTGAGCGGCCGCTGGCGAGATATCCGGATCCAATCCTGAACCCGATGTAGTCACCAGGTCGACGGGGATGGGAGTGCCGGGATTCTCGGCTTGCAGCTTGGCAACGTCTCCATTGACGCGAGCGATCAACTGCGCGTTGGTCGGGCCTAAATTTGAGCCGCTGGAAGCGCTGGCATCGTAGCCCGCGGCGCCCGCGGCGGATGGCCGCGAATGAAAGTAGCCCGGCCCCGAAAATGGCTGCCCGATCAGCCGGGAACCGACCACCAATCCGTCACGCTGGATCAACTGACCGTTAGCCTGCTTTGGGAAGATCAACTGCGCGAGTCCGGTCACCAGCAGGGGATACAGAATTCCCAACAGGACCGTCGTCGCGATTGTCATGAGTACCGCTGTGATTAGATTTTTCTTCATTGTTTTCTCTATACGAGCTCTATATCAGCTTGATGCCGGTGATAAACATGTCAATCAGCTTGATCCCGATGAACGGGACCACCAATCCGCCAAATCCATAGACCAGCAGATTCTGCCGCAGCAGAGATTCGGCGCTCATCGCCTTGTACGCGACCCCTCGCAGCGCCAGCGGAATCAGGGCGACGATGATGAGGGCGTTAAAAATAACGGCGGAAAGTATTGCGGACTGCGGTGTCTGCAGCCGCATGATGTTCAGGGCATTCAGCACGGGAAACGTTCCGGCAAACATTGCCGGAATGATCGCGAAGTACTTGGCCACGTCGTTCGCGATCGAGAATGTGGTGAGCGCTCCGCGCGTCATCAGCAACTGCTTGCCGATCTCCACCACCTCGATGAGCTTGGTGGGATTCGAATCCAGGTCCACCATGTTTCCGGCTTCTTTCGCCGCCTGGGTGCCGGTATTCATGGCCACGCCCACATCGGCCTGAGCCAGGGCGGGCGCATCGTTGGTGCCGTCGCCGGTCATGGCTACCAGTTTGCCGTCGGCCTGCTCGCGGCGAATCAGATCCATCTTGTCTTTCGGAGTCGCCTCCGCCAGAAAATCGTCCACGCCGGCCTCACGCGCGATCGCCGCCGCCGTCAGCGGATTGTCGCCGGTGATCATGACGGTTTTGATCCCCATGGCGCGCAGTTGATTGAAACGCTCGCGCATTCCGCCTTTGACGATGTCCTTCAGATAAATCACGCCCAGCGCCCGCTGATTCTCCGCGACCACCAGCGGAGTTCCTCCCGAGCGCGAGATTTGTTCCACGCTCGCCTGAATCTCGCGCGGCAGCGAGGTGTCGAACTGTCGCAGATACTTGATGATGGCATCGACCGCACCTTTGCGAATCTCGCGGCCATCCAGGTTGACGCCCGACATGCGGGTTTGCGCGGTGAAGGGGACAAATACCGCTTCGTGCGAAGCCAGTTCACGGCCGCGCAGGCTGTACTTCTCTTTCGCCAGCACAACAATCGACCGGCCTTCGGGCGTCTCGTCCGCGAGCGAAGCGAGTTGAGCGGCATCGGCCATCTCGGCGGCGGTAATCCCCGGCGCGGAGATGAACTCCGCTGCCTGACGGTTGCCGAGCGTGATCGTCCCCGTCTTATCGAGGAGCAACGTGTTCACGTCCCCGGCCGCTTCCACGGCGCGCCCGGACATCGCGAGCACGTTGTGCTGCACCAGGCGGTCCATGCCCGCGATGCCGATCGCGGAAAGCAGACCGCCGATCGTGGTCGGAATCAGGCAGACCAGCAGCGAGACGAGCACAAACACCGTCTGCGGCGATCCCGAGTAAATCGCGAAAGGCTGCAGCGTAACCACAGCCAGCAGAAAAATGATGGTCAGGCCTGCCAGCAGAATGTTGAGCGCGATCTCGTTCGGAGTCTTCTGCCGCTCCGCGCCCTCGACCAAAGCGATCATTCTGTCGAGGAAGGTTTCTCCCGGATTCGAAGTGATGCGGACTTTGATCACATCGGAAAGCACGCGCGTGCCGCCGGTAACCGCCGACCGGTCGCCTCCAGCTTCGCGGATCACCGGGGCAGATTCGCCCGTAATCGCCGACTCGTCCACCGAAGCAACGCCTTCGATGATTTCGCCGTCGCCCGGGACAAGTTCGTTGGCGCTCACCATCACGACATCGCCCGAACGCAGGTTCGCACTCGGCACCGTTTCCGTCGTCCCGTCCGCCAGCAAGCGCCGGGCCTCGGTTTCGGACCGGGCTTTGCGCAGTGTGTCGGCTTGCGCTTTGCCGCGTCCTTCGGCCATGGCTTCCGCGAAATTCGCGAACAGCACCGTGAACCAAAGCCACAGCGTGATCTGCAGATTAAAGGCGAAGCTCTGTTTCCCGCGGAATAACAGGATGGTCGTCACCACGGCGCCCACCTCGACCACGAACATGACCGGATTCTTCATCATGGTGCGGGGATCGAGCTTGACCACGGCGTCGCCCAGCGCCCGCCGGATGATTTTTCCGTCCCACAAACTCTTGCTTTTCTTTTCTGCCATGTCTTGCCTCGGAAAGTTCTGCCTCAGAAAGTTTTCCCTGCCATCATCAGCAGGTGTTCAAGTACGGGTCCCAAACTAAGGACCGGGAAAAATGTCAGCGCTCCCACGATCACAATCACCGACACGAGCAGAACGGTAAACAGGGGCGTAGTCACCGGGAATGTACCGGCCGAAGCGGGCACCGTTTTTTTCTTCGCCAGGTTGCCGGCAATCGCCAGCATGGGAATGATCATGAAGAATCGTCCCACCAGCATCGTGAGCCCGCCCGCGGTGTTGTACCAAAGCGTGTTGCCGTTCAAGCCGCTGAACGCGGAACCGTTATTCCCCGCCATGGACGTAAACGCGTAGAGGATTTGAGTGAGGCCGTGTGGGCCCGCATTGCTGATGCTTGAGGTGCCAAATCCTTCGACCGATGAAATGCCCGTGAGCACCAGAATGATCAGCGGGAAAACCAGGGTGACGAGCATCGCCATCTTCACGTCGTAGGCTTCAATCTTCTTGCCCAGATACTCCGGCGTTCGCCCGACCATGAGTCCGGCAATAAACACCGACAGCACGACGTAGATCAGGATGCCGTAGAGGCCGGCGCCCACTCCGCCGAAAACGGTCTCGCTGAGCATAATGTTGGCCAGCGGGACCATTCCGCCGAGCGGAGTGAAGGAATCATGTTGGCCGTTGATGGCGCCACAACTGGCGTCGGTGGTAACGGTGGCGAACAGGGCGGAATTAGCGATGCCGAAGCGCACTTCCTTGCCTTCCATGTTGCCGCCCGGTTGCAGCGCGGTAGCGTGTTGGTCAACTCCATGCAGCAGAGGATTACCTTTGGCCTCGGCCCAGTAAGCCGTCGTGACCCCACAAAGGAACAGAATCGCCATCGCCGCCCAGACCGCCCAGCCGTGACGCGGCGACCCCGTCATTCGGCCCAGCGTATAAGTAAGACCGGCCGGGATTACGAAGATCGACAGCATCTGCAAGAGATTGCTGAGGGGTGTGGGATTCTCAAAAGGATGGGCGCTGTTGGCACCGTAAAATCCGCCACCGTTCGTGCCCAGCATCTTGATCGCCTCTTGCGAGGCAACCGGACCTTGCGCGATGGTCTGGTCGGTCACGGTGTCCATCACCGGCTTGCCATCGGCGCTAACCATCGGCTTGCCATCGGTGCCAGTCTTCTGGACCTGTTGCGGCTCGACCAGCTTCGCGGTGTCATACGGCCTGAGGTTTTGCACGGCTCCCTGCGAAACCAGCAGGAGGGCATAGACAATGCAGGCCGGCAGCAGCACCCACAGGGCGGAGCGGGTCATGTCGACCCAGAAATTTCCGATGGTCTCCTTCTCCTTGCGCGCGATGCCGCGAATGAAGGCGACTGCCAGTGCGATCCCTACCGCCGCCGATGCGAAGTTGTGGTAGGCCAGGCCAGCCATCTGCGTGAGATAGCTCATGGTGGACTCGCCCGAATAGTTCTGCCAATTGGTATTGGTGGTGAAAGACGCCGCGGTGTTGAATGCCAGCGCCTGAGCGACGGCCCCGAACTTCTGCGGATTCCACGGCA
>Ga0224558_1001792_pt1 | contig 21319 bp, 18 predicted proteins | sample 714S32024metaG_FD_180682 | JGI IMG/M metagenome (GOLD analysis project Ga0224558, IMG submission 180682) | Peat soil microbial communities from Stordalen Mire, Sweden - 717 S3 20-24 | ecosystem: Environmental > Terrestrial > Soil > Wetlands > Peat | place: Sweden: Norrbotten County, Stordalen...
CCTCCTGGGCGATGGCTGCCGCGGTGAGTGGATTGTCGCCGGTGATCATCACGGTGCGGATGCCCATCTGACGCATCTCGTCGAACTTCTCGCGGATCCCCTGCTTCACCACGTCCTTGAGCTCGATGACCCCGAGGACGTCCCGTCCGTCGGCCACCACCAGCGGGGTGGAGCCGGCACGCGAGACCCGCTCCACGATGGTGTCGAGATCGGTGGTAACCGTCCCGCCCTGCTCGCCCACCCATCGTTTGACCGAGTCGGCCGCCCCTTTGCGGATCTGGCGCGGGCCGATATCGAGGCCGGACATGCGGGTCTGTGCGGTGAAGGGCACGAAGGCGTGCTCGCCTTCGAGCTGGCGCTCGCGGATACCGAAGCGCTCCTTGGCCAGCACCACGATGGAGCGGCCCTCGGGCGTCTCGTCGGCCAGCGAAGCCAGTTGGGCGACGTCGGCGACATCCTGTTCGGTGTGGCCACCGACCGGGTAGAAGTCGGACGCCATCCGGTTGCCCAGGGTGATCGTCCCGGTCTTGTCCAACAGCAGGGTCTGCACGTCGCCGGCGGCTTCGACCGCCCGGCCGCTCATGGCCAGCACGTTCCGTTGGACGAGCCGGTCCATGCCGGCGATCCCGATGGCGGAGAGCAGCGCACCGATGGTGGTCGGGATCAGGCACACCAGCAGTGAGACCAGGATGACGACCGAGACCGACGCTCCCGCATAGTGGCCGAACATCTGCAGTGACACGACCACGGGTAGGAACACGATGGTCAGCACGGCCAGCAGAATGGTGAGGGCGATCTCGTTGGGCGTTTTCTGCCGATTGGCCCCTTCGACCAGGGTGATCATCCGGTCGAGGAAGGTCTGGCCGCGCTCGGCGGTGATCCTCACCACGATCCGGTCGGACAGGACCTTGGTCCCGCCGGTGACCGCGGAGCGGTCGCCGCCCGACTCGCGGATGACCGGGGCCGACTCGCCGGTGATCGCCGACTCGTCGACCGAGGCGATGCCCTCGGTGATCTCCCCATCGGAGGGGATCAGGTCGCCCGCCTCGCAGACGACCAGGTCCCCCTTGGCCAGCGACGCCGCCGGAACCAACTCCTCGGTCCCGTCGGGCAGGAGGCGCCGGGCTTCGGTCTCCGAACGCATCCGCCGCAGGGTGTCGGCCTGGGCCTTGCCCCGTCCCTCGGCCATGGCCTCGGCGAAGTTGGCGAAGATCACCGTCAGGAAGAGCCAGATGGTGATGGACCAGGTGAAGGTACTGGGGTGGGCGATCGCCTCGATGAAGGTGATGACGGTGCCCACCAGCACCACGAACATGACCGGGTTCCGGATCTCCAGCGCCGGGTTCAGCTTCTTGAAGGAGTCGACCAGCGCGTGCCGGAGTATCTCTCGGTCGAAGAGGCCACGGGCCTCGGCCACACCATGGGCCTCGGTTGCCGGACCTGGCTGCTCTGGTTGGGTGGTGGTCATCGTCATCAGAAGAACGTCCCATGGCTGAGCTGCTCGACGATCGGGCCGAGAGCGAGGGCGGGAAAGAAGGTGAGGCCACCGATGATGATGATGACACCGATGGTGAGGCCGACGAACATTCCGTTGTCGGTGCGGAAGGTGCCGAGCGATTCCGGCACCACGTTCTTGGCGGCGAGGACCCCCCCGAGGGCGAGGGCTGGGATCATGATCCCGAAACGGCCGACCAGCATGTCGATCGCTCCGATGATGTTGTAGAAGGGAGTGTTTCCCGTGAGGCCACCGAAGGCGGAGCCGTTGTTGTTGGCCTGCGAGGTGAGGGCGTAGAGGATCTCTGAGAACCCGTGGGGGCCGGCGTTGAGGGGTCCGGCTCGGCCGGCATGGAGAGACACGGCGATCGCAGTGAAGACGAGCACGATGATCGGCATGACCAGGGCGCCGAGGCCAGCAAGTTTGACCTCCTTGGCCTGGATCTTCTTCCCCAGGTACTCCGGCGTTCGCCCGATCATCAGCCCACCGATGAAGACGGCGATGATGGCGTAGATGAGGAGCGTGTAGATGCCGGTCCCGACCCCCCCGGGCGTCACCTCGCCGAGCATCATGCCGGTGAGCAGGCCCATGCCACCGATGGGGGTGAACGAGTCGTAGGAGGCGTCGGCCGAGCCGGTGGAGGTGCCGGTCGACGCCACCCCGAAGAGGGCGGTCGACGTGTCGCCGAAGCGAACCTCCTTGCCCTCGGTGTTGCCGACCGTCGAGTGCACCCCGGCGGCGGCGACGGCAGGGTTCTGCCCGTGCTCGGCGTAGCTGGTGTAGCCCACCCAGACCCCGAAGATGATCACCATGGCCGCCAGCAGGGCGGCGCCGTGGCGGATGCTCCCCACCATCTTGCCGAAGGTGTAGGTAAGGGAAAAGGGGATGCACAGCACCAGAAAGATCAGCAGCCAGTTGGTGAGGCCGGTCGGGTTCTCGAACGTGGTCGCCGAGTTGGCGTTGAGGAATCCACCCCCGTTGGTGCCCAGCTGTTTGATGGCTTCCATGAAGCCGATCGGCCCACGGGGAATGGTCTGGGTGACCCCGTTCAGTGCGTTGTGGATGTCAATCGGACCGGCGAGCGTCTGCACCGCACCCTGACCGACGAGGACGATCCCGGCGATGAACGCGATGGGGAGCAGGACGTAGAGCAGGCCGCGGGTGAGGTCGACCCAGAAGTTTCCGACCGTCGGGGAGTTCCGCCGCGAGAAGCCGCGTATCAGCACAATTCCGGCGGAGATGCCGACGGCAGCGGAGACGAACTGCTGAACGGTAAGGGCACCGATCTGCGAGAAGTACGACATGGTCGTCTCTCCGCCGTAGTTCTGCCAGTTGGTGTTGGTCAGGAATGACGACGCAGTGTTGAAGCTGAGCGCCTGGGGCACGGCCCCGAGGTGCTGCGGGTTGAGCGGGAGCGACCCCTGGATCCTGAAGATGACGTAGGTAAATGTGAGCGAAACGGCCGAGAAGATGACCATCGCCCCGGCGTAGCGCGTCCAGGTCTGCTCCTGTTCCGGAGAGGTACCCAACAGCCGATAGACCGGCCGCTCGGCCCAGCCCAGGAAGTGCACCCGGCCCTCGAAGACGGCGGCCATGTAGGATCCGAGGTACCGCCAGGCGAGGCCCAAGGCGATGACCAGGGTGACGATGGTCCAGGTCAGGCCCATCTCAGAACTTTTCGGACTTGAACATGGCAACGCCCAGGTAAATGAACATCAGGGCGGCGACGCCGAGGAGGATGCCCTGGGTGACCGTCATACCCGGTCCAATGCCCAGATGAGTCCGAGCAGTACAAGGGTGAACCCGATGATGCCCAGTGCTACGAGGAAATCTGCCATGTGGCCAGCATGACGGCACAGCCGGTAACTATGTGGTGAACGAGTGGCAGGAATCGGTAGATAATCGGTGAATACGGAGGCGAGCTTTGCGGCGCGCTCGTTGGCGGTAGTCACAGAACCCGGTGGACGGTTGGTCGGGGACGGCATCGACCATCCGCTCGTGGGCGACGGAGATCGCCTGACGGCCGGACTGGGTCCGAATGTGCTGAGCGGACATGCGTACTCGAGGGCAGAGCTGCGTAGCTCCCCTGGTTGACGCCCCACCTCACCCGGCCCGAAGGATCACACTGTTGACCGCCCCCGCCTAACTGGGTCGCCTCCCGAACCCGCTCCTGTATGTCGCTTCTTCGAGACGCAGCCACCTCCTGAAGCGCATCCACGCACCCGGAACCAGGCCTCCCAGCTGCTCAACACGTTGAGTCCGGCGAGGAGCGACGGCATCCGCTATCCCCACCCCGACGTCCTCCAGATTGCAGACCCGCCATGTTGCCCGACATTTGACCCAACAATTCCGTCCCGTCGTGTCCCGGTGAGATGCACCACATCGCAGCCGCCAGTGATCTCACGCTTCTTGACCTGCGGATACAGGACTCACGGGGACGGGACGCGACCGGAGGCGACAACGGGGAAGGCGCCGGGGAGCAGTGGCGCTCCTGCGGACGCGCTCGTGTGGACGTCGGGAAGGGAAGTGCCGGTGTCAGTCTGGCATGCTCCGGATGAGATGGCGGCGACCGCCGCCTCACTCCCTACTCCCATCCGCCCGGTCGGCACAGACACTTAGCCGAACCCGCGGCACCACCAAATCCGGCTGGACCCTTCAACAGAAGTCCGAGATTTTACCCAGCGGGCTGGCAGGCTTCCGGCCGACATTAGCAATGCCCACGAGGTGGTACTGACTCGTAAAGTCGAAGCTCACTGGGAGTGGCGGCGCCCCCTGATCGCGTGCGCCTTCCGCCGCCAGGGGCAGCAACCGGTCCTTACATCCGGCCGGCGTTCAGTCGCCGGCGGGGGCCCACCAGGTAGACAACGGCGATGGCGGCTCCGATCAGTCCGAACACGAGCCAACCCACGACGAAGCCGATGATCCAGACCGCCTTCCGGCCTGGCGGCATGAGCGTGAGTGGCCGGCGGGCCACATCGACGACCGCCCAGAGGACCACGACGAACGATGCGGCATACGGCACGAACATGGGCACATTCTGTGCGGCGACTGCGGTGGTCATACTTCCTCCAGATATCGGGTGGAGCGCTACGAGCGATCGTCGCTCACGGTACGCAGTGGGATAAGGCGGGCTCGTCGACATCCAGGCTCAACAAGTCCTCGTAGGTCTCACCGCGGGTCACCACTCGGTACCTGCCGTCGCCGACGAAGACGACCGGTGGTCGCAAGAGCTTGTTGTAATTAGAAGCCATGGCGTAGCCATACGCTCCGGTCACCGGGGTCGCCAACAGGTCCCCTACGGCCGCGTCCTGGGGGAGGTGGCCGTTCCTGACGAGGATGTCCCCCGATTCGCAGTGCTTGCCCGCCACCGTCACCGCGAACGGTCGGGATGCCGTCACCGCCCGGGGCAAGAACGCCTCGTAGCGGCTGTCGTACAGGGCCGGACGGAGATTGTCGCTCATCCCCCCGTCGACGCTGACATAGGTCCGGACTCCATCCGTGGACGGCAGAGGGACCGACTTGATGGCACCGATCCGGTAACAGGTGACAGCGGAAGTTGCCGCGACGGCGCGCCCCGGCTCTGCCGTGATCCGCACCGAGTCGGGGATGCCGGCGACGCGGCACGCATCGCGCACCGCGGTGGCCCAATCGGCGAGAGACGGCGGCTCCCTCTGGTCACCCGTATAGGCGACTCCCAGGCCACCGCCGACGCACAACTCGGTGAGTCCTGTTGTCACCACCAGCGGAGCCAGCGAGTCGATCGTCCGGCCGAACGCGGACAGGTCGAAGATCTGGCTCCCGATGTGCGTGTGGAGACCGACCAGATCGACCGGGCTGTGCCGGGAGGCAAGCAGGTCGACCGCCTCGGCGGCCGCACCCGATACGAGGGAGAACCCGAACTTGGAGTCCTCCCGGCCGGTGGCGATCGACGCGTGTGTGCTCACTTCGACACCGGGGTTGACCCGGACGAGGACTCGGGGCCTGGTGGCGGGCGCGACCCGACCAAGCAGCCGGTTGAGCCGTTCGATCTCGTCGAACGAGTCCACCACGATCCGGCCGATCCCGACGTCGAGCGCCAGCACCAGCTCGTCGGTCGACTTGTTGCTCCCGTGCATGACAAGGCGCTCGGGGGGAACACCGGCTCGGAGCGCTACGTAGAGCTCCCCACCCGACGCCACGTCGATCATCATGCCCTCGTCATTGGCGATCCTCGCCATCGCCCGGCACAGGAATGCCTTGGACGCAAAGGAGACGCCGTCGCCGAAGGCTCGACGGGCCTCCCGGCACCGGGACCGCAGATGTTCCTCGTCGTAGATGAATACCGGGGTCCCCACCTCCTCCGCCACGGTCGCCACCTCGACCCCGCCGATCGAAAGGCTGTCGCCAGCTACGACCTCGGCCGTATCGGGCAAGAGACGCCGTGACAGCGGGGCCATGCCCTGATGCGTCACGCCGGCATCAGGCGTGCGCCGGCCGGCCGAGACCGCCCCGTCCAGCGTGGCCGGTTCGGCGACCCCCATCCGGCGGTCGATCTGTCGCCAGTAGGAGGCCGAAGAGCCGAATGCGCTCATCACCTGCACCGCCGGATCAGATGGGTGCGCTCCGTCGCCGGGACAACCTCGAGCCCGAGCGCGTTGACATCCTTGTCGAGACGGTGCAGTTCGCCAGCGAAGGAGCTGTTCCGTTGGGCGGCGGCCCGTGCCGACCTGCGGGTGAGGAGCTCGTCATCGATCGCCTCTCCGAAGTGGGCGACAAGGGGGGCAGCAAGACAGGACTCAGGGGGTGTGAGCTGGATCCCGTGGTCTCCGAGGTGAAGCCAGCCGTTCTCCTCGAGTTCCGGCGGAACCGCCGAGCGTTCTGTCGCCGCCCAGTCGCACAGTCGCTTGAGTGATTCGTGGATTTCGAGGTCGCTGGCCGTCCGGGGAAGCCACTCCTCGGACTTTTCCCGTGCAGGGGGAAGGTCGGCTACGTCTTGGACGAACCACAGACACGGGATGCCAAGGCTGAGAAGCCTGTTGGATCGGTCAGCATCTCGGGGCCACTGGAGTACCGCCACTCCGTTGTGTGAACCGAGGAAGGCGATCAGCTCCCTTTCGGTGGCCTCGGATCCCTTGGGACCGAACCACACACCGTTCGGAGGGGTGCTGGCCGAACCACGGGGGTGGGTCTCGAGACGGGCCAGTTTTGGTGGATCGCCCTCCTCGTCGGACGGCCCGTCTTCACTGTCTGACTCGTAGAGTTCGTCGATCGACTGGATACCGACTGTCGTCATCGTCATACCGTCCTTCCCCTCGCTTCATCGTCACAACTTGTTGCAGGCGATCCCATTTCCGAGTTCATCCCGTTCTAACGCTCGAACGAGATGAATAGTTCGAGTTTGACGAAGCTTTTACGGGTGAGAAGGAATTATTCAGACTCTCCTTTCGCAGGGTGGCCGCTAGATTGCTGCGGATGCGCCTCCCTCGCCAGGTACCGACCCAGGAAGGAGCTCCTTGACGGTGCGGCCAACACTTCCCATCCGGGAGGTGTTGCGAGGCCGCAGGCTCAGTTGGGTAGACCTGGTGGTGGGAGCCGGGATCATCGCCGCCCTCTACGCCGTCGTCCGGCTGGGTCAGTCGATGGCCGTCAACTTCACTCCGGGCCGGACGCCGGTCATCATCTCGACCGACATCGCCGAGGTGCCCTACTACGCCGCTCGGTCGCTCCTGCGGATGTTCATCGCCCTCGCTCTCTCGACGATGTTCGCCCTGGTCTATGGGACAGCAACGGCACGGCTGCGCCGAGCGGAGAAGGTACTGGTCCCGATCCTGGACATCCTGCAGTCCATCCCGATCCTGGTGTTCCTGCCGATCGCCCTGACCTTCTTCATCACCCTCTTCCCCGACAACCTGTTGGGGCTCGAGCTGGCGGCGATCTTCGTGATCTTCACCTCGCAGGCGTGGAACATGACGTTCAGCTTCTACCACTCGCTTATCTCGCAACCGACCGAGTTGGACGAGGCGGCGCGCATGTACCGGCTCACCAAGTGGCAGCGGTTCTGGAAGCTGGACGTTCCCAGCTCGATGATCGGGCTGGTCTGGAACATGATGATGTCGATGGGCGGCGGGTGGTTCTTCCTCACCGCCTCCGAGGCGGTGACCGTGTTCATCAAGGGGCACGGGCTCTCCGAGAGCCTTCCCGGAATGGGCAGCTATATGGCCGCCGCCGTGGCCCACGGGTCCTATACCGAGGTGACCGTCGCCATCGTGGTGATGGTCCTCCTGGTCGTTGGCACCAACTTCTTCGTCTTCCGCCCGCTGGTGGCCTGGTCCGACAAGTTCCGCATGGAGAGCTCCGAGTCGGCAGAAAAGCCCAAGAGCATCATCCTCAACGTTCTCCGCCGCTCCTCCCTCCCCCGGCTGGCCGGCCAGGTCAGTCGCCCAGTCGGACGGGCCCTCGACCGGATCACCCGGCCGTTCGGACTGGCCGAGTACCCCCTGCGCACCGACATCCGCAAGCGACACCTTGGCGACATCATCTTTTGGACGGTCATCGTCGGCGCCACCGCCACCCTCGCCGTCATCGGCCTGGTGTACCTCAACGCCCACCTCGGCTTCACCCGGTTTCCCAGCCTCATCGGGTTCGGGCTCGCCACCTTCGCCCGGGTGGTCGTCCTCCTGGTCCTGTCCACCATCATCTGGGTGCCGGTCGGGGTGAAGATCGGGATGAGTCCGAAGCTGGCCCGCTACGCCCAGCCGATCGTGCAGGTCCTGGCCAGCTTCCCGGCCATCCTGCTCTTCCCCTTTGCCACGCTGATCTTCATCAACCTGGGCATCCCCCTGGACTATGGGGCCATCGTGCTGATGATGCTGGGGGCGCAGTGGTACATCCTGTTCAACGTCATCGCCGGCGCCAGTTCCATACCCAATGATCTGCGCGAAATGATGGTCTCGATGCGCCTGACGCGGCGCCAGCGGTGGCGGAAGGTCATCCTCCCGGCCATCTTTCCCGCCTACGTGACCGGTGGGATCACCGCCGCCGGCGGGGCCTGGAACGCGTCCATCGTGGCCGAGCTGGTCAGCTGGCACCACCACACTCTCAACGCGTTCGGGCTGGGCAACTACATCGCCACCGCCTCGGCCCAGGGCAAGTTCGCCCTGCTGATCGCCGGGGGCATCGTCATGAGCGCCTTCGTGGTCATCGTCAACCGGCTGTTCTGGCGGCGGCTCTACCGGATGGCCGAATCCCGGTTCACGTTGTGATGCAGTCGGGCAGGGGCGCGGGCGTGCCCTCGTTGACTTGGCTCGTACAAGTGCGGAAGGGTGGACCTCTGTGACCACGACATCCGACCCCACCACCGGCCGGACGGGCGCCGGCTCGGTCACCATCATCGAGGTCTCCCACGTCACCAAGGGCTTCGTGTCGCCCGACGGAACTCCCCTCCCCGTGCTCGACGACATCTCGCTCGACCTGCGGGAAGGAGAGATCGTGGCGCTCCTCGGGCGTTCCGGCTCTGGCAAGAGCACACTTCTTCGCTGTATCGCCGGGCTCATCGCGCCTACCGAGGGTGACATCAGCTACCGGGGCCAGACCCTCAACGGGGCCAACCCCGGTGTGGCCATGGTGTTCCAGAGCTTCGCCCTGCTGCCGTGGCTGACCGTAAGACAGAACGTCGAGTTGGGACTCGAGGCGCTCGGAGTGGGGACCGGCGAGCGACGCCAACGGGCCGAACGGGCCATCGACGCCATCGGCCTGGACGGGTTCGAGTCCGCCTATCCGAAGGAGCTCTCCGGCGGGATGCGACAACGAGTGGGATTCGCCCGAGCCCTGGTGGTCGAGCCCGACGCGCTTCTCATGGACGAACCATTTTCGGCGTTGGACGTGCTGACGGCCCAGAACCTGCGGGCCGAGCTCCTCCGACTGTGGCGAGAGGAGGACTTCCCCACCAAGGCCATGATGATCGTGACCCACAACATCGAAGAGGCCGTCATCCTGGCCGATCGGATCTTCGTACTCGGTGCCAATCCCGGCCGGATCCGCACGGAGATCGACTGCACATTCCCCCAGCCCCGGGACCGGCACGACGAGAGCTTCCAGGCGCTGGTCGACCAGATCTACGGCCTGATGACCGGACGGGACACCAGGCCCCCAGCCCACATCTGGACCGTGGCCAGCCCTGGCGAAGGATCGCCGACCGACACGCCGCTCCCGCAGGCCAGCGTGGGCGGCATGTCCGGCCTGCTCGAGATCCTGGTGGCCCACGGTGGGAGGGAGGACCTCCCCCAGCTGGCCCACGAGCTCACGTTCGAGGTCGACGACCTTCTCCCGTTGGTCGACGCTGCCCAGGTATTGGGACTGGCGGTCGTCGACGACGCCGACCTGCAGATCACCGACGAGGGCCGGATCTTCGTCGCCGCCGACATCCTCGAGTCCAAGCAGATCTTCGCCCTTGAAGCCCGGGAACGGGCGCCACTGGTCCGTGCCATCTGCCGGGCACTAGGGACGACCAAGGACGGCAACCTCGGGGAGGGCTTCTTCCTCGACCTCCTGCGCCGGGGATTCTCCGAAGAGGAGGCCCGCCAGCAGCTCAAGATCGCCGTGGACTGGGGCCGCTACGGCGAGCTCTTCGACTTCGATGCCAACACGGGACAGCTGACGCTTGACCACCACCACGGTTCAAACGGGCAGTGAGCCTCGGTCCGGCCCAACAACGTCGCTATCCGCCGGAGCGGGAGAGCACTTCACCGAGCCTGACCCGTCCACCCGTTCGGAGAATGGCCCATCGGTAGATGCCGGCAGCCAGTCGAGCCACTCCGATGGTGCACACCATACTGATCGCCGCCAATGCAAGGAACTCCCACAGAGTGACCACCCTGACGGCATCAGTCAATGGAGCGACCGAGTCGCGCCATTTCATCCCTCATTTCATCCCTCAAAATGGTCGAAATGGACTCAGCATGGGTGGGACGGGCTGGGATCAGGAGCTAGCATACTCCCAGTGCAATAGCACTATTTTATGTAGCAGGCAAGTCCCCGACGACAGTGCCGTACATGTCATTGAGCGGATACGACAGTAGTTCCAGTCGTTCGCCATCCGGTCCTGGAAAGTAAGCCGACGAATCGTTCACGATGAAGGTCTCGACACCGGCCGTCTCCAGCTTTGATACCAGCCGCTTCCACTGGTCGGGCGTCACGGAGATTGCGATGTGGTGAAGGCCTCCAAGCACTTCGCGGTACTCACCAAGATCAAGACCAGGGAAGTCGAAGTACGCCAGATAGTTTGCGTGGCCGACATCGAAGAAGAAGTGCGTGGATCCTCGATAGTCCCGGTTCTCGAACAGTTCGACAAGCGGGAATTCGAGGAGTTCTTGATAGAAGGTGATGGTTCGTTCGACATCGCTCGAAAGCAAGGCAAAATGATGGAGGCCCCTAGCCGATGATGCAGGACGTTCACCAAGAGGTCGGAGGAATCGGGCTCTCAAGATCTCCCATTCCATGCTCCGGTCTATGTCACTTCCATGTCCAGTCATTGCCTGACTCCTTTGGCCAACTCTACATCCGTGGCGGGACCCACTAACAGAAAACCAGTGGTGGCAACGACCACAATGCCGACCCGGCACGACGCGCCGGCACTCGAAATTCTTGGGTGTACGGCCATGCGTTCTCAGCTTGGAGTCGCAAGATGAAAGCACCATTTCGATGGCAAGCTACTGGTGGGGCGGACCATTGACCAGAACTCGATTTCTGTCCGGTCCTCACAGGAGTCAGCGACCGTACCCGACATGTCGAAGTGTGGCGCCAGCGCCAGTCACCACTGATCGAGCCACGGCCCGGATAATGCGACCCGCTCCCCCGTCGCTGCAGGAGACCTTGTCGCAGAGGGCGTGGAACCGTCGAGCTGGATTCTGCTTGGCACTGCGATAGAGCACGCGTTGAATGGCTCGGACCTTCTCCACCTTCTCGGTTTCGCTGATGGCTCAAGCCGAAAGCTCGGCGCTCATCAGGGTCCCCCCACATCGTCGTCGTGCACCGGTGAAGTAGGGGACCTCCGCTCCGGACAGGTTGTGTTGTCCTGTCCGTCGTCGCTACGTCACCGGACGGTGAACGCTGACATCCAACACCCCGACGACGGGAACGAAGCCGACCCACCTCTTCACCCTCGATCCGTCCGAATGGTCCTCCGATGGGCTACGGCCCAACGGCGGAGCAGACGTGAGGCAGGTAGGTCGGGCTCGATCCGAGGTATGTCCGGGTCACTCCTCCTCGCCGGTCTCCAATACTGAAATCTCCTCCTCGACGGCGCGCAACTTGCCGTCGTCCCCCACCACCGAGATCGTCTCGTCGATGACAGCATCGCTGTCCACTGCGACCACGGTGATGACTTCGTCGGTGGCGACGATGCGGCCGTCGCTGTCCACTGCGACCACCAAGTCATCGTCAACGAGGTTGCCCTCTTGATCGACGCCCTCCGTCTCAACCTCCACCAGTTCCAAGGCATCTTCGCCGGCCGGCGTATCGTTCGTCTCACTCATCGTTGGCCTCCCAGGCAGTGGGCCCGAGCGGCCCGCCACCAGATCATGACATGCCGCACCCCGCACCCATTACGGATCCGGGATCGCCCCCGTCGGTTGCGTAGCCGTCCCCCTGATACACCCTCCGGTCGCGGGCCCTGGTGGAGAATGGGCCAACGCACCGAGATACTCTTGCAACGTGACCCTCGGTCGCTTGCCTCCTCAGAGCGCCCCAATCGCTCCTGGAGGCAGTCGGAAACAGCGTTGTCCCATCACCTGGTACCTCTTGGCCCTCTGGGCCATCGTGACGGTGGCGTCGGACGTCCTCGTCTGACAATATGCCCATTCCGGTTCGAGAGATCCCGGCGGCAAGATCCTCGCCCAGAGTCGGCCGGTCGCTTCTGCGGTGCCCGAGGGTGTCCACGTGGATGTCGAACGCCGTCCCAGGAGGTCCGCTTTCCGCTGTTGGTTCACCTGTACAACCTTGTCGCTGGACCGGGGTTGTACCTGATGTCCGATCACCCAGCGGTCGAATGCTGGTTCTCCAAACCTTGCTGAGCGGTCGGACCGGGAGCCGGGCTGGCCCGGGCACTCTGCGTCGACGTCCGGCGGACGTCGAGGGACCCCCAGCCTGAACGGGACCTCTCGCTTGTTCAGCGGCTCTGCTCCTAGACACGATCCAGGTGGTACAGAGGAAGCCGACTCGTTCCGCACGGGAAGGCGAGCTCCCGCCAGGCCCTCAGCCGACGGGCTGGGCCCTCCATGCCTGCACCCGTTCGATCAGCTCCATGGGACGCTCGATGCAAACCTCCGGCTCACCCTGATAGAGCAGACCGGTCGCACCATCGACGGTGATCCATTCGCCCTCGCGGACCTCGAGGTGACCCGTTTGCACCTTGCCGTGATCGAAATCGAAGGAGAGGCCCCGGCAGCCGACGACACAGGCCACACCGAGTTGGCGCGCCACCACCGCTGCATGGGAGGTGCGAGCGCCGGTTGCAGTAACAACGCCCCGACAGACGGAGAGGCCGGCGATGTCCTGCGTCGAAGCCTCGTCACGGACAAGGACCACCGGGTCTCCACGATGGGAGAGGCGCTGGGCGGCGCCGACTCCCAATGCCATCCGTCCACAGGCCACCCCGTCGCTGGCAGGCACCCCGCGACCGATGATCTGTGCCGCACTCTCATCAGCCAATCGGAACCGGGAGATCGAATCTAGATCGTACGAACCCAGCCGCTCGACCGCTGTGGCCGCGTCGATCAGCCCTTCGTCGACCAGATCACACGCAATCCGCAGCGCAGCCCACGCCGTCCGCTTGGCCGTACGCGTCTGCAACATCCACAGCTTGCCCTCTTCCACGGTGAACTCGAAGTCCTGCACATCACGAAACAGGCCCTCGAGCCTCCTGCTGACCGACTGCAGCTCATGCGCCAGGCCCGGGAGCGCGACGATCGAGGCTTCGGTCTCGGGGACGGCTCGGCGCCCGGCAACCACATCCTCGCCCTGGGCGTCCAGCATGAAGTCGACATAGAGCCGGTTCTCACCGGTGGCCGGGTCGCGCGTAAAGCCAACGCCGGATCCCGAGGTCACCCCCATGTTCCCGAAGACCATGGCTTGGACGGTGACTGCGGTACCGATGAGGCCAGTGAGACCCTGAAGGCTGCGGTACTGCTTCGCCCGCTCACTGTCCCACGAGCGAAATACTGCGGTGACGGCCCCGAGGAGCTGCTCCATCGGGTCCTGCGGAAACGGCCTGCCGGCCAGGGAGTGGTACACAGCCAGTTGCTGTCGGACCACCGCCTGCACGTCAGCGACGTCCAGCTCGGCTGCCGCGGGAACCCCGTGCGCATCCATGGTCCGCCGCAGAACCGCTTCGAACGGGCCCGTCGGACACCTATCGACCACCTCCGCATATGCCTGCACGAGCCGACGGTAGGAGTCCCAGACGAACACCGGGTCGCCGGTGGCACGGAGCAGGCCGGGCAGCGTGGCATCGCTGAGCCCCACATTGAGGATGGTCTCGAGCATCCCCGGCATCGAGACGGCCGCCCCCGAGCGGACGGAGAGCAGCAGCGGACGGCGCCCCCCGCCGAAGCGGAGGCCGGTTGATCCTTCGATTTCGCGGATCCCGCGCTCCACGTCCGCGATCATGTCGGCGTCAAGGTGACCGCCAGCCTCGTGGAACTCCCGGCAAACAGCAGTACCGAGCACGAAGGCCCGGGGCACCGATAACCCGGCCTCGCCCATCAGCATGAGATTGAAGGCCTTGCTGCCCACCTTCTCGGCGCTCGCCTCCCGAGGGCTGGTGACCCCGATGATGTCGAGCGGCCTCGCCCCGCCGGTCGAAGCAGTCATACTCATCGCGAGATCATGGGGCCAAGGATGTGATCTCGCAGCTGGAGCGCCGAGCGCAAGAGCGCGTCGGTTGCGTCCTCAATTGCGCTCGAGATCTGATCCGCAACGTGGAGGCTCCGAAAGTCCGGGGCTTCGGTGACAAGCATCGCCCGAGCGGTGCGCTCAGCCTCGTCGGCCTCGTGCTCGAGGGTGGCGACGCGGTCGACCGCAACCAGAAAGTCCTCGAGCTCGTCGTCGCTGACGGCTACGACGAGTCCCCTGGCGATCTCGAGCGCCTTCAGGTGCTCGCGGGTGGCGGACACGGCAATTCCTGCGAGGGGGTCGAGGATCGGTCGCACCACCGCCGTGGCGTCGGCTGGGAGCAAGGTGAGCAGGAAGAGCGCCTCCTCGAGATCGTCGATGGCATCATCGAGGGCCGACACCGTCCTGACCATGGCTTCCGCACCGTCGGTCCGGTGGGCGGCGAGACGCACGGCCTTGAGGATCTCGTCGGCCCGGTGCTCCCAGACTCCGGCCCGATCCGCCGCCCGCCGGACGAACCCGGCACCATCGGACAGGCCGAGATGGACCAGCGCGGCGCGCAATGCTTGCGCCGCCTCTACTACCAGGCTCCCATGTTCGGAGGCGGAATCGAGCAGTTGCTGGTCGGTGGCCTGCACGTGTTTCATCAACTCGACCCGGAGCTCGTCCCGAATCAGCAACTGCGACTTGCCCGAGAGCATCCCCTCGGAGGCGGAACGCATGGCGAACCGCAGGACATCAAGGGTGGCCTCGACACCGAGCACGTCGCGAAGCGGCTCCCCGTACCGGGCCGGCATTCTGTCCGTCAGCTCGATGGCGTCATAGACAAGACGCTCCCCACCCATCAGCAGGAAGGCCATGTGGCCGAATCCTTCTTCGGCGGCCCAGCGCAGCAGCGCTATGGCCTCCCTCTTCTTTACGAGGGATCCCAATCGCTTGCGGGCCCGGTTCCAATCGATCAGAAAGACAAGGCGTGATCCCAGGTGCGACAGGAACGCCTCGAGGGATTCCCGATCGGCAGGCTCGTAGCGACCGACTACCAGATGGTGCTGACCGAGGCCACCCCTGCCGTGACGGTGCTGGGCGTCGGACCACCGCACGGGAAGACCCTCGAACATCGACTCGAAGAAGATGAGCCGTTCGAGGTGGACGTCGGTGTAGGTCACAGTGGCAGCCAGGCCCTCGACGGTGACCACGATGACGTGTGCGTTTGTCATCCCGATGTCGTTCTGGATCAAGAGCCGGCGCCCGACGCGGGTTGCCGTCGTGCCGAGGCCGGGATGGTCGAACTTCAGGGACTGGGTGGCCCGTACACCCGCCATGAAGGCCGACACCAGAGGGCGATCATCCTCCTCCAGGCAGTAGACGGAGGCACCGCTGAGGATCTCGGTGGCCACCTCCGTCTGCAGCTGGTTCAGTTCCCGATGGGCATCCATGATCAACAGGTGCAGCGAGTCCCCCGACCGCCGGTCGGTCGAGGCGATTCCATTGAGGTAGGCACCCGGGACGCAGTCTGCACTCAGGTCCGGAACGTCGGCGAGGAGGGCTTGCAGGCGGGCCCCATACCCGCCGAGACCGGTGCCGGCGACCTCGAGTGGGGCCAGCATGTCTGTGATGGCCGCCACCAGGTCGCCGTGCAGTCCGCCCACTCCTGGAACCAGGTAAGCGTCTGCTCCGGCCGTCCCGGCGCCAGCGACCACAGCGTCCAACCGTTCATCTGTGACACCGGCGGCCAGGCGCTCTTCGCTCAGCGACGAGAACGGCCGATCCGGCTGATCGGCGTGGTGGCGGGCAGCCTGCATGAGCGAAAGCAGGTACTTGGCGCGGTCGTTGGCTTCGAGCCCGTGATTGACCAGCAGTGGCAGCACCAGGGAAGACTCTCCGAGATCCTGCAGGATCTCCTGCTTGGGGCGATCGACGTCGAATCCGCTCGCCGTTGTCGATTGCTCGGCCATTGTGACCAGTATTGCTCTGGGGGAAACTGCCGGACAGAGGCAAACGTCCCGTCCTCAACGGATTCAAGGCGATCGGGCACCGTGACGATGCTTAATTCTGATGGCACAACGGCCAACCGAGGATTGATCGCCTGTGACCGATGGCAGCCAAAGTGAGAAGTGGCGTAACCAAGCCGAGGGAGGGCTGCACCCGGCACCGTCACACGGAGAGAGGGATCGGGGACTCCCGCACGGTGAAGACGTCTCGCACGCAGCCGAGTCCTTTGGGTCTTCATCGGAAGTTGACTTCGAGGATCGCCGGGATGGCACTCTCTCGGAGGCCTCGGCTCACCGGTTGTCTCGGGCGTATCGACGGGTGCCGTCATTGGTCCAGGACAGTGGAATTTGGGTCTGGCTGTGGGTGATCGGCGGACTCGTCCTGGTGGCCATCATCATCGTCGCGGTGTTGGCACTCCCCGCGAAGAAGGGCATCGGAACTACCCGGCACAGCGCATCCGAGTTGGCCCTCCTCACCACCACTGCTCCGGCTAGCACATGCAGATCGGTGGTGAGGAGTGTCGATCGGGAGTCTGTGAACCCATCGTCATCACATTGCTGAAGCCGATCGGCATGGGCATCGCCGCCGCCGATTTCGGCACCGGGTCCGGGACTCATGAATTGGGCTGGGTCCTCACCCTCCCAGTCTTCCCCCACATCGCCCCGTACCGGTCGACCGCCGTGAGATCCAGTTCGCATAGCAGATCCGAGACCTCTGACACGTGGTTCGAAACGGGTCTCGGTAGGTTCGCCGTCTGGTGCGGCCGAGGGCCGCGGGAGCACCCCCACCCGTGACGCGGTCAGCCCCGGCCGCCGTGGTGCGAGGGCTCCCGGGTCTTGAGCAGGCCGCCGATCACCGGGATCTCGGTGACGGCCTCCGCCCTGGCGATGGCCACGCTGCTGCGGGCCAGAGGCAGGAAGGCACCGGTGACCGCGAAGCGCGGGTTCCACATCGGGTCGTACTTCTGGTTGAACCGCCAAAACGACTCGATCTGGAGGGTCTTGCTGAACCGGTGCAGGACCGATCGCTCGAGCGAGGACCACGGGCCGGTGCCCGACTCGCCGGCCACCACCGCCCGCATGGTGGCGAAGTTGAGGCCCAGACCGTGCATGCCCCGTTCGGCCATCCACTGGATCGTCTCGATGATCACGAAGGCGGCCGGCCCGGTCATGCCGAGCAGCACGTCGGCCAGCTCGTCGGCCACCGAGGTCGAGGTGGTCGTGGCCACGGCGGGCAGATGGAGATCGCTCACCACCACCGTGCGGCTTCCCGGGGGTAGCGTGAGCTCGAGCTCCTCGTCGATCAGGAACGCCGGGAGCTCACCTTCGGCGGCCTCCACCGCCAGGTCTCGCTCCGAGATCGACTCGACGTCGCCGTCCGTCTCGACCACCCGGTCGGTGGTCACCTGCGATCCGGTCGCTTCCACGGAGAGCCCACCGGATACGACCCCGTCGGTCAACTGCCCGCCTCGGGACGCATCATCGGGAACAGTATGACGTCGCGGATGGCCTCGACCTCGGCAATCAGCATCACCAGGCGATCCACCCCGAGCCCGATGCCCGACGTGGGAGGGAGGCCGTATTCGAGGGCCCGGACGTAGGCCTGATCGGCCGGATGGGCCTCGAGGTCGCCGGCGGCGGCGGCGGCGGCCTCGCCCAGGAACCGCTCCTGTTGCTCCTCGGGGATGTTGAGCTCGCTGTACCCGTTTGCGAACTCCTTGGCATCGATGGCCAACTCGAACCGGTCGGCCATGGTCGGGTCGTCCCTGGTCCGGCGGGCCAGGGGTGAGACCTCGACCGGGAACCCACACACGAAGACCGGGTCCACCACCGTGGGGAGGAGGACGGTGTCGTACAGCTCGAAGATGAGCTTCCCCGAGCCCCACTCGGGGAGGAAGTCCACCCCGTGCGCCTCGCAGACCGCTCGTACGTCCGCCACCGGGTCGCTCGGATGCAGGCGCCGGCCTACTGCCTCCTCGAGCCAGTCGAGTAGCTGGCGCCGAGGCCAAGGCGCGGTCAGGTCGATGGCTTGTTCCCCGACGGTGAAGGTCAGGCGGTCGGCGGCCGACCGGGCCGCCGCCACGACCAGCCGTTCGGTCAGGTCCATCCCGTCGGTGACGTCGCCGAAGGCCCGATAGGCCTCCATGGCGGTGAATTCGGGGCTGTGGCGGGTGTCGATGCCCTCGTTCCGGAAGTTGCGGGCGATCTCGAACACCCGCTCGTACCCTCCGACCACCATCCGCTTCAGGTAGAGCTCGGGAGCGATCCGCAGGCTGAGTTCGATGTCGAGCGCGTTGGACCGGGTCATGAACGGCCGGGCCAGCGCTCCGCCCGCCTGGGGCTGGAGGATCGGCGTGTCAACCTCGACGAAGTCCTCGGACACCAGCTGCCGGCGCAGGGCGGCGATCGTCCGGAAGCGGATGTCGAAGACCTTGCGGCTGTCGGGATTGGCGAGGAGGTCGACCTCCCGCTGGCGGTACCGGGTGTCGGTGGTGGTCAGGCCGTGCCACTTGTCGGGAAGGGGTCGCAGCGCCTTGGAGAGCAGCCACAATTCGGTCACGTCGACCGAGAGCTCTCCCCGCCTGCTGGTCACCGCCTCCCCCTCGGCCCCGATCCAGTCGCCGAGGTCGAAGTTGGCCAGGACCAACTTGGCCTGGTCGGTCAGCACCGACTCCTGCATGAGCAGCTGGACCGAGCCGGTCACGTCCTGGAGGTTGGCGAACGACAGCTTCCCGTGTCCTCGGATGCTGGTGAGCCGACCCGCCATCCGGACGACCTCGCCGGTGCGGGCATCCGGGGCAAGGTCGTCGTAGCGAGCGTGGAGCTCGCCTGCGGTGGCTGTCCGGTCGAACCGGAGCGGATAGGGATCGATGCCGTGCTCGGAGAGCACCTCCCGCTTCTTCCGACGCTCGGCCGACAGTTGATCCAGGGTCCGGGCGGACTCCTCGTCGCCACTCGGGTCGGACTCGTCTGTCACGATCTCGTCCTCTTCCTCGGGTTCCCCCGACGCTGGGTCCCTGCTCAAGCGGACCGCACTGTTATTTTAGGCAAACGGAATTCATGAAAACCCTGGCCATCAACGTCGACCTGATCACCGGATGGTTTCCGTTGACAGTAGTCATCGTCGCCATCGCGTCGGTGACCCTGTCGGTCGGATGGCACGACGGGGCATGGAAGCGGCAGCTTCCCATCGGCATCCCGATCAGCTTCGTCCTCACCCTCCTCACCGGTCTGGCCATCGAGGTCTTCAACCTGGTGCCGGACGAATTCCCAACCTCGTTCTATCTTTGGGTCTGGCTCCTCTGGTTCTCCGTGGTGGTCATCGTGCTCGGCTGGACGAGGGCCCACTGGCTCCTGCGGAGCTTTTCGATCATCGCGCTGGTCTTCTGCGTGCTCGCCGCGTTCACCGTCGTGAACCAGAACTACGACTACTACCCGACGCTGGCCCGCCTCCTCGGGAAGGACGCCGCCAACTTCGCCGATCTGCCGGAGCTCAAGGCCATCCGCACCGAGACCCGCCGGACCGGCAAGCTCCCCGGCCACGGCGAGACGATCTCCCTCACCGTTCCCGCACTGGTCTCCAGGTTCTCCACCGGGCCGGCCTACGTCTACCTTCCGCCCATCTGGTTCAAGAGCCCCGAGCCCCAACTGCCGGTCATCGAGCTCATCGCCGGGGTGCCGGGCCAGCCCTCGGACTGGACCCGCGCCGGATATGCGGACTCCACGTCCACCGAGTTTGCTGCGGAGCACCATGGCATCTCCCCGATTCTGGTGATCCCCGACAACAACGGGAACGAGACCCAGGACTCCGAGTGCTCGAACAGTGCCTTCGGTAACGCCGAGACGTATCTCGTCACGGACGTCCCCAACTTCATGCAGGCCAGCTTCAACGCCGCGGTGGGCAAGCACTCGCTGGCGGTGGCCGGCCTGTCCGCCGGGGGGACATGCGCCTCCATCCTCGCCCTGCGAAACCCGAGGGTCTTCCAGACGTTCGCCTCGTATTCGGGCTACGCGTCTCCCACCTACCAGAATGACGACGCCCAGCAGACGGCCCGGGTCCTCTACGGCGGGTCCAAGGCGAGCTACGAGGCCCACAACCCGGTCCATCTGCTGAAGACCGAGAAGTTCCCCGACCTGGCCGGTTGGTTCACAGCCGGGACGGGGGATCCCCAACCTCTGACGGATGCGCAGCAACTGGCGGGCCTGGCCGGGACGACCGGCATGCAGGTGTGCCTGAGTACACCGCCCGGCGACCACTCGTTCGCCTTCTGGGCGGCGGCGTTCCGGCTCTCACTCCCGTGGCTGTCGTGGCGACTGGGCATCACTCCACCACCGAAGCACGTGCCGGCCCGCTGCGAGCCGCCGGTTCCCTGAGCCGGCCGTTCGTGACACCTGCGTCCTTGCGGTGGGCGCGGTTCCCCCGGAAGGTTCGTTGACGCCTCCGGGATGTGGCCTTATGGTGACGGGGCGCCCCTAGCTCAACGGTAGAGCAGCAGATTCTTAATCTGCAGGTTCCTGGGTTCGAGTCCGGGGGGGCGCACCAGGTGGGAGGCGATGCTGTGGGAACCGGGGCAGTCGTCGGCGCTCCGACAGTTGGTCGCTGACGAGCATGTCTCCCGGTGTGACCTCGAGAGGGCCGTTCTCGACGGCGTCGAAAAGAGCAGCGCCGCTCTGGGCTAGTTGGCCGCCATTCCCACGATCGGCTGGTTGAGCCGGGTGCCGCCCATCGACCCGTCGAAGCCGGCGTCGCCGAAGGAGAAGATGCCGCCGTCCGAAGCCACCTCCCAGTAGCCGTTCCCGTCCGGGGTGGAGGCGATCCCCACGATCGGCTGGTTGAGCCGGGTGCCGCCCATCGACCCGTCGAAGCCGGCGTCGCCGAAGGAGAAGATGCCGCCGTCGGAGGCCACCTCCCAGTAGCCGTTCCCGTCCGGGGTGGAGGCGATCCCCACGATCGGCTGGTTGAGAC
>Ga0224558_1001794_pt1 | contig 21314 bp, 19 predicted proteins | sample 714S32024metaG_FD_180682 | JGI IMG/M metagenome (GOLD analysis project Ga0224558, IMG submission 180682) | Peat soil microbial communities from Stordalen Mire, Sweden - 717 S3 20-24 | ecosystem: Environmental > Terrestrial > Soil > Wetlands > Peat | place: Sweden: Norrbotten County, Stordalen...
AGTACTGGGGCACATCCAGCGCGGCGGATCTCCCACCGCTTTCGACCGCGTCCTGGCCACGCGCTACGGACTGAGCGCCATCGACATGGTGCACCGCGCCGAATTCGGGCAAATGGCCGCGCTGCGGGGGAACAAGATTATTTCCATCCCGCTGACGGAAGCCATCGCTTCGAATCGTAAGGTGAGTCAGGAAATTCTTGACGTCGCCATCGGCATTCTGGACAAGCTTGACTATAAGGTTACGAAAGTTTTCTGAGCTGACGCGGAATTTGAGTAAGGGGAAGGGTGCTTTGGCCCTCTTCCCCTTAACCATTTGGTCCTTTGCAATCTGTAGAAAAAGGTGGTTTTAGATGCGGCGCTTAAGGGGCGTCTGATCTCCCGTTGAGACGCGGCAAGCCCCGTCCCTACAGGGGCGGGAGACGTTATCGCCCCGTCCAGCAAAACGTGCAACCAGAGCGGGATTCGCTTGGCATTGCGCGGGTTTCAGGGCATACTAGCTCAGGCACTCCCCCTCGACCGATTACGATTCCGAGGAGGCTCCGTGCACATGTTTCAAAACGAAATCCATCCCGAAAACCATCTGGAGCGCTCAACGCCGCTCCCCTTGCCGCCCGCGCTTCAGGTTGCAGAAGTACAGCGGAAGCGGATGCTCATCGCGCTGGGAATCCTGCTGGTGGCGCTGGTGGCGGTGGTTCTGAAAGACTGGGATTTCTGGTTTCCGCCGGACAGTGAAGTCCAGGAAGCTGCGGTTCGACGCAGAAGTAAGGGCATGGCGGCGGCGCCTGCCAGCGCCAGCGCGCCGGCCACTCCCACGCGGGGACGCAAGGCAGCCAATTCGCCGCCACCCGTCGCTGCGGCCGAAGCTCCCTTTTCGGCAACCACCGAGCGCGCAGCGCTGCCTCCTCTGGAGGTGGAAGTGGTAGCCGGAAACCGCCACATCAACGTACCCGCGAAAAGCAATGCCATCCATCTGGACGTGGACTCGGGCGCGACCTCTTCCGCATCGACGCCGAATGGGCTGGTGAGTGCGGGCGATCGCGTGCAGCTTTCGCCGCTAACGGCGCAGAGTGTGACCGTTTCGGTGCCACCGGATTATCCCTTGCTGGCGCGGCAGATGAAGGTGCAGGGCGCAGTCAGTTTGATGGCGCTCATCTCGCGGGACGGCACCATCCAGGAGTTGCAGATTCTCAGTGGCCCGGGCATCCTGGCTACCGCAGCTCGCGAGGCGGTGAAGCAGTGGCACTTCAAGCCGTACCTCCAAAACGGGCAGCCCGTGGAAACTCAGGCGCGCATCACGGTGAACTTCACCATTTCGACAAATTGAGCGGGGGCGGGATCGTAGTACTCTCTTGCTCGCGCAGGCCTGCGCTCGCGGACGAGAGTGTCCGCGCCACACATCTGCACTCAGGTTTTCGGCGGAGTGAATCGTCACTACCAGCGATATGGGCTTCTGCGGAAAATTAAACGGGCGTCCGGATTCTTGCGAATCCAGGACGCCCGGGCAGCCCTCCCCCAGAACTGCTCAACTGGGAATGTAAAACTAAGCGGCAAATCTGAAAATGGCACGCGGGTGCCAAACTGATTCCACCAAAGTGCCACCCCGTAAATCGCACATTACAAAGCCTGAATCCAGACTTTGACCGTTGCTTCTATTCTGAAAACACCATTATCCCGGGCGCCGTTCCAATGGGAAAGGGCGAGCCCACGATAGTCGTGAGAGCGCCGGTCGATGGATTGTAGACGTAACCCTGAATGCCGGTTGGACTGCCGATATAGAAAAATCTGCCGCTGGGATCGAAGAGGGCGAAGAGCCCACCTGCAGGCACGCTGAACGGCGAGTTCGTCAGGGCCACAAGTTGTCCGTTCGCCGGATTGATCGCGAAACACCAGACGGAGAAGCTCGACCCCGGGGCCACGGCGTAAACCAGCGTGCCGCTAGGATCGATGGTGATCGTGGTGGGGCCCACGGAGCCCACTATGGAGGTAAAGGGCGAGCCGAGGATCGGGGTCAGCGCACCGCTGGTGGGGTCGATATTAAACCCGGAAATGTTACCGATGGTGGACTCATTTGGGGGAAGGTTCCTTGCCGAAGGGTTCGTAACATAGAGGAACCGATCGCTCCCATCCACTGCCAGGCCGAGGGCTCCCCCTCCCTGTCCCGAAGAGACTGGAGTCCCAGGGACCAGACTGAGCACGCCGTTCGAAAACGAAAAGCCGGTGACCATCCCAATCTCCGGATTGGTTACATAAACAAACTGGCCGGAATGCGTGAACAGAATCTCAGTTGGATCCGTATTCGCGGGGACGGGCGATCCGACCGGGGACAAAGCGCCGGTGCTGGGATCGATGGAGAAAACGGAAACGTCGCCACCGTTGGAATAATTATTGGTTACTAACAAGTACTTGCCTGAGGGGTCGATGACGACCGCATTCGGAGAGGAACCGACTGGAATCGGACTGGCGCCGAGCGCCAACGTCCCGTCGCCGGCGACGTTGAAAATCGAGATCGTGGCGTCGAAGGCATTGATTGCGTACAGGATGTTTTTTGACGGGAGGAACGCCAGGCCGGCGGGGGTAAAGTCTTCCTGTTGCGGCGTCTGCCCTCCCGCGTAGATGTTGCCGGTTGTGCCGTTGACGTGCAGCAGAAGCACGGAACCCAACGCTGGCAGGGTCACGTAGGCATCGTGGTTAGATGTCGCAGTACTCTGGCCGCTGTTGCCGCAGGAAAGGGAAAATCCGGCCAAGACGACGAACCCGGCAACCAGAATGCGGAGGCCACCACTTTGACCTATCCGTGCGGCACGCGCCGCCCTTAGAAAGCTCATTTGCGAACCAGCTCCTCAATATCCAAAGATGAGAACGAAAAGATCGTGTTCACTATCGTGCACGAGAAGGCGGCAACTCGCAACTGCATCGGTTGACCTGTTTATTGCGAAGCTCCGTTCAGCAAGTTCCGCAGCACCGCGACCTCCGCCTTGATGCCCGAATGGAGTGCCGGATCCACGTCCGGCGCAAAATATGGGGAGTGATTGTATGGCAGCATAACCCCGGTATTTTTGCTCTCCGCATACTTCTGCGGGTCAGCGCCTCCCAGGCTCATGTACAGCGAGGGAACGCCCTGTTCGATAAAAAAAGCGTAGCCCTCGGACGGTGTGATGGGTTCGGTTGTAATCACGTTCTCTTTTCCGAGCGCGGCTTCGAGTGGCGCTCTCAGGCGCTCGGCGAGACCGGGGTCGTTGTATACCGAGTCGGTCGACTCGTAATGTTCGATGAGCGGTTCCTGCTGCGCCCCGCCAGCCAGCGCCTCGGCTTTGGCAATGCGGTTGATGGCCGTCAGAACCTGTTTGCGCACATCGCCTTTGTAGGTTCGTACGGTGAGGCCAAGCTCCGCCTGGTCGGGAATGATGTTGTTTTTCGTGCCTGCCCGGACGTAACCGACGGTTACCACGGCCATCTCTCCCGGCTTCACTTCGCGCGAAACGATGGTTTGCAGAGCGAGAATCGTTCGGGCGGCGATCACGATGGGATCAATGGTCGCATGCGGCGCAGCACCATGCCCGCCTTTGCCGTAGATTGTGATCCGCAGGGAATCGGCATTTGTGTTGTAAATGCCGGGAGTGATCCCCACCTGGCCGGCGGGAAGATCGTTGCCGACATGGAGAGCGACTCCGACGGCCGGCTTTGGAAAGCGCGTGAACAGGCCATCGTCGATCATTCTCTTGGCCCCGGAGATCGTCTCTTCGGCCGGCTGGCCAATCAGCATCAACGTGCCGTGCCAGCTTTGTTTGCTGTGCGCCAGAATGTCCGCGGTCGCTACCAGCGCTGCCATGTGCAGATCGTGGCCGCAGGCATGCGCCACAGGGACGTCGTGTCCAGAGTCGTCCTGGGCATGCACCTTGCTCGCAAAGGGAAGTCCGGTCTTTTCTTCGACGGGAAGCGCGTCGAGTTCGGAGCGCAGCATCACCGTCGGCCCGGCGCCGTTTTTGAGAATGGCTACAACCCCGGTGCCCCCGACTCCTTCCGTGACTTCATAGCCTAGGCTGCGCAAACGAGCGGCGAGTTTGGCAGCGGTCTGGGTTTCGTGCGAGGACAATTCCGGATTCTGATGAAGATCGATGTACAGATCGTGGGCCGCTGGGTAGACGGCGTCCACTTCTTTGGAACTCGCCGCCGTCTGCGCGTAGCCGGAAACAGCCAGCGAGAAAAACAGGAACAACTTCGCCGTTTTCATGATCAACCGATGATATTCACCGATGATCGGCACGGCAAGTTAGCCCACACCCAGGGGCATCTGTCGAATCGGGCGGTTGGGTGATCTTAGACGGCCCGATGACCCGATCGATTCGATGCGGCGCGATGTATTCTAATCGTGGTATTGCAAATCAGTTGAGCCCAAAATCAGCGTGTTCCAAGTAAGATTGCGTCGTGATCGACATCCACTGCCACATTCTGCCCGAGGTCGACGACGGCCCCAAATCCTGGGATGCAGCTGTCGAAATGTGCCGCATGGCGGCAGCTGACGGCATAACCCATACTGTCGCCACCCCGCACGCCAACGATCGTTACGCCTACGATCGCGGATACCTCTCCGGGCTTCTCGGCCAGCTGCGCGAGAAGGTTGGTCCCGCGCCGCAATTGAGCCTGGGCTGCGATTTTCATCTTTCATTCGAAAATCTGGAACGCGTCCTCGAGCAGCCGCACACCTACACGATTGGCGAAACCAACTATCTGCTGATTGAACTCAGCAACTTCAGTGTCCCGACCCGGCTTTCCGAGTGTTTCACCCGCTTGGCAGATCGCGGGCTTACGCCGATCCTTACCCATCCCGAGCGCAACCCGATCCTGCAGCAAACGCCGCAGCGCATCCTGGAGTGGGCGGAGCAGGGCTGCCTGATTCAGGTCACGGCTTCTGCGCTGACGGGGCTCTGGGGAGAGCGGCCTGAAATCATTGCCCGCTGGCTGCTCGACCGCTCTGCCGTCCACATCCTCGCCTCCGACGCTCACGACACCAGACGCCGCATCCCGAATCTTTCCGCGGCTCGCGATGTAGCGGAAAAGATTGTGGGAACCGACTATGCCGAAGCGCTGGTCGATGGCAACCCGGGCGCAATCGTCAACGGACAACCGATCCCTTACTGCCCGCGGCCTTTGCTGGATTAGGCTACAACGACGCACGACGCCTCATTTGGCCGGTGCGTAGAAATAATAGTCGGCCGTGTAACTGCGTTTCGTTTCGGCGTCACGGTGCGACTCGTCGCATCCCTCGGCGGGCGGTTTGCCACCGTGGGTGTGGACGCGCTGAATGGTGGTTACGCTCGTGAGCAGGCCCTTTCCGGAATGACCCACGGCATTCACCAGCAACCATGGAATGGAGTCGGAGTCGGCGGAGTCCACGTGAGCCGTGGCTTTGCCCATGACTTCGCTGCCGTCGTTCAGTTTCCACGCCGGACCGGCGGAATGGCTTCCGATGACCTTGCCCTTTCGATCTTTCAGTTCGGCCTCGGGCGCCTTGAGAGTCCAGATGAACTTACCGTCTGCACCAGCTTGGCAGGTATAGATCTGCGATCCGGAGGCATGTGCGAGTAAGACAACTTCTTCGCCGGGGTGCGCCTGAATCGCATTCGGAACGTCGGGAGGCGGCTCTTTCTGTGCGTTGGCTAAGGGAAGCGCGAGGATAGATCCGAGCAGGATGGGGCCAATGGGAACAATGATCGCGGCCGCGATTTGCGTAAGTCTTCGCATGGCGCGATTGTAGCAGGCAGAAAACCTGCCGGAAGAGTTCGAGGCGACTCTGTTCTGCGCCACCTCCCTCGTCCAACCGCGGCTTCTCAACGCGAATTCAAGTACGCCAGGTTCCAGCGAGGATTGGATCAACGCGTGCCGGCTAGCGCTGGGGTAGGTTGTCTGTCGCCGGCGTTTGTTTAGGCGCAGCCTTCGGATCGCCCACCACGGGCGCGGCGGGCGTCGTCATTGCGCTTTCCGGATTGAGCAGACGATCATGACTGGGGCCCAAGCCGAGTTTGATCAGCGCTCGGGAATCTGGAGTCGTCTTCGATTGCCACCCCTGATCTGCCTGATAACGCTGCATCGCGGCCTGGGTGGCGCTGTCCCACGCGGCCGTCGGCTCACCCTGCATGTAGTGCTCGCGGATGAGCGCTGTCTGAATTTCCCTGGCGCGATCGGAGTCAATCGCCTGCTGGCCACGCTTCTTCGCGATCTGCTTGGAGCCCTTCTTGCCATGGGAGTTCTTGCTCTTCTGCGCCGAAGTGCGAGCCGAAGTGTGAGCCGAGGTGTGAGCCGAGGTGCTCTTGCTGCTCGCGTGCCCGCTGGTGTGATGCTTTGCTTTCGAGGCGGGTGTCGCGGAAGCGTGCGCCGGTTTCTTTGGCGGAGTCGACGTCTCTACCTCTGCCATTGCGAGCCCAGGCACGGCCAGGCAGAGCAGCAGGCCGCAAAGCCCCACCCGTCTCCAACGCCGAATTTGATCAGAGCGTAGCATGTCTAAAGGCTTCCACCAATCGCGGCTCGACCATCAGAGATCAGTCGTTGGTCGTCAGACGTTAGTCGTTCGGGACGCGTCGTACATTTGAAGCCCGCGAACGACCGACGACCAGCGACTGACGACTGCCTTCCAACAAAAAACCGGCGAGACCAGCCCACCCTTATCGTCCCCGAAACGGGGGTGGAGTGCCAGTCTCGCCGGAGTACTTATCGGTTACGGAAGTGTACCTGCCAGGAAAATCGTTCCATCCTGAGCCCTTGCGCCTCGCGGACGCACCAGGAACACGACATCCTGCCCGCTCTTCAGCGACGACTCGATCTTGATAAAGTCGTCCGGATTGTTCACGGGCTGCTTGTTCACTTCCAGGATCACGTCGCCGCGATTCAGACCGAGATCCTCGGCGAACGATCCCTGCTTCACGTCCTGCACCACCACGCCCTTGCCTGAAGGAATGCTCAAACGATCAGCCAGATCGGGAGTAATACTGCGAACCGTGACCCCAAACTTGCTCGCCTTGGGTGTTTCCTCGCCCTGGCTTGCGTCTTCTTCGCCCAGACGGGAAGCGAACAGTTTCGAGCGATCGGCGATGGTCACCGTCGTGTCTTCCTTTTTGCCGTTGCGCACAAAGGCCAGCTTGGCCTTCGATCCCGGCTTGCGCGATGCGATGTCAGCCACCAGATCGTCGCCGCTCTTTACGTCCTTGCCATCCACGGAGGTGATGGTGTCCCCGATCTTCAGGCCCGCCACCTCGGCCGGGCTGCCCGATACCACGTTCGACACGGTCACGCCCGATCCGTAAATGCGGGCGATGGCCGGGTTCGGTTGGGCTGAAAACTCAATGCCAATGGACCCGCGGGCAACCCGGTGTTCCGGACCGATCAACTGGTTGTAGACCTGCGCCACCGTGTTCGAAGGCATGGCAAATCCCACGCCCGCGTACGAACTCGTTTCGGTGAGGATGGCGGTATTGATGCCGACGACCTCACCGGCCATATTCACCAGCGGCCCTCCGGAATTGCCTGGGTTAATCGCCGCGTCCGTTTGAATGAAAGACTGGAACTGCCGGTTGGGAACGATGTTGCGTCCCTTGGCCGATACGATGCCCGCAGTTACCGTTTCCTGCAGTCCGAAGGGACTGCCGATGGCCAGCACCCAGTCGCCAACTTCCATGCCGTCGGAGTTGCCCAGTTTGGCGGCCGGCAGCGGACGATCCATATCAATCTTGATCACTGCCAGGTCAGTCTCCTGGTCCGTGCCGATCAGCTTGGCATCATGGCCCGGAGAAGCCGGGTTTTCATCCTGCAATTTCACACGAATGCGATCGGCCTTGTCGACCACGTGCCGGTTGGTGACGATGTAGCCCTTCGAATCCACGATCACGCCGGAACCGAGCGACCGTTGGCGGATGGTGCCCGCCTCCGGGCCCTGTCCGCCCTGTCCGCCGAAGAACTTGTCAAAGAAATCCTGGAACGGGCTGTCTTCATCACCATTGCCCTGTTCCTGATCCGGATCGGGATGCACCGAGCGCCGCCGGTGAGGGTTCTTAATGGTCGACTCGGTATTGATGTTCACCACGCTCGGCTCCAGTTGCTTGGAAATCTGGGAGAAAGCGGTCGAGAGCTGTTGCGGTGCGGGAATGGTCAGCGGAGTCGCATCCGACGACTTCTGTCCCTCCTTGCCTTTCACTCCATAGGAGACAATCGTGCCAATCAGAATTCCAACCGCCAGCGTCGCCAGAATCGTAAACATGTACGCCCAACGGTTGGCTTTGAGACGTACCCAAAAAGCGCTTTCGCGCGAATCCATTTCTTTCCTCCTAAGACTGCCTGACTTTTTATTATACCTTCGCCTCGGCAGGGGGCGGTCGCAGGCCGCCAAATCATTAGACGCAGAAAACCCGGTTCGCGTTAACCACGACGCCAGGAGCCAAGGGAAGGGTGTTGTGGCGGCCGGGCTTGCCCCGCCAGGACGGGGCGGAGCCCCGTCCCCACACAACCCCCGCTACAGCTTCAGTGTCATCAGCGCCAGGAACAATCCGGTATAGCCGGCGATGACCAGCAGCACCAGCAGCGCTCCAAAGCTCAGGACGTTGAATATTCCCCAAGGCTTCTGCACCGCGCCCGTCGCCAGCTTCCACAACCCGACACTACCCGCCAGCGCGCAGGCCGGCAACGCGAACAGCCCAATCGCCCGCCCGTGCCTCACCTGGGGAAAGACGATCAGGAACATCACGGCAGGAAGGAACACCAAAGCCGGGACAATCGCCAGGGGGGCGCCGATCAGGAACTCGCGTTCCCGTTCTTTCGGAGTCACGGGATCGGGTGATCGGGCCATCAGGTCATCTGAAACTGAGGGTCGTTGTTCGATCACCCGATGGCCCGATCACCCGATGACCCGATCCTATTTCGCTTCATACACGGTCTTGCCGCCGACCACCGTACGCAGAACTTTCGTCTCCAGGATTTTCGGCGGTGAGACTGCCGTAATGTCCTGATCGAGAACGACAAAGTCGGCCAGCATGCCCGGCTCCAGCTTGCCTTTTTGCTTCTCGGCGAATTCGGCAAACGCCGCGCCCGTCGTGTAGGCGGCGATCGCCTGCTCAATGTTCAGTTTCTCCGCGGGATAATAACTTTTCTTTCCGTCTTCGCTCATGCGGGTAAGCGCCGCGTAGAGCCCGCGAAACGGCGTCACCGGTTCGACCGGATAATCCGTACCAAAGGCCAGCACCACTCCCTGGCGAAGGAACTCAGCCCACGCATGGGAATGCTCCGCGCGCTTCGGGCCCAGACGCGAATCGGACCAGTTCATATCCGTGAGCAAGTGGCTCGGCTGCATGGACGCGATCACCTTGAGATCCTTGAAACGCAAAATCTGCTGCGGCGTGGTGACCTGTGCGTGCTCGATGCGAAGCCGCAAGTCATTGGCATTGCCACCGTCGGCCGCTTTCACTTTGCCTTCTTTGGCCGCCTTCTCCGCCCCGGCGAACGCGTCGAGCGCCAACTGCACCGCTTTGTCGCCGATGGCGTGAAAGCCGATCTGATATCCCGCCAGCACTCGCTCCTTGGTCATCGCGTTCAGCTTGGTTGCTTCGTACTGCGGCAGACCGCTGTTGTTCGGATCATCGCTGTAGGGCTCAAGCAACGCGGCCGTCTTCGAGCCGAGCGAACCATCCATGAAGGCCTTGAGCATTCCGGTGTGGAGCATGGTGTCGGACGCGGGATGCGAGTCGCGCTTGCGATTCAGTTCTTCAATCGAGTCGTCGAAATTCAGCCACTCTGAAATCCTCGCCGTCAGCTTTCCTTCGTGCTCCAGTTCCTCGTAAATCTGAAAGTCGTCCCACTGCGAGTTGTCCTGCGCGGAGGTGATGCCGTGACTCGCCAGATCCGCCAGCGCCAGTTCGATGGCGTGCCGACGTTTCTCGGGCGTTGGCTTGGGAATCACCGCCTGCATGGCAGGCAACATCTCGCGCAGAATGCCGTTGGGCGTGCCGGAGTCATCGCGATCGATCTTTCCACCTTCCGGATCGCGACTGGCGACGGTGATGCTGGCGAGTTGCAATGCGCGAGTGTTGGCAACGCCAATGTGTTCGTCCACGCGTTCGAGGTAAACCGGATGTTTGCCGCTCACTTCATCCAGGTCCCAGCGTGTGGGCAGAGTCTTGACCGGCCACAGAGTTTCGTCCCAGCCTTCCCCGACAACCCATTCCCCGGGTTCGGCGGCTTCGCACCTGACTCGCAGGCGTTCGCGGAATTCATCCAGCGTTTTGGCGCCGACCAGGTTCACGTTCATCTTCTCCAGACCGGCGCTGGCCAGGTGCATGTGGGCGTCATTGAAGCCGGGCATGACGAAGTGACTATCCAGATCCACGATCTTCGTCTCTGGCCCTTTCAGCTTCATGATCTCGTCGCGCGTCCCCACGGCGAGGATCCGGTCGCCAACGACCGCCAGCGCCTCTGAGCGCTTGCCCGCGCCGAGCGAAGACGCGGCATCGACCACCCCGGTGTAGATGTTGCCATGGGTAAAGATCAGGTCCGCTTTCGGCTTCTGCGCGCTCGGTCGTAAAACGCCGCTCTGTGCCGACACGCCCGAGGCCAAGGCCAACAGCAGAATCGGAGCCATTCGCGTCATCATTCTCCTACTCCCGACAATGTCAGCATTGTTAGGAGAATGCGCCTCAGACCGAGGTCTCGTCCATGGCAGTCGTACCATTCTTGCAACGTGTGCGCGCCCCCTCCGGAACCGCCGCCCCCGATGGCGATGGCCTCGCGGCCCAGCGAAAGCGGAATGTTGGCGTCAGTCGACGCCCGCTGCACCTGGGCCGTATTGCCCAACTGCGCATCCACGGCGCGGATCACCTTCAGAAGCCGTGCCCCCGGCGCCAGTTCGCCCGCCGGACGATTTCCGATCTCAAGCACTTCGCTTTGCACCACCTGCGGCCGGCGCGTTCCGTGCTGAGCAGCGGCCCGATTTTCCAATGCGACCGCCTGTTCCAATGCGAGGCGCAGCGCTCGTTCCAGCCGGTCAATTTCCGCCATTGACGTGGAGCGCAGGTCGACCCGCATGCTGGCGGATTCCGGAATCGAATTCACGGAAGTCCCGCCACGAATCGTGCCGACATTAAACGTGGTTTTCGGCGCGGCCAGCACCGGCGTTTGACGGAAGACCTCGATCGCTCGGGAGAGCGCAATAATCGGATTGGGCGCGCCGAAGTCGCTCCAGGAGTGACCGCCCGGGCCGCGCACGATCACCTCAAAACGGCGGCTGCCCAAGGCCTCCGTCACCACCGTGTCCGACCCGGCGCCATCGACAACCACGCTGTAGGCAATCGCGTCTCGCCAGCGCGGCGTCGCGAAAACGTGCCGCATGCCGCGCAGATCGCCTTCGCCTTCTTCCCCGACGTTCCCGATGAACACAAATGGCAGCGCATGGGAGATTCGCGCGCTGCCGAATACACCGGCCATGGCCAGCATCGCCGCAATACCCGCGCCGTTGTCGGAGACTCCCGGGCCATACAAGCGGCTGCCTTGCTGCCGGATGTTCAACGGCGTCGCCGCCGGAAACACCGTATCAATATGTGCGCTGAGCGCCACGAAATGGCTGCCGTGGCCGGGACGAACGCCGAACACGTTGCCCACCTCATCCACTTGCACGTCGGTGAGCCCGAGCTCGCGAAAACGGTCAGCCAGCCACGCGCCGCGCGCTGCCTCGCCGAATGGAGGCGCGGCAACTTTCGTCGCCTCCATCTGCCAGAGCGCAAACTGCGATTCTTGCGAGCGGAACTGGTCGAATGCAGCGCGCACCTGCGACGAGCCGGCGAGCCGCGCCACTTCCTCATGCACCGCGGGATACGAATCAGAAGCTGCCACTTGCGAAATTGGCTCCATCCTTTGCGCCTATCTTATAACGTAAGGGCATAATATCGGGGCTTAACGCCGGCGCGGACGTGAGCGAGTCTGGTGATCCGTCGCTTGGAACCGTCACCGGCGCCGTGACCGTCGGCCCCGGTTTGCTGGTGGAGAGCCGGGTATCGCGCCTGTCCCAGAAAAGCCGCTGAACCTCCCACGCTTCAGCGAATGCCACGGAGGGCGATCTCGCCAGGATGAGCTGGGAACGTCTGCATGCTGTTCAGAATTGTGGCGACTACGTTCTCGTCCCCGACTGCCGTATTGATCATCAGGTGATAGAGACTGCGCGTCGGCCATTCGTTATTGAAGTAGTGTTTGATGTAGGCCATCCGCTCCTTGTCCACGTTCTCTACCAGGTCTTCGGCCTCTTCCCGGCTCCTGCCCATGGCCAGCAGGCGGCGAATCTTTTCGTCGTGCGGAGCATAGGTGAAGACGCAGAAAGTATCCTCGCGTTCGCGCAGGAAAAACGGGGAGCCACGGCCCACAATCACCGCGTTCCCTTCTGCGGCAATCGTGCTCATGATCTCTCCCACCATGGCCATCATGCGATCCGTATCAAACGCTTGAGAGGCGTCCAGCGGCATGCTGCGTTCGTAACTGCCCCGCCAGAAGGCTTTCGCGAAACGGTAGAGGCGGCTGTCGACCCGCTCATCGCACAAGGCCACGGCCGATTCCGGCACCTGCGCGCGCTGGGCAATCGCGCTGGTCAGTTGCTGGTCCCATAGCTTCCACCCCAACCGGCGGGCCAGTTCGGCGGCAATGCCTCCGCCCCCGCAGCCAAATTCGCGCTCCAGAGTAACGATGCGAAACATTGCAAACCTCCTTCAGTGGACGCGGCCCCTAAAGGGGCCTAGTTTGGCGGAGTCTTACGGTATCGCTAAAGCGATGCCCCGATACGAATCGACCTTGCACCACGGCTTGTCAGTGAACCACCATCCCGCCTCCCGGCCTCGTCTTCTTGATCAGGAACACAAAGGGGATTAAACAAAAGATCGCGATTCCGAGCACCCAGAAATTATCAATGTACGCCAGCATGGTCGCCTGCCGGATCACATTCGCCTGCATCATTGCGTAGGCGTGCTGCGACGCGGAACCACCTCCGGAACCAGGGCCGAAGCCGCCACCGGAAAAAACGCTCGTCATCCCGCGCAGCACTGACTGAAACTGCGGATTGGCGGCGCTCAGCTTCTCCACCAGTTGTCCCTGATGAAACTGCGCGCGGCGAGCCAGGCCGGTGGTGACAAAAGAAATTCCGACGCTGCCGCCAATGTTCCTGGCGAGGTTCATCAAACCGGACGCGGCATTGTTCTTGTCGCGTGGCAGAAACGCATACGCCGCGGTGTTAATGGGCACGAACAGGAAAGCCATTCCTACAGCTTGATAAACGCGCGCCACCATCACCGTGTGGAAATCCACGCCCAGGTCGAACTTCGTCATATGAAACAACGAAAATGAGAGCATCGACAAACCAAACAGCAACAGATACCGCGGGCTGTAGCGCGAAAGCAGAAATCCCACCAAAGGCATGGCCAGCATAATTGCGAAACCGCCCGGCATGAGTGCCATCCCGGACCGCTCGGCAGTGTAACCGAGCATGGTCTGCATGAACAGCGGCAACAGCAGTGTGCTGCCCAGCAGGGCAAACCCGAGCATGAACATCAGGAAGTTCGCGGTGGCGAAGCTGCGCACGCGAAACAAATGCAGGTCGATGATGGGGTCTTTGTGGTGCCACTCCCAGAAGACGACGAAGATCAGCGACACGGCGGAGATCACGCTCAGCACTACGATGAAGTGCGACTCGAACCAGTCTTCGCGTTGTCCTTTGTCGAGCATCACCTGCAGCGTTCCGAGGCCGAGCGCGACAAAACCGAGTCCGATGTAGTCAATGCGGGTTTCGCTGAGCTTGCGGCGCTTGAAGTAGGGAGGATCCTGGATGAGCCGTGACGTCAGCAAAAGCGAGATAATGCCGACTGGAATATTGATGAAGAAAATCCAGCGCCAGGTGAAGTTGTCGGTGATATAACCGCCGAGCGTAGGACCGATGGCCGGAGCCATCACCACCGCGATGCCGTAGACCGCGAATGCCATGCCGCGCTTGGCGGGAGCAAAGGTATCGGCGAGGATGGCCTGCTCGCTCGGTTGCAAGCCGCCGCCGCCTACACCCTGAAGGACGCGGAAGAAGATGAGCATGCCGAGATTGGGCGCCAGCCCGCACAGAAACGAACTGATCGTGAAGAGTGCGACACAACCCATGTAAAAATTCTTGCGTCCGACGATCGAAGACAGCCAACCGCTCAGCGGCAGCACGATGGCGTTGGAGACGAGATAAGACGTGAGCACCCAGGTGCTCTCGTCCTGACCCGCAGAAAGACTGCCGGCGATATGCGGCAACGCCACGTTGGCGATGCTGGTATCCAGCACCTCCATGAACGTGGCCAGCGTCACCGTGAGAGCAATAATCCACGGATTGACCGGCGAACGCCACGCGGCGGCGTCATTCATGGGGATCGCAGCAGCGCCCATTATTTAATCCAGACCTTCGGCTCTACCGACATCCCCGGACGAAGCTCATGGCTCTTGATTACGCCCGGATCGAATACGATCTTCACCGGTATGCGCTGCACGACTTTGACGTAGTTGCCGGTGGCGTTTTCGGGGGGCAGCAGGCTGAAGCGCGCACCGCTGGCCCCCGCGATGGAATCGACATGCCCCTTGTAGGTCTTGCCGTTCGCATCCACCTCGATGTCAGCCGGCAAACCGGGCTTCATTTTCCTAAGCTGCGTCTCCTTGAAGTTCGCCGTGACCCAGAGGTCACCCTCACCGAGCGGAATGACCTTCATCATCTCCTGGCCGGGCTGCACGTTTTGACCAACCTCGACGGTGCGGTTGCTGACGACTCCGCTGACCGGCGCAATGATTTGCGTGTACGAGAGGTTCAGTTCAGCCTGCTCCAAGGCAACCTTCTTCTGCTGGGCAACGGCCTGCGCAGACTGGTCGCGGGCGTGCATAACTCGCATGGTATGGGTCCGGTTGCCGGCGGTGCGCAGATCGGCGTCGGCCTGCTCCAGTTTGCTCTGCGCCTGTTTGATCTGTGCCGCGTAAGCGTCAGCATTGGAGCGCGCCGCTTGCAGCGTTGCGGCGGCGGCCTGAGCGCTGTCGACCGCCTGATCGAACTGCTGTTGCGAAATCTCCTGCTTGTCGATCAGCTGCTTGTAGCGGAGAAGATCATTCTGCGCTTTGGTGTTATTGGCGTCCGCTTCCGCGACCTGCGACTTGGCTGCTTCAAACTGCTCGCGGGCGGCCGCGATTCCAGCCTGCGCACCCGAGACGCCTCCCTGGGCGCCGCTGACCTGGCTTGACGTGCTCACGTCGGTGATGGGGACGTTGATGCCGGCAGCGGAAGCCTGCGCCTGCGCGTCGGCGTATTGAGCGCGCGCCTCCGCCACCGCCCCTTTGAGGTCGGCAGGGTCGATTTCCACCAGCACCGTTCCCTTTTCCACGTACTGGTTGTCTTCCACATTGAGTTTCAACACATAGCCGCTGATGCGCGCGCTCACCGAGTTCACGTGCCCGTCAATCTGCGCGTCGTCGGTGGATTCGTAGCTGGCGAGGTAACGCCACAGAAGGAAAACGGCCACCAGAATCACGAGGCCGGCGAGAATGAACCCCCACTTCGTGCGCGGATTGCTCAAAAACTCTTTGCGCCGCTGATAGCGGGCTTCGCTGTCAAGCGAGGGCGGGGACTGCGGCGCGCTCGCTTCCGGTTGCGGTTTGGGCTCGGCTACAACGGTACTGGGTGGTTCCATAGGTTACTTCCCTTTCAAGTATTCGCGAACGCCCTCTTCGGCGCGCCCCAGGGCGCGGGCAAAGGAAACCTTGGCCAGGTTGTGAAGGTAGAGGCTGGAGATGAAACTCTCGTGCGCAGACGCCACCGCTTCCTGCGCCTGCACCACTTCGAGGTTGTCGGTGACCCCGGCGGAGAAACGATCCCGCGATTGCGTGAGCGCCTGCTCGGCAAGATTCACCGAACTCTGGGCGACTTCCACCTGATCGGCGGACGACTTGAGGTCGAGCAGCGCGTTGCGGATATCCTGATCAATCTGCCCGCGTATGTCCGCCATCTGCGCCTGCGCCTGCCGCAGGCTGGCTTCGGCCTTCAGCACATCTCCGTGGACTTTGCCGCCCTGGAAGATCGGAATGTTCAATGTACCGACAACCGCGTACGTAGGCAGCACATCGCCGGGAACGGCGCCGATTTCGCCGTAATTCGCCGCCAGATCGATGGTCGGAAAGTACCCGGCAGTGGCGGCGCTCCGCTCCAGTTGCGCGGCAACCAGACGATCCCGCGCCGCTTTGTAATCGGAGCGCAGAGAATACGCGCGCTGCAAGCTGGTTTCAAGATCGGGGATGGGAAAAGCCCGGTAAGGAGCTTTGTCGGCCAGTTCGAATTCCTGGCCGGGCGCTAATCCAATCACACGGGCCAGCGAAATTTTCTGCTTGGCGAAATCGTTCGCGGCTGCGATCAGTTGCTGTTGGCGTGCCTGGTATTCGACCTGGGCGCGGAGCGTGTCGATTGCCGGAGCGACGCCGGCCTGCTGTTGCGCGACCGCCTTGTCGTAGAGCGCATGCGCCGTCTCGACCTGGGCTTGCGCGGTTTCCACGCGGGCTGCCCCGGCAATCGCCTGCAGGTAGGCGCTGCCGGTCGCGAGCACGACCAGATCGCGCGCGTCCTGCAGATTGAACCGGGCTACGCTTTCGCCGATCACGGAGGAACGGTATTTCTGGATTGACTTCCAGTCGAAGACGCGCTGCGTGGCCGAGGCGCGCACATCAAAATAGGAGAAAGGCCCGATCACGCGAGGAAGAGTAAGACCAGGAAACAGCTGGCCGCGAAGTCCTTGCGCTTCCAGGCTCGTTTTCTCCACGACTTCCTGCACATCCGCGCCGACATTCGGAAGCAGGTCGCTGAGCTTCTGCCATTTCTCGCCCCGCGCCTCGATGGTGTTGTATTCCGATAGGAGAGCAGCCAGGTTCTGGCGTAAAGCCCGCTCAATCGCCTCGCTGAAGGTCAGCGGCAGAACCCCGGCGGTGGGCTTGGCCTCCGGCACACTGCCAAACACTGGATTCTGCGCTGAGGTTGAAACCTGCATGGCGCCGCTCGTCACCGTCATGGACGTGCCGGAAGTCGAAGTCGAACTTTGGGCAAAAAACGCCGCTGGGAAAACGAGGATGGACACGATCAGAAAAACGTTCAGCAAAAAGAATGCATGATGACACCGCAATGGGCGGGTGGGACGGTCCGCGGAAGCCATGGAACCTGGGTTCTCTCCTTACGAAACGAAAATGATAAGTCTTTTCGACTCGTTTTGGTGGAGATCCGATACAAATTGTTGAAAAGCCTCGCGATAGAGCGCGAACCCAAGCCGTTTTGCAGCTGCGCGCCCACTGGTTACAGTGACCTTGGTCATCTTGTGTAACCCCGACCCAAAGTTCAGTCTATGAAAGTCAAGCACTTCCCTGCGACGGAAAGCTGCATGGAAGTCCTGCGTATGAGCGAAAACAAGAAAGTGTCACCCAAAGGAACGGACTGGACGCGCCTGCTCGCGGATCCCGACCTGGCCAACCACCTCGGGAAACTGCTCCAGACCTACCGCGAGGTACGTCCGGAACAGCGCGAAGCGGCGCTGCTGCGGGCGATGCGCCAGATCAAAGACGCGGCCGTCAAGACCCGCGAAGCACAGAAAAATACAGCCGTCGCCGTGGCGCCGGCGCCACCCGTCGTGCTTCCCCATCCCGAACCGGTGGATGAAACGCCCCCGTTCGAACCGGTTTTATTCAGATCCCAATTGGAATCGGATCGCCGCCATTTTCAGCGGATGAAGTGTTATGTGGCGGTGGAAATTCACGTTGAGGGCATAGAAGAGCCGGTCTGGGGCAATCTGGCGAATGTGAGCCGCGGAGGCTGTCTGGTCGAGACCGCCAGCTCCGTACCCGCGGGCAAGGCGCTGGAGATCGGGTTGTGGGTCGCAAGCGGCAAGATCTGGGTGAAAGGCGTCATCATCAGCGGAGTCGCGACGCGCACCGCGCCGGCGTTTGGCGTGCGGGTGAAATTCTCAGAGGCGGAACTATCGGAAAAGGAACACCTGCGGGAATTTCTTAAATTCGTCGAAGGCACTGCCCGCAAGGAGCACAGCGGAACGAACTACGTGGCGCAACTAAAGCGTTAGGCCCGCTCCCCTTCCAACTAGCCAGGTCCGAGTTCTCCTTCCGTTCGACATTAAACGCGGAAAACACCGGAATATTGCTATGCAGGTCCCGAGACAATTACGACTGATGATGAGCAGCCGAGGCGATCTGCCCCAGCTTCCACGAGGGCGCGCGCGGACTCGAAGTCTCGGATCCCACCCGCAGCTTTAATAGCCATTCTGCCACCCACGAGCCCCTTCATTAGCCGCACATCTTCGACTGTCGCTCCCCCGCTGGCAAAACCTGTGGACGTCTTTACGAATGCGGCGCCGGCGTGTTCCGCTAACAAGCATCCCATCACCTTTTGGTATTCATCGAGCAGGGCCATCTCCAAAATTACTTTCACTGGAATGTGTCCGGCTGCCTCTACCACAGTTCGAATGTCCTCAAATGCCCGTTTGTAGTCTCCTGATTTCAAGATGCCAATGGGTATCACCATATCGACTTCGTCAGCCCCGGCCTCTACCACAGCCTTCGTCTCTTGTGCCTTCGTTGAGCTGAGATTCGCACCCAGCGGGAACCCAACCACGGTCACTAGCAGGCAGTTTGTCCCCAAAAGTCGGGCCTTAGCATCCTTCACAAATGCCGGATTCACACAAACTCCGCGAAAATCGTTCTCGGTCGCCTCCGCGCACAATTTGATCACGGATTGGTAGGTCGCCTCGGGTCTGAGCTGAGTGTGTTCAATGAAAGGAGCGAGGTCTCGAGGCCGCTCAATTGTGCGGCGCTTGGAGGTGATCGCCAATTGGGCGCGTCGCCGCACCGAGGGAATTCCAACGCTCTCGATTTCGTTGATTGCCCTCGCTGTTAGCTCATCCCAGCCGGTTACGACTCTCATAGGCGCACTCTACAACTCGATCAGCACATCCCCGCCCTCAATCTTCACCGGATACACGGCCACCTTCGCCCCCGGCGGGCCGGCCTCCCCCGTCTTCGGATCCCACTCCCAGCCATGCCAGGGGCAAACAACCTTTCCTCCCGAGATCACGCCCTGGCCAAGCGGGCCTCCGCGATGCAGGCAGACGTTATCCATGGCGCTGATTTCCCCGTTCACGTTGGCGACGCAGATGGTCTTGTCTCCGCAGGGGAATTCTCTGGCTTCGTTGTTGAGGGGAAGATCCGATTGCGAAGCGACCTTGATGAACATAGCGTTTAGCCGTCAGCCGTCAGGCAAAATCGATCTGAAGTTCAGCAGCCTCGCGGAAGCAAATAACTACAGATCCCTCGCTCCGCGAGGGATGACAAGAGTATATAGGGTTTAACTGACGGCTGATGGCTGATGGCTGACGGCTGACAGCTATTTCGGCTGCATCGTCTGCGCCACCATCACCTGGCGCTTGAAATCCTCCATCATGCGCTCTTCGAGTCGCACTTCGGTGGGCCGCTTGGCGAGCGTCATGGTGTCGATCTTGTCCTGTAGCCTGAGCAGCGCGTAAAACAGATTCTCCGGACGCGGCGGGCATCCGATCACGTACACATCCACCGGCACAATGCGATCCACGCCCTGCAGCACGGCATAGGTATTAAACGGGCCGCCCACCGACGAGCAGGCGCCCATCGAAATCACCCACTTCGGTTCGGGCATCTGCGCGTAAATTCGCTGCACGATCGGCGCCATCTTCAGCGTGACCGTGCCGGAGACGATCATCAGATCCGCCTGCCGCGGGCTGGGCCGAAACACTTCCGCGCCAAAACGCGCAATATCGAAGCGCGCGGTAGAAGCCGCGATCATCTCGATGGCGCAGCACGCCAGCCCAAACGTCATCGGCCAGAGCGCCGACTTGCGCGCCCAGTTGAAGACGTAGTCCACCGTCGTGATCATGAAGTTCTTTTCGAATTTGTTCTGGAGCCAGCTCATGAGGCCTCGTTCGGTACAGGATAACCCAATGATCATACGCCCGGGCGTGATGGCCGTCACACCCTAGCGTTGGGCGGTAGTGTCCTAAAGACTTTAGGACACTACCCCTGGGCTACTAGCGGCTGGCCTCTAGCAACCAGTCCACCGACCTGGACGCATTTGCCGTTGCTTGCCAGAAGCCAGCAGCTAGTCGCCCGAAGCTAGTAAATCGTGTACCCGGGTGCCGGATTCCGCACATCGGGTTTTGACGCCATCAGCAGCAGCGCACCGACGCGCTTGAAGGCGCGAAGATCGTCCAGGCTGTGAAATGAAGCTGTCTGGTAGTCGTCGGGCGTGGGCGTGTCGTCGGGAATCTGCGCATACTCAACCCTTTCAAAAGCGTGCTTCTTCAGCAGTTCGACGTACTCCGCCGCCGAACGAACATGCACCGGCACCTTCAACCTCGGCACCCATTGCAGCGAATAGGGGTTGTCTTGGTAGAGATTGATCAAAATAAACAGCCGTCCATGCGGCGCCATGACGCGAAAAAGCTCGGCCAGCGCGCGTTCCTGATCGGGATAGTAATAGAACGACTCCACCGAAAGCACTTTGTCAAAGAAGTTTTCTTCCCAGGGAATCTGCGCCGCGGACCCGACGACGAACATCACGTTGTCGAATTCTTTCGAAGCGGCTCGCGCCTGCCGGACCATCTCGTCGGAAATGTCGACGCCGATCACCTGCCCAAAACCCTGTGGCCCATCGCACGTCATGCGCGCCAGCAAACGTGTCGCCCACCCCGATCCGCAGCCGAGATCGAGAATGCGCTCACCCGGACGCAGATCCATGCGCCGCATCGTTTTCTCGGTGATGTCGAGGTGATGGCGCTCCATCTTTGCGCCCTCGCCGTCATCGGCCCAGCGGTTGAATTCCTGCTGCAGGCGCTCGTCGGGGGATTGGGGTTTGTCGTTCAACACAGGATTTCTCCAGTAAGGTCGTTGGTCGCTAGTCGTTGGTCATTGGCAAAACATCGCGATCGACTAACGACTGACGACCAGCGACTGTTTCCAACTCCTCAAAAAACGTCGGATACGACACTCCCGCCGCATCCGCGCCGTGAATCGTCGTCTCGCCTTCCGCTCGCAACGCGGCCACGGCGAACGCCATGGCAATTCTATGATCGCCAAACGAATCCAGCTCGGCGCCATGCAGATGCTGGCCGCCGGGAATCCGCATTCCATCGGGCCGCTCTTCAACTTCCGCGCCCATCTTTCGCAGATTGGCAGCTACGGCGGCAATGCGATACGACTCTTTCACGCGCAACTCTTTG
>Ga0224558_1001795_pt1 | contig 21308 bp, 26 predicted proteins | sample 714S32024metaG_FD_180682 | JGI IMG/M metagenome (GOLD analysis project Ga0224558, IMG submission 180682) | Peat soil microbial communities from Stordalen Mire, Sweden - 717 S3 20-24 | ecosystem: Environmental > Terrestrial > Soil > Wetlands > Peat | place: Sweden: Norrbotten County, Stordalen...
ACCCGCCGGCTGCACTCGACCCTCGGCTACCTCAGCCCGGTCCAGTACGAAATGCTCCACCACAACGCCGACCGTCAGGCGGCATAATCAACTGAAGCAACCTGTCCGTCGAACCGGATCAAGGCCACGGTCACGAGCATGAGTCGGGACTGGTTCGCCCCTCGATCGATCCAGAGGTCTTCAATCCGATCTCTTCCAGACTTGCCCCGCTCAAGAGCAAGCTAGGCAACAACATTCAGTAGATCCATGTCTCGTGCAGGAAGTCGCAAGGCGAGAAACAGCAGGTCAACGACCTCTTTGGCACAGGGCGATGCCCGTCTTCCCCGAGGAGCCCCACGGCATCTGGAGGATCGGGCGCGACAACTGGGAACGGGGGCCGGCGTCGGCCCGGTGATCGCCAGTGCTGCGACGGATTGTCGGCGGAACGTCGTGTGGACCGGCCGGGCCGCTCGTTACCCGGACCCTCGCTCGGGAGGTTCCACCGTCCCGAGGAGGGTCCGTTCCCGTGCGAAACGGAGCTGATCGAGGAACGTGCGCAACAACGTGGCTTCCTTGTCGGTGAGGCGACTTCCAGCCAGCGCAAGGACGCGGCCGCCGGCGATCTCCACGCTGAAGGGAGCCTCTTCGGGCTTCTCCAACCCGGCATTCCCGACGGTGGCTTCGACACTCCACCCGTCACCATCCCGATCCAGAACGGTCACGCCATCCAGGTCGAAGGTGCGCCGAAGTGACCCGAGAGTCTCGACGAACTGCTCAGGGCCAACCAGGCTGTCCGCCGCGAGCCGGGCGAGGTTCTCCGCCTCGGCACTCGCTCGGGCCACCTGCACGCTCTGTCGGGTGAGCAGGTCGACGAGACCACCGACGGCGGCCGCCACGACCACGAAGGTGACCAGCGCGATCAGATCCACGGCGCGTCCCACCCGCAGGCTGTAGAAGGGCGGCGCGTAGAAGAAGTCAGAGGCGACGAACGCCGCTCCGCTCGCCAGTCCGGCCGGGCGCATTCCACCCAGAAGTGCGACACCCACCACAGCCAGCAGATTGCACAGCAGCACGCCAGAAAGCCCAAGCGATGAACGGACAGGGATCAGCCCGAACGTGATCGCAACCGGCAGGACCACAGCCAGAAACCACGCAGCCGTCCGCCGCGGCCCCGGCAGCAGGGCTCGTGGAGGACGTGATGGTGCTGCATTCTTGACTGCTTCCACGTGATTGGGTCGCCGAGAGGCCGGGATCACGTGCACCTCGATCGGGCCGGCGGCACGAATCGCGTTGTTGATGACCGATCCGTGCAGCAACTCTTCGCGTCGGGAGCGGCGAGTGGCACCCAACACCAGCTGGCGGGCACCTTCGGTGCGGGCAAAATCCAACACGACCGTGGCGACGTCGATGCCGGCCAGCTCCGTGTAGCGACCACCCAGCTCGCTCAGGAGCCTGCGCTGGCCGGCCAGCCAGGAAGGTTCGGCCCCGACGGTGTCGCTGGGCACGCGCACGTACACCCCGATCACCTCTCCATCGATCGAAGAGGCGATTCGCGAGGCGCGCCGCAGGACGTGCTCGGCCTCCGGCGCGCCGGTCAGAGCGACGACCACCCGTTCGCGCGAGCCGGCCGGCCGTTCCGCATCCTTCAACACGGCCCGCAGTTTCGGTTCGAGGCGGTGGTGCTCGTCCAGCCAACCCAGCGCCAACCCTCGCAGCCCGGCGAGGCAGTCCGCGCTGAAGAAGCCACTCAATGCCGCTTGCGCCGCATCGGTGTCCACGACCTCGGCGCGAGCGATACGGGCACGCAGCCGCTCCGGGGTGATGTCGACGAAATCGATCTCATCGGCTGCGGCCACCACCGAGTCCGGGACCGACTCCTCCTGGGCGAACCCGGTCAGCTCCACCACCTCGTCGTTGAGACTGTCGAGGTGCTGCACGTTGAGCGACGTCACCACATCGATACCGGCGTCGAGTAGCTCCTCGACGTCTTCCCAGCGCTTCTCGTGTCGGCTGCCAGGTACGCATCGGTGGGCCAGCTCGTCCACGAGCGCTACGGCAGGATGCCGGTTGACCAGCGCATCGACATCGAGCTCTTCGAACTTCTTCCCGCGGTAGCCGACCTGTCGCGGAGAGACGCGTTCCAGGGAGTTCAACATCGCTTCGGTATCGGCCCGTCCGTGGGTCTCTACCAGCCCCGCCACGACCGTGACCCCTTCGTCGGCGAGGCGGCGACCGTCGACCAGCATCGCGTAGGTCTTCCCTGCGCCTGGAGCTGCTCCGAGGAAGACGTGCAGCCGGCCTCTGGCAGGCGGCAGCGCGGAAGCCCCCGCCCGCGACCCTCGTACTGCGGTTGGATCCTCGTCCGCGGGAGCAGCATGCTTGCCCTGCATGATCCATCACCTCTTCACAATCCGCGCTATCCGGAACGATACGTCGCGGTGGATTCGCAACAGTAGGGGCAAAGGTCCCTGTCCACCTCCGCCTGCGGGAAGCCACTTCGCCCTCTGCGCCTGGGTGGGACTGCGTTCCGTCAACCGTCGTCCCACCACGCGGCCGAGCTCAGCGCAGGTGGAGGCCACCGTCGACCAGCACGACCTCACCGGTCACGTACGCCGAGCGGGCCAGTCCCATGATGACCTCGGCCACGTCCTCGGGAGAGGCCGTGCGCTGCAGCGGAGCCTGGGCGTTCACGAACCCGCGCACCACGTCCCAGTCGGCGGTCCACGGAGTGTCGACCAGCCCCGGGGCCACCGCGTTGACCCGGATGGCCGGGCCGAGCGCGTTGGCCAGCAGCCTGGTCATGTGGCTGACCGCCGCCTTCGAGCACGCATAGGGGATCGAGCTGCCGGTCGGCCGCTCACCGGCCAACGAGGATACATTGACCACCTGGCCGTTTCCCGACTCCCGAAGCGGGGCCAACGCTGCAGTGGTCACCTGCCAGGTGCCGATGACGTTGACGTCGAAGATGCGCCGCCAGATGTCCGGTGAGGCCGCCTCGAGGTCGTCGTGGGGAATCACCTGGGTGGTGCCGGCGTTGTTCACGAGCACGTCGAGGCGGCCGTGGCGGGCCACCACCTGGGCGATCAGGGATCGGGCCTCGCCCTGGTCCGACACGTCGGCCCGGACGTAGCTGGCGTCGGGCAGCTCGGCGGCCAACGCTTCACCGGCCTCGGTGGAGGTCGAGGAATTCACCACCACGGTGGCGCCGGCCGCCGCGAACAGACGGGCGGTGGCTGCCCCAATCCCCGAGGACGAGCCGGTGATGAGGACGGTCTGCCCCCGAAAGGCAGCGTCGCGTGCCGTCGGGGAGGGTGGACGTGGTGCGGACATGGGCCGAGTGTACGACTGCGTGCCGTAGCGTTTCGGTGTGCGACTGGTGAGCATGCTCGAGGACACGCTCCGGACCGGCCTGGTCGTCGACGGGGAGATCGTGGACCTGACCGATCCCGGGATCGGGCTGCCCGGGGACATGGCCGCGCTTCTCGCCCTCGGCGAGGAGGCACTGGCCGGCGTGCTCCGGGCGCAGACCACCGGGGCCCGTCGGGTGCCCCTGGGCACGGCGGACCTCACCGCCCCCGTGACCCGCCCCCCGCCCTTCCTGGGCATCGCCCGCAACCACGACGCCCACCTGAGGGAGCTGGGACACGAGCGTCCCGAGTTCCAGACCTGGTTCTCCGTACAGCCGACCTGCGGCATCGACCCGTGTCGGGCCGTCGTGGTCCCCCGGGTCTCCTCCACCGTCGACTACGAGGGAGAGCTGAGCATGGTGATCGGACGGCGGTGCCGCCACGTACCCGCCGGCCGGGCGCTCGAGGTCGTGGCCGGCTACAAAGTGGTCAACGACGTCAGCGTGCAGGAGCGGCAGTGGTGGACCCCGACCATGATGATGGGAAAGGGATTCGGCACCCACGGTCCCTCCGGTCCCTGGATCGTGACCACCGAGGACGTGGGGGAGCTGTCCAGCCCGGTGGCCGACGAGCCCGCCGCCGGGGACCCCGGGGACACGGCACGGTGAGCGGCTCCACCGACGACGGGGGCCTGGTGCGGGTCAGCCCGTCGCTCAGCATCCCCGCGTCGGAGCTGCACTTCCGGTTCAGCCCCAGCGGTGGACCCGGCGGGCAGCACGCCAACAAGGTGGCCACCCGGGTCGAGCTGCGATTCGACGTCGCCGGGTCCCCGTCCTTGGGCCCCCGGCAACGGGCGCGCCTCGTCGACCGGCTGGGGACCGAGGTCCGGGTGGTGGTCGACGAGGAGCGGTCGCAGCTCCGCAACCGCCAGCTGGCCGTCCAGAGGTTCCGGGAGCGCCTGGCCGCCGCCCTCCACGTCGAGACGCCGCGCCGGCCCACCCGACCTTCGCGTGGGGCGAAGGAGCGGCGCCTGGCCGCCAAGCGCCAGCTGTCGGAGCGGAAGCGGAGTCGGCGTCCGGACTTCGACGAGTGATCGCCGCCCCGGCCCGGTTGCCTAGCCGGCCCGGCGCTCGGATTTCGTTGGCTGGTCCCATGCCGCGGCCAGGAACTCGACGATCTGCCCGGTCAGCCGCTCGGGGTGCACCCGCATCTCGAGGACCGAGCTGGCCTGCACCAGCTGGCCCATCGGGAGCCGCCTGGCCAGCTGCTCGGCGTCGTGGAACGGATGGATCCGGTCGATCCGGTGGCCGATCACCAGCGCCGGGATCTCCATGGACGCCCGTTGGCTGACAGTCGGGGCGATGGGACCGGCGAGGATCCCGTGCAGCACGGCGGCCGTCTCCTTCGGGTCGTTGGACAGCGAGTTCATCGCGCTGTCTAACGGGCCGTTCCCGGTGCGGGGCAGCTTCCGGAAGAGGGATGCCGTCTGACGCACCAACGGTCGGGCGAAGTGGACGGCGAGCAGCATGGGGATGAACGTGATGGCGGCGGCCGGGAGCGCCCACTCGAGCACCGGCATCTCGATCACCAGCGCCTGGACCCGTTCGGGGGCCTGGGCGGAGACGAGCAGGCTCACATTGCCGCCCAGGGACACACCGCCCACCACGGCCCGCTCGATCCCGAGGTGGTCCATCAGGGCGACGACGTGCCCGGCGTAGGTGTCCATCCGGTGGAACGACGCCCGTCTCGGCTTTTCCGAGTTCCCGTGGCCGGGCAGGTCCAGCAACACCACCCGGTGACCCTGGGCGGCCAGGTCCACGGCCAGCCGCCGGTTCATGTTGGAGTCCATCAGGATGCCGTGCATGAAGACGAGCACGCGCGGGCCCTGCCCGTGGATCTCGTAGTAGAGCTGCAGTCCCTCGCTCTCGAACATGCCGACTTCGAACGGGCGGTTGGGACCCGACGGCTCTGACGCCGTGGTCAGCGACGCCCCCACCGGCTCCTTATCCGCCGGTCCCGACTGTGCCCCTGGTGTCGTCATTCGGCCAACGGTACGCCTCGGGGCGTCGATTAGCCAGCACCGGCAGCTCGGACCGGATGGTCCGCTGCCTCCCGGCGTCGAGGTCGGCGACGATCACGCCCGGGGTCGGATCCTCCCGTTGGGCGAGGATCGTGCCCCACGGGTCGACGATCATCGAGTGCCCGTGGCAGTCCGGCATCCCCGCCGGCAACCGCCCGACCTGACCGGCCGCGATCATGAAGACCTGGTTCTCGACGGCCCGGGCCCGCAGGAGCAGCTCCCAGTGCGGTAGGCCGGTGGCCGCGGTGAAGGCCGACGGCACGACGACGACGGTGGCCCCCCGCAGGGTCAGGATCCGGTAGAGCTCGGGGAAACGGAGGTCGTAACAGACGGACAGGCCGACGAGTGCCCCCCCGTCGTCTTCGCCGCCGGGCCCCTCTCCGACCCGGGCCACGCACAGCTGGTCGCCCGGGGCGAAGGTCGCCGACTCGCGGAAGCTGGTCCCCGCGAGGGCGACGTCGAACAGGTGTACCTTCCGGTAGACGGCGTCGACCGATCCGGTGGGCCCGATCAGGCAACTCGTGTTGTAGAGGCGGCCGCCGGTCGCACCGGCACCTGCGGGTCGCTCGGGGAAGGTCCCGGCCACCAGGTGGATCCCCCACCGCCGGGCCTGGTCGCGCGCCCATTCGACCGTCGGGCCGTCGAGCGGTTCGGCCAGGTCGCGCAGGACGTCCGGGCCGCCGGCCACCGAGAAGTACTCGGGGAGCACCACCAGCCGGGCCCCGGCCCGGGCCGCCGCCTCCACCCACCCGGCGGCCGACTCCAGATTGGCCACCCGGTCCGGGCCGGCGGTCGTCTGGACGGCGGCGACGCGCATGCCCCAGAGTAGGCGCGGCATCGGGCACAATGACCACCGGTCCACACCTGGCGCGCCGCCCGGTGACCACGGCCCGAGCAGAAGAGAGTGTTGTGTCCTTCGAAGACTCCGACGTCGTCCGCAGTGCCATCCGGGTGGAGGGCTTTCGGGACGACGAGTTCAACTACCAATTGATCCGTGCCATGGGCATGGCCGACTACGGCGGGTCCACGGTCGGCGAGTGCCTGGCGGTGGTCTCCGAGATCACCGACGGCAGCCCCCAGAGCTGGGTCCTCGCCTTCGAGCGCCTGGCCCGTCGGGTGGAGGGACGAGGTCGTGACTGCCTGGCGGCCGGACGGCGGGTGAGCGCCCGTGACCACCTCCTCCGGGCCTCGACCTACTACCGGACGGCCGAGTACTACGCCGACGGTGTGAGCGGGCGGTCCCACGCGCTCGGCGAGGGCAGCCAGGCCTGTTTCGCCGAGGCCGCGTCGCTGCTGGACCCGCCGGTCGAGATGCTCGAGATCCCCTTCGAGGGGGGCACCCTTCCCGGCTACCTGGTCCGCCCCCCGACCTCGCCGGCCACCGACGAACGACGGTATCCCACCCTCGTCGGCGTGGGCGGCTTCGACTCGAGCGCCGAGGAGCTCTACTTCCACCTGGGGGCACCCGGAGCGGAGCGGGGATGGAACGTGTTCGTCTTCGACGGCCCCGGCCAGCCGGGCTGCATGCGGACGAATCCGGGGATGACCTTCCGGCCCGACTACGAGGTTCCGATCGCCGCAGTCATCGACTGCCTGTCCGACCGCCCCGACGTGGACGCCGACCGGTTGGCCTTGGCCGGCCAGAGCTTCGGCTCGTACTTCGCCGCCCGAAGCGCCGCGACGGACGGCCGGGTGCGGGCCCTCGTGGCCAACCCACCGGTTGTCGACATGAGCCGGTACATGGAGGCATGGGTGGGGAGCGAGGTCTACCGCATGGTGCGCGACATCCGGCCCGAGGACGTGATCGGGGTACCCGAGGACCTGATGCCCCGACAGATGCAGTGGGGGATCGACGCCATCTGCAATCGATTCGGGGTCCCTTCGTTCCACGCGTGGCGGGACTCCATGGAGGACTACCGTCTCGGCGGTCTGGCCTCGTCCATCGCCTGCCCGGCACTGGCCCTGATCGGTGACCGAGAAGGTGACGAGCCCCAGGCCCAGTTCGAGTCCTTCGTGGCGGCCGTGGCCGGAGCGGTGACCCCGGTGCGCTTCACTGCGGTGGATGGCGCCTCCACGCACTGCCAGTCGGACAACATCCGCCTGTCCGCCCAGGTCACCTTCGACTGGCTGGACGAGCAGCTCGGTGTGCAGCCTTCCGGCCGCCGGGGGGCCGCTCAGCCGTCGCCGGCCGGCGACGGCACATAGGTCGTCAGCGCCCCGTCCAGCGCGGCCCGGCCGTGGTCGGAGACGTCCTCGTGCACACCGACTAACGGTGTCAGCGTGGCCCAGCCGTCGGCCAGGAGGGCGGCGTCGGAGCCCGGCTCCAGCTCGGCCTGCTCGGCCAGGCGATCAGCGGCCACCCCCATGCCCCGCAGCGCCAGGGTGACCACCCCAGAGGTCCGATCGATCGCCGGACCGGCCACCGGGTCCGGGGTGGCTTCGGGGCGCACCGACCGGATGAGGCCGACCCGGCCCAGCGTGCCGTGCCGGAGGCCCCGGAGCTCGCCGGGGGGCACGGCCGGGACGTTGAGGTTGAGGACCGCGGGGGCAGGCAGGCCGGCGAGCATCGGGACGATGCCGGCGGCCAGGCGGACCGGGGTCTCCCACGGCACCGGGTCGTTGCCCCAGGCGATGCTCACCGCCAGCCCCCGGACCCCGAATTGTGCGGCGGTCAGGGTGGCCCCGACCGTCCCCGAGTGCAGGGCCGACCGCCCGGCGTTGACCCCGTGGTTGATGCCCGACACCACCAGGTCCGGCGATGGGCCGAAGCCCTCGATGCAGGCGAGGATGACCGCCAGCGCTGGGGGTCCGTCGATGCCGTAGACGGGTACGTCGGCGAGCCCGGGCAGCTCGACGGCCTCGTACGGGATCCCCTCTCGCTCGTACACACGCCCGACCGCGGCGCCGGCACCGGAGTGGTCGGTGAGCGGGGCCACCACGAGGAGGTCGTGGCGGTCGCCGAGGGCGGCGGCGAGGCCCCGGGCCAGTGCGGCGATCCCCGGCGCGAACACGCCGTCGTCGTTGCAGATGAGGATGCGCATGGGTCGGTGTCCCGTCACGTCGAGGTCGGAGCGGCCGGGACCCTCGGTACCGTGACGCATCACCGGAGCGGTGGCCCGTCGGGCCGGGGTGGCCTCATCGCCTACCATACCGGTCGGCGTCGGCCGGTATGGGCCTGACCCGTCCCCCGACGCCACCCACGACCATGACCCCACGATCACCTGCGGAAGACCAACGTCCGGCGGAGACCACCGCTGCCACCGGTGATCAGTGGGTCATCGGTCACGGCGATCAGCGGGCAGTGGTCACCGAGGTCGGAGCCACCCTGCGCTCGTTGACCGTGGGGGACCGTCCGGTGATCGACGGGTTCGGCGCCGACGAGTGGAGTCACGGCGGTCGCGGCCAGGTGCTGGCCCCGTGGCCCAACCGGCTGGGGGACGGCCGGTATGCCTTCGAGGGTGTCGAGGCGCAGGCGCCCCTCGACGAGCCGGCCCGGTCGAACGCCATCCACGGCCTCGTGCGGTGGATACCCTGGCGGATGGTGGGGAGGGCCCAGAACCGGGTGAGCCTCGACTGCGAGATCCATCCGTCGCCCGCCTATCCATTCTTCCTGCACCTGACCGTCGAGTACCGCCTCGGACGTGACGGCCTCACCGTGGTCGCCGACGCCGACAACCTGGGACCGACCGACCTCCCGTTCGGGTTGGGCTTCCACCCCTACCTCACCGTGGGCACCCCGACGGTGGACATCGTGCGCCTCGTGGTCCCGGCCGGCCAGCGGTTGCTGACCGACGACCGTGGGCTCCCTACCGGCCGAATTCCGGTCGCCGGCACCGAGTTCGACTTCACCGGTGGTCGAATGATCGGGGTGACCCGGTTGGACACCGGGTTCACCGATCTGCGACGTGACGGTGACGGCCGTGCCAGGATCGAGCTCGATCATCCCGACGGTGCCTGCGGGACGACACTGTGGATGGACGAACGGTTCGGCTACGTCATGGTCTACACCGGCGACACCTTGGAGGAGGGCTCCCGCCGCAGGGCGGTGGCGGTGGAGCCGATGAGCTGCCCGCCTGACGCGCTGCGGTCGGGCACCGATCTGGTGGTCCTCCGACCTGGCGCCCGGTGGACCGGGTCGTGGGGGATAAGACCGCGCTGAAGCGTGTCTGCCCGGCGCCGGAGGATCGGCGTCGGACGTCGGCGGGGACCCGGTGGGCCCCTCTCCATCCTGCTCACGCAGAGACAGGGCTGAACCTCTGAGCGTGGTCGGAGATTGACAGAACGCGGACAGCGCCGCAACATGACCATAACTGCGGCGTGGGGACGCGCCCCTTACAGAGGGACGGATCGTTGTGAAGAAGCTCTTGCTGGCGGCATCTCTAGGGATCATGGTGGGCTCGGTGGCCATGAGCGGGTCGGCGTTCGCCGCCCAGGGCGCGGCGTCCCAGACCACCTCGGTGACGATCACCTCGTCGAAGTCCGGAGCGACCACCGGTAGCCTGGTGGCCTTCCATGCTGCGATCACCCCAGTCGTAATCGCGCCGAACATTCACATCACGGGCACCGTGGCTTGGACCATCACCGGCAGCGACGGGAGCACGGTGGCGTGCAACAAGTCGACCAACGTCCACGGGAGCGGTCGGGTTCTCTGCATCGTGAACGCGGCACAGCTGCAAGCTGCCGCGTCTCCCTACGCCGTCGTCGCCTCGTACTCGGGAGACGCCAACTTCGCACCGAGTTCTGCGACCTTTTCCCAGGTGGTGGCCAGCAAGCAGCCCGGGCTCTTCCTCCACTGGATCACCCCTCCGTCAAACGGCGGCGCCTCCGTCGTCTCGGTCAAGATCAAGGCGGGTACTGGGACTCGACTGGTGGCCGGCAACGTGGTCTTCTCGATCGCCTCGGACGCCGTTGCGGTGTGCACCAACGGCACCGCGGTGCCCCGTTCCCCCGGGGCGATGAGCGTGGCCCTCGGCTCGGATGGCAGCGCCTTCAATGAGGCAACCTGCTCGCTTCCCGCCGGGTGGATCACCGTGCCCAGCGCGACCAACCACAACGCGCACCCGAAGACCCGTTGGTACGTGACCGCCACCTACGTCGGAACGACGAACTTCGGTGCCGTCTACCAGCGGGTGCTCCACGGCACGCTCCGGTAACCGGTAGGCGGGCACGCGGTGGCCGTCGATCGCAATGGCATGCCTGTCGCCAAGACGGAGCCTTGGTCTCGATGCGAGCGAGGGGACTCGCGACCGTGCTGAACCGGCCGTCGTCGGTGAGCCAGGACTCGTGGGCGTCGTCGATGTCTTCGTGAGAGCGACCCACGAAGTTCCAACACATCTGGATCATCTCCTCGAAAGGCACGCCGCTGAGCAGGATCGCCCATGTGGGCTGAGCGACGTCGAGGTCCAGCACGTCCCGGCCGGCGGCGAGGTACCCGAGGTGTCCCGGGGATAGCCGCCGGCCCTCGACGCTGAGAGCGCCTTCGAGGACGATGAGGCCGTGCTCGAAGGCCGCCCGGAGTGGCAGGCTCGTCGAGGTCTGAAGTGAGAGATCGACGCCGATCAGATCGGAGTCGTGTCGAGCGGGACTCTCGAGTCCGTCGAACACGCCGATGAGGATGGTGGCGGCGCCTCCTCCGGTGTCTCTGCGCGAAAGCGCTGTGTGGTGCTCGAAGGCGGGAGGCCTGTCGCGCGTCTCGTCTGGCTGCGCGATCCAGTGCTGGATCGCTTCGAGCATGCCCTCGTAGTGCCCGGTGGCCTCTTCGGAGTGCGACACCCCGTGGCCGACGGTCATGAGGTTCAGCTGACCGGGGGCGAGCAGTTGCTCGGTTGCGAGGTTGCCATGGTGCAGCGCCTCCCCCCTCGATCAGCCAGGTCACGGTCTGGAGCCCCATGTTGGGGGTGGGGCCCGATGTCGGGACCGCTGCGCCTGGTGACGTCGATCGGTCCCATGTGATCAGCGAAACGCCAGGCGCCGACGGTGGGTCGTCCCTGGAGCGGGAGCGCGCTACGGACCGTGAGCTTCCCGACGGTCGCCCCGTGGCTCTTGGTGATCTCCAAGCCACGGGACCCGTCGCTCGGAACCGCTAACCGAGGGTCGGGAGCGCTCATAGCCACTTCTCAGCTCGCGACCGAGGCGTGCATCTCCCACACCAAGATCTCTGCGTCGGCGGTGGCGGTCACGGTCTGGCCTCCGGTGGCGGTGAAGCGGGCCGAGTCGCCGGCCCGGAGCCCTCCCGCCCCTTCCAAGCTCACCGACCCGCGGGGCACGAAGAGATGGAGGTACGGCGCCGCAGGCAGTTCGACGCGCTGACCGGGCTGAAGTCTCGCCGCCAAGAGCGCCGCGTGCGTGTTCCTGATCCGGATGGCCGAGTCGCCGGCGTGCTTTGCCATTCCTGACGCGACCGGGACGAGGCCGCTGGCAAGGTGCTGGGCGTCGATCTCGAACTGCTCATAGCTCGGAGCGATGCTGTTCTCGTCAGGCACCACCCACATCTGGATGAAGTGCACCGCCTGATGGTGGACCTCGCCGCCCATCTGCCACGAGTCGTTCTTCTCAGAGTGCAGGATGCCGGTCCCGGCGCTCATCCGCTGGGCGAGGCCCGGGTAGATAATGCCGGCGTGACCCATCGAGTCCCGGTGGACGAGCGAGCCCTCGAGCACCCAGGTGACGATCTCCATGTCGCGATGGGGGTGGGTGTCGAAGCCGGTCCCGGGGGCTACGTGGTCGTCGTTGTTGACCAACAGGAGGCCGTGGTGGGTGTTGGTCCGGCTGCGGTGATGGCCGAAGGCGAACGAGTGCCTCGAGTCGAGCCATCCCGCGTCAGTCTTGAAACGGCTCTCTGACCGGCGGATGTCGACACCCGGGGTCACTGTCGAGTCCGTCATGTCCGGTCCTTTCCGAGGCTGCATCGCCTGAGGCACTAGAGTTCTCTGCCCGTGGTCACCATTTGGTGACGTATCATCTACATTATCCACAACAGACGTGACGTGTCACTTATTCCCGTACGGTGTGGAGATGGAAGACGGATCGACGCCGCGACTGAGCGAACGCCAAGAGGAGATCTGGCGCAACTGGCTCCGACTCAACACGCTGCTGCCGGCCCACCTCAACCGCCAGCTCCAGGTTGACGATGGCCTCTCGTTGCCGGACTTCGACGTGCTCGTCCAGCTCACCGACTCACCGGAGGGCAGGTTGCGAGTGACCGAGCTCGCACGGGCACTGGAGTGGGAGCGAAGCAGGCTGTCTCATCACGTCGGCCGGATGCAGCGGGCAGGGCTGGTCTGCCGCGAGGAGTGCGAGACCGACCGTCGAGGCGCGTTCGTCGTGCTGACCAAGCAGGGCCGTGCTGCGATCGAGCGAGCGGCACCGGTCCACGTGCGGACGGTGCGGCGGCTCTTCGTCGACGCGCTTAGCGAGCAAGAGATCGAGGCGCTCGACGCGACGACCACCAAGCTGCTGGCCCGGCTCGGGAGGTCGTGACTCGATGGATGCAGCGACGCTCGGCTCAGAGGGCACCTCTGCCCCTATCGCCAACTGGTGGGGCGGTCCGGCTTGGGGGGTCGCGTCCACCGCATTGACCTGTAGTTCGCGCAAAGTGGATGCAAAACCGAACGTGTGCCGGTGAGCGAGATCACCAACCTCGAAGGGGACAGGCTCCTCGAGATTGCGTCAAGGGCGGGCCAGGGATTCCAACAGTGCCATGCCGACTTGACGCAACTCGGTCCTTTCGTCCACATGGCCGGCATCGTAGATTGATACGTAGGGCCGCGATCGCCTCTCGGGGAACGACGGAAGGTGGGCTTGAGCCATGCAGGAGATCAGGATTATCGATAGGACGACCGTCAAGGAAGTCGGCGAGAGGGTCGAGGTGGAGTGGAGGTTGAGCGCCCGGCCTGAACTCGAGTGGTCTGAGATCTTCCAGATGGCTTCGCTTTCGCAACGCTCTGGCCCGGTTGACTGGGCCATGGGAGCAGGACCCGATGTGATGGACTCAGTCGTCAGGTGGTTTGTTCCATTAGACGAACTCGACAGCGCTGATGCGGAAGTCAGGCACCGCCTGTCAATAGCGAACGAGAGGTTCGGGATGGGTTAGTCCGTTCTTGGAGATCGCCAGGCAGCCAGTGGGTCTGCCCAGACTCTGATGTGTCCCGGGTCGCGTCACCCGCTGACCTGGTGCGCCCCCCGGGATTTGAACCCGGAACCTACGGATCAAGAGAGTGAATCCAACGGCGTCAGGGGAGTACCGGAGCTATCGTTTCATCTCCTGACGGGGACTTTCCATAATGCCCCGGCACCGGACCCCGGTTCGGAGCATGCAGGTTTTTGGGTTTCGTTTCGGGATGCAAAACCTACGGACCCAGAATCCGTTGGCTCGTCCTTCGGGTGCGTCACACTGCCTCGGTAGCGTCTGAGGTGTCGTCACCGTGACGGCGGAAAGGGGTGGTTGGGAATGAGCGAGCAGGATGATGACGGGACCGGTTGGAGGCTATTGCTTCGGCGGGCCATGGGCATTCCGGATATCGTCGGGAGTGAGGTAGCGGATCGGGCTATTGAGCGAAGGATGCGCGCGACGAACACACTGGTATCCCGTGACCAACCAGTGGCCCCGACGATGGAGGGCGAAGTCCTTCGCGCGGTGAGATGGGCCGGTCAGACGGGACTGCTCGATGAATGGTTGCTAGAACTTGAGGACGCGGAAACCCCCGCCGCGTCGGCCATACGGTCACGAATCAACGACAGAACCAACTGGCAGACAACGACCATCTGGGAGGCCATCTATCCGATGGTCGACTATCTACTGGCTGAGATTCGGACCTTCGTGGAGCGTCACCCGTTCCAGGATTCGGCGGGGGCCTATTTCGGCTCCTAGGTTTCGCCCCTGTGCCCCACAAACGGTCGCCGTGGGGGTTAGGTGGCGGCGCGGCGACAGCGGAGTCTCCTCTGCTCGATGGACCCGGCGGTCGACATGTTGGCAGCGCCACAGGTGTTGCGCGGCGGATCCCCAGGTGCGCGGGTCGCCGATGGTAATAATGCGTCCGTGTCCTCGCCCGTGACCTCGCCCGAAGACGAAGCCGCTCGGTGCGTCGAGGCGCTCATCGAGGCCATGGCCGAGGCCCGCCGTGCCTTTCAGGTGACCGAGGCGGAACTCCGGCGATCCCTGAAGAAGGCCAAGAAGGGGTCGGGCGTATCCGCGGCGATCATCGCTGCGAACCCAGCCGAGTCCCGTCAGCGGATCAATGACGCCCTGGTCACCGTCGAGGAACGCCGCCACGACACGCGGCGGGCCGTCTTCGCCGCCGCGCTCGAGGAGGGCACGTCTATCGGCTCCCTCGGCAGGGCGTGGGGTTTCTCTCGGCAGTTGGCCGCGCGCTACGCCAAGGAGGCTCGGGGCGAGGTCTGAGCGAATAGTGCCGGGGCCGGAGCATTGGTCGGCGGGGACCTCTGCTCGACGGACCCGGCGTCGGGCATGGTACGGAGCGGACCTATGTAGTCGCAAATCGGCCTGGTCGATGACGGTTCCGAGGTCGCCAGGGCGTAGGTGCCGGACCCGGAGCAAGGGGCGGAGCCTTGCTCAACGGGTCCGACATCTGTTTGGCCCATCGGCAGGAAATGCTGTCGACTTGAGCCCGCCCGCCCTCTTGGCTCATGCCTCCACGTCGGGCCATGCTCACACGTGAGTCGCCTTCAGCCTTGCGTGGTCCGGGAAGTCGAAGTTGGCCGCCAAGAAGTTGGCCCGGTGTCCGTCCACAACGACGCTGGTCGTAATCACGATCAAGGACCCCCGGCGTCCCGGCGACCCGGCGACCCGGCCAGGTCAGGGACCTCTGCCTTCACGGCGACCGTGACGAACGGCTCGCAATGCTCACAGCGTGGGCCCGGGCCGAGGGAGAGGAGATTGTGGGGCCGCGGCGGCGAAGCTGGACCGGTTGACCTGCATGTTTGAAGCGGTCAGGAGTGAGTTTGCGGGGGCCAGGGTTCAGTGGTTTCCTATGGCGCTGTGGTCGCTGCCGCCTATCAGATGAAGTGGCCTGGCATCGCCGAGGCCGGGCTGCTCGTTGCTGCCGTTGTCTGTTCGTGGACGGTCGGGTCCTCGATCATCAGGGAGCGGAGGTCATGCCGGCGGGACCGGGGGGGTGGGTCGCTCTACGGGTTGGGCGTGGCAGTCCGGCTGGTCGACGAAGAGGACGACCCTGAGGCGGCATGACCAGCTCCGAGTTCGCGATGGCCCCCGGTTCCTGCCGAGCGTCAGTCGCGTGCCGGACCGAGTCGGTACGGTGGCCCAATGGACCACTGCGCCAACGCCATCCGGGCGGAGCCGGGGGTCTGAAGGGGAATGGTGATCCGGCCGGCGAGCTACCGTGTCGACACCCCCACGGACTGCACGGAGCCGGTGCGGTGGGTGGGTCGGAAGTCGGTCGGCAAGGGACGGATGCGCCTCTGGGGCTGCGAGGGGCACGTCGAAGGGCTTGAGGACGTGCGGCCCCGTCAGGTGGTCGTAGTGCCGGCGCCATAACCGGCAGGGACGCGATGCGTGAGGACCGAGGACTGTCTAGGGCTCGACAGGGGCAATTCAGTACCGGCTCGCCTAACCGAGGACGCTCGGCTGGCCGGTTCGCTCTCTGTAATTCCGGACGAACGCTGAGCCGTTGAGAGTGACGAGGTGCCTACGGAGTTGCGCCACCTCGTCGCGACCGAGCTCATGTTCGAGATCCGCTTCGATGCCCGCCACACTTTCCCGCATGAGGCGACGCACCGCATAGCCCCGCTCTGTGAGCTCGATCCGACGTGAGCGTTTGTCGTCAGGGTCATCACGGCGTACGAGATAGCCCAACTGCTCGAGCTCCCGAAGAAGGTAGTTCATCGCCTGCCGGCTCATCCCGGCCTCCGCTGCGACGTCAGAGGGACGGCGTCCTTGAGGTCCGGGGTAGCGAAGAACGGCAGAGTGAGCCGGCACCAGGTCGGTGAAGCCGGCAGCGTGCAAGTCGTCGAGCATCCGATGCCGCCACGCTTCGAGGGGCATCCGTAGGAGCGCTCCCATCAGCGGCTCGTCCTCGACCGGCTCAGGTACCATAATAAAACTACTTTACAACAGCGATCGGCTCGCGTACAGTTGACCAAGTTACTTTACAAACAACGGAGGAACGACACGATGAGCACGGCAACCAAGACCCCGATCCAACTGCACGCACTCACGGCGGCGTTCCTCCTCGATGAGGTCGATACCGGTGGAGCGGCAACCGTCTTCGAAATCCGGGTCCCCGCTGGCGCCTTCGTCCCCCCTCCCCACAGCCATGACGGTTTCGACGAGGCCGTGTACGTACTCGAGGGTGTCTTCACCTTTGTCATCGACGGCGTTGCACAGCAGCTCGCAACCGGTCAGGCGGGATTCATCGGGCGGGGGCAGGTCCACAGCTTCGACAACACCGGGAGCACGGAGGGCGTGTTCTTGACGGTGGCCACACCGGGCATCTTCGGGCCCCTCTACTTCCAGCAGGTCGCCGAGGTCCTGGCGGCCTCGCCGGACGGCCCCCCCGACCTTGACGCCCTCTTCGGCGTCATGGCCCGCCACGGTCTGACGCCAGCGATTCCCGGTGCACCGACCATCACCGGATAGGTCACAGCGTGCCAGCGGCGTTGAGTGTGGGCCTTGAAAAATCCACTACAGCCTCGAAAACGCCCCTCAATGGGCTATCCAGGAAGGTCCCGCCAGCACTCATCTGGCGCGATGGCACTTCGCCCTACCATCTTGAGAGGAGTGTCGGCCTCCTGTCAGCGATGGGCCAGGCTGCGCTCGTTGACACAAAGTGCCGGCGGTGTGACGATCACCGGGAGCGGGGACAACTTGAGGACGCGCTCTCGTGTTCCATGCCCCATTATCGACTGGAGTCCCCGAAGGCGAAGCGATCCCAGGACGATTGCGTTGCACTTCCTCCTTGACGCCTCTTCCACGATGCGACGAGCAACGTGGGTTTCGCGGTCCGAGTGGGCTTCTCCCTCGGCCGCGATCCCAGCCGTCTGCAGGCGACGCACTGTCTCCTCCACGAGCACATGAGCTTCTGCGACCGTTTCGAGCGGGGGAACCCGGAGCGAGGTCGGCACTTCTCGAATATGCAGAACCTGCACGTCCGACCTCGACGTCGCGGCGAGCCCGATGGTGAAGTCCACCGCGGCCTGCCCCGGTTCGAACTGATCGATAGCGAGCAACAGCTTGTTTCTCATCCCTGCACCTCCATATGTGCTGAATGCCAGACTAAAGGTGGTCCCCGTAACGGGGCCGTCAAGGACTGCCGCAGAACCGTAGAAATTGCGTGAAGAGTGCCGAGTTGCGTCTCGAAGTCATTCGTTGCCCCCACTCCCTTGTCCGTGGCCACTGACACTCCTCTCTTGATGCCCGACGAACTCCCACCCTGAGGTGCCGGTCAGCTGCACTCATTACCCCCCCGGCGACGGGGGCAATCAGCTTGTCCCGGACGAGCCGCGCTAATCTGGCAACGGAGAGCCGGGAAGTCTGGTCGGCAACGAGTGGGTGACCACGTCTGCTCGCGCGAGGAGTAAGTTGACCGGACCAGAGAACGAGCATGCCGTGCATTCGATGCCCGGAGCCGGCAGGCCGAGACGGTTGCGCCCCCCCAATTGGCGACGCGATGCCCTCCGAACCACGTTCTGGGTGGTGCCTGTTCTGCTCATTGGAGTCGCCGTCCTCTGCTTTGTCGTTACATTCGAGATTGACCTCGCTGCATTTCACCATGACCTGACACTTCCATGGTGGGTGCGTACCGGAAGCGCTGACGCTGCCCGCCAGGTGTTGATAGCGATAGCGGCCGCCATTATCACGACCATCGGGGTCGTCTTCTCGATCACGATCCTGGCTCTCACGCTTTCGTCCCAGCAGTTCGGGCCTCGGATGATGCGGAACTTCATTCGGGACATCGGCAACCAGATGACATTGGGAGTCTTCGTCGCCACCTTTGTCTATGCGGTATTGGGCCTTGGTTCGATTACTAGCCTCCACGGCGGAGATCTCGTCCCCCACCTCACCATCACCGTGGCAGAAGCGCTGTTGCTGTTGGATGTAGCAGTCCTCATCTATTTCATTCACCACATCGCCAAGACGATTCAACTTCCCGAGGTCATCGCAGGCATCGCGCGAGATCTCGATCGAGCAATCGACGCCGAGTTCCCCAGTGAAGCAGCGATCGGGGAACGGGTTCGACCCCCCGAGCCGGCTGCCGACTTGATCGAGAAGTTGAATACCCGTGGAGCGGTGGTGACGGCCAAACACAGCGGCTATCTGCAATTCGTGGGCTACGGGCAGTTGATCGCGATCGCGGAAACCTTGGATGCGGTAATCCGCCTTGCTCACCGACCCGGCCACTTCGTGGTCGCCAATCGCCCCCTTGCGACGGTCTGGCCGTCCGGTGCTGCAGGGCAAGTGGAGGCCGCATTGGACAAAGCTCACATCACGGGCCCACATCGTACGCTCACCCAGGACCCTGTTTTCGCGATTGATCAGCTTGTAGAGATCGCGATTCGTGCTCTCTCGCCCGCTGTGAATGACACATTCACGGCACTGACCTGTATTGATTGGCTCTCGGCTGGCTTGTCGAAGATCTCATCCAGAGATCTGCAAGAGGGCGTTTATCAGGGTCGGAGTGGAAAGATTCGACTGATTGAGTTCGACCCGAGCTATAGCCGAATGGTCGATCGAGCATTCGACAAGATTCGTCAAGCAGGATACGGAATGCCCGCTGTCATCATCCGCTTGTTGGATGCTCTCGATCACATTGCGGAGTCCACCAAGAACAGTGAACAGAGAGCAATTCTCGTTCGGCAGGCCAAAATGATTATGCATGGCGTCGAGACGGGGGTGTCTGAGTCAGACGATGTGGCTGATATCAGACACCGATCGGAACGATTCCGTCAGACCTGTCAGACGATGGACGATGCTTCGTGACCTCCGGCACCAGACACCCACATGTGCCTGATTCGGTAGGAGGCACCCCAGGTGTCCCACCCACTCGGCGATAATGGACTTGTGCCGCACGTTCGATTGGATGCATGCTCTCGCGGCGATGTGATCAGGCCCTCTGGCTGCACGTGTGCATGGTGACCGTGCTCGGCGGAGGGCAGTCGGTGGCGACCGTTTTCATGCTCTGACGTGGGCATCCCTGGGTTCGATTGCAGCTGATGATCGAATCACTGAGTCCAATACGAGGCATGAAGGGATGTCCATGAGTAGATCCAGAGGGTCGTGGCTGGCGCCAACTGCGTCGCCCGAGTCCCTTGCCGCTGGGAGCGTGTTCGAGGCGATGCTGTACGGCTGGCGCGACCAGCAACTCGCCCGGCGCCTGAACGAGATGACCATCGTTGCCCGTGAACGGGTGGTCCGCCGGCTCCGCGGACCCACGCCCGGGTGTGGCCCTGGGAGTGGCTGCCCGGGCACCTGGAGTCCTGGGTCGGTGAGCTGCGTGTCGACGAACACCGGGCCCACTCGACCATCCGCAGCTACCAACTCGCCGTTGGTTCGTTCTGCGACTTCGTGTGCGACCCGGCCTATGGCTGGTCGCTCTCGTGCACGACCCAGTTCGGCGCTGCACCGAGCCAAGTCTGTCGTCCGGAGAACCTGGCCACCCACACCTCCGAGCACGAGGGTCGCCCGCACAGCGCCTGTCCTTGACCCGGGTGGAGCTCCAGGCACTGTTCGACAGCCGCCGACGACGACGTTGGGGGCATCCGGTGAGGAGCGAAGATGGGCTGGGCGCCCGCCTTCCGGGACGCCACCATGCTGAAGGTCGCCTATGCCTGGGGACTCCGGCGCCGGGAAGTCCGCATGCTCGAGACGAACGACTTCGGGTCCAATCCAAGAGCGCCAGTTCGGTGCCTATGGGGTCTGCCAGGTCCGGTGGACGGCCCGGTCCTCCGCAACCCTCAAGTGACGCTTCAGGGTTGCCTCTCCGAACTCACCGAGGGCCAGGCGTCGGGCGGCATGCGTCTTCGTGTCCTTCACAATTGATCTTCGTGTCATTCACAATTGAATCGTCCCCGCCCCATCGTGGCGACCGACCGCTCGATGGTGAGGGCGTGGACGTCCCAGTCCACGTCGCCCCAACGGAGCCCGCAAAGTTCGCCCCGCCCGGCTCCGGTGACGGCCGCCAAGGCGATGAAGGTGGCCATATCGGGGTCGGCGGACTGGATCATGGCCTGCACCTCGGCCACCGTTGGGGCCGTGGACGCCTCCGACACGAGTTTGGGGGCGGGCTGGCGTCAGTGGCCGGGTTGGACGCGAGGTGGCGCCACTTCACGCCCTGCCGGAACCGGGCCTGGAGGATGGCGTGTACCTGCCGCACCGATGCCGCTCCAGACCCTGGTCGGTCAACCCCTGGTAGAACTCGTCCAGCTCGAGGGCGGTCACCTTGGCGACGGCCGCGGAGCCGATGGCCGGGTAGATGCGCTTCGCCTGATGCGCTTGTCTTCGCGAAGCGACGTAGGGGAGCGACCCTCACTGGTGATCCGCTTCAACCACTTGGCGAGCGATTGGTCGACCGTCGTGCCCTGGGCCGGGGTCCTGCCACCACGGTCCCACTCCGTCTCGGCCACCAGCTTGGCGAGCGCCTTGTCGGCAAAGTCGACCGTGGGGTCGTCGTCGGCGAAGCCGGGCCAGACACGGAACACCACTCCCCACTTACCGGACACCGGGTCGCGCCCGATGGACACACCACAGTTCGTAGACGGCTGTCCTGCCCCGTCCTCGTAGGAGACGCTTGGACCCTCTTGCAGCCCCAGTTTACGAGGTCTTGGGATGATTTGGGGATACCGCCCCGGCGTCCCTCCGCAAAACCCCCCTCTGACCTGGTGCGCCCCCCGGGATTTGAACCCGGAACCTGCGGATTAAGAGTCCGTTG
>Ga0224558_1001796_pt1 | contig 21301 bp, 20 predicted proteins | sample 714S32024metaG_FD_180682 | JGI IMG/M metagenome (GOLD analysis project Ga0224558, IMG submission 180682) | Peat soil microbial communities from Stordalen Mire, Sweden - 717 S3 20-24 | ecosystem: Environmental > Terrestrial > Soil > Wetlands > Peat | place: Sweden: Norrbotten County, Stordalen...
TCCGTCGGGGCGCAGGCCGTGCAGGGGCAGGGTCACCGTCATGGTCGTGCCTCGTCCCAGCTGGCTGTCGACCTTGATCGCGCCCCCATGGAGCCCGACCAGCCGGCGCACCAAGGCCAGGCCCAGCCCGGTCCCCTCGAAGGGGCGGTCGTCGGCGGCCTGGACCTGGAAGAACTCGCTGAATATCTGGTCGTGATGCTGAGGGTCGATGCCGATCCCGGTGTCCTTGACCTGGAGCACCAGCTGTCCCGCCCGGGGTCGGACCCGGGCCTTGACGGTGGCCTGGCCGCCCTCCGGGGTGAACTTGATGGAGTTGCTGAGCAGGTTGTAAAGGATCTGCTTGAACTTGCCCTTGTCGGCGCGCAGCAGGGCGTTCTCGTTGTCGATGTCCACCTCCAGGCTGACGCCACTTCGTTCGGCCAGTGGGCGGACCACGGTGAGGACCTCGGCGATGCAGCCTCCCACTGGGAACTCCTCATATTGGAGCTCGAGTCGTCCGGCCTCGATCTTGCTCAGGTCGAGCACATCGTTGACCAGGTTGAGCAGGTGTCGGCCGCTGGCGTGGATGTTCTCCAGGCAATCGTGCTGCTGGGCGGCGGTCATCTTGCCGGCCAGGTTGTCCTTGAGGATCTCACTGAAACCCAAGATGGCGTTGAGGGGGGTGCGCAGCTCGTGGCTCATGTTCGCCAGGAATTCGCTCTTGAGCCTGCTGTTCTCCCGGACCTGGGCATTGGCCACCTCCAGCTCGTGCTTCTGGAGGGCGATCTCCTGCAGCTGGCGCTGCACCGCGGCGTAGAGCGCCGCGTTGTCGATGCTGATCGCGGCCTGGTTGGAGATGACGCGCACCAGCGCCTGCTCCAGCTCGGTGAAGGGGGTGACATGCTTGCGGGTCAGGGTGAGTGCGCCCACCACGCGGTTGGGCGACTCCAGCGGCATCACCAGCACGCTGCGAGGCGGATGAGGCGCCGCGACCTCCTTGAAGCGCGGGTCTTGGGTGGCGTCATCGATCCGAACCGCCTTGCGCTCGGCCACCGCCCAACCCACAATCCCCTCCCCCAGACCGAAGGAGGCCACGCTGGCCACCTGCTCGGTGTAGGGAAAGGTCACCATCGCGGTGAGCTGGGTCTCGTCCTCGTCGAGCAGGAAGACGGTGGCGCCATCGCAGGCAACCAGCTGCGAGAGCGCGCGGAGGGTGAAGTCAATGTTGACCTTGAGGTCAAGGCTGGAGGTGAAGAGGTTGCCGACCCGCTCCAGCAGGTCAACCATCACCTTATCGTCCATCCGGGTCGAATTATAGGCGGGGGTCACTCATGCAAACCCTGCGCGAACGCAGCGAGATGCGGAGGGTACCGCATCGGATGGCCTAACCGCATCGCCTCCATTGAGAAAGAGCACGGACGGTGCTGCCCCCTCGCACCGGAGGCTGTCTCCCGCAGGTACCCGGAGGGCCCGAGGCGTGGCCCGTCGCCGCTCAACTCGGCCCCCTGCGATCGCGGGTCGGCTCAGCCTCGGGGAGCTCTCGCCCGGAGCATTCTCAGCTCCGCCGCCGCGCGTCGCGGCATCGACTCGCCGGACCGTCCCCGTGACCGTCTCCGGAGCCGGCTCCGCTCGGCCGCCTCCCGGAGGTCGCGGTCATGCTCCCTCGCCAGAGAGTAGATGACTCCGTGGAACACTCGATGACTCCTTTCGGTAACTGGTGATTCCCTAGTTGACAGTAACATAATACCATGTTGGTGCAGCGGGCAAAATGAAGTTCGAGAGTTACGCGGACCGAGGGGTGCAGTCGGCGGTAGAGCTGGTCAACCGGCTCACGCCCGGCTGGTCCAGGGGCCGGGCCGTGGAGCTTCCGCGCGAGGCCGATGACCGGCGCGAGCTGGCCCAGGCGGTGGAGGCCAGGATCTCAGGCCGGTCCGTCCAGCTGAGCCGCCGGGCTGGCGAGGAGCTGATCCAGCTGGGCGCCGACCTCCGCTCGATCTTCGAGCTCACCGCCGGACGGGAGCCGAACCAGGCGGCCACCCTGGTCAACACCCTGCTCCAGCGCTACCAGGCGGCACCCCAGCTGGCCCGGCATGACGGCGAGGGCTGGCACCTGCACTTCCACAGTCAGTCGAAGGAAGCGGGCCATACGGCCGCCCGGGGGGCCATGTGCGTCATCGCCCTGGCGGTGGTGCTGGGCTCCCCCGGGGTGGCCCGGCTGGGGGTCTGCGAATCTCCCCGCTGCGACCGGGTCTTCATCGACACGTCCAAGAACAGCTCCCGGCGCTTCTGCTCCTCGGCCTGCCTCAGCCGCACCAAGGTGGCGGCCTTCCGGGCCCGGCAGTCGGGGCGTTGCGAGGGCACCACAAAGGCCACCCCCTGCCCAGCTGCTTGGTCGGCAGCACCTGCGGCGACGGCCCGCTCGGCACGCTCCGTTACGGGGCCAGACGCCCCGGTTGCTGATCCGCCAGCCGGGCCGGGGGGGTGGGTGGCCTCCGCCCCTGCTCCACCGAGACCACCACGGCGAAGCCCAACACCGTGACCTGGGCCACCAGGAAGGCGTAGGCCAGAATGAGGAAGAAGAGGCTGAAGGTTGAGCCGTAGGTCTTGAAGCCGTGGGCGAGCTTGAAGTAGAGCGGGAAGAGCAGCGTGAGCGCCTCGAAGAGGACCGCTGCCGAGAGCGAGCCCGGGAGGACCGCCCCGAGCCGTCGCCGGACCCTCGGCACCAGCGTGTAGATGGCGGTGAAGAGGATGGCACCGACCGCGATCGCCAGGCCGATTTGGACCAGCAGGCTGACCGGGCCCGAGCGGAGCAGGCTGGGGATACCCGAAACCGACTTCAGCACCGCCAGCAGGCTGGAGCTCAGGACGACCGGGACGGTCAGGCAGGCGAAGAGGATGATCATCCCGAAGGCCATCAGCTTCTGGGCCAAGAAGCCCCTGGGCTTGCTCTCCGACAGTCTGGCGAACGCCTGGTCCATGGCCCCGAACAGCGAGGACCCACTCCAGAGCAGGCCGGCCAGGCCCAGGATCGCCAGCCAGCCGCCGTCGTGGTGAAAGGTCCGCAACGCCTCGGCCACCGCCGTGCCCTTACCGCCGGGAAGGGCGTCGGCCACCGCCTGGACGATGCCGTGCCCGACGGCGGCGTGGTTGGGGATGAGGCTGGCCAGGGTGACGGCCAGGACCAGGATGGGGAAGAAGGCGAAGAGAAGGTTCCAGGCCACCAGGGTGGCCAGGTTTGGACCGCTGTGGCTGAGGTAGAGGGAGATGACCCGGACCGGAAGCCGGGGCCTCAGCGCCCGCCACAGTCTCCCCATGGTGGTCAAGTTACTCACGGAGAGGGCGCAGAGCCGGTCCGACTTCGGGGGATCGCCGCCTGAACTGGCGCCGGACTCGGCTGGTACGCTTCCCCGGTTGCCCAGCCGGGCGCCGCGAGATTCAAGGATTGAGAGATCACCGACTTTCACAATGGTGGCCCCGCGGCCGACAGTCGACCGGCGGTCCGGGTGCGGGGGCTGCGCAAGAGCTACGGTGTGGTGGAGGCGGTCCGGGGCCTGGACCTGGAGATTGCACGGGGCCAGATAGTGGCCCTGCTCGGTCCCAACGGCGCCGGCAAGACCACCACCATGGAGATCATTGAGGGGCTGCGCCGGCCCGACGCCGGGGAGGTCCAGGTTCTGGGGGAGGAGCCGGCCAGGGCGCGGCGCCGGGTCGGGGTTCAGCTCCAGGAGGGCGCCCTCTACGACGACCTCACCTGCACCGAGACCCTGCGGCTGTTCGCCAACCTCTACGGCTGGGAGGCCAACCCCACCGCCCTGCTGGCGCTTGTGGACCTCACCGATGCCGCCGACCGTCGCACTGAGCAGCTCTCGGGAGGCCAGAAGCACCGGCTTCAGATTGCCATCACCCTGTGCAACGACCCCGAGCTGGTGATCCTGGACGAGCCCACCACCGGTCTCGACCCCCTCAGCCGCCGCCAGACCTGGGCCATGATTGAGGACCTCCACCGCCAGGGCCGCACGGTGCTGCTCACCACCCACTACATCGAGGAGGCGGAGCATCTGGCGGAGTGGGTGTTCATCATGGATCGGGGGCGGTTGGTGGACCAGGGCGCCCCCGCCACCCTCATCTCCGCCCTGGGCGGCTCCGCCACCATCAGCGTCGCGGCCGCCGCTGACGCCCAGCTCGACCGGCTGCCCGGGGTGCTGCGGGCAGAGTTCGCCGAAGGCCGCTGGGAGCTCCGGGGCACCGAGGTGGGGGTGATCCTGGCGGCTCTCAACCAGAGCCTGGGCGAGGCGGCGCTGCGCGACGTCTCGGTCCGGCCGCCGAGCCTTGAGGACGTTTTCCTGGCTCGCACCGGCAGGCACCTGGGGAACGAGGAGCAGGCGTCGTGAGCCCCGCTGAGGGGCCGGGCGGGGAGCCGCTCGCCACCTTCCGCAGCGGCGGCCCCTGGCTCCCCCTGCTGGCGATGACCCGGGCCAACCTGAGGCTGCTGTCGCGCAACCGCCAGGTGCTGGTCTTCAACGTCATGGTTCCCCTCCTCCTGATCGTGATCTTCGGCGGCCTCTTCCAGGGGAGCAAGCAGGCCGTCGACGTCTCCGTGCCCGCCTCGTACCGCGCCGCCATTCGCCAGGCGCTCCCCAGTAGCTCGTTCGCGCTGCGCTACGTCTCGCCGGCCACCGCCCGCCGCGAGGTCCTTGACAACAAGGCCGACTTCGCCCTGGTGGCGGGCTCGGGCCAGGTGAGGCCGCTGCGGGTCCGGGTCGAGGAGAACGCCGGCAACGTCACCCTGAACGGGGCGTACACCGCCGTGGCCGAGGCCGCCATCTCGGTGCTCAATCAGGAGCTCCTGCAAACCCAGCCTGCGGTGGAGCCCGATCTGGAGCAGATCCACCCCCCGGGAGGGGTCAGCGCCGGCTCCCTGGCCAACACCAACTACATCGACTTCCTGACCCCCGGCATCCTGGCCTACGCGGTGCTCACCGCCGGACTCACCGCCGGCGTCCGGCTGGTGGGGGACCGGGAGCGTGGCACCCTGCGCCGGGTGCGAGCGACCCCGATCCCGGTCTGGGCATTCCTCGCCAGCAGCGTCATCTCCCAGCTCCTGCTGGTCGCGGTCCAGGTCGCGGTCCTGCTGGCGGTGGGCCACCTGATGTACGGGGTGGGGCTGGGCCCCTCGCCGGCCGCGGTCATCCTGATGCTGCTGGTGGGGTCGCTCTGCTTCCTCGCCGGCGGCTTCCTGATCGCCGGGATCGCCCGCCGGGATCAGGCCGCGATCGTCCTGGCCAACATGGTCATCCTGCCCCAGCTGTTCGTGGCCGGAATCTTCTACCCCCTCGCCGGGGCTCCGGCCTGGCTGCGCGACCTGTCGGTCATCATGCCCCTCACCTACTTCAGCAATGCGCTCCGAGGCCTGATGGCCCAAGGGCAGAACGTCGGCCAGGTCGCCGGGGACCTCGCCATCCTTCTGGTGATCGGTGCGGTGGCGCTGGCGGTGGCCACCAGGATCTTCAGGTTCGAGCCCGCCGCGTCAGGCTCCTAGCACCGCTGCCGGGTGGGCCCCGTCCCCCGCCGAGCGCTTCAGCTGACCGCTGAGCGGTGCGTCCTCGCCACCGCGGCCTTCGCCCCGGCGCGCTCGACCGACCGCACTCCCCGGCCTGGCACACCAGTCCGGGGCTGCTGCTGCGGATCCAGCTTGATCCGCGGCAGCCACGCGTCGGGCCGCTCCAGCAGGTCGTGGACCACCTCGGGGAGCTCGCCCCGGTTGACCGCGGCGACGGTCACCTCATCCAGCACGTCCCGGATCCCCACCCGCACCGCCACCCAGACATCCCGCAGCGCTGCGGTGTGACCCGAGTAGGCGAGCTCGTCGGGACGGTAGTCGCCGACCCGGGCCAACGGCCCATCGGTCACCCGGATGATGTCCCCGAGGGTCACCTCCTCGGGGTCACGGCCCAGCACGAAGCCACCGCCCGCACCCCGCTGGCTCTTGACGATCCCACCCTGCTTCAGCTCGGCCAGGATGTTGTGGAGGAACTTGAGCGGGATGTTCTGGATCTCGGAGATCTGCTCCGCGGCCACCGGCCCTTTCCCGTATGCCGCGGCCAGCTCGACCGCCGCGCGGACCGCGTAATCCGCCTTCACCGACACCCTCATGGAGCACATTGTGACCGGCGCTCGCCCTGCTGGCGGCCCTGTCCCCGGCGTCGTTGCCAAGACGCCTGGCGAGCCCGTCGTAGCCCGGCCGCTGCAGCGACGGTCACAGACGGCCGTCCCAGTTCTGCGCCAGCTGCGGCACCCCAAACCAGGCGATCAGATGTGCTCACTCATGGCTGCCGAGACGACGGCGGCCAACACCTCCCGACCCATCCCGGTCAGCGCCGCGGTCGCCGAGCGCAGCTTGGACCTGCGGATGGGGTCGGACTCGCGGTCCAGGGCCTCCTGCATGGCGGAGAGGAGGCGATCGGAGAAGCCCTCAGCGGAAGGCCACTGACCCACGGCGCGCCTGGCTGCCGGAGTCACTCGGGTGACCTTGTGCAAATTGGGGTCGCCCCCGCCCACCCACTGCAGGGTGACGTACTCCTCCTCCATGGCCAAGAGGGCTTGCAGGACCTGCTGGGGATCCCGGCCGGTTCGAGCGGCTATCGATCTCACCTCAATGAAACCAGGGTGGCCGACCTCGTTGAGGAGGGCGACGGTAGTTTCGAGGACGGGCAGGTCTCGGTCGAACCAAGTGAGCTGGACCGGCATGTGAGGCTCCTCCGCATCGGAACGGACGTTCGCAGTCTACGCCCGGGCCGTCCTCGGTTCGGATCACGAAGGATGCGCCCAGACGACCGGCGGCCCGGTTCTGGTGGCGCGGCGAGATCCGCCTCCGGGGAGGTGGGCATGGACCCGGCGTCTGCCAGAGCAGTCTCTCTCGCATCCCAACTGCCGCAAGAGGCAGGAGACCTCCGGCCGGCAGCTGGCCCGAGGCGGAGGCGCGCGCCACCCTCCGCAGAGCCTGGGCATCCCGGTGGTGCGGCCAGGATCGCCGACACTCCAACCGGCGACGCGCCAGGGGGATGGCTCCGGAGCACGGATTCGAACCGTGAACCTTGCGGTTAACAGCCGCCTGCTCTACCGTTGAGCTACTCCGGATCGGGACTCAGGCAGTTTAGCTGCGCCTGCTCCGAGCCAGGCGGCGGCACCGTCTCGGTCCCCGTCGTCGGGGCTCGGCTCGCGACCCTGCCCCGATCGCCGGGCTCCTGCACTCGCCAGGGCCTGGGGCGGCACAGGGCCGAGTCGTAGCGGCTGCCGCCTCGACTACTCCAGGTAGTCCTTGAGCTTCATGCTCCGGGATGGGTGGCGGAGCTTGCGCAGGGCCTTGGCCTCGATCTGGCGGATGCGCTCGCGGGTGACCCCGAACCGCTTCCCCACCTCCTCCAGGGTTCGCTGGTGCCCGTCGATGAGGCCGAAGCGGAGCTGCAGCACCCGGCGCTCCCTGGGGGTGAGGGTGTCGAGGATGTCCTCGACCTCGGTTCTGAGCATGGTCAGGGAGGCCGCGTCGGATGGGGCGACCGCCTCGCTGTCGGGCACGAAGTCGCCGAGGTGGGAATCCTCCTCCTCGCCGATCGGGGTCTCCAGGGAGACCGGGTCCTGGGCCACCTTGACGATCTCCCGAACCCGGTCCGGGGTGATCCCCATCTCCTCGCCGATCTCGGGATCGGCGGGCTCCCGACCCAGTTCCTGGAGCAGCCGCCGCGAGATCCGGACCAGCTTGTTGATGGTCTCGACCATGTGCACCGGGATACGGATGGTGCGGGCCTGGTCGGCGATGGCCCTGGTGATGGCCTGGCGGATCCACCAGGTGGCGTAGGTGGAGAACTTGAAGCCCTTCTGGTAGTCGAACTTCTCGACTGCACGGATCAGCCCCATGTTGCCTTCCTGGATCAGGTCCAGGAAGGACATTCCCCGGCCGATGTACTTCTTGGCGATCGAGACCACCAGCCTCAGGTTGGCCTCGGTGAGGCGGTGCTTGGCGTCCTCGTCGCCCTCCTCGATCAGCTTGGCCAGATATACCTCGTCCTCGGCCTTGAGCAAGGAAACCCGGCCGATCTCCTTGAGGTACATCCGGACCGGATCATCGAGGGAGACGGCGTCGGCGTCGGCGGCCAGGATGTCTTCGTCGGCCTCCTCCGCGTCGAAGTCCTTGTCGCCGTCGGTGACCGCGATCCCCATCTCCCGGAAGAGGGCGAAGAGCCGCTCCATCTGGTCGGGGTCGGCGTCCAGCTCCGGGAACGGTTCCAGGATCTCGCTGGGGGACAGGTAGCCCTGCTCCTTGCCCTTGAGGATCAGCTGCTCGGCCAGCCGCATCAGGTCCTCGGTGCGGGGTGGGCTGGGGGCCAACGCCGGTGCCTTCATCGCCTTTGCCACCCTAGGCCTCCAATGCTCCGCTGCGCCTCAATGAGTCGATCTGGCGCTGCTTCCGATCCAGCTCGGCCGCCAGCTGAGGGCCCTCGCCCTCCCGATGGTGGCTCAACTCCGCCAGCTGCCGACGCAGGCTGGCCACCCCGCTCTCCAGGCTCTCGATCCGGACCCTCTTCACCGAGTCGCTCAGCGAACGCTGCAGCCGGGCCTCGCCGGCCTCCTCGTCGAGTTCGGGGAAGTCGCCGCGAGGCAGCTCCTCCAGCCGCTTGCTGAGCTGCGGTGCCAGGTCGCTGGGGCTGAGCCGCTCCGGCGCACACTCCAGCATCACCTGGTAGAGCTCACCATCAACGGGATCGAGAAAGTCGTCGCGCCTGACCTTGTACCGATCTCGAACCTCCGCGATCAACTGGGGCCGATGCCAGAGCATCCCCAGGAGATGGGTAGACGCCCCCATTGCAATCTCCCCCCTGCCGGGCGCACTCAAACCTCTGCCCGCCAGGTTGCCCGGCTGTCCGGTGCCCATCCGTTCCACGTCCCCCAGGATCCGAGAGGCGGCGATTCCCAGCCGGCGGCCGACTCTCTCCGCATATAAAGCGCGGATACTGGCCTCAGGGATACGGCCCACGACCCGCATGGCCCGACGGAGGGCCTCCTGGCCCTCCCCTCCAGATCGGGGCGAGACGTCACCCATGGCCTGGTCCACCAGCACCTCCCAGGCGGGAGGGGCGTCCTGGACCAGCCGGCGCAGCAGCTCGGGGTCGCTGCGGGCGAGATCGTCCGGATCCTTTCCTGGGGGCAGGCTGAGCAGCCGGCAGTTGGTGCCGGCGCTGGTGACCAGTCCCACCGCCGCCACCGCCGCCCGCTGCCCGGCGGCGTCGCCGTCGAAGCAGAGCAGGATCTCGTCGGCGAACCGGCGCAGGAGCCGCACCTGGGCCTCGGTGAGGGCGGTGCCGGAGAGTGAGACGGCGGTCCGCACCCCCACCCGGTGCGCCCCGATCACATCGAAGTAGCCCTCCATGAGCACCGCCCGGTGCTCTTTGTGCACCGCCTCGCGGGCCCGGTCCAGGCCGAAGAGCACCTCGGACTTCTCGAACAGGGAAGTGGTCCTGGTGTTGAGGTACTTGGGGGAGGCGTCGCCGATCGCCCGCCCGCCGAAGCCCACCGGGCGCCCCTGCTCGTCACGGATGGGCACGATCACCCGGTGGCGGAAAAAGTCGGTGAGGGCGCCCCGGCCTCCCCGGGCCAGTCCGGCGGCCACGATCTCGCCCGGCTCCGCCCCCCGCCGGCGGAGGAACCTGACCAGGTTGTCCGGCGTGGTACCCATCGGGGCGTACCCCAAGTGGAAGGCCACCCGGTCCTCGGCGGTCACGCCACGATCATCGAGGAAGCTCCGACCCTGCTCCCCGGCCTTGCTGTGAAGCAGGACGTGGTGGTAGAAGTCGGCCGCCAGGTGGTTGAGCCGGAGGATCGACTCGCGCTGCTGGCGCCGTCGCGCCTCGGCCGGGGTGGGGGGACGGCCCTGGCTCAGGTCCAACCCGGCCCGGCCGGCCAGCTCCTCCAGGGCCCCGCGGAAGTCGGTGTGCTCGACCATCTCCACAAAGCGGAAGATGTCGCCCCCCTCGTGGCAACCATGGCAATTCCAGAGCTGCTTCTCGGAGCTGACGTAGAAGGAGGGCGTGTGCTCCGTGTGGAAGGGGCATAGTCCCTTCCACTCTCGCCCGGCCCTGGTGAGCCGGACATATCCGCCGATCACGTCCACGATGTTGAGCCGGGACTTGATCTCGTCGGACGCGCGGTCGCTACTCACCTTGGCCCATCGAACGTGGCTCGGTGGCGGCGGGGCACGAAACTCCCGCCCCGGTGCCCCCGCGCGGTGCCCCGCTCCACACTCCGCCCCGCACGGACGCGGTCAGGCACTTCAGGTGTTCCTGCCCGGGCGCTGCTGCCCGGCCCTCCAGACGGCCTCCACAGCGGACCTTGGCGAAGCGCCCGTGTCTCTGGGCCACCTCTGGAACCCTAGCAGGCGCATCTCGCCGGGACCGGGGCTCCGCCACCTCCCCGGTCCGCCGGCCAGCCTCGGAGCCGGCGCAGCCACGTGGCGCCAGACCCGGAGCGCCACCGGTGGCAGCTCGCTCCGCGGCCCCCGGGGGTGGACCGAGCGGGCGATGGACTGCCATCACGCCCGGAAAGGCGTCCGGACCCGAACCGGCTCCCGGCGGCAGCCCTTCAGTCGCGAAGGAGCGGGGTCACCGCCTGAAGAGGCCCCGCTTCTTGGGAGGGGCCTCCTGCTCGTGGAGGCGGTTGCGCAGGGCCATCACCTCCTGCTCCCGCTCGGCCAGCTGGGCGGCCGTGGCCTTGCGTGTGTTCTCCAGTTCCTGGCGCAGGTCGCGGACCTGGCGCAACCGGCGCTCCAGCTCGGCCTCGAAGCGAAGCCGCTGCTCGGCCTGGATCCGCTGCTCCAAAGCTCGCTCCCAACGCTCGAAGAGCCCCGCGACCAGCTCACGGGCATCGATGGAGTTGATCGCCAGGGTGCTGTTCCCCACCTGAGCAGCCGCCAGAGCCGACGGGCGGGGCGCCTCGACCGCCTCGGTCATCCCCAGCAGCTCGCTGGGAAGTGCGGCGTCCATCGCGACCAGCTCCTCAACCTCAAGGGTGTCCTCGTCCTCGGCCGCGAAGGGAGCCACCTCCTCGCCCTCCTCCACGTCGGGGACAGTGGCGAAGGCGCCGGCCGCGGGGGGAGGAGGCACCACGTAGGTCGCCTCCTCAGGCTCCTCGCCCAAGGGGAAGAACGAGTCGGTGCCGGCGGGGGTGTACGCGCCAACCTCGTCAGGAACGACGCTCTGGGCTGACGCCTCGAGCGGCTCGTCCTCCCAGGTGAGGGGATCAGGGTGCCAGACCGGCACTCCACCCTCGCTCCCGGGGGCAGTCGCGAAATCGGCGGCGGACTCCGCCACCGGCTCGCCCGCGGGCTCCGGCTCTGGCTCGGGCTCTGGCTCGGGCTGCAGCGCCCAGCTGGCTGGGCTGGGGGTCCAAACCGGTGGTCCGATCTCGCTCGGCTCGGCCGCCGCCAGATCACTTACGGGCTCCGCCTCCGGCCCAGCTTCAGGCTCGCCGCCAGACTCCGGCTCCAGCTCCCAGCTGACCTGGCCGGAGGTCCACAGAGGCGATCCGGCCTCACTTCCCGGGACAGAAGACACATCGGCCACGGGCTCCGCCTCCGGCTCGGCTGCCAGCTCGAACCCGGGTCCTGGCTCAGACCGCGGCTCCCAAGGGGAGCCACTCTGGGCGGGGGGAGCCGGTGCGGACGTGTCGCTGGCGGTGGGGGCCCAGAGATCCTGGGCATAGGAGCTCTGGCGCACGCTCCAGCCTCGGGCCGCGACCTCGCCGCCGGCCGGCTGAGGCTCCTCGGCGCCGAGGTCCCCGGGGGTGGGAAAGGGGGTCGGCGGACTCGGTGCTTGCTCCACGCCGATCTCGGCGGCGCTGACCCTCATCTCCAGCTTGCCGTTGACTTCCACCCAGTGCACCGGAATGTCGCCCGACTCGATCCGGCGCTGGATCATCTCCACGGGCACGGCCAGCCGGGCGGCCACCTCCGCGACGGTCAGGTAGTCGTCAGCCATCTGTCATCCCTCCCGATCTCCGATCTGGGGCTCCTCGGAGAGAGAGCTTGCCGATAACGTCGTTCCCCGACCCCCGGTTGCAGCGGTCTGAGCCACCTCGCCCAGGGCGCGCTGCCAGAACAGTGGCGATGCGGAGGCCAGTCCGAAGAGTGCGCTGAGCAGGACGACAGCGTCCACGCTGTCCCTGCCCTGCTTGGTCCAGTAGTCGTCCTCCAGATGGAGCCAGAGGGCGAACTCGTCATAGGTGAGGGCGACTCCAGCCCCGTAGATGGGAGCCAGCCGCCGCCGGAGGGGGTGACCGGTGTGGAGAAGAGCCGTGTAGCCGCAGCCGGTCAGTGCCAGAATGCCCCAGACCATGTGGTGGATGTGGAGCGGCTGGCCCCCCCGCTTCTGGCGGGACAGCACAATGTTGCCCAGGGGCAGCCAGTGGTTGTGGATCCCGTGGGTGATGACCCGGACCATGCTGAAGGTGGCCAGGAACGAGGTCAGGATCCGCATGTTGATGTCTTCGTCCGGCCGCTCTCGGGCGGTCTCGCGGTAGCGGTCGGCGATCCGCCCCGGCAGCGAAAGCAGGCTGGCCACCCGGTGCCCTGCCTCTGATCGGCTCACTGGCGCATCGTACCGGTGTTTGGGCCGAAATGTCGCCCAGGGCACAACAATTCTGACCCGGACTCGTGGGGTCCCCCGGCGGGAAGGGAGGGATTCGAACCCTCGGACGAGGTTAACCCCCGTCACCCGCTTAGCAGGCGGGCGCTTTCGGCCGCTCAGCCACCTCCCCGAAGGGGTCGCTCGAGTATAGGGGCAGCTATTCGACCCCACCGAGCCCGAGCTCGGTCGCGATCGGGCTCAGCGCTGCCACCACCAGCTCCACCAGCTCCCCGATCTCGACGCCCAGCTCCTCGCTGCCCAGCTGGATGTCCTCGCGGAGCACGCTCCGGGCGAAGGATCTGTCCCTAAGCTTCTTGCGCACCGAGGACGCCTTGACCAGGTCAACCCGACGGCCAGGTTGAACCATCGCCACCGCGATCACGAAGCCGGTGAGCTCATCGAGGGCGAACAGCCAGGCTGCCATCTCCGTCTCCCGCGGCACCCCGCTGAAGCTGGCGTGCCCCTGAATCGCCCGGATCACCTCACTCGGGTAGCCCCGCTCCTCCAGAACCGGGCGGCCCCAGAAGGGGTGCTCAGCAGGATGGGCCTCGTAATCGAAGTCGTGGAGCAGCCCGGTGATGCCCCACTGCTCCTCGTCGCCACCGCTGCGCCGAGCCGCCACCCGCATCACCGCCTCGACGGCCAGCCCGTGGCGGCGGAGGCTGTCGGTCTTGGTGTTCTCGTAGAGGAGCCTGAGGGCGTCCGCGCGGCTAGGCATGTCCGCCATGGTCCCAGCCCGGCCGCCGTCTGCACAAGCGCGGTCCCGGCTGGTACCGTCCCGGGCATCAGCGTGAGCAGCCCATCGTCAGTCGACCAGGACCGGCTGTTCAGCCGGCTCGTGGAGCTGGCCGAGATCCGCGAGACGGACTGCCCGGGGTGGACCCGGCGCTCCTTCTCCGATGCCTACCGGCGCTCCCGGGGGTGGACCGCCGAGCTGATGGAGCGAGCCGGCCTTGACGTCCGCACCGACCCGGTGGGCAACCTCCTCGGCGCGCTGCCCGGCTCTGAGCCCGGGCTGTCTCAGATAGTGGTCGGCTCTCACAGCGACACGGTCTTGGGCGGAGGCCGGTTCGACGGGATGGTCGGGGTGGTGGGCGCCGTGGAGGTGGCCCGCGTGCTCCAAGCCTCAGGCCGCCCCCTGCGCCACCCCCTCCTGGTCGCCGACTTCCTCGGTGAGGAGCCCAATCGCTTCGGGATCAGCTGCCTGGGAAGCCGGGCGGTGTCCGGGCAGCTCAGCCAGGCGCACCTGGGGCTGCGGGATCAGCAGGGCGAGTCGCTGGCCGAGGCGCTCTCGGCGTTCGGCTCCGACCCCGATCGGATCCAGGGCAGTCTCTGGCCGTCCGACCGTCTCTTGGGTTACCTGGAGTTGCATGTCGAACAGGGAGCCAGGCTGGAGCGCGCCGGGGTGCCGTTGGGCATCGTCACCGCCATCACCGGGATCCACCGGGCGGTTGTCACCTTCACCGGGCGCCCCGACCACGCTGGGACCGTGGCCATGGCGGAGCGGCGCGACGCGCTGGCGGCTGCGGCCGAGATGGTCCTGGCCGTGGAGCGGATGGCGCGGCAGACTTCGGGCCAAGACGCGGGTGTCGGGACGGTGGGCCGGCTCGAGCTGACCCCGGGCGTCGCCAACGTGGTTGCGGGCTGGGCCCGGGGATGGGTCGAGCTGCGGAGCCCGGACGCCTCCTGGCTGGCTGGCCGCCGCCGGAGCCTTGAGGAGGAGGTGGTGGAGCTGGCCGCGCGGAGGGGGGTCGAGGCCGTGGTGGAGTGGGTCTCCAGCGAGTCGCCGGTCGCGTGCCACGCGGGAATGCGACGACTGATCGCCGAGGCCATCCGCGACCTCGGGGTCAGGTCAATGGAGGTGCCCTCGGCGGCCGGCCACGACGCCGCCCACCTGTCCCGACTCTGCCCAGTCGGGATGATCTTCATCCCTTCGCGGCAGGGCCGAAGTCACTGCCCGGAGGAGTGGACCGAGCCAGGCCAGGTCGCGCGCGGTGTGGAGGCACTGCTAGCCTCGGTTGTCGCCCTCGACCAGGTCTCGAGTCTGTGAGTCGGGAGAGGCCGGCAGTCCGACCTTGACCAGCCGCCGACTGCCGTCCTGGAGCATCCATTGGAGCGCCTCGGAGGTGGCGGCGCCGGCCATGGCGAAGCGCTCGACGAGGAGCTCCGCGTGCCGGCTCGCCTCCTCCCAACCCACCTCGGTCACCAGCCCCTCTTGCTGGGAGCGATCGCCGCGGACCTGAAGCCGCACCCAGGGGTCTTCGAGCCAGCGCTGCGCCTTGAGCGAGAAGGGTTGGGTGAGCAGGTACACGTAGCCGGGCGGCACGAGCGCGAACCACATGGGGACGGTGCCCTGGCCAGAGCGGCCGCGAGAGCTGACCAGCACCTCCTCTCGGCCTCTCAGCCGGTCCAGGAACGCGCCGGGCAGAGGGGACAGCGAGCGGCCTGCCCCTGCCTCAGCAGGCACTGCAGGCGTAGACCTCGGCGCGGTAGGGGAGAGTCAGAGGATGACCTTCCTGGAGCTGGCTCCGAGCGGCCAGCTCCAGGACGCGTTGGCGGATCTCGGTCTGGACCGGCCCCGACAGCACGGCCAGGTAGCTGTTGGAAAGTACCCGGTCCACCAGCTGCTCCGGGCTGACCAGCTGCTCGTGGGGGAAGGCCCTGGACTCGAGCGGTCCAAACAGGGCGCTCTCCTCGAGCTGGCGGCGCCAGGCCCTGGACTGGTGATCCGGGGTGTCATCGCGGTAGGGCTGGATCAGCTCGGTGATCTCCCGCCACAGCTCGGATCGGGGGTCGCGCCGGTTCCAGACCAGTCCCAGACGACCCCTCGGCCTGAGGATGCGGTGGATCTCCCGGATCGACTCCCGGTCGGCGAACCAGTGGAACGACTGGCCCGCGCTGGCGGCGTCCACCGTGCCAGAGGGCAGCCCGGTGCTGGCCGCGGTGGCCACCAGCACCTCCACCCCGGCGACCGCCTGGCGCAGCCGCCTGGCCATCTCCTCGACCGGCTCCACCGCCACCACCCGGGCCCCGAACGGGACCAGCTGGCGGGTCAGCTTGCCGGTGCCGGCGCCGAGGTCGACCAGGAGCCGGCCCGGTGCCAGATGAAGCCGGGGGGCGAGCCAGCCGACCGCTGCCGCAGGATAGTCGGGGCGGCCCCGCTCGTAGGCGGCGGCCGCTCTGGTGTAGCCGTCCTGGGCAGTGGGGTGGAGCGACACGGGCCCGATCGTAGCCGCTCCCCGTTGTGTTCGGCGGAACCACGGAGCGGTGGCGACCCCGAGCGGATTCGAACCGCCGATCTCCACCTTGACAGGGTGGCGTGTTAGGCCAGCTACACCACGGGGCCTCGGGGCGAGCCTGCGGACCGCCGCCGGTCGGACCGACCCTCGAGAGGGCCGGCCGATTATACGTCCGGCCCGGGGATCGGGCCTCGGCGGCCCTCGATCGGGATCTGAGGCCCCGGTAATATGGCGGGGCATTTCGGCCTGGTCGAGCTGGAGTTGGGGATAGGGCCTTTGAAGGTGGCTGTGCTGGTGAAGCAGATTCCCGATCCCTCGGGAGTGGGTCGACTGGACCCTGGGTCGTGGCTCCTGGTCCGGGATGGGGTCGAGGTGGTCCTCGACCCGGGCGACTCCTTCGGGGTGGAGGCGGCGCTGCAGATCGCCGAGGCCAGCGATGGTCAGGTGGTGGCGATCTCGATGGGGCCTGAGAAGGCCGTCGGTGCCATCCGCAAGGCGATGGCGATGGGGGCGTCCGAGGGCGTTCTGGTGAGCGACGATCGGCTTCGAGGGTCCGACGCCCTGGCCACCGCCAGGGTGCTGGCCGCGGCGGTCAAGCGGGTTGCGCCCGATCTGCTGATCGCTTGCACCGAGTCCACCGACGGCTACACCGGCACGGTGCCAGCCGCGATCGCCGAACTGCTGGGCTGGCCCTCGCTGACCTTCGCCAACCACCTGGAGGTAGCCGGACGCACGGTGAGGATCCACCGCCAGACCCCCAGCGGGCATGACGTCGTCGAGGCCGAGGCCCCGGCGGTGGTCACCGTCACCGGAGGGATCAATGAGCCACGCTACCCCACCCTCAAGGGGATCGTCGCCTCCCGCAACCGCCCGCTTCATCAGCCCAGCCTGGATGAGCTGGGGATCGATCCAGCCACCGTGGGCCAGGCGGGCTCCGGGCAGACCGTCGTCAGCGTCGAGCCGGCCCCCCAGCGCCAGGCTGGAGAGGTGATCGACGAGGATGGCCAGTCCGCCCGCCGAATCGCCGACTTCCTGGCTGAGCTGAAGGTGATCTGACGATGGCCAAGGTCTGGGTCTACGCGGAGTTGGCCGGTTCCGAGCCGACCCCGATCTCGCTGGAGGTGCTGACCCTGGCCCGCCCGCTCGGCGAGGTCGAGGCGGTGGTCCTCGACCCCCAGGGAGCCCAGGTGACCCGTGCCCTGGGCGAGTACGGCGCCGGCACCGTCTACCTGGGAACCGACGACGAGTACCGGCAGTTCGTGACCCAGCCCGCCGCGGCCGCCCTGGCCGGGCTGATTGAGCGTCACCACCCCGACCTGGTCCTGCTCGGTGCGACCCACGATGCCCGGGATATGGCCGCGAGGGTCAGTGCCCGTCTGGGCCTGACGGTTCTGGCCAACGCCACCCAGGTGGATCCCCGCGGCGTCGGTTTCGCGGCGGCCACCTCCGCCTTCGGCGCCACCCAGAACCTCTGGACCGAGCTGTCGGGCCCGAGCCCGCTGGTCTTGGTGCGGCCCCGGTCGGTGGCCGCCGCGAGCGCCGGCGGCGGGGCTGCCCAGGTGATCCCGGTCGCGCTTCCCGACGACTTCCCCCGGGGAGCTCGGCGGCTGGGTTCGGTTGTGGCGGCCACCAGCGGCCCCAAGCTGGAGGAGGCGAGGGTGGTGGTCAGCGGGGGGCGCGGGCTCCAGGATCCCCGCAACTTCGAACTGCTGGAGAGGCTGGCCGAGCTGTTGCGCGGGGCGGTCGGCGCCAGCCGGGCCGTGGTCGACGCCGGCTGGGCCCCCTACTCCTGCCAGGTGGGACAGACCGGAAAGACGGTCAAGCCGGACGTGTACATCGCCTGCGGCATCAGCGGGGCGATGCAGCACACGATCGGGATGCAGGGGGCCAGGCACATCGTCGCCATCAACAAGGACCGCGAGGCCCCGATCTTCAAGCTGGCTGACCTGGGGGTGGTCGGGGATGCCCTCAGGCTGGTGCCGGCTCTCATTGCCGAGTTGGAGAGCCGGGGTGTCTCCGACTGACGTCGCCCCGTCCCGCCGGCGTGCGATCCTGAGCAGATGAGTGTCCAGAGGCTGCTCGCCCTCCGCGCCTTGGACGGGGCCACGGTGACCCTGGAGCGCTACCCGATCGTCCTGGGCCGAAGCCTGCCCGGCGGCTCGGTGCCGGACGTCGACGTGAGCCACTTGGACCCCAACGAGGCGGTTGACAGCCGCCACTGCGAGCTGGTCCGGGATCCCAACGGGCTGGAGGTCCACGACCTGGGTGCGCTCAGCGGCACCTGGGTCCAGGGCAGACGGTTGCCGGCCGGAGGCAGGGCGCTGCTGGAGCTGGGGGGCACCCTCCGGGTGGCCGGAGTGACCATGACCCTGATCGATTCCCCCAACCAACCTCTGGCCCCGCCGGTGTCGCCGTCGCCGTCGCGGTCCGTCCCCCCTCCGGCGGGCTGGCGGGAGAGCGGGCCCGCCGACGCGGTGCCACCGCCGCCATCGGCGGGCGGTTGGATCGCCGACGAGGAGCCACGCGAGCCGGAGCGTCGCTCGGCCGCGCTTGACCTCAGTGGGGCTCCTCTGGTCGCCCGGGAGCCGATCGAGCGTGGTGCTCTGGCGGTCCGGATCCGTCCCGGCTCGTCGCTCGAGACGTTCAGCGGTGGCTCCTGGGCCCAGGTGGGGCAGCAGCTGTCGGACTCCGCCGTCAGCGATGCTGTGGCCACTGTCCGGCGTGCCTTGGGGTTGCCCGAGGACGCGTTGAGCGGGGATGGATGGGCCGGGGATGTCGCCCTCGAATTCCTCTTGCCGCCCCTCACCGGCCGTCCCCACCTCTTGGTCCGGGTCGAGCCCCGGGCGCCGGCGGAGCTGGACCAGGGGGACCTGGAGCAGGCCTGGAGGATCGTCGCCGGGGGCGGAGCGCTTCTGGTGGCTGGACCCCGGCCCGACCTGGCCCTGGCCGCCCTGCTGGAGCGGATCGACCGCGAGGCCTGGGGCACCTCCGTGCTCAACTTCGGCTCCTCGGACTGGTGGGTGCCCCCGGGCTGGCCCAGCCTCGACCCGCAGCATCCGGACACGATCCGCACCGCCCTGACCGGCGGCCCGCTGGTCCTCGTCCAACCTCCGGAACCGGTCCTGAATGAGCTGCTCTCGATCCTGCCGCGGCCGGGTGGGGGCACGGTGATCTCGCTATCGGCCCGGTCCTTGCCCAGCGCCCTGGAGCTGCTCGCCCGCCAGCTCGGTCCCGCCCGTCCGGCCACCGCCACCTCCTGGCAGCGGGAGGAGGTCTCCCGGCTCTTCACCCTGGCGCTCGCCTGGAGGAGTTCCGGCTGGCGGTCGCTGCGGGTCGGGCTCGATCCTCAGGGGCGCTGGACGGAAGAGACGGCGCTGGACCGCGGCGAGCAGGTCTGAGTCGTGTCCCAGCGACTGCCTTCGCCCACCGCCGGCCCTTCCGTGGCCGGGTACCTGGCCCTGGTTGTTCTGGTCGCGGCGATTCTGCTGCTGGTGATACTGACCAGCAACCCCGGGGCCCTGGGGCACGTGGGAGGGCTGAGGCAAGCGCTGGGGATGAGCCGGGGCTGAACCGGCACCGGCGAGCGCTCACAATTGGTGCCATGCCGGTGCTTGTGCTCAACGCGTCGCTGCAGCCCCTCAACGTCATCAGCCGGCGCCGGCTGGTGGTGCTCCTGACCAAGGAGCGGGTGGCCTTCTTCGACGATTCGGTCAGGGACATGGTGGTTGCGGAGCTGGCCCAGCGTCGACTCGGTGACGGAGTGATCGTGGTGCGGCTGTTGCGCAACATCGTGGTGCCACGCCGGATGCTGCGACCCAACCGCCGCAACCTGCTGCTTCGGGACGAGCAGTGCTGCCAGTACTGCGGCCTCCAAGGCGTTCCCGCCGAGCTCACCATCGACCATGTGATCCCGGTGTCCCGAGGCGGTGAACCCAACAGTTGGGAGAACCAGGTGGTCGCCTGCAAGCGCTGTAACGGGCGCAAGGCCAACCACCTGCCCTCCGAGGTTCATCTGCGGCTCCGTCGGCTTCCACGCCCGGTGGCGCAGGAGTACGTCCATCTGCTCTTTCTGCGCTATCCCGAGGTGCGCATCGCCTACGAGGACCTGGTGCGCTCGGTGCTGCCCCATGGCGCCACCCTCCAGCCCCAGCGTGGCGTCGATCTGACCCTGCCGGTGCTCAGCTGGGGTCAGTGACCCGGGGGGATCCGCTCCGTGCAGATGCGGGGGCGGTATGGGGGTAGCCCGGCCGGGCCCGCGAGCTGGGCCCCCAACTGTGGTGGGCCCACGGCGGCGGTGCCGGCCGACTGGGACGACCACGGCCGCGGGGATGCCCATAACATCGGCCCATGGAGAAGGCGAGGGCCCGGCCGACGGTCGCCGTGGTGGGGGCGGGCGCCGTGGGGTCGTTCTTCGCCGCCCATCTGATCGCCGCCGGTTCCGCCGACGTCACGGTCTGCGTCCGCACGCCATTCGAAGAACTCGTGGTCGAGTCGGAGCTGTCCGGTGAGTCGCAGCGCTTCTCCCCGCGCCTGCTCACTGAGCCGGGCCAGGTGGCTGCCACCGCCGGTGGCCCCGTCGACTGGCTCCTGCTGGCCACCAAGGCCCACCAGACCGCCGGAGCCGCCGGTTGGCTCGCCGCCCTGGCCGGGCCGGCCACCCGCGTGGTGGTGCTCCAGAACGGCGTCGAGCACGAGGCGCGCGTTCGCCCCTGGCTTGCGCATGCCGAGACCGAGATCGTGCCCGCCGTCGTCTATTGCGGAGCCGAAGTGGTGGGGCCCGGGCACATCGTCCACCGCAGCAACGGCTTCCTCATTGTCCCCGCGGGGCGGACCGGGGCCGCCCTCGCCGCCCTGTACCAGGACAGCCCGGCTGGTATTCACCTGACTGAAGACTTCACCTCGGCGGTGTGGCAGAAGCTTTGCGCCAACGTGGTCGCCAACGGCATCACCGCGCTGACCGAGCGGCGCGTGGCGGTGATGCGGCGCCCCGACGTGTCCGCGGTCGGCCGGGCGCTGGTCGGGGAGTGCCTGGCGGTGGCTCGGGCCGAGGGGGCCGCCATCGACGACGGCTATGTCGACCTGCTGCTCGGTGCTGTGGTCGGCATGCCCGATGGCGCTGGCACGTCGATGCTCTACGACCGCCTGGCCCACCGACCCATGGAACAGGATGCGCTCTACGGCGCCGTCGTTCGCGTCGGCCAGCGCCACGACATCGCCACCCCGTTGCACGCCGCCTTCCTCGCCCTGCTCGCCGCCATCGGCGACGAGGGGGCGGTCGGATCCGGCGGGGGAACCCCGGCATGATGGAGCCGACCACTCCGGCGGCCGCGGCCTCGCCAAGAGATGCGCGCCCGCTCGATCCTGGGGCGGCCGCTCCGGCTGCGGCCGACTCGGACCTGGCGGTCCAGG
>Ga0224558_1001797_pt1 | contig 21298 bp, 13 predicted proteins | sample 714S32024metaG_FD_180682 | JGI IMG/M metagenome (GOLD analysis project Ga0224558, IMG submission 180682) | Peat soil microbial communities from Stordalen Mire, Sweden - 717 S3 20-24 | ecosystem: Environmental > Terrestrial > Soil > Wetlands > Peat | place: Sweden: Norrbotten County, Stordalen...
TCGGACTACCTTCACTGTTCGGGAACTACTAGCGTAACTTCTCGAACCGCCGTGTACGGACCCGTTCGCACGGTGGTGTGGCAGGGGTCGGCAGGCGACTGCCGCCCCTATGCCGATCATGTCGGCATGGCGACCCGAATCCATGGCCCGTCTTCGGGTTAGGATCGCAGTCGCAAAGGGCGTTATTTGGGGACCCGGAGAGAGGGAAAGGCTTCACGGGGCCCATCCGTGAGCTGTAGCGCTCGCTGTTCGCTATCGCGGCGGTCTGGAGTACCCGTAAACAGGCTCGCCGACTATCCAGAGGATTCGGTCGAAGATGCGCACCTGGTACCTAAGCTAGCGCGGACTCAATGCATGCTCAGCTTCCGAGTGGCGAAGACGATGTTCGTCCGCAGGAATACCTCGTGCGCCTTGGCGATGCTCTCCTCGCAGAACAACCCCTCCAGGCTAGCTACTGATTGCCCGACAGACCCCAAGTTGCGGGAGACACTCCGGCTTCCCGGTCCAGACCGGCACGAAGAGGTTGGACTCCCTGAAGAAATGCTTGGCGGCGCCAGCGAGATTCTGCCTGGACTAGGGTGTTTCCCCTATCTGATTCGGCCAGCCAAGGGTGCATTCTGACACCGTAGCACGCTGGTGGACGAGCTTATACTGTCCGTGGCCAATGGGCCAACCGGCAATCTTGTTACCAGGGATTGCTTTTACAATGGCAAAACAACAACGAAATACCTCATACAACCGCAAACAAACGGCGGTCTTACCACGCTTTCTCATTGCCTCGGAAGTTGCAGAAGCAGTGAGAAAGTCAGTAAAGACCATTTATAGATGGGCCAAACAAGGGAAGATACCCTCGATCAATTTGCACGGGAGTGTCCTCTTCGATCCTGATGTAACGCTCAAATGGATCGAAAACTTTATCATGGCCTCGTAACCTGGTCCGTCTGCAGCGCCGGGCCCTCCCTTACCACTTACCATTCGATTGCGTTTATCGCATCCTGGGCCTCAGCGGCGGTCTGTGGCGTCAGATATCGCATCGTCGATGCTATATCCTTATGGCCCGCGTATGCCTGGACCGTTCGCAGGTCGATTCGTCTCCGCAGCAGGGTCGTGATGTAGGTTCTGCGGAACCGATGCAGAGTGTATTCCTCACATTCCTTCCGCTCCAGGCACGGGTCGCAACGACCGCAGTTTAATCCGGCATGTTTGGCGACGTGTTTAAGCATCCGCAACAGCTTGGTGTTCGGCTTCTGGTTCTTGGTCCCCAAGATGAGGGTCTGCCCTGGACGCTCTTGCTGCCACTCCATGAGCTCTTTGAGCAGATCGGTCGGCACCGGCACTTCTCGTTGTTCCCAACTCTTGACCGTGAACTTCCATTGTGGCTTGGCCCGGACTCGCAGCGTCTTCGTTTCCCAGCCGATGTCCCTGAACTCGATGTGACGCAACTCCTGGTCGCGGAGGCCGCATTTCAGTGCGACCAGAATGCACATTCGCATGTACGGGTCGGCTGCGGCAAGCAAGGCGCTCGTCTGCGCCGACGAATACATGTCCGGAAGCTTTTCTTCATAGCGGGGTCTGGGCGGGATCTGCTTGGGGTCGATACCGCCAAATCGAAGCCAGGAAGCAAGGCGCATGTGCTTGTTGGAAACCGTGCGGTCTCCACATTGGTTCTTTCGCAGCCACTCGTGGTACGCAAAGATGTCGTTCTGTGTCACCTGGTCAATCTTGCTTACCTTCACCAGCCGAAGGAACTCCTCGCTGACCAGTCTGGCTTGCTCGGCGGCCTCATTGGCGCCGCGCTTCACAGCATTGTCGATGTAGGCCGCAGCCGTCGCTTTCAAGGTCTTGCTCTCAGGCGGTTCAACTACTTCAATCCCGGCCTCCTTCGCCTGGGCTTTAACCGAACTCTTGATCTCAAACTGTTGCCGTCGGGCGTCGGCCGTGGCGGCGCTCTCCCCTACAGGCAAATAGGCAGTCTTCCGATCCACCGTGTACCTGAGGTCGTATGTCCAGTTCTTGACCGAGACGATCTTGTCGTCAATTAGTGCATGGCCGGGCTTAACCCGGCCGTTGGCGCCCCTGGCGGCAGGCCTGCGCATCCAGGTTCCTGCCCCGTTCTTGAAACGGATCATGAGTGTGACTGCGTTGCCATCCATGCTAGGGATTATAGCCATTTGCACGACAAGCGCACGACAATGAATCACGAAATGCAGTATTTACTGGGGTTTTGTAGTCTATATAGGAGAATCCCCCTCTCTCCGCCATTACATCTTGCAACGTCTTGATTGTATTGATAAATAATTCAAATATAGCGACTTATGGACGTTCTGTTTTTGTCTAGATTATCGATTCTGTGTATTACCATTTAGCCCTGTAAGCCTGTTTTGTATTACCAAAACCGAGGTGTATTTCCATAGCTCCAAGCGCCTTATCGATTGTTACCACTCGCCTTGCCGCCAGTGGAACTCGCTGCCTCGTAGAAAAAACCCTTGTGCCACACAACCGGTTCGTGACTGGGACGCCCATCGGGAGCACCAGGTTGCCATCCGCGCTTGGCAGTATTCCCTCCTTGGATCGACAACTCGCGGGCATGCATCTACCTGCAAGTCATTGATTATAAACAGAAAAGTGTCAATTTCGTCCAAGAGATAGCCTATCATCTAGATTACCGATTGACAGTCTTAATAGAAAGTGATAAAAAGTTAAATCAATTAGGAGACAGCGGCTATGAACACTCTGAACACCGTTAAGAAATCTCTGCAGAGATTACTCTGGATCTCATTTTTCGTCTTCATGGCGAAAAATAGCGCCTTTGCCCAAGCCGGAAACGGCGGCGTCAACGGCTTGGTAACCGATTCTTCCGGCGCTGCCGTTTCCGGGGCAGTCGTTCAAGTGCAAAACACTTCAACCGGAATTGTGCTGACGAAATCAACAAACGCGGAGGGTGTGTACTCATTCAGCTCTCTCCCGCCTGCGAACTATCAGGTGACCTTTACCCGGAAAGGCTTTGAGACTTCTGTCCATAGCGATGTGGTTGTAACTGTGGACCAGGTCACAACTGTGAATGCTTCGCTTCAAATAGGCGCGGTGACTCAAGTTGTTGAAGTCACCGGGGCATCTGCCTTGGTTGAGTCGGCAAACTCTACAGTCGGTCAACTGATTGACGAGGCCACGATTGACCGTGTGCCGTTGCTCACGCGTGATGTGTACCAACTTGTGCAATTGAGCGCTGGCGTCGGGCCTACCAATGGTGTTCCCAATGCCTCGGATACATCAGCAGTCTTCAATGCTCGCCCTGGCGCGGACGTGGGCGCCTACACCGTTAACGGCGCGACTCCAGGGTCGCTTCAGTTCCTGGTGGATGGCAGCCCGATCGGCGTCGCGGAAAATAATCTCGGCGCTGAAATTCCAGCCATGCAAATATCGCTCGATGACGTAGTGGAATATCGCGTTGAGACGCAAAATGCGCCAGCGACCTATCAGAGCGGCGGCGCGGGCGCTATCAGTTTGGTCACGAAATCTGGTTCCAATCAGTTCCATGGAGACGGCTTCATTTATGTCCGTCCCGATATTTTATCGGGCAATGATTACTTTTTGAAGCAGAGCCAGCTGAGCAGCGGTCAGCCCAATCAGCCACTCGGCTTCCACCGTTACCAGGAAGGCGGGTCGATCGGCGGTCCGATTCTGCACAAGAAGTTATTTTTCTTTGCGGACTATGAGGCCACGCAGCAGGACCTGCTGCAAACGGGCTACTACACAGTACCCACTGCAGCCGAAGAAATGGGCGACTTTACGGCTGACAGTTTTACCGTTTATAACCCACTGGCTCCAGACAACCCTGTCACTGGAACGAGAGTGCCGATTTCCGGCATTAACAGCGGGCCCGGATGCGCCGGCGGCGCTGTCAATTGCATTCCTCAAGCCGACCTTAATTCGATTGCTCTGAAATACGGGCCGCACTTTCCCTCGCCTAACACTCCCGGCGTAGGTCCATACCATCTGAACAACTTCTTTGGATCAGGCCTGGACCTGAATAACGCGCAGAAATTTGACGCCCGCGTAGACTTCTATAAGGGCGAAAAGCAACACATTTACGGCCGTTTCTCATTCGCTCGTCTTCTGCTGACGGACGCAGATCTATATGGCAGCGCCAACATCTATGATCCCCACTATTATCACATCGTCACCAACGCCAGAAACTTCCTTCTGGCTGACGATTATTCCCTTGGGCAGAACACGCTGCTGCAGCTGCGCTATTCCTTTACCCGGCATTACGAAAATCAGACCGGCGATCCGCGGCAAGTCGGATTCGATATGACTACGCTGGGCTTCCCGACCTCGCTGGTATCCCAGCAGCTTTATAAGGACATTCCTTTCATTAGTTTTGGCAACGTCACAACCAACCTTGGTTCCAACCCGTGGACAACGTTTCAATATGTCAGCGAGAATCCCTTCGATATTATCGCGGCCCTCACAACGACAAAAGGGAAACACTCATTGGCCGCTGGCGTTGAGGCGGAAAAGCAATTCATGAACGAAGGCCAACCGGTAGCGCCCAGCGGCTGGTATGGCTTTGACAACACCGCAACCAGCTCGACTACCTTTGCCGGCAACGGAAGCGATTACGCCTCCTTCCTTCTCGGCGTGGGTCAGGCGCCTGGATATGAATACGACAATTTCACCAAGGACGTCTTCGGCGCGCAAGCCAATCCCTACTACGCTGCGTATTTTCAGGACACTTGGAAAATAGCCAAGAATCTAACGGTAGATGCCGGGGTCCGCTGGGACATTTTTGGCGGTCGCACCGAGCGTCACGACCGGTTGGAATATTTTGATCCGACTGTACCGTTTACTTTCAATGGCGTAAACCTGACCGGCGGAGAGCAGTTTGTAGGCAACGGCAAAAGCCGCAGCCCTTTTACCACCAACATGCTCGACTTTGGGCCGCGGCTCAGTATAGCGTGGCAGCCGACCAATAACCTTGTCGTGCGAGCCGGATCCGGAATTTACTATGGCCCAAGCAGCCAGATGGTTGCAAACAGCTCTCTCGACAGCGACGGCTATTTTGCAGCGACATTCTGGAATGCCACCGCCTACAATGCGGACGGTAATACTGTTCCGATCAACTTCCTGACTAATCCGTTTCCAACTGGCGTGACTCAGACCACTGGATCCTCTCTGGGGCCAGCAACGAACCTGGGCAACGAACTGGCTACTGAACTGCATTCACAACGCACCCCGACTACCTATGATTTCAACATAGGCGCAGAATACCAATTTCCGCATGGCATTGTTCTTTCTGCCGGTTACGTTGGCAGCAAAGGTCATTTTCTGCCTCTATCGGGCGTAGATTTGAACCAGCTCTCACTGAGTACAATCGGGCAGTATAAGGCTGCTTTGAATAACCCCATACCGAATAAGTGGGCGGCGGTCTATCCGGTGGGCTCACCTTTCTATGGCCAGGCCACGGTACCGCAGTACATGGCGTTGGAACCGTACCCTCAGTTCACGTGCGGGGCAATCAATTGCGGCGTGGAAGCCTATGCCTATCCTGCAGGCGATTCCGAATACGATTCCTTGCAGGTTAAGCTGGAAAAGCATTTGAGTAATCACCTTTCTACGCTGGCCACCTTCACTTGGGGCAAGCTGCTGACAGACGATTTTGCTCCTCCGCTTTCATTTGTAGGCTATCTGGGTGGAACCGCTCAGGATTGGAGAAACCTGAACCTTGAACATTCTCTTAGCCAGCAGGACATCAAATTTGGTTTTACCTGGCAGACTTCGTATGACCTGCCGTTTGGCCATGACCGGTGGATGAATCTGAATGGCTGGAAAAACCAGGCCTTTGGTGGCTGGACGCTTAATACCATCGTCTTTCTGAGCACCGGTGTTCCCATCGGCGCGCCCAGCGGAACGGGTGATCCATTCTTTAGCCAACGCGTAGATCAGGTATGCGATGCGGGTAAAGGCGCTGCACACACGGCTGCGCAATGGTTCAACTACACTTGTTTTGCCGAGCCGGCAAGCCAGTTCATCGCCGGAACCAGTTCGCGGTTCCTTAGCGATGTGCGCACCAACGGTGCTCACGATCTCGATGCATCGATTTTCAAAAACTTTAGCTTTGGCGGAAAAAGAGTTCTGCGGCTGGAGGTTTCTGCCTATAACGTCACGAACTCGGTTCAGTATGGGTATCCAAACGTATTCTGGAATCCAAATCCAACTCCGGCCAATATGTCGGGCTTCGGCCAAGTCACGAGCGACGTTAATACACCGCGGCAATTTCAGTTTGCGTCGCGATTCACGTTCTAAGATGTTTGTCAGGCCGTTAGATTGTTCTAGCGGCCTAATTTTACTCCTGTACCGGGCCCACAGTTGACCGAAGCACGAAGATGTACAGGATTTCAACCTCCGGGCGGCTAAACCAAAGCAGTGGGAAGCCGCCTTTTTTTAAACAAGATCATATCGATTACCCTTTACGCAGTGAGACCATAAGAAAGAGGGTGGATCATGTCCAGTACTACACGTCGCAGTGTTTTGAAGATGGCCGGCGCAAGCGCGGCTGCTCTTTCCATGGGAACGAGAGCCTTACATGCCAGCCAGTTACCTGGCCAACCTTCGACTCAGACCACAGAGTCGAAAGTTATTAAGTCATCAAATGTAATGGCGATTGCAGCGCACCCTGGCGACGCCTTTTTCGCGATGGGCGCGCCCGTCGCCATGGCAATTCAGTCCGGAGCAAAGGGCTTCCTGCTGAGTCTGACATTAGGCGAAAAGGGGTCTCTCACAATCCCTCCGGCGCAATATGGCGTCCTTCAGCGGGAAGCAGCAGAGAAGGCGGCATCTGTGATGAACGCGGAGGCGTTATTTCTTGGATATGCGGACGGTGAGTTACCCGCGAATGATGAGGCAAAATATGCCGTCTGCGATTTAATTCGGCAATACAAGCCTTCAACGGTCGTAACGCACTGGAAGGGGAGTTGGCATAAGGACCACCGGGCCTGCTACGACATCGTTCAGGACGCGGTATTCTACGCTGGTTTGGCGAGCATTATTCGGAAACTGCCGGCTCATGAAGTAAAGGAGATTTTGTTTAACGACAATTGGGAAGACGCAGACGGCTTTGTTCCAGATACATATCTGGATATCACGCCGGTCTGCGACCGCTGGTTGCAGGCGTGCGGCGCATTTCCCATGTGGCGCGGTGAAAACGGATTCCGGTACAACGACTTCTATGCCAGCCGCGCAGTAACATGCGGTTGCGTTAGTAATTTCAAGCAAGCTGTCGCCTTGATGTCGCCCGCCGATCAGCGCGTGCGGCACACTCGCTCGCTATAATCGGCGGAGATATGCATGGCGGCGAGTGGTAGTACGGAGCGCCGGGAAATAGCAGGACATGCGTGTTCAGTCTCCATTGTGGCTGTATCTCATGTTGTAGCTTTGGCTCAAAGTTCGGCCAGGCATTGGACGGCCGGAGCAGCGAATCGAGGCGAGACGCTTGACATGCGGCCTTGACTAATTGGTATAATCAACTAGACGACTTGATGGAGTAAGTATGGCTGAACTTCAACAGCTTGACCGCGGCAGTGTAATGCCTCTGCATCATCAGATAGGGCAGCGTCTCCTCAGCCAGATTCAATCAGGGAAGTTTGAGCCTGGTCAGCCATTGCCTCCCATACAGGAGATTGCCGCGAGTCTGGGCGTCAGCAACATGACCGTCCGACAGGCCGTAAAGGCGCTTTGCGATCTCGGTGTTCTTTACAGCAAGCAAGGCAAGGGGACATTCATTTCGAGGCTTAAGCTCGAGAAGGACTTTCGGCAGATACTTTCTTTTACGGAAGAGATGAAATCGCGAGGGTCAAAGCCCGCATCAAAAGTTCTATCCTTCGAAATTTGCCGGGGAAGCTCTGAAGTTAGAGAGGCGCTTCGCCTGATGCCCAACGACGAAATGATTCAATTGCGTCGCGTTCGCCAGGCGAGTACAGTGCCGATGGGGATTGAGTGTAGTTCTTTACCGCTCAGCCTCTGTCCGGACCTGCTTACTACCTTCGATCCGCATACCTCCCTATATAAGGCCCTGTCGGAACGTTACGGGGTGCAGATGCTTGTCGCGGATGAGGTAGTGGAAGTTGGTCTGGCAAATTCCAAGGAAGCAAAGTTGCTGCGGATCGACGAGGGGAGCCCCGTATTTGCCTTTACGAGGACCTCATACATTCAAAGCGGTCAGCCTGTGGAGTATGTAAAAGCGACATACAGAGGGGATCGCTACAAAATTGTGAATCGTTTAACGCGTCTTAATCGCGAATTACTAACGCCTCCCATTTCTATATGATTGGGGCCCAGCGTGCAGTCGCCTGCACAGAAAGGAAGTGGTTCAATGGCTGAACTAGACTACTTGAATCGGATTACCGAAGTTATTTCTCGAATTCATGAGACGCAGAAGGACGTTATCGAGCAGGCCGCGCAAGCGTTTGCGAAATCAATCAAATCGGGAGGCCGGGTATATATGTTTGGCAGCGGCCACTCGGTCATACCTGTTCTCGACGTCTTTCCTCGTTATGGAAGCTTCGTTGGGTTTTACCCCATCTACGATCCGCGGCTGATGTGGTTCAATGTCGTTGGCCCGGGTGGCGCGCGCGAGCTTCTGTGGCTCGAGCAGCGCGAAGGCTATGCCAAGATCGTACTCTCCAGTTACGAGCTCAAGGCGACTGACTCGCTCCTGGTCTTTTCCCATGGCGGCTTGAATGCCGCAGCGATTGAAATGGCGATAGAGGCCAAAAAGAGCGGGGTGACGGTTGTCTCGGTATCCTCCCATCTGAATTACCGCCAGGCTGCCGCAAAGCACTCGACAGGCAAGAAGCTACCCGATGTATCTGACATTGCGATTGATAATTGTGTTCCACCTGAAGATGCGCTGGTTGCAGGTGATGGCATTCCGGAGAAGTTTGCAGCTGGATCTACTGTGGCGACGGTATTGATTGCCATGACGCTGGTTGCGGAGGTTGGGCGCCTTCTTTTAAAAGAGGGACTGCGGCCCTCCACGTTTGTATCGCCCAACGTCGGCTTGGCGCCGGATCACAACGAGATGGTATTTAAAGAGTACATGCGCAACGTGTTCCATGGGCAGTGACCGGAGAGCAGTTGGAGTATTCGCGAGTTGGTGGAATGCACGGTAACTTACAAGCGCGTTGCGCGAGTGACAGACAAAATGCCCCATGAGAGCGATCGTTGCTCGAACAGGGCTTGCCCGTGGAGGCCCTGAGATGAAGAATTTCAAACTGTGGATTGCAATTTGCGGATTTCTTCTTTTGAACCAGCCAGGGCCGTCGCATGCCATCGGCCAGGGAGTAACGGATGGTGGGAACACCTTCTACCCGGCCGCCGTGTGGTATAGCGGCGGGAAGGCCCGTGCGCCAATGCTCGAGAAGATCGACTCCATGAGCGCGCGGCGATGGGGAGCGGACCTGGACCAGATCAAAGCGGACGGCTTCAATACGGTTAAGACCTGGATTGACTGGCAGTCCGGCGAGCCGAAGCGCGGAGTCTACAACTTTGAAAATCTGAATCTGCTCATGCGGCTTGCGCACGAACGTGGGCTCCGTGTAATCGTACAGATATATCTGGATTCCGCGCCCGATTGGATTGGCAGGCTTTATCCCGGTGGCAGATTTGTCGATCGCAGCGGCGCCATTATTAACTCGCAGTCCGCGCCGGGCTATTGTATCGACGATCCCGATGTCAGACGAGAAGCGGTAGCGTTTCTTGAGGCTCTTTCGCGGGCTGCTAACCGGTCTCCATCCCTCTATGGCTGGGACGTTTGGAGCGAGCCGCACCTAATCAACTGGGCAGAATTTCCCTATCTTGGGAGCCCCGAATTTGGATTCAACCCCTCTACTCAAGCAAGGTTTCGGAAGTGGTTAATAGTAAAATACGGAACGCTCGACAATCTCAACACGGCCTGGTACAGGAACTTTACAAGCTGGGATCAGGTTGAAGCGCCGCGCTTTCCTACCATTCTTTCCTATACTGACTACATAGATTGGCGCATGTTCATTGACGACAAGCTTGCCGGCGACTTAACGACCCGCGTCGATGCCATTCGCACCGCCGATAAGGTGCACCCGATCACAAGTCATTCCGATGCGCCGAGCCTTTTTACATCTCCGACCGACGGATACGGCGAGCCGGATGATTTCAAAATGTCAGCCAATGCGGACTTTTACGGCACCTCGATGTACCCCATGCATTCGGAGTCAACTCATCCATGGTCAAGCGGGATGCTTGACACGGCCCTCGATTTTTCCCGTTCTGCGGGGAACAGCCTTCATAAGGGGTTTTGGATTGGAGAACTTCAGGCGGGTCAGGGCGCTACGGGGATGCGCATTGCGACCCCTGTCACTGCTGCTGACGAGACATTCTGGATGTGGCAGGCAGTTGCGCATGGCGCGCGCGAATTCGCAGTCTTTTCCTGGTACCCGATGAGCTCCGGATTCGAATCGAATGGTTACGGACTTATCAATCTGGATGGAACCTTGACGGACCGCGCGCGAGCGGGCGGACAGACCGCGGCAATCATTGGCCGCCACGCATCCAGCGTGCTCAACGCTACACCCGCTCCCGCCCAAGTTGCAATTCTTTACAATCGCCTGTCCTACATGGTCGGCGGCTCGCAACCAAATCTTTCTAAACTTGGAAACGCGCCGATCGACTCCGCCATGGGTCTGCACCGCGCTTTTGAGGAAGAACAGATTCCGGTTGACTTTGTTTCGACCCAGGATGTCGCAAGTGGAAAACTGGCTCAATACAAGGTCTTGTTTGTTCCTTTTCCCGTGATGCTTTCAGCGAATGTGGCGAGTGGGATCAAGCGCTATGTGCAGGGTGGCGGTACCGTCGTCGCCGAGGCCCGTTTGGCATGGAACGATGAGCGTGGTTTCGCCAGCTCGGTAATCCCGGGAATTGACCTTGATAAAGTGTTTGGCGCCCGGGAGAAAGTCATTCAGCCCGCGGAAAAATCGCAGATTGCCATCGAGTCCTCCGCGAACCTTCCCGGATTGGCTTCTGGCGGATTGGTATCAGGCGCTGCGTTTGAGGAAGATTTAGAGCCCTATCCCGGATCGCAGGTATTGGCGCGCTTCACTGACGGTGAACCGGCGGTAGTTGAAAATTCGTTCGGCAACGGAAGGGCGATTCTTGTAGGGTCATTTGTGGCGCTGGCTTACAACAAATACCCTGACGCCGGTACGCAGAAGTTTCTGATTTCCCTCGCCAAACTCGCGGGAGTTCAGGCTGAAGTAGAAGTATCAGCGCCTAAGAGCTCAGAGGCGATAGAAGTGCGGCGATTGGTTAGTGATGACAAACAGATAGTCTTCGCATTTAACGAATCGAAGGAGACGGTGGATGCTGCTTTGTCGATTGCTGTTCCATGGACTCCAAAACATGCAATCGAATGGACGAATGATCGGGATGTGGAGTTTCGTGCACAGCAGGGCAAAGTGATTATGAAGAAGACGTTTGCGCCAGGAGAGGTTTGGGTCTTCAGCCTGGAGGCGCATTGACCGCATGGCAACTTCCGCACCTGGAGATGGGAAGGGAATTTAGCGGGCTAATTACCACCGAGAGGAAGATGCCTTATGCCTGACTTTGTTCTGGCGGTCGATATTGGCGGTACGAATATCAGAGTTGCCAGAGTCAGCAGCGCCGGCCGCATCAGTCATCGTTTTGAGGTGGCCACTCCTCCCGGCGGCGGAATTACCGTCATAGATACAGTTGTGAAGTTGCTCGAACAGGTTCCGCAAAAGAACGTGCGAGCGCTGGGAGTCGATGTCCCAGGCCTCGCCTACAGCAATGGCGATGCTTGGGCGCCGAACATCCCAGGGTGGGAACGCATACCCCTCGGCAAAAAATTAAGAGAGCGGTTGCAGTTACCTGTCGTGGTGGAAAGCGACCGCAATGCTTTTGTAGTCGGGGAGACCTGGAAAGGCGCTGCCCGCGGATGCAACGACGTGGTTTTTCTGGCCGTTGGTACCGGCATTGGGGCTGGAATCCTGGCGGGTGGTCATCTGCTCAGAGGCCATGACGGGCTGGCTGGATGCATGGGCTGGATGGCGGTTCGTGACGAATTCCTTCCACAATACTCCAAATTCGGGTGCCTTGAGAGCCATGCGGCTGGCATTGGCATTGGCATTGCGGCGAGCCGTCGCTTGAAGCGCAAGGTGACGGCTCAAGACGCTTTCCAGCTTGCAGTCCGGGGCGATAAGCGCGCGCAGGAGGTTCTGCGCGAGGCGGGTCGTTATCTCGGCCTGGCTTTGGCCAACCTGGTGAGCATCTTGAATCCGGAGATCATAGTCCTTGGAGGTGGGGTCGCCGAGGCCGGAGAATTGCTGTTAAAGTCAGCCCGGGAAACGATGATGCTCTGGGCACAGCCAATTGCAGTCAGGCAAACACGTCTCGTGCGCAGCCGGTTGGGCGGCGCGGCAAGCCTTTTGGGCATGGCTAAAATGGCGCTTGATCATAGCGAGACCTCTCAGTCTGGATGACTCAAGGACAAACCAGTATTCAAACCGATGACTGAGGACAACATGCCGCCGCAAGCCGATCGCAGTTGTGCCGCTCTGGTCTTCACGATCAATGCGTGCATGTTCATTTTCGGAATTGTGTTGTTTCTGATGGGGACCCTGCTGCCCACTCTCCATGTAAGCTACGCCCAGGCCGGCAGGCTCGGTTCCATCCCTTTGATTGGGATATTGATTGCCACAATTGTGGTGGGCCCGATTCTCGACATTCATGGGGCCAAGCAGATACTAATCCTTGCGCTGATATTGATCGCCGGATCTCTTGCTCTTATCCCGTCGCTCCATGCTTTCTGGCAGCTTGAGTTATGTTGCCTGGCTTATGGATTCGGAGGCGGTATCCTCAATACCGCTGCCAATGTCCTGATTGCGGACTTGCATGCCAAGAGTCGAGCGAGCGCTTTGAATTTGTTGGGCTTCTTCTTCAGCGCGGGAGCCGTATTGGCTCCTTTATTGATGTCAATAGCCGGGGGATGGCTCTCGCCTTCGGTGGCGCTTCGGCTGTTAGCCGGCATCACGGCCGCAGTCCTGGGTCCCGTAATCCTCTTTCGGTTTCCTCCTCCACTGCAAGCTGGAGTCCATCTTCGAAATGTGGTTTCCGTGCTTAACCAGCCGGCGGTGTGGCTGTTTGGACTACTCCTGTTTTTTGAATCGGGAAGCGAAAACTGCATGTTTGTATGGTCGAGCAAGGTTGTCGCCGACGTGTTACATACCACTCCGGGGAGAGGAAACCTTGCACTCGTGGGTTTGGGCGCGGCGCTTGGAATTGGACGCCTGGGTGCGGTCTGCTGGCTGCGGTGGCTGGGAAACCTGGGCACGATATGGCTTTCTGCATCTCTGGTTATCACCGGCATCCTGGTTGCATTGGCCGCCCGCGGCCTTACCGCAATGGTGATAGCAATCATAATTATCGGATTTGGAATCTCCGCGATTTTTCCCACCATTCTGGGTCTCGCCGGGGATCGTTTTTCTGCGGAGACAGGAACAGTATTCGGCGCCATTATTGCGCTTGGAATGCTTGGAGGCGTGGCGGGTCCTTCCCTTGGCGCCTATGCAATCACTTATGGGCCGCTACATGTACTCTGGATTCCCGCCACGTCCGCTCTGGCGATCGGCATCCTCGCTGCCCTTGCAGGCAGGCGCGCCATACACGCCCGGCCACGCAGGGTTTAGAGGCATAAAGATTATCCGCGCCCAGTGGAAATTTGGTCCAAAAGCTTAAGGATGAAACGATGCAGAACGATTCTCTTACTCGCGAACTGCAGAAGCTCCCGGACTGCCCGAGAGATAGACAATCTCTCGGACCGACAGCAAGATTAGCGAGACTAGCCGTAGTGCTTTTTCTTGCACTACCTGGGATGCAGGCCCAAACAAAGCAACCGGACTTCAGCAGCATCGATCATATCGTTTCAACAGCGATCGATGGGCACAAATTACCTGGAGCCGTCGTCATAGTTGGACACGATGGCAAGATCGTATTTCACAAAGCCTATGGAGAGCGGTCCCTGGTGCCGGAGCGCACGCCGATGCGGGAAGACACCGTCTTCGACATGGCGTCGATAACAAAAATCCTCGCGACGTCAATAGCGGCTATGGTGCTTTACGACCAAGGCTGTTTTCGGCTGAACGATCCTGTCGCAAAGTATTTCCCTTCGATCGCCGTAAGCGGTAAACAGGACATTACTATACGGCAGTTGATGACGCACTACTCGGGATTGTCCGAGGGTGTCGAATTGAAGGAATTATGGCCTGGGAAAAAGGAGGGGTTCGAACGCTCTTTTGCCATTGCACCGATGAGGCCAGCCGGGAAAGCATTTAGTTATAGCGATATCAACTTCATTCTTATGGGAGCGTTGGTCGAGAAGTTTTCCGGTATGTCCCTCGACGAATACACTGCGAAGTATGTCTTTGCTCCGCTAGGTATGGAGCACACCTGTTTTCTGCCGCCCGTTTCTTGGCGCGGCAACATTGCCCCCACGCAATTTGACGAAGATCATCATATGTTGTTGGGTGTCGTCCACGATCCTACCGCACGGCGCATGGGCGGAGTGGCCGGGCATGCCGGCCGTTTCAGCACTGCGGGGGATGTGGCTATCTATGCGCAGAGCTTGCTCGACCGCCTGCAAGGCAGGCCTAGCAAATTTCCTGTGAATAGGCTCACATTGGAAAAGATGACGACTCCGCAGCAGCTGGCCTCGGGCTCGTCTCTGCGCGGCCTCGGCTGGGATATCTAGAGTCCATATTCCAGCAATCGTGGAGAACTATTTCCCGTGGGCCCCTCGGCCATACGGGCTATACCGGCACCGACCTCTGGATCGATCCGCGGAGCCACACATATGTAATTCTTCTCAGTAATCGCGTACATCCTGACGATGGAGTCAGCATAGCTCCAGTCGAGGCACAGGTTGCCAATGCCGCAGCGGAGGCACTGGATCTCCACGTTTCCGACGGAGGCCAGGAAATCTCCCGCCTCACGGGGTACAACGAATCGCTGAGCGGTATGGTCCGCTGGGGAGGCCGGAACGGTTCAGTAGAAACTGGCATTGACGTTTTGGAAGAGGAAAACTTTGCCCGGCTTGCTGTACTTAAGCAAAAACACGGTGGCAAGCTGCGCATGGGGGTGTTGACCAGTCAGACCGGAGTGGACAGCCATAGCAGACGTACCATAGACATTCTGTATAAAGACGCTGCGGCAAAGGTGCCCGGTCTGACACTTACGACCATCTTCAGCACGGAACATGGGATCCAGGGTGAATTGGACACAATCAACATTCCAGACAACACCGATAGCGCTACAGAACTGCCCATTGTCAGCCTATATGGCGCGACTGATGCCAAGCGCCATCCCTCGCCCGAGCAGATGCAAAAGCTGGATGCGGTCGTCATCGACTTACAGGACGCCGGCGTGCGCAATTACACCCGTGAGATCGCAATGGCCTATTTTTTGCAGGCTGCGGCGCACTCCGGCACCGACATTGTTGTTCTTGACCGTCCCGATCCGTTGACTGGCTCCTTTGTGCAGGGGCCAGTCTCCGATGCGGCTCATTCGAGCTGCACCAGTTTTATGCCGTTTCCGGCGCGGCATGGCATGACCATGGGGGAATTGGCGCGTTACTTCAACAGAGAGGGCCACATTGGCGCTTCGCTGACCGTAGTTCCAGTAAAGGGGTGTCAGCGCGGAGACTGGTATGATTCCACTTCCTTACTCTGGATCAATCCGTCTCCCAACCTGCGCAATATGGACGAAGAGACCCTCTATCCCGGTATCGGAATGATCGAAACTTCGAACATCTCGGCAGGCCGCGGTACGGATACTCCGCTCCAATGAATCGGTGCGCCTTGGATCGAACCAACGCAATTGTCCACAGCGCTCAATCGCTGATACATGGCGCAAGGGAATCGAACAGTTTGAGCAAACGCGCAAAGCATATCTCCTCTACGGAAACCCGGCGAGCGCTTTCTGATAAACGTTCCGCAGATATACCGCCAGTGTTTACCGGGGACCTGGCTAATAAATCAACTTGAGCGAGAACTGAATCTGCCGCGAGTTGCCTGCCGTTTTCGAGATTTCTCCGAAGCCCGATCCGTTGAGGATGTTGGCCGGTAGCCCCATGTTCACAATGTTGAACAGGTTGAAGAACTCTGAGCGAAACTGCAGATCCGCGCGCTCGGCCCCGCTCTTGCGTCGGCCGAAGGGCGTGTCCTTGATGAGCGCAAAATCGTAGTCGTAGTAAGCGGGGCCACGGAAGCTATTGCGGCCCAGCGTGCCAAAGAAGCCTTCGTTGGGCCCGGTGCCTCCGGCCAGATGGATGGGAATGGAGAAGAAATCCGGCGCATTGTTGGCGCCCTCACCGAAATAGTCCTGGCGGTCTTGCCGCGCGGTAGATAGATGCGGCTTTGCAATCTGGTCAGGCCGATCAACGCCGGCATCGCCCGCGCCCGTTTGTTGAATTCCGCTGAAGACCGTAAACGGTGCACCGGAACTGATACTCGAGATGCTCAGCAACTCCCAGCCATAAGTCACCTTGCGGCTCACAGGCCGGAGGAACTGCGCGCTCTCCAGATGCAGATCCTGCGCCAGGCTGAGACCAAAGCTGTTGGTGACGTCGAAGGCGGACGGTCCCTTTTCTGGATGCGTGTCATAAGGATTCTGCGAGAAGCCCGACGCAACCGCGCCCGTGGATCCAGTGCCACCGAGCACTTCGCTTGTTGTATCGATCGACTTGCTCCATGTGTAGCTGGCCTGAATGTCTGGGCCGCCGTGAACCACCGAGCCGGCAAGAGAGGTCTGCAGTGCGTGGTACGTGGAGTGCGAATCGTTTGTGATCACGTTCTCCACGCCAAAGCCGCCAATGACGTTGCCCGCGCTATCAAATTGGGTATGTGGCGCAAAGGCCGGGCTTGCTCCTGGAAACGCGTTGGGGAAGCTGTAGCGGGGCAACTTTTCCGCGGCGGTGCCCACATAGGCCGCATCGGCGGTCAGGTTTCCGAATTTGCGCTTCAGGCCGAGGGTCCAGGTATAGAGCGTTCCATTGCCGAATGACGGATTGATGCCGCTGAGGTTGAGCGCGCTCACCACACCGCCCGGAGTGAGCGCGGCCATGTCCTTCTCAAAGCGGTCCACATCCATGATGGTGTTCGCGGGAACGTCCTTCGTATTCCCTGAGGCAAAGATGCTCGTCCCCTGCGGCGTGTATGTATTGGGCAGTTGCGCAGGCGTCAGCTGGAAGCCGTAATGAACGGGAAAGTCCCCGGCGGAAACCAGGCGCGGATAAATAGAAAATGGCGTCGAGCCGGTGAGAAAGTTATCCTGCCAGATATTAGGCGGAATGGTGGTCACGGCGCCGCCTGCATGGACTGATAAGTTGCTTGTCATTTGCCACGACGCCTGCACCCGCGGCGCCCACGCCTTCCAATCCGTGCGATAGCCTGGCTGTGGATTGACCACGAATTGCTGCACGCCGTCGATCACCTGAAACGATGATGTGCGCCTGGCGCGCTCTGTAATCGGTGTGTAAAGTTCCCAGCGGATGCCGTAGTCCAGCGTGAACCTCGAAGTCAACTTCCAGGTGTCCTGGAAGTATGCATTAACGTCGTTGCGGCTGATGGCGGCGGGGCCGATGTGCTGACCGCCGGAGATAAACTTCGGAGCCAGCGCAACCGTATACACAAACGAACTGCCGGAAAGGAAACCGGAGAGAGTGTCGGGCAGTGGATCGCCGGGCTGGATGTTGTGCGTGCCGCTCTGCGAGGGAATTGCCTCAGTCGCGTACGCCGTTCCGCCGCCAAAATCGTATTCACCGTTGGGACTGATACCGAAATATGTGGTGTCGCGATTGCCGCGAAATTCCGCCCCGAACTTGAAGGCGTGCCTCGGGGTCACGTATGCCACGTTTTCGCGGCCTTGGAAGAGATTGCCGTAGGCCTGCATCACGGAGCCGCCGGCCGAATTGAAGGCCTCGTAGAGGCCGTCGTTGAATTTGACCGCGGGGTCAGTGAAGTCGGTCGTCGGAAAGCCCGGCGTCGAGCGCGTGATGCTGATCGACGACTCAAATGCCAAGCGCGGTGTGGCCGTGCGCGTCCACGTGCCCACTACGTTGCGCTGTCGATCGATGTACTGGATGCCGAAGGCAGGGTCTACCGCCGTCTGATCCGGATTCGTGGTGGGACCGGTCAGGTTGTCGAAGTTGAAGCGCGCAAAGAAGCGATCCTTCGCCGAGATCTTATGATCCAGCCGGACCTCGAACTGATCTGCATCCGTGGCCACCTTTGACGCAGTGGCGTAGGTGCGCGCTCCGTAGGGGCCAGTGAGATCGTTCGGCTGCGGATAGCGCGCCAGAATCGCTGCAATGGCCGGATCGACAGGAACATTCAGCGTGTCTGTGCTGCCGTCAGCGTAGGTCACAGGGTCAATGCCGACGCGCTCGGACGCCGTAGGCACGGGCATGACCTGCGTGGTGCCCAGCACTTGCCGGAAGCCCTGGTACTCAAAGAAGTAGAAGGTCCCCTTGCGGCCGTCGAATACGCGGGGCAAATAGACCGGGCCGCCGTTGGTGAAGCCAAACTCGTTGCGCCGGAAAGGCGGAATGCGGCCGGGATAGGCGGGCGTGGGGTGATCAAAGTAATTGCGCGCATCAAAGGAGGAGTTGCGGACGAACTCGAAGACGGAACCATGAAAGCCGCTGGCGCCCGAGCGTGTACGAATGTTGGTAAAGCCGGCCGCGCCGCGACCGATCTCGGCAGGCATCCAGCCGGAGCTGGAGTCGATGCCTTCCACCGCATCCACGTTGAAGTTGGAAAAGGTTGAACCGCCCATCTCGGGATCGCTGATGTCGGCGCCGTCCATCGCGAAGGTGGCTTCCACACCGCGCTGGCCGTTGATGGCGAATTGTGCGGTAAAGTTGGTGGCGCCGTTGGCATCGGTCATGGTGCCGGCGGCAAGCAGAAGCAGAGAGCTGAAGTCGCGCTTGTTGAGCGGCAGCTCGCTGACCGCCTGACTTGACAGCTCCTCGCCCCCGGTTGCGGTCTGGAACTTAAGAGCGGCCACGGTCAGTTCGCCGCGGTTGGAGAGTGTGAGCACAACCGCAGGAGTCGCCGCATCCAGGTCAATGGGCTGGGCATAGTCGAACTTGCGGCCATTCGATTCAACCACGAGCCGGTATTGCCCGGCGGGCAGAGCGGGTAACCGAAACTGGCCGTCGGCCCTGCTGACCGCTTCGGCCGTGGCTGTGGCGGAAGCAAGCCGCACCTTTGCGGCGGGGATGGGCGCGCCAGCGGGGTTGCGCAGAACTCCTTGCCAGACGGGCTGAACCGCCGTCTGCGCCCATGCTCCTACCGTTGAGAAAAACAGTACCGAAAGCAACAGACCCCAGAGACTCTTCACATTGCATTTCGCCATTAAACCGTTCTTCCAGCGTCCGTTGCCCAGGAAGACTTTCACGCGCTTTCTTCAATTCTGAGACCTGAGATTCCCATCAACTACTTTCATCTATCGGTCCCGGGTGGCTGGCAATTCTACGAGGTGTTCTTGTGCCTGTAAATGAAACAATTGCCAGGATTGTTAGATTCTTCAGTCAACGTATGACAATTAATTCTAATCCAATGCGCATCGTGTAATCGATTCGATTTGATCCACACGCCGCCGCAGGGTGGACGCGCGAGCACAGCGTACCGGCGGCATAACCGCGGGAAGAGCCGAAAGCCGCACTCCTGCCATTAATCGTTTGCCGTGACAGAAACCTCATGCAGCCAACCCGGCGCTTTGAGCAGTTCGCGCGGGCGGGAGCCGTCTGCGGGGCCTACTAATCCATCGCGTTCCATCAGGTCAATCAAATGCGCGGCGCGGCCGTAACCGATGCGGAGACGCCGTTGCAGAAGGGAAGTCGAAGCCCTGCCAAATTCAAAAACCAGGCGCACCGCGTCGTCGAAGAGAGGATCGTTTTCGTCGGGGTCGGGATTCGAGCCGTCCACGCTGGGGCGCTCGTCTCTGGGCGATTCGAGGAAGCCGTGAACGTATTCGGCATCGCCCTGCTCCTTCCAAAATTCGACCACCGCCGCGGTCTCTTTCTCTGTGACCAGCGGCGCGTGCAGACGCATGAGGCGGCTGGTGCCGGGCGGAAGAAATAGCATATCGCCGCGGCCCAGCAGAGCTTCCGCCCCGTTGGTGTCGAGAATGGTCCTCGAATCCACCTTGGTGGCCAGGCGGAAGCTGATGCGCGTGGGAATGTTGGCCTTGATAAGTCCGGTGATCACGTCCACGCTGGGCCGTTGCGTGGCCAGGATGAGATGAATGCCCACGGCGCGGGCCATCTGCGCCAGGCGCGTGATGGATTCCTCAACGTTGGTGCGGTCCAGCATCATCAGGTCGGCCAGCTCGTCGATGATGATGACGATGTAAGGCAGCGGCTGCTCTTCCTCACCCTCGTCGAAGAGCGAAGGCATGATGCCCTCGAAGAGCTTGTTGTACTGGTCGATGTTGCGCACGCTGCGCGAGGCGAGCAGCTTGAGCCGGCGTTCCATCTCGCGGACGGCGTTGCGCAGGGCGTTAGCGGCCAGCTTGGGCTCGGTGATGATCGGCGTAAATAAATGCGGAACGCCCTCGTACATGCCTAGTTCGACCCGCTTCGGATCCACGAGAATGAGCCGCACCTGCGCGGGCGTGGTGCGATACAGCAAACTCATGATCATGGCATTGATGGCCACCGATTTCCCCGAGCCCGTGGAGCCGGCGATCAGCACATGGGGCATTCCGGCCAGATCTGCAGTGATAATGCGGCCATTGATATCCTTGCCCATGGCGATAGTCAGCCGCGATTTGGCTTTGTGGAAGACCTCCGCCTCAAGGCAGTCGCGCAGATGTATGGTTTCGCGGCGGTGGTTAGGCACCTGGATGCCGACAGTATTCTTACCGGCCATGCGCTCGATGAGAATGCTTTCAGCGCGCATCGCAAGGCAAAGATCGTCGGCGAGGCCGGTGACGCGCGAGTACTTGATGCCTGCTTCAGGCTTGAATTCGTATGTGGTGACCATCGGTCCGGGGTTGATCTGGACCACTTGGCCGCGCACGTCGAACTCTGCGCATTTCTCCACCAGCACGCGAGCCTCTTCGCGCAGTTCATCCTCGCGGACGGCCTGCGGTCCGTCGCCGGCGTTGAGCAGAGTGCTGGGCGGAAGCTTGAAGCCGCTCACGTTTTTGGGCGAGACTGTGGCCGTGTGCGTCTCGGCGTCGGCACGCA